>Ga0335080_10000311_pt1 | contig 44600 bp, 39 predicted proteins | sample Lox_Sample_34_FD_206720 | JGI IMG/M metagenome (GOLD analysis project Ga0335080, IMG submission 206720) | Soil microbial communities from Loxahatchee National Wildlife Refuge, Florida, United States - Lox_Sample_3.4 | ecosystem: Environmental > Terrestrial > Soil > Wetlands | place: USA... | reverse complement strand
TCGAGGCGTCCGCGGCGGTCGCGGTGCTTGATCTGCGCGGCCGGGAATTTCACGGCAATGGGATCGCCGTGGGGAGAAAGGCGGTCGATGACGGGGCCGCCGGGATATCCGAGGCCGAGCAGCTTGGCAACTTTGTCGAAGGCTTCTCCAGCGGCGTCGTCGCGAGTGTGGCCAATGTTCTCGTAGGTCCAGGCGTCACCATTTTGCGTCGCTAGATAGAGATGGGTGTGGCCTCCGGAGACGACGAGGGCAAGGACGGGGAATTCCAGATCATGGTGGCCCTTCTGACGTTCTTCGAGCAGGACGGCGTGGATGTGGCCTTCGAGATGGTTGACGGCGATCAGTGGCTTGTCGAGGGCGAAGGCTAGCGCTTTGGCGTAGCTGATGCCGACGAGGAGGGCTCCGGCGAGGCCTGGGCCTTGGGTTACGGCGATGGCGTCGACGGAGTCGTAGGTGTGCTTCGCTTCTGCCAGGGCTTGGCGAACAACGGGCACGATCGCGCGGAGATGCTCGCGGGAGGCGAGTTCCGGGACGACTCCTCCGTATGGTTGGTGGGTGGCGATCTGGGAAGCGACGACGTTTGAGATAAGTTGCTCGCCCGAACGCACGACGGCGGCGGCGGTTTCGTCGCAGGAACTCTCGATGCCGAGGATGTAGGCGTCGGGCATGAGTCTAGTTTCCAGTTTCGAGTGTCGAGTTTCAAGTGGCCAGAGGTGGAAAGGGGACCCAGTCCGAATCGCTCCTGATCGCGGATCGTGGACACAATTCAGCTCAGGGGCTGAAGCCCTGACAGACCGGGCACCGAATGGCACGACTGAAGTCGTCCCTTCCCGTTTCCATGAGAATTGCACATCGTTTCTATTCGAGCTTTACGTCGTCGATCTGAAAGACGAACTTTCCGGCGGCTGGGCCTCCGACGAAGAGGATGGCCATGATGTCGTGGCCGTCGGTTCCGTTGAAGGCAGAAAACGGAATGTTCGTCTGTTTCCATTCGGGGCCGGCGACGAATGTCTTCTGGGCCGGGATGCGTCCGCCGCTGACAGTGAATACGAGGATTCGATAGGTTTGGCCGTCACCTTTGGCGAAAAACGAGATGGCTTTCTTCGCCGACAGGTTCAGAGGAGCGAAAGGCTGGGAGCCAGGCGAGAACATCACACCGGCCCAGGCGTAGGGAAGACCGCCGTCGATGAGTCCGGTGATTTCGAGGGCGTGCTTGCTGCTGCTCGGGCCTCCGTCGACTACTTTCATGTCGCCCGTTGATTTGCCTCCGGCGATGCTGTCGGTGGAGAGCATCCATCCGGTGCCAAACCTGGCGTTGGGCGTTGAGTCCTCGAAATCGCTGATCAGGCTGATGTCTGATCCTGAGGCAGCGGGCGCTTGGGCTGCCGCTGCGGCTTCTGCTTTCGTTTTTTCGATGTTGGCACGGTAGGAAGATCGGTCGTCTTCCACGCCCAACTTCCAGACGGAGACGATGTCACGGGTCGCGACGATATCGTGCGTAGGATCGCCCTTTACCAACACGAGATCGGCACGCTTGCCGCTAGCGATGACGCCGCGGTCATCGAGGTGGAACGCTGCGGCTGGAACTGACGTCGCGGAGGCGAGGGCTTCCTGCGGTGTCAGGCCGGAGCGGACGAGGAGTTCGAGTTCACGATGAATGCTGGCGCCGTGGGTGGTGCCCGGGTTGGGTGCGTCGGTTCCGGCGAGGATGGGAACGTGCGCGGTTTTCAGTTGCGCGACGGTTTGCTCGGCATATTTTTCGCTGAGCGGAGCGGGAAACTTCGGGAATGAGCGTTTCAGATTGGCTGAGCTGTCAGGCGTGAGGTACGCCGACAGGCGGGTGTCGTTGGCGAGAGCTTCCCCGGCTGCGGTGCCGCTCACACTCTCGAGAACGTCGAGAGTCGGAACCACGAACGCATGGTGGGACGCCACCAACTTGGCGAAGTCGGGATCGGGAGCGGTGTCGGCGAAGAGGTGCGCGAGACCGTCGGCTCCGGCAGTGATGACTGCGCGCGCATCTTGCTGCGTGCCGACGTGCACTACAGCGAGCTTGCCGCGCTTGTGGGCGGCATCGATAAGAGCCTTGACGGTTTCTTTGTTCAGCGTAGGGCGATGGCCGCCGTAGGCGCTGGCGTCATCGACGACGATCTTGATGTAGTCGGATCCTTCGGCGATGCGGGCGTCGACCCAGGCCTGGGCCTCAGCCGGCGTGGATAGCGTTGGGATCGCGATGCCGTATTCCGTGCCGTGGCCTCCGGGAGCCGTGGCCAAAGTTCCGGCGGAACGCAGGTCGGCCTGATCGAGAAGTTTGCCGGCGGCTTGGTCCTTTTTTGTGTCCTGCATAAACTTGACGGCAGTGAACATGTCGAGTTCGGTGGTCACGCCGAAGATTTCGGCTTCTTTGAGAGCGTCGCCCCAGGCGTGAGTGTGGGCGTCGATGAGGCCAGGGAGAAGCGTGTCTCCGCTGGCGTCGACTACTTTCGCGCTGGAAGGAGTCTTCAGAGATTTTCCGACTGCCTGGATCTTGCCGGCGGAGACCAGGACGTCGGTTTGTTCGAGGACCCTGTGGCCGTCGAATACGCGAGCGTTGCGGATGACAAAGGAAGGCTGATCGTTGGCTTTGGCCTGGAAAATAGCAGGGGCTGAGAGCAAAAAGTAGAAGCCGATCCAGCCGAGTACCTTCAGGGTCTTCATTGTGCGCCTCCAACTGTGCGAATTTTTGGTTGCAGGATTCTGGCGGGTTCCCCGGACAGTCATCCTCACGATGATCTGTGCTCTGGCGGGAAGTCTGCCAGTTGAAATCGTCACGGGGACAAGGTGACAAGTGTCATATGTCAAGCGGATCCCGGTGGCTGATAGGAGCCTTGGGTGAACGCCGTCGGAGAAAGTGCGGAACAGCTCGAGATACCTTCGCCTTGCAGCTCAGGGCCGGCTCTTCACTCCGCGAAAGAACGGTTCTGCTCAGGATGACGCCGCGTGGGGGTTGCGAGTCAGATGTCTTTGGCACATGAGGCGCTATCATTAAGGCTCGAGATGAAGGAGTTCGCGACATCGATCGTGCAGACGCTGCGCCGGAGGGGCAATCAGGCGTTCCTAGTGGGCGGGTGTGTGCGTGACCTGCTGCTGGGGCGGGAGCCGAAAGATTATGACGTCGCGACGGATGCCACACCTCGGCAGGTGATGGATATCTTCCCGGAGACGTACGCCGTGGGAGCACAGTTTGGCGTGGTGCTGGTGCCGTCGCCGGAGGACGAACGCTCGTCGGAGGATTCCAGTTCGAAGTCGAATGCGGTGGAGGTCGCCACATTTCGAAGTGATATCGGGTATTCGGACGGCAGGCATCCGGATGAGGTCCGGTTCAGTAAGACTCCGCAGGAAGATGTGGCGCGGCGGGACTTCACGATTAACGGAATGATGCTCGATCCGGTGAGCGGGGAAGTGCTGGACTTTGTCGGGGGGCGCGACGACTTGAAGGCGGGGATCATTCGGACCATTGGAGATCCGGAGCAACGGTTTGGCGAAGACAAGCTGCGGATGCTGCGGGCGATCAGGTTTGCTGCGCGGTTTGAGTACGAGATCGAGGCAGAGACATTCTCTGCCATCAAGCGTCTGGCCGAGTGGATTCATGTTGTGTCGCGGGAGCGCGTGCGGGATGAACTGACTCGCATGCTGACCGAAGGTCATGCGCGGCGGGCTCTTCTTCTGCTGGATGAATCCGGGTTACTGCGGCAGGTATTGCCCGAGATTTCGGCGATGAAGGGAGTGGAACAGCCTCCGGAGTTTCATCCGGAGGGAGATGTCTTTGTGCATACGCTGCTGCTGTTGCAGAACCTGCCCCATCCTTGTCCGATGACGCTGGGGTGGGGTGCGCTGCTGCATGATGTGGGGAAACCTCCGACGTTTCGGGTGGCAGAACGGATCCGTTTTGACGGGCATGTAGAAGTTGGCGTGAAGATGGCGCAGGAGATTTGTGTGCGGTTGCGCTTCTCGAATGACGAGACGGAGCAGGTTCTAGCGCTGGTCGATAATCACATGCGCTTTTCGCACGCGACGCGCATGAATCAGTCGACGCTCAAGAAGTTTCTGCGCATGCCGCTTTTTGACGAGCATCTGGCGTTGCATCGGGCGGATTGTCTGGCGAGCCATCGGAATCTGGAGACATACGAGTTCGTGCAGCGGAAGAAAGAGGAGACTCCACCGGAAGCGATGCGGCCTTCACCGCTGGTGACGGGAGATGATCTGATTGCGGCGGGGCATGTTCCTGGTCCAAAGTTTCGGCAGATCCTAAGCGCGGTTGAGGACGCACAGTTGGAAGGGCGGCTGCCCTCGCGGGGGGCGGCTTTGGAATTCGTGCGGCGGGAATTTCCGGTGTAGGGGCGGCGTAGCTTTCTACTCGCACTTGGCCGCGGGCGAGCTGCCGAGGATCTGTTACCGCGAAGGACGCTAAGAAGGACTACTAAGGACGCGAAGCAGATCGATTAACTCAGAGCAAAGGCAGCGCACGCCAGATCCCTCCGTCTTGCAGTTCAAGCTGTTTGCTCCGCTGGAAGATCGGCTGCGATGAGCATGACGTCTGCATTTCTGGATGAATCCTCGGAGGGCGAACTTTACTGCGAATGGTAAAATCGACGTTCCCTTCAGCACGATTATTCGCGTAGGGAGGAGTCTTTTGGAACCGGTTGGGACTGATCTCGAGAAGATTGTGGCGCAGTCGCTGCGGCAGGCGGCTCCGGGGCAGGCGCCGTTGATGGCGTGGCCGGTGGTGTGTGGGTCGGCGGTGGCGGAGCGCACGCGGGCGTTGGGTTTTCAGGACGGTGTCTTGCTGGTGGCAGTCGCGGATTTGGGGTGGAAGTCCGAATTGCAGGTGCTGGGGCCACGATATCTGGCAGCGATCAACCGTTACACTCCTGAGCCGGTGCGGCGGATTGAGTTCGTTGTCTCGCGGTCGGGGAACCTGGAATAGCTTTGCGTCTTGATACCGATGCTATGAAAGTTACCGAGCAGGATGTTGCGTATGTCGCCGATCTCGCGAACCTCGAATTGACCGAGGAAGAGCGGGGCGGAATGGTGCGCGATCTGAATTCGATTCTGGATTATGTCGACCGGTTGAACGAACTGGACACATCGGATGTGCCGCCCATGGCGCAGGTTTCGGACCGGTATGGCGTCGATCAAGCGAAGCATGGAAGTGCACGGTTTGCGTATGCATCGCGGGAAGATGTGACCGAGGGACTGCGCAAGTCTCTGCCGCATGATGAGGCGTTGGCGAATGCGCCAGACCCGGATGAGAACTTCTTCCAGGTTCCGAAAGTGATTGAGAGATAGTCGCTGGTGGTCAGTTAGTTTTTTGGCGCTTCTTATGAATCCGATTTCGCTCACGATTGATGCGGCGCGGGCCGCGGTGCAGGAACGCAAGACGACTGCGCGCGAGCTTGCCGAGGCGCACTACGCGCGCATCCAGAAAGAAGATGGGCAGATTGGGGCGTATCTGGCGCTGTCGAAGGAGCGGGCGCTTGAGCAGGCGGACCGCATCGATCGCATGGCGACGGAGGGGAAAGCGCTGCCTCCACTGGCGGGAGTGCCGGTTGGGATCAAGGACGTGATGAGCACGCGAGGCGTGCGAACTACTGCCGGCTCGAAGATTCTCGAGAAGTATGTTCCTCCGTATGACTGCACTGCAGTGGCTCGGCTGGAGGCAGCCGGAGCGGTTGTGCTGGGGAAGATGAACTGCGATGAGTTCGCGATGGGCTCGTCGAATGAGAATTCGGGATATCATCCGGTGCGGAATCCGCGCGATTTGACGCGGGTGCCGGGCGGCTCGTCGGGCGGATCGGCGGCGGCAGTCGCGGCTGACATGGCGGTGTTCACGCTAGGGTCGGACACGGGTGGATCGATCCGGCAACCGGCGGCGTTCTGCGGCGTGGTCGGGCTGATGCCAACCTATGGCCGCGTGTCGCGCTATGGGTTGATTGCGTTTGCGTCGTCGCTGGATCACATCGGACCGCTGACCAAGACGGTGAAAGATGCGGCGACGGTGCTGGGAATCATTGCGGGACGCGATCCAATGGATTCGACTTCCGCGGAGGTTCCGGTTCCTGATTACGTGGCTGAGCTGGACAAGCCGGTGTGCGGGCTGAAGCTCGGCGTCGCGAAGGAATATTTCGGCGAAGGCTTGGACGAGGAAGTTCGTGCGGCGGTTGAGGCGGCGATTGACAAGCTTAAGGGGTTGGGATGCGAGATTGTGCCGGTATCGCTTCCGCATACTCCGTATGCGATTCCGACGTATTACATCATCGCAACGGCCGAGGCGTCAGCGAACCTGGCGCGATTTGACGGAGTGCGGTACACCTATCGGGCGCGCGGCGTGCGGGCTTTGTCGGAGATGTACCGGCGGAGCCGCGATGAAGGATTTGGGGCTGAAGTGAAACGGCGCATCATGCTGGGAACTTATGCGCTGAGTGCCGGGTACTACGACGCTTACTATCTGAAGGCGCAGAAGGTGCGGACGCTGCTGACTCGCGACTTCGACGCGGCGTTCACCAAGGTGGACGCGATTTTGACGCCGACCAGTCCTACGGCGGCGTTCCGGCTGGGAGAGAAATCAAACGATCCCTTGGCGATGTATCTGGCGGACATCTATACGGTGACTGCGGATTTAGCGGGGATTCCGGGGATCTCGATTCCCTGCGGGGAGACGCGGGAGAAGTTGCCGATCGGGTTGCAGATTCTAGGCAAACATTTTGATGAGGCTACGATTTTGCGCGTGGCGCATGCGTTTGAGCAGGCGGCGTAGTTTCAGTTTGATATCACTTGACTTCAGGGGCTGAAGCCCGTCTGACGGGCTCCTCACGGCACGATTGAGGTCGTGCCCATTCCACAAGCCTTATCCAGGCACCCACCGGAGTTGGTGCCATCGGCGCTAAAGCCGCCGCCGGTTGGATGGTGCAGATCGCAGCGCTGAAGCGCTGCGCCACCAGCTTACTTCCTGCGCCAGCGGATCCCTTCCTTGGTAATCTCTACCAAGATTCCGGCCTCGCCTAGTTCGGCGCGGACGGCGTCGGACTTTTTGAAGTCGCGGGCAGCGCGGGCTGCCTTCATTTCTCCGATCTTCGCTTCGATATCGGCGTCGGTGAGTTGGGCGGACTGGACGGCGTCGCGAAGCTCCTGGGTGATGTCTCTCTCTCTGCCTTCCGCCTGGGCCCATTGCAGGACTTGCTTCATCTTGGGGACGTCGTCGTCTTTCAGGACGGCGAAGATCTCGTCGAACTTGTCGAGCGCGACCAACAGGGGCGGAACGTCGCCTCTCTTTATGCTGCCGGTGTCGAAAGCAGTGTTGGCCTGGCGCACCATTTCGAAAATGGCGGCTTGAGCCTGGGCGGTGTTGAGGTCATCTTCGAGGGAGGCGCGCATCCGCTCGACCGTCTCTGTTGCCAACTTCTGTATTTGTTCATTCGAGCCATCGGCGAAATTACCAGCACTGAGGCGCAACCGGAAATTTCTGAGGCGGTCGACCGAGACGGCGGCCTGCTTGAGTCCATCGAAAGTGAAGTTGAGCTGATTGCGATAGGGGACGGAGGTGAGCAGATAGCGGATCGAGGATGCCTTGTGTCCCTTGAGAACGAGATCGCGAAGGGTAAAGAAATTTCCTAGGCTCTTCGACATCTTCTCGCCTTCGACCAAAAGAAAACGCGCGTGAAACCAGAAATGCGCAAAAGGCTTGCCGGTTGCCGATTCGGACTGAGCGATTTCGTTTTCGTGATGGGGGAAGACGAGGTCCTCGCCTCCGGCGTGGAGATCGAAGCTCTCGCCGAGTTCCTGCATCGACATGACGGAGCATTCGAGATGCCAGCCAGGTCGACCGGGGCCGATGACGGTGTCCCATGAGGCTTCGCCGGGTTTGGGGGCTTTCCAGAGCGCGAAGTCGCGGGCGCTGTCCTTGTCGTATTCGTCGACGTCGACGCGAGCGCCGTCGAGCATGCTGCTGAAATCTTTCTTGGAGAGCTTGCCGTAGCCGGGGAACTTCGCGATGCGGAAGTAATAGGAGCCGTCGTCGGCGCGGTAGGCGACGCCTTTCTTGATCAACTTGTCGACGAATTCTCCCATCTCTGCGATGTGCTCGGTAGCGCGGACCAGCGTTGGTTGCTCGATGCCGATCATCGCCGAGTCTTCGAGGAAGGCTTTCTCGTATCTGGCGGTGTACTGCTGCACGGTGACGCCGTCGCGGGCGGAGTTACGGATGATCTTGTCGTCCACATCGGTGATGTTCATGACGTGGTGAACCTTGTATCCGCTCTGCCGGAAGACGCGGCGCAGCAGATCGACCGCGACGAAAGTGCGGAAATTCCCGATGTGGCCGTAGTCGTAGACGGTTGGGCCACAGGCGTACATGCGGACTTCGTTGTCCACTAGAGGACGGAATTCCTCGACCTGCGAGGACATGGTATTGAAGAGGCGAAGAGGCATAAGAGTTCTTGATCGTGGGAGGAACCTAAGATTCTAGGGGGCTGGGGAAAAGGCGGTCAAATCGGGCGTTCACGGCTTGGTCGGCGCGGGAGGCAGCGCATGCGTGTGGTCGCGAAGGCGGTGCTGGACAAGAATCACGTAGTGCAGGGCTGAAACGATTGTGAAGATGAAGGTGGCGCGCAGGAACGTCTTTTCCGCGATCCCGATCCAGCGCACGGGTTCGACCTCGTGCAACAGAACGAAGAAGACCGCGCCGATCTGGGAGAAGGTGTTTGCCTTCCCGAAAATGCTGGGGCGAAAGTCGCGAAGGCCCGCAATGGCAAAGAGGACGGCGCTGGCGGCGAGAATCGAGATGTCGCGGCTGAAGACCAGCACGGTGAACTTCCACGGAATCTTGTGCAAGATCGACAGCACCAGAAACAGCGTGCTGAGCAGGAGCTTGTCGGCAATGGGATCGAGATATTGTCCGAGCAACGTTTGCTGATGAAGCTTGCGAGCGAGAAGTCCGTCGAGGCCGTCGCTGAATCCGGCGATGATGAAAAGAAGCAAAGCCCACTGGAAATGGCCGTCCAGGAGATGGATAACGACGAACGGCACGAAGATCATCCGCAGAAGAGTGAGCTGGTTGGGAGCCGTGAAGACTTGCGAGAGCTTCAAGCAGGCTCCTTGGGTTGCGGATTGGGGTCGTGACGCGGGGCCAGGGCGACGGATGGCTCTAGCCCGGTCTTGGCGAGAAAACGCTGCGAAAGCGATGGCAAGCTTCCGTCAGGTAGGTCGAGTTCGACGCGCTCAATGCGGTGCATGGGGAAGAAGACGACGGCGGGAGTGAAGGGCTCGCCGTCCCGGACCATGACAGCCAGGTCCTCGAACGAGGCCAACTCTGCACCGCTCAGGCTCAGTCCTTCGGGAGCGAGCGCGAGGATCATCCCCCAGAATTTCTCGCGGGGGTTACACAGAGTAGCAATCACCAGCGCACCGGGGGCGAAGGATTCGCCTCGGGCAGGGGGGGCGGTCTTCTCCATGCCAAGATTGTCGCTGGGAGAAGCTTGCATTGCAAATGGAGGGGGATGAAATGTGGGTTGGGCGGGAGGTTCCGCAGGCTCGGCCGTATCTCAGCGGCTAAATGTGGTGTGTCAAGAGGTTGTTGACGTCGAGACCGGAGCGGCTGATGGGTGGATGGTGGTTGAGGCTGGTGTGCGGACGATGCCAGTTGTACTGGTGGACCCAGGGAGCCAGATGAAGCAGTCGATCGGCGGAGTTCTGGTAGAGACGGGCGTAGGCCCGCTCGCGGATGGCGGTCTGGATAAAGCGTTCGGCTTTGCCGTTGGTGCGCGGCGTGTAGAAGCGGGTGCGTTTGGGCGTGATGTGAAACTCACGACAGACGGCGAGGAACAACTGCGAGCAGAAGCAGGGTCCGTTATCGGTGAGCACACGACGGATGGTGATGCCGAGGCGTGCGAAATAGGCGATGGCTTGGCGCAGGAAGGCGCTGGCAGAAACTGCTTTTTCATTGGGGAGCAGCGCGGTGAAGGCGATGCGGGAGTGATCGTCGATTGCGACGTAAAGAAACTCCCAGCCGGCATGGCGTGTTTCGTCGCGGGGATTGCCGGTGAGGCGATGGCCGGGCTTGTGGATGCGAGCGAGTTTTTTGATGTCGAGGTGGAGCAGGTCGCCGGGGGCGGCGTGTTCGTAGCGAACGACGGGGAGCGCGGGCTCGAGCATATGTGTTTTGTTCAGACGCAATCGGGTCAGGATTCGACTGATGGTAGAGCGACTCAGGCCGGTGGCTTGAGCAATGCGCACGCCGGTCCAACGTTGACGGCGGAGGGCTTCGACCCGTTGGCTGAGTTCGGGGCCGGTGCGCCGCGGCGAACGATGCGGACGCGAGCTGCGATCGCCGAGACCGGCGCGGCCATGCTGGCGGAAACGCCCGACCCATTTGGCGGCGCTTTGCCGGCTGAGCTTGAACTCGGCGGCCGCCTCGTTCAAGCCCAACCGTCCCTGGATAACAGCGAGAGCAAGTTCCTCTCGACGATGAATCGTAAGTCGCGCATGATGGTGGTAGTCCATTCGGTCTCCTGGTCAGCTGCGGTTTCGTCACCATCAGCTTCCCAGTTCTCGACCGAATGGACAACAACCTATTGAAACTTCACAGCTAAAGCCTGCCTACCCGAGGAAGATAGTAGCGAGTACCTAGTACCCAGTACCCAGAGGGCGGAGGGACACTCCGTCCTCCGAAGCGAATCTCACAGCGATGGGTTTGCGCAACTCCGCGGCGCTCTCAGGGGCTGAAGCCCCCTTTTGCTGGGGCCGAACGGCACGGCTAAAGCCGTGCCCTACTCTTGGACAGCGGTTTTCGAAAGCAGTGCGCAGCCTTGAGTTGCTTGTTAAGCCAGCCCCTGCCCGAGATCAGATACGCGATAGCGGCCCGGCGCGGAGCGTTGCTCAACATTCCTGTTGGTTGCTTGTCGCCGAGAGATCCTTCGGTTACTTTGGTTTCATCCTTCGCCGCGCGCCATCTGCCACAATGAATACGGTTTGGCTGGAGAGTTGCACGGCTGCTGCATAACAGCCTTATGCAAGTGACGTCCTACAAGTCGATGCGACGCAGCACCCGGCTGCGCGTGGAGATTCCTGTGAAAGTGACGAGCCTGGACCGGCTGCACCCATTCCACGCGCCGTGCACGGTGCTGGTAGTGAGCCCGCAGGGGTGCGGGTTTCGCAGTTCGCAGGCGCTGCAGGTGGAAACGCCGATCATTCTGGAGGACCTTCCTGGGGGAGTGAGCGTGACAGCGCGGGTGGCGAACTGCCTGCCACTGGGCGAAACCGGCTTCCTGATCGGAGCTGCGCTGTACAACCACGGCAATGTGTGGGGGGTCGAAGAGCCACCAGCGGATTGGAATGACGAGACTGATGATGAGAAAGCGCCTGCGGCCAAAAAAGGGGTTGCCGCAGCGGCGGCACCCGTAAAGAAGAAGGCCGCCTGGCCGTACAACAAGTTTTCCGAAGGGGCGGAGACTTCTCCTGGGCGGAAGTAGCAGCCCAGCAATTGCCGGAAACACTCTTCCACGCAAATCTGCCGTGCGATTTCGAGCGCTGTCGACGCGCTCTTCCGCTCCAGCAGCCTCTGATATTTCGGTCCTGTTCTTCCGTAACTTCGCCATGACGGCATTGCGCTGCATACTGAGGCTGAGCCTATGGAAGACGAGTTCGAATCATCAGCGCGACTCCTGCCGTCGCCATCCGAGACGAAGCCCGCGCCGAGCGCCCCGCCGGAGCGACCGTTTCGCGTGAAGCTGCGCGGGTCGGTGCTGGTCCTGGTGCGGCTGCCCAACAAGCGGTCGGTGCGAGCGGCGATTCATCAGCTTTCGACGAGCGGGGGAGTGATTCATCTGGAAAAGCCGCTCGATGAAAAGCTGGAAGTGGAGATGATCTTCCACATCAGCAAGACCACCATCCGCAGCAAGGCGCAGATGCTATTCCCCATGTGGGCGACGCAGGGATGGATGCAACCGTTCCGCTTCGTGGACCTGTCGGACGCCAACCGGGACGTGCTCGACGCAAAGCTCAAAACGTTTCTCGGAGAGGCCCCGCAGGCCGCTTCCGCGAGCGCGGGCGCCTAACCCCGGTAACTTACTGCTGTGTAGTGATCAGGTAAGAATCCAGCTGCTACTACACCTCCTCGTTGGTGGGTTGTCACTCGGAACCAAGAAACTATACATAGTTACTCCGGTCACGTTGGTTACTTACACGCATGGGCCTATCATCAGGCGCAAAGGAACTTATTCATGAAGCGGCTCAGCTTTCTGGTATCGCTCACCAACAACGACAACGACTATCAACAGGAGCAGGCAGCGGATGCCGAGAAAGCAGCCCGGCGGTTGGGCGTGGATGTGAAGATCATTCACGCCAACAACGATCCACTCATGCAAAGCCAGCAGTTGTTGCAGTATGTGCAGGACGCGTCGATACCCAAGCCGGACGCAATCCTGTTTGAACCGGCAGGCGGCACGGCATTTCCGCAGGTGGCGCGTGCGGCGGCCGCGGCCGGCATCGGTTGGGTAGTGATGAACTTCGATGTGGACTATATCGCCGAAATCCGGCGGCTCTATCACGTTCCCATGTGCGCCGTCTCGTCGGATCACGAGGAGATCGGGAGGATCCAGGGCCAGCAGTTTGCGGCCCTTCTGCCCAACGGCGGATCGGTGCTGTACATCGAGGGACCGAACAATAGCATCGCGGCAAAACAGCGGTCGGCCGGAATGAATCGGACCAAGCCGTCGAACGTCCAGGTAAAAACGCTGCGAGGGAACTGGACAGAGGAGAGTTCGCACAAGGCGGTGAGTTCCTGGCTGAGGCTGCCGACGTCTTTGCATAGCCGTATCGACCTGGTCGGCGCGCAGGACGACAGTATGGCGATGGGAGCGCGCAAAGCATTCGGTGCACTGGCTGAGCCGGAGCGGGCGCGATGGATGAAGATCCCGGTCACCGGTTGCGACGGCATGCCGAAGACCGGACAGACTTGGGTGCGCACCGGAAGCATGGCGGCGACGATTCACATTCCGCCGGTGACAGACCTGGCGCTCGGAATGTTAGTGGAGGCGATCAGGACTGGGACTTCGTTGCCGGAACGCAAGGTGACTCAGCCGGCGTCGATTCCTTCGTTGGTGGATTTGGCAGCGACTGGGCAGAAGCTGGCTAAAGCGGCAAAGGTCTAAGGCTGATTCGCCGTTTGGATTCCAGGCGTCCCTTGCGGGACGCCTTTCTTGTTAGTGGAACAGACTAGCGACCGAGCGTTCGTGGAGCTTGCAGAGGTCCTTCGACTGCGTTTTCGTCCGCTACGCGGACGAAAACTCCGCTCAGGATGACAAGTTCAAGTGAAGGCCACCGTGCGGACGAGACTCCGCTCAGGATGACACGTAGGAGTGAGGCCAACCGCTTGGCTTCGCCAGCGCGTGACAGCCGAGGGCGGCTGTCCCTACATGGTTTGTCGGGTGTCTGCGGAGACGTAGCGAGCTACGTCTCTGCGACCAGTTGCGACTAGCCTTCCATCGTGGACACGTCTCCGGCGTCTACGCCTTGCTCTTTGGCTTTGAGGAAGCGGCGAAGAATTTTTCCAGAGCGTGTCTTCGGCAGCGACGCTACAAATTCTAACGACGACGGCGTCGCGATCGGGCCCAGTTCTCGGCGGACATGCTCGATCAGCGACGCGGCGAGTGCGTCGGACGGAACGTGATCGACGCGGACTTGTACGAATGCCTTGATGGTCTCTCCCTTGAGCGGATCGGGCACGCCGATGGCGGCGGCCTCGGCAACGGCGGGATGACTCACCAGCGCGCTCTCGACTTCTGCGGTGCCGATGCGGTGTCCGGCGACGTTGAGCACATCATCAGAGCGGCCGAGGACCGCGATGTAGCCGTCGTTGTCTTTCATGGCGACGTCGCCGGTCACGTAGCATCCGGGGAAGAATTTCCAGTCGCGTTCGTAGCGGGCGGGATCGCGCCACACGGTACGCAGCATGCAGGGGAATGGACGTTTCAGGACGAGGCGGCCGCCGACGTTGGGAGGAGCGGAGTTGCCGTCTTCATCGAGAACGTCAGCCTCAGCGCCCGGAACAGCGACGCCGACCTTGCCTGGCCGCATCGCCATGCTGGGCGGAGTTCCTAGTGTGGGACAGCCGAGTTCGGTCTGCCACCAGTTGTCGATGACGTATCCCCACTTGCCGTCGCCGGCGAGATGCGTCTGTGCCCAGCGCCAGGCTTCAGGATTGAGCGGCTCTCCGGCGCAGGCGATCACGCGCAACGATGTGAGATCGTGCGCGGCGGGATACGCTTCCCCGTAGCGCATGAACATTCTGAGCGCGGTGGGAGCGGTGAACATTTTGGTAACGCCGTAGCGTTCGACGATCTCCCAGGCGATGCCGGGGTTGGGAAAGTCGATGGCGCCTTCACGGAAAAGCGTGGTGACGCCGGCGCAGAGCGGGGCGTAAACGATATAGGAATGGCCGACAATCCAGCCGATGTCGGACGTGCACCAGAAGATATCCTCGTCGCCGACGTCGAAGAAACTTTCCAGATGGTAGGTCGTGCCCACCATGTATCCGCCGTGCACGTGGAGAACGCCTTTCGGCTTGCCGGTTGAGCCTGAGGTGTAGAGCAGGAAGAGCGGGTCTTCGGAGTCCATTTCCTCCGCCGGGCAATCAGCCGGGAATTTGAAGAGATCGTTGAAATCGATTTCGCGAGCAGGGTTGAGTTTAGTGCCGCCACGTACGTAGACGATGACTTTCTCGACGAAATCGATCGGTTCAAGCGCTTCGTCGACGATCGACTTTAGGTTCACGGTTTTTCCACGACGGTAGCCAACATCTCCGGCAATGACGATCTTGGCCTGGGCGTCGGTTATGCGGTCGCGGAGCGCGGCATGGCCGAGGCCGGCGTAGACGACGGAGTGAATCGCGCCGATGCGCGCGCAGGCGAGCATGGCGATTGTGCCTTCGATGGTGAGCGGCATGTAGATGATGACGCGGTCGCCCTTGACGACGCCGAGAGACTTCAGCCCGTTGGCGAAGCGGCCGACCTGTCGATGGAGCTGTCCGTAAGTGACGATGCGTTCGGTGCCATCTTCGCCGAGCCAGATGAATGCGGCGCGATTATGGAGTTCGGAGTTAGCGTGGCGGTCGAGGGCATTGATAGTGATGTTCGTCTTGGCGCCGACGAACCACTTGTGATGCACGCCGTCCCAGTCGAGCACCTTGCTCCAGGGGTTGGACCATTCGAACTGTTCGGCGTATCCCGACCAGAAGGCCTCCGGATCTTGCAGTGACTGCTCGCAGGCTGCTTGCCAGTTCTTCTGCAGCACGCTGCCGCTAACGATGGGAGGAGCGGCGTACTCCTGATCCATGTGGAGAAGGTTGGAAATGTTTTCTGGTTTGGACAGGGGAAGCGCGCTCATCGGGACCTCCGGCGTGGAGTCGGGTTGCGTAAGAGATGAAGGGGATTCTGCGGCGACTGCCATGTTCTGACAGTGATTTCAATCACGTCAAGATGTGTTTGCAACGAGGCGTGCGACAAGCTGCGAAAAGGGCCGGCGGGTAGTGGGGAAGAGCGGGCCGTGCTTCGGGAGTCGGGAATCGGCAGTAAACATCGGATGCCGAAACGATATTGCGGGGAGCCAAGGTCATCATCGAACGTTCGTTCGATTCCCGATTTGGGACTCAGATCGTGATGTGAATCACATTAAGCCGTGCGTATCGGCACATCTAGTGAATATGATTTCGTCCTAGTGTGACTTGCCATTGTGCCCGAACCAGGGCCATTGTTTCGGTCCCGAACCGGGACTCCGGTAGCGCGACAGCCCGAAAGCACGACTCGCGTACCAGCATTTCAACGAAGAGCATCGCGAACATCCGATTCGTTTTGGGAAGAGGGATACGTCGTTTTCGCGACGTCCACGGGGCATCGGCGATGCTGGGGCCAGGAGGACATTCACCATGACGTGGAGAGTCTGGACAGTAGTTCTGATGTTGTTGGCGTTATGTGGAGGAGCTTGGGGTGCGAGCGACGAGGGTGCCGCCGCAAAAGTGCCGGCCGAGAGCTCGGCTCCGGCAGGGGCACAGCCCGCGGCCAGTCCGAAGATTGCGGTCAGCGGTTCCGGCGCGAATGTGACCGCGCTTTTGGGCGTGTTGGTGATGAAAGGTGTGCTGGCGCCGTCGGAGGCGAATGCGATTCGCAATGCGGCTCCGGAGGCGGAGTTTCAGATGCTTGTTGAGGCGCTGGCACGCAAGGGCGTGTTGAGCGCGGACGAGCTGGCGCCAGCGCCGATGCCGGCGGCTAGTGCGCAGCCGGTGGAACAACCGCAAGCGGCGCAGGCTCCTGCTCCGGCGAAGCCGGCGGCGCCGAAAGTGATTCCGGCGGTCGCGCCGCTGCGCGTGCTGCAACTCGAGCCTTCCAAAGCGGAAGGCATGGTGCCGGACCTGAAACTTGGCAGCGGTGCCCGTCTGAAGGCGTACGGGATGGTGAAGACGAGCGTGATCTACGACACGTCGTCGCCCTACGGCACAGACATGCCGCTGCCGGGATTCATCACTGCTTCCGGAACGAGTTTCGATCCCGGCCCGACGCGAAGCCCGGAGTTCCACGCCAAGGCGCGATTTGCGCGCATCGGAGCGAATTTCGAATGGCCGGACGTGGCGGGGAGCAACAACGCCATCACCGGAAAGCTGGAATTCGATTTCGAAGGGAACTTCTCGCGGGCATTGAACCGGAACATCTCAACGATCCGGTCGAGCATGGCGTCGATCCGGCTGGCGTATGGCCGCATCGATCACCGCTTCAACGACAACACCAGTATGTTCGCGCTGTTCGGGCAAGACTGGACACCGTTTGGATCGTCGACGCTTCCGAACCTGTTTGAGACTACCGGTCTCGGACTGGGATTCGGAACGCTGTACGAGCGGGCGCCGCAGTTCCGCTTCGGCGTCGGGCACAAGATCGGCGGATCGCGGAACGTGTTCTTCCAGCCGGAATTTGCTGTGGTCATGCCGGCGTATGGAAATGATCCCTCGAACGTGGCCGATCAGCTTGGATACGGCGAGAAACAGGGCGCGGACTCGGGACGGCCTGAGGTGCAGGCGCGCGTGGTGCTGCAATGGCAGCTCGACAAAGCGCCCGGGGTTGCTCCGGCACAGCTCGTGTTCAGCGGCGTGCAGGGCAACCGCAAGGTGATGGTGCGAGCGACGGACATTCCGCTGTGCAGCAACACTGACGTAGTCGTCTGTCCGAACTCGAAGGTCTTCCAAGAGGCGTTTCCAAACGGCGCTGAGACGACCTCGAGCCGGGCCGGATGGACGGGCGAGATTCAGCTGCCCACGCGCTATGTCACGGTGCTCGCGAAGTTCTGGGATGGATCGGACCTGCGCTGGTACTTTGTGGGCTCACTCGATTCAAACTACAGCGCCACCGCCGGGATATCGAAGGTTTGCGGAACTGACGCAGCTCCAGCGTTCTGCACGGGAGCTTCGAACGACGGAGGGTCGAGCCTGACGTTCGGGTTGAACGGTGCCGGGACTCCGGTATTTGCCCCGCAACGGCCCGTGCGGGCGATCGGCGGATTCTTTGATTTGGGTTTCCCGCTGAGCCGCATTTTCGGAGCGGATCCAGCCGCGAGAAACGCCGGATGGCAGATCAACTTCCACTACGCCTTCGATCAGGCCAAGACCAGCGACGTGCTGCATCTGGGCAATCAGCGATCGAAGAACGATCTGGCGGCCGCGACTCTGTCGTGGAAGATGAACAGCCTGGTCTCGTTCGTGCTGGAAGAATCGATGTACCGGACGAGGATCGCCAATCCAAACCTGACGGAGTCGGCTACCTTCCCGAAGTATGAAGGATATCCGGCGCGGCAGTGGCACGATATACGGTCAGAATTTGGGCCGATCTTTACCTTCTAATTGTGGGCCGGAGTGCGGCGGCGACCGCATTCCGGCGCGCTTTTTAGGCTCTTGAAACTTGACAGCAGGGAGTAAGCTGTCGGTCAGCCGCAATTGGGGTCCTGGCGGCATCTGACAGTCAAGCTGGGGATGTGGTTCATCCATGGAGGAGGGGTTTATGGCGAATGCCGCCCGGAATTTAGAGGTTGTAAAGCCGGTGGACGCGCCGGAGTCCCGGTCTGTCTGGGACCGGATTGCGGCGAGCAAGGAATTTCAGGATCTGATGGCGACGAAGAAGACGTTCATCGTGCCGGCGTTTATCTTTTTCGTGGCTTACTACTTTGCACTGCCGGTGCTTGTCGGTTACGCGCCAGCGCTTATGAACACGAAAGTGTTCGGACTGGTCAATCTGGCGTACTTGTTCGCGCTGTCACAGTTCTTCGTGGCGTGGATCATCGCCGGATTGTATGTGAAGGCGGCCAATAACTTTGACCGGCTGGCGAAGGACATTCTCGACAAGGCCGATGACAACAAAGGGGGCAAGTAAGTCATGAATACCTCACTGGTGATGTTTCTTGTCTTTATTGCGGTCACGTTGGGGATCACTTACTGGGCCTCGCGGCGGTCGGCAGGCGCGGCAGCGTACTTCGCGGCCAGCCGCCAGATCAAGGGATGGCAAAACGGCGTCGCAGTGGCCGGCGATTATATGAGTGCAGCGTCGTTCCTGGGGATTGCGGGCATCATTGCATTTCAGGGCTATGACGGGTTCTTGTACTCGGTGGGTTGGCTGGTGGCGTATTTGACGGTGTTGCTGGTCATCGCAGAACCTCTGCGCAATGCCGGCAAGTACACCATGGCTGACGTGCTGGCATATCGGTTGAAGCCGCGTCCAGTGCGGGGGATGGCGTCGCTGAGCACGCTCACGGTCAGCACGTTCTATATGATCGCGCAGATGGTGGGCGCCGGCGCGCTGGTGCATTTGCTGCTGGGCGACAAGGTCAGCTTCAATCAGTCGGTGATCGGCGTCGGCATCCTGATGATTGTTTACGTCGTGTTCGGCGGCATGCTGGCAACCACGTGGGTGCAGATCATCAAGGCCATCCTGCTGATGGCCGGGACATTCCTGCTCAGCATCCTGGTGATGTCGCACTTCCACTTCAGCTTCGCGCAGTTCTTTGGTGCGATCAGCCAGGTCACGTATCACGATGCCAAAGGCGCGGTAGTAGTGAAGGACTTCCTCACGCCGGGGCTGCGCTACAAGCCGCCGTACGGTCCGCTGGACTTGATTTCGCTCGGGCTCGCGCTGGTGTTTGGAACCGCGGGTCTGCCGCACATTCTGGTGCGTTTCTACACCGTGCCTGATGCGAAGACGGCGCGGCACAGCGTGGTGTGGGCCATGGTCCTGATCGGCAGCTTCTACATCATGACCACATTCCTGGGTTTCGGCGCGGCAACCATCGTCGGCCCGGATTTCATCAAGGGCCACGGCGGTACGAACATGAGCGCTCCGCTGCTGGCGCAGGCGCTGGCGGGGAACATCTTCTTCGCGTTCATCTCGGCGATTGCGTTTGCCACGATTCTCGCGGTGGTAGCCGGACTGACGATCAGCGCGACCACGTCGTTCTCGCACGACTTTTGGACGAACGTGGTTCACAACGGCGTCGAGCGCAAACCGGGCGAGGAAGTGCTCGTGGCGCGCATCTCGGCGTTCGTCGTGGGGGCGGTGGCGATCGGGATTGCGATCGTGTTGGGTCCGACGGCCAACGTTGCATTTCTGGTAGCCCTGGCGTTTGCCGTGGCCGCATCGGCGAATCTGCCGGTGATCGTGCTGTCAATCTTCTGGCGGCGCTTCAACACGGCAGGCGCGGTGACGGGGCTGGCGGTGGGATTGCTCGCTTCGATCGGCCTGATCCTGGTGAGTCCGAGCATGATGGCGATCGATCCTCCGACCGTGACCGGAACGGCGCGGCATCTGATTCAGGCGAAGGCACTGTTCCCGCTGGAGAATCCGGGCATTCTGAGCATCCCGCTGGGATTCATTGGCGCGATCATCGGAACGCTGCTCAGCTCGGAACCGTCATCACAAGAGAAGTACAACGAACTACTGGTGCGGTCGAACACCGGCTTAGGCGCGGAGAAGGCTACGGCGCACTGACGCCAGTACCGAGTACCTAGTACCCAGTACCTAGAAAATCGCCCCACTTCCGGCAGAGTTGGCTGGAAGTGGGGCTTTCTTCTGTCTACTGCATTGGCGAACTCGCGGTTCGTGAATATGCTAGATTGAGGTTCGCGGGCCCATAGCTCAACGGTTAGAGCAGCAGACTCATAATCTGTTGGTTCCAGGTTCAAATCCTGGTGGGCCCACCAGGTGCCCTTCCTCTTTCCCGCGTTTGGCCGAGTCCGGAAGCTTTATCATGGACGCCGATGGCGGCATCCTCTCGCGCGCATTGGAAACTCGCTTCGCTGCTGGGTGCAGCGTCGTTCCTTTCCTTCATCTACTTCTACGAGGGTGGCGGATGGAACCAGAACTCGCGCTTCGATCTGTTGCGCGCCATCCTCCAGCGGCACACGCTCCAGATCGACGCGTACCACGAGAACACGCAGGATAAGGCGCACTTCCATGGACACTACTACTCCGACAAAGCCCCGGGATTGGTGTTTCTGGCCGTGCCGTTTGCGGCGGTGGCGCGCGAGGTGCTGCGGGTGGCGGAAGTGGATCCAGATTCGGCGCGCGGAGGGTATGCGCTTTCCTATATCGCGACGGCTTGCTCGGTTGGACTGCCGACGGCCCTGGCGGGAGTGTGCCTGTTCTTCCTGGGCTTGCGATTTGGGGCCGATTCGGCCGGAGCCGCGTTCGCGACGATTGTGCTCGCGATCGGAACGCCCATGCTCGCGTACGCGAGTCTGTTCTGGGCACACGCGCTGGTGGGGGCGTGTCTGCTGTTCGCGTTCGCGGCCGCCGTGAAGCTGGGCGATGGCGGGCGTGAATTCTGGTGGGCGCTCGCCGTGGGGTTGGCGGCGGGATGGGCCACGGTGACCGAGTATCCGGCTGCACCCGCCTCGGCGTTGCTGGCTGTTTTCGCGCTGCTGCAGGTTTGGTCACGGGGTAGCGCGACGAGCTGGCGCGTGGTGGCTGGCGTTGGTATCGGGGCGGCGGCGTGCGCTGTCGTGCTGTTCAGCTATCTTCACGCGGCGTTCGGATCGTTTCGTCCGAGTTATTCGTATTACGATCCGAATTCGTTTTCTTTCATGCAGCAGCGCGGATACATGGGGCTAACCTACCCGCATCCAGACCGGCTGTTGAAACTGATGTTCGGAGCGTCGCGCGGGCTGTTCTTTGCGTCCCCGGTGCTTGTCGCTGGCGTCGCAGGATTGTGGTGGTTAGGAAAGAAGTTCCGCGGGCCTGCGTTGGTCGCCGGTGCGATTGCGGCATATTACTTCCTGTTCAACGCGTCATTTTACTGGTGGAAGTCCGGATTGAGCTTTGGCCCGCGCTACATTGGTGCCTGCATTCCCTTGCTATGCCTGGGACTTGGCGTGGCCTGGGCGCGGGCTTCATTGCGCTGGCGCGGCGTTTTGCTGGCGGTGGCGTTCGTGAGCGTGTTCGTCGCGGCGATGGTGGTATCGACTTCGTCGCAGTTGGCGATGCAGGATAATTCCCCGCTTGTGCATTCGTCGTGGCCGGCGTTCTGGTCCGGGAAGATGGCGATGAATCACGAGTCAATGCTGCAAGCAAGCGAGGCGGGCAGCGGTTATGGAGCATTCAACCTGGGAGAATTAATCGGACTGCGTGGGTTGGGGAGTCTCGGTCCCTTTGTCGCCATGTGGGGAATCGTGTGCGGACTGGTGGGGCGAATTCTGCAGAAGAAGTGATGCAGGCGGTTCCGGCACGCGCGAGATCCTTCGCTCCGCCTCGCTCCGCTCGCCCCCGCCTAAAGCTGGGGGTCTACCAAGAACGGCTGCGCTCAGGATGACGCCGCTTGTCCCGACTGAAGATTAAGACGCGGCCGGCATCCGTTCGGCGGTGGGGACATCGAATCAGATGTAAGATAGAAATTCGCTGTTCAGCGTCCGATTTCATTGGGGAGAGGCACTTATGGCGCACATGGTTCATTGTGTAAAGTTCAACAAAGAAATGCCGGGGCTGGATGAGCCTCCGTTCGACAACGATCTGGGCCGCAAGGTGTATGACAACGTGTCACAAGAAGCGTGGCGCATGTGGATGGAACACTGCAAGATGCTGCTGAACGAGTACCGGTTGAACCCGGCGCGGCGCGAGGATCAGGAAGTCATCGTCAAGCAACTGGAACTTTTCTTTTTCGGCGAGGGGTCGGCGCGGCCGAAGGAATACGTGCCGCCGGCGCAGTAGAACTACGCTGGACGGCGACTTCAGGCCTCGGTCCTTACTGCTCGGCTGCCGGCGTCGTTGGAGAGCAGGAAAGGAAGGGCGCCCGGCAGTAATGCGATTCCCGGAATCACAACCCAGTTGATCAATCCAAGCCCGAAGCCAATGAGCCGGAAGAAGTGAAAGCCGTCGATTACCAACCCCCACGGTAGGATCACGCACATCACGATGAGCATGACGAGAGCCGGGGACAGGCTCGCGGCGAGGAGCCACGTGGCCGGGGCTTGCGCACGTCTCGACAAATATCCACCAAAGGCTCCAATGCCAGGAAGTGTGGCGAGCCACGCCCAATAGAGCGTGAATGCCCAAGGCCCAACCCACAATAAGCGCGGTCGAACTCCTACGACCTGGAACAGCGTGAGACTGACGCTTGCAGCGAACAAGGTGACCAATGCCGGCAGCCAGAGGCTCTTTGTGCGGTGATTCACGGCAGACTCCTTTGCGCGGATTATCTTCTGCGCTAGAACGTGTCCGTCCTCGATTACTTGCAGGGTTCGTTTCAGCGCGGCGGCTTCATCGAGTCCTTGCAGACGCGCGTGTGCATAGGTTTCTTCCAAGTGAGTGGCGAGCTCGGAGACGATCGCATCGGGATCGGCGACCCTCAGTCGATCCGACGGCAAGTGCTTGCGGACTTCTTCTTTCCAATCAGGCATGGCTGACTCCAGCCAGAGCATCGAGCGCGTGGAAGAACGAGCGCCACTCTTCGCGTAGGGGGCCGAGCTGGCGGCGGCCCTTGGGCGTGAGATGGTAATAACGGCGATCGCGTCCGGCGGCGTTGGCCTGCCAGCGGGCCTCGAGCCATCCGCGCTTCTCCATTTCATAGAGCAACGGATAGAGGGACGCCAGAGTGAACGTCAAGGCGCCGCTGGTGCGTTCGCCAATCTGCTTTGCGATTTCGAAGCCATAAAGCGGCTGCTCCTCCAGCAGCGATAGGATTGCCAACTCTGCGCTGCCGCGGGCGATTTGGGTTCGGATGCGTTTGGTCATAAGCTATATCGGGTCCCTATATTCATAGTATAGGAATCCTATATTCGGGCGCAAAGTTACGAAGGTACAGCGGGACGGAACCATCAAGGGCAGATGTGCGGACGGGCATCAGCCGTTCGCGTAAGAGCATTCATGGTTCTCTGCAAGTTAGCGTGGCGCAGACGTTCTCTTTCCGAACGAGGAAGGGAACGACCATGATTTCTCAGGCCGGATTTACCTTGCTGGAGCTGATGATCGTGATTGCGGTGATCCTGATCATCGCAGCGATCGCGATCCCCAGCATGCGTGAGGCACAGATGCATGCAAACGAGGTTTCTGCCGTGGCATCGATCCGTACGATCAGTACCGCAGAGCTTACCTATCAAGCCGCGTACGGAGGGTATGCAAACTCGCTGGCCAACCTGGGAGGGGCAGAGCCATGCACCAAATCTGCTGAGACTGCGTGCTTGCTGGATCAAAGTCTGGCGGGAGGATCGAAATCGGGCTACCGGTTCGTCGCGGCTGGAGGGAATCCGTCGGATGGAGCGAATACAAGCTATTTCATCGCCGCCGCGCCCGAGGTCTTCGACCGGACCGGGAAGCGCCTTTTCTGCTCGACAGACAAGAATGTGATTCGCGCCGACCTGAACGGCACCGGGAGCACGATCCCACCGGGCGCGGAGCAGTGCGCTGGGTTCAGTGCGCTGAAGTGAATCCCTAAAAAGGAGACCCGGTCCACCGATGACCGCGCCTCTTGATTGCGTAACGTGTCCATGACCCGCTGGGAACGCCCTCCCACAGCGGATTTTGGTGTCAATATGTGTGCTCAGTCCTTGACAGGCAGCATTCTCGATGGCACTCTCATCGACAAACCCGTGGCGTTGTTGGGCGGGCAAATTGGCGGAGCAGCATACTGTCAGGGGCGGGCACAGTATGGGGATAGACGACACGGTCGTGCGGAGACCTCGTGTCGCGGACGGATACATTTCGTCCGCCTTGGTGCTGTTGTTTCTCTGGATGACGCTGGATTTCTTGCCGGGGCTGGCTTCCCTGCAGCGACACATACACGGGCATTACTACGCAGACTTGCCCTTTCCGTGCCTTGTCATTCTGGCAGCCGCTGTCAACTGGCGACGCAGCGCAGGCAAGGGAGAAAAGCTCTTCTGGGGATGGATCACCCTGGGATTCGTTCTCGACGAGCTATTCCTGATCGGCGACGCATTCCTTCAGCACTCGACCTCCCTGGGCGCACATCTGATAGTGGATGCCTTCGGGCCCTTTTCCGGTCTTTGCATTCTGATTGGCGCGGCACAAGAGGCTCACGTCCGAGACGACCTCAACGGACAGGCCTATCTCCGGCGCAACCGGTTGGTGGGTTGGCTGTTGTGGGGCTTTGCATTGCTTTTCTATTTCGTCATCCTTCCCGCGAAGCTGAGCCCTCAGAGCCTCTCTACTGAGGCGGCAGATTGGTCGGAGATCCTCATCGACGGGTGCGTTATAGCCAGCTTCGCTTCTTTGGCGATCAGTTGCTCGAGCCGGTATTGGAAGTCGGTTTATGGCTGGATAGCGGCTGCCTACATCTCATGGTTCTTGGGGGACATCCTGTTTGGCTTGGATGCCACCAGGCTGTGGCCAACGACATCCGCAACCTGGAAGGATCTCCGTGTCTATCTGCCGTATGTGCTGATGCTGTTCGCGATTCGCTCATTCAGGAACACGAACAGCGAGCGTGGCGAGCGCGTGATCGCGGCGCGTTCTCTAAGGAACGTGTCTCCGCTTGCCAGCGACATCCTTCTGTTCTTGCTGCCTGCCATGCACATTGCGATGACCGCGCTGGTGCCAGCACCCCCTAAACTGCAGCTTTTTCGGGCCATCCTGGTGTTGGTTGTATCGCCGATCCTGTTCCGCCTGGTGTGGAGAGAGCGCCACGTTCTCGAAGAGCAGCGAGCGCAGGCGGAGGCCAAGCGGGAGGAATCCGAGCGCCTGTTTGCCGACCTGTTCGAGCGAGCGCAAGACGCGTACTACATGATCGATATGCACGGCCGATTTCTTGCCGGCAATCAGGCGGCCGAGCAAATGGTGGGGTACACGCGCGAGGAAGTCATCGGGAAGCACTTTGCCAAGTGCGACCTGGTGGCGGACCTGTCCGTCACCAGAGCATTGCTCGCCATCGCAGAAAGCGTACTGGGCGGCCACGTTGAAGAGTTGGAACTGGTCTTGAACCGCAAGGATGGAAGTCAGGTCCCGGTGGAGGTCCGGGCATTCCCCATCCAGTGTCACGGCAGCCCGTGCATTTTGGGAATCGCGCACGACATCAGTGAGCGGAAGCGGACCGAGGAACAGATCCGCAGCCTGAATGAGACGTTGCAATCGCGGCTGGAGGAACGAACCGCCGAACTGCGCGAGGCCAATGCCCGCTACCGCCAGGTGGTGGAGCAGGTGCCTGCGGTGACCTACCTTGCCGAGATCGGATTCATGGGACGCTGGCATTACGTCAGCCGGCAGATCGAGTCGATGTTCGGATACACGGCGGAGGAGTGGATGTCCGCACCGTCGTTCTGGATCGACCGGGTTCACCCAGACGATCGGGAAAAAGTGCAGGCCGAGGAGGAGCCAAGCCACCACGAGGGCGGAACCTTCCAGGCGGAGTATCGCCTGCGGGCCAAGAGTGGCGAATACCGATGGGTGCGCGACGAAGCGCGCATCTTCGCCGCGGGGGGAAGCCTCCTGATGCACGGAATTCTTCTGGATATCCACGAGAAGAAGCTACTGGAGGCACAACTGCAACAGTCCCAGAAGCTCGAGGCGATCGGACGGCTGGCGGGAGGAATCGCTCACGACTTCAACAACCTGCTGGGCATCATCATGGGATATGCCCAGTTGCTCACCATGGAGAACTCTCCGGAGCTATTGAACAAGGGTCTGACGAGCATTGTGAACGCCTCCAAGCGCGGCGCTTCGCTCACCCAGCAACTGCTGGCCTTCAGCCGGAAACAAGTGGTGCAGCCGCAGGTGATGGATCTGAACCTGACACTGGTGCAAGTTAAGAAAATGCTGGCCCGCGTTTTGGGAGAGGACATCGAGCTGGTGACGCAGTGTTATCGCGCCGACGCTCTGGTCGAAGCCGATCCCGTCCAGATCGAGCGGCTGCTGATCAACCTGGCCATCAACGCACGCGATGCAATGCCCGATGGCGGCCGCCTCCACATGGAGATCACCGATATGCCTCCGGAGGCGAACACGCTGTTGCCAGCGGACCGCGCCTCCCGTGCTCACGTCATGCTCAAGATCAGCGATACCGGGGTCGGCATGGACCAGGACACGATGAGCCACATTTTCGAACCATTTTTCACCACCAAGGAGCGCGGCCAGGGAACAGGCTTAGGCCTGGCGCAAGTGTACGGAATCGTGCAGCAAAGCAACGGCAGCATCTCCGTCAACAGCGTGCCGGGGAAGGGAACCGAGTTCCGCGTTTATTTTCCGTTGGTCGAAGGCGTCGCTGAGCCGGTGCCCGTCCTTGCGACAACGGTTCAGAACGGGACCGAGACCATCTTGCTGGTGGAAGACCAGGGCGAGTTGCGGGAGATCGCCGCGGCCTTCCTGCAGGATCTGGGGTACGAAGTTCTCGAAGCCGGAACTCCCGCCAAGGCGCTGAAGATCGCGAACTCTTTCAGCCGCAAAATTCATCTGATGGTGACGGACGTGATCATGCCCGGCATGAACGGAAAGCAGCTTGCCGATGAACTGATCACACTGCGGCCGGGACTTAAAGTCGTGTTTGTTTCGGGCTACACAGACGAAATCGTTGCCGGCGTCGGCGTCCAGCAGGCGCGCATGCACTTCCTGGCCAAACCCTATACCAAGGAACGATTGAGCAACGCCGTGCGGCAGAGCCTGGATGAAGGCCGATCCTCCGTGGTGACACTGGAGCCTGCATCTTAGACGAGTGGTAACCCCATCCCTTCGTGCTTTTGCCCAATTACCTGTTAGTTACCATATGCACCAATATTGATGCAATGTTAATCACCCCGTAACAATCGCTTGCTAGTAATTAGGGTCATGGGTCCGCATGTGTACAGCACGCTGATCCTTTCAGACCTGCACCTTGGCGCGGAAACAAGCCATGCGCGGGAAGCTACTGTTCTGCTCAAAGAAACCCGCTTCCGGCGCCTCATTCTGCTGGGCGACATCTTTGCCGATCTCAATTTTGCCCGCCTCACCAAGGAGCATTGGAAGTTTCTCGGCCTCATCCGGAAGCTGTCGAATCCGAAGCGCGGCATTGAAGTGGTTTGGGTGGAAGGCAATCACGACCATGGCCTAGCCAACATCATGTCGCACCTGGTCGGTGTGCGGGTTTATCAGCATTACGAATGGGACCATCGAGGGATGCGGCACATCGCGATTCATGGGCATCAGTTCGATGGATTCCAGGTGAACAATCTGCGGCTGAGCCGGCTGGGAACGTCGTTCTATCTGCAATTGCAGAAACTTGATTTCAAGAGCAAACCGATCGCGCGGCTGATCGACCGGCTGAACACACGCTGGCTGCGAATGTCGCCAAAGGTTTCGCAAGGTGCGATCGCGTTTGCCCGGCATCACGGCGCGCAGCGCATCTTTTGCGGACACACGCACCAGGCGCTGCATATCGCGCAAGACGGCATCGATTACTACAACTCTGGGGGGTGGGTCGATTCCCGGCTCACGTATCTGACGATCGACGAATTGGGGGTGCAAATCCATGTCTTCAACGAGCAGGAATATCGCGACCGAGCTGACTATCGTGATTCCAGCGAAGAACGAGGCGAAACTGATCCCGCGCTTGTTGACGTCGCTGACGAAGCAGGACTATTCGAAGATGTCGAGTACGAGAGTGTTGGTCGCTGACGCGAGTTCCACCGACGGCACTCCCGAGATCGTCATGAGTTTTCGCGACCGGCTCAATGTCGGGGTGATTCGCGGGGGGATGCCCTCCTACGGGCGCAACCAGGGCGCGGCACAGGCCGATACGCCGTACGTGTTGTTTCTGGATGCCGACATCGAACTGGCTGAGCCGTGGCTGATTCGCAAGTGCATGGAGAAGGCACAGGGGAAGCAGTTGCAGTGTGTCACCACCAACATCCTATGCACGGACGGAAGCTGGGTCGATAAGTTGTTCTATGCGGGCAATGATTTCTTTCAGTATCTGTCGTACCTGCACCGCCCGTTCGCTACCGGAATGTTCATGCTGTTTGAACGCAAGAAATTCTGGGAACTGGGCGGATTCAATGAGAAGATCCAGTTCGCCGAAGACTACCGCTTAAGCCAGAGAGTGGATCGCAAGCGATTCGGGATCGTGCGCGGCGGTGTCTATACCACTAACCGGCGCTTCCAGCGTATGGGGCATCTGCGCGTGGGATGGCTGTTCCTCTGGACGGCGATGAACTTCTGGAACGAACGCCACTTCCTGCGCGATCACAAGTACTGGGCGCACGAGGCCGACAGCCTGCCGCGGGCGTAATCAAGTTTTGTTTGTGGCCACGGAAGACGAGGTTCAGCCAACCAGCTGAACCTTGTTTTTTTGCTAGAACCGCACCACGATTCCGGTCGATATCCGCAGATTGTTTTGCGTCGTGCCGAAGAACCGGGTTTGCAGATAGTCCCCTTCCAGACGCAAGGCGAGAAGCTTCACGAGGCGATAGTCGACTCCGCCGCCCAGCGCGGTGGCGAACGACGTGTTGGAATTGGAAATGAATCCGCCGTTGTGAATATGCGCGACGCCAAACATGGCTTCGCCAAACGGTGTGATCTTGCCGATCGGAATGGACAGCCGCGGCCCGAAGAGGATTTCCCAAGAGTGTCCGGTGACGTTTACCGTCTCGGGGCCGGGTCCCGCCGGCGGAAGTATCGTGAAGCTTTGCGAGCCGTAGTGCGACGCGAAGTCCGTCACAATGCCTACGTGAGGGAAGACTTTTCCTTCCAGGGACGCTCCCCAGCCATTCAGATTGGGGCGGTTTAACCCTGGGTTGAGACCGGACCAATTCGAGTTCTCGAAGGAATATCCGACAAAAATGTTTCCAGAGGTGGGAATCTGGGCGACCGCCCAAATCGACGTCAGCAGCACGGTCAGGCTGATTATCGCCAGCTTGCGCATGAAACTTTCCTCCCGCGATTTCCGTAACCCAAAGTAGCGCAAAAAGTTCTTAGATGCGCGAGGGAGGACCGGCGATAGCTGCAGAAATCCGGGCGAATCGGAGTGATAACGGTCAGAATCGCCAGACGATGCCGGTGGATGCGCGGTAGTCGTTCTGAGAGGCGCTGGCGTAGTGCGAATGCATGTAGTCGCCCTGCAGGCGCCACGAGAAATTCTTGAACCAGAGTCGGTAGTCGGCGCCCCCGCCGATATCGATGACCAGCGGGCGATAGGTGAGGCCGCTGGAACTCAAATGGCGGATGCCGGCCATGCCATGCACAAAGGGCCGCCACCTTCCGATGTTGGTGGACAAGCGCGGACCACCGACGATGTCATATTCGGTCTCGCCGCGGCGATAAAGGCCGGCGCCGTCGGCCACCAGACCCAGGCGGGGAAAGCGAACGAGCGGGAACACTTCCACCGAGGCGTTCCAGCCCTTGTAGCTCTGCTGATTGATGACATTGGTGACCTGAGCGTAGGAAACACCGCCGTAAACGTTTCCACTGGGAAGAAGTCCGTTAAGTTGTGCCGACATTGGAACGGAGCACAAAAGCAGGGCCGCGAAGGCCAGCACGGCGGCAGCGGTCTTTGACACGAAATATCCTCCCCGGCCACGAGGCCGGCAACTGAGCATTTTAGTCAACGAAATGTGTTAGATGCAGTGTACCGGATGGGCAAGATGTATCGCCTGAGAAAATTTGCAGAAAACGCACACTTGCGCGCCCAAACGCTAAAGCGGCGCAGGCATTTGCGCCAGTTACGGTGCGTGATTGTTCGGAAATTTATCAGATTTTCATGGTGCCAAAACCAACTGCGGCCCGTCTATTTACTACCATGCAAAATATGAATCTCAATTGCGAAACCAGGGGAACCTTAGTGGGGCCGGCGCCCTTTGCGCTGGACAAGGAGTCGAAGTTGAAACTCAGTATGGAAGCACGCAATCATGGGGATGTCATCATCGTGCACTGCGAAGGCCGCATCGTGTATCGCGATGAAGCGGCTGCGCTGTCGCGGGTGGTGGACGAGGTGTTGCACAAAGGCAGCAAGCTGGTGCTTGATCTCAGCGGAGTCAGTTCGATGGACAGTGCGGGGATTGGCGAGATGGCGCTGCTCCAGACCTGGGCGCGCGAGCGCCAGGCGGAACTGAAATATGCAGGCCCGAGCACGGTTGTTCGTACACTGCTGGATCTGACGAACCTTGATTCCGTGCTGGACATCCATCCCACGATCGAGGAAGCGTTGGAGTCCTTCCGCGAAGAGAGCATGTGTGCGGATTTGCTGAGTTAGCTGCGAAAACGAATCCGGCAAACGGGGAGCAAAGCCAGCCTTTGCTCCCCTTCGTGTTTTGTGTAGGCGAGGCGTTTGTCCGCCCCGCGACCCGAAGGGGAGCGCGGTGGGGCAACAAAGCAATTCGAACGCTGAAGTGAATCTGCCATCCGCAAATCATTGCGCGCTACCGCGCGCAACCCCGGACGGGGGCGTCCGGGGCTACACAAGGCTTAGTTCTCACGCTGAAAGCGGTAGCGCCCCTTGCGCTCGATCGCGACGGCCTCCGCTACTTTCAGGAACGCCCGTGCAGCGTGGGACAGGTTTGCCCCCTTGCGGTAAATCAGCCGCAGCTTGCGCTTCAGTTGCAGCTCCTTTACTGGAATACGTACCAGCTCTCCGCGCGCAATCTCCGTTTCGACGCTGATCTCCGGGATGAGCGCGACGCCGTTGCCCATCGCCACGTACTGTTTAATCGCCTGCAGGGTCGGCAGCTCCAGATCCATGTGCAGCGGCGTCTTGTGCGTCTTGAATTGCTGAATGACTTTTTCCCGATAGGGTGAGGGCACGATGTGAGCTACAAACGATTCCGCGCCCAGCTGGCGAATGCTGACCTGGCGGGTCGTAGCCAGTGGATGTTTCGGCGGCACGACAAACACGAGCTCATCGAGGAAGACGACAATCGAGTGCAGATTCGGTTCCTGGGGCTCATACGACAGCACGCCGAACTCCACCGCGTAGCGCAGCACGTCATCAGGAATGTGGCTGCCCAGCGCACGTTCCACGGTGATCTTGATCATGGGATGCACTCGACGAAACTCCGCCAGCACAGGCAGAAGGTAGAGCACTGTGAATTCGTTGGCCGCGATGACCAGCTTGCCCGTTTGCAGCTCTCGCAGTTCCGACAGGGATTCTGCCGCTTCGCCGCGCAGGTTGATCAACTTCTCGGCGTATTCGAAGAGCACCTTGCCCGCGTCGGTGAGCACGCCCTCGCGCGAGGAGCGGTCGAACAAGGCCTCGCCCAGTTCGTCCTCCAGCTTGCGAATCGTCTGGCTGACCGCTGACTGCGTTCGAAAGAGCTTGTCGGCGGCGCGGGAAAAGCGCCGTTCGCGGGCAACTGCGAGAAAGACTTCGAGCTGTGAGAGCTCCACTGGGGTCTCCTTAAGGAACTGTTCGCGACTATTAGTAATACTTATATTACTACAATGACTAATGATTGTTGAATAATTATAAGTTTTGCTTCTACTGGAAATCCCCGTACCATAGAGAGATCACGGAAGGGGCTCCGACAAGTGTTGCTTTCGTGTGCGTGGGCGAGACGCCCGCGCTGGCCGGCGCGTCGGCGCAACAGGATTAACTTATGGATAAAGCGCGAGTTACGGTGTTCGACACGACTCTTCGAGACGGGGAGCAATCTCCCGGCTGTAGCATGAACCAGCCGGAAAAGCTGCGGCTGGCGCATCAACTCGACCGCCTTGGGGTGGATGTGATCGAAGCCGGCTTTCCCATCGCTTCCGATGGTGATTTCGAAGCCGTGAAGGCCATCGCTGGGGTGGTCCGGCGCCCGGTCATCGCAGGACTGGCGCGTGCTTGCCGTCCCGACATCGAGCGCGCCTGGGAAGCGCTGAAGCACGCCGAGCGTCCGCGCATCCATGTGTTCCTTGCCACCTCCGACATTCACCTGCAGTACAAGCTGCGCATCTCGCGCGATCAGTGCGTGACGCAGGCTCGCGAGGCCATCCGCCTCGCCAAGTCGCTTTGCGATGACATCGAGTTCTCTCCGGAAGACGCGACGCGCACCGATCCTGATTTCCTCTGCCGCGTGCTCGATGCCGTCGTTGAAGCTGGAGCGACCACACTAAACATTCCGGATACCGTCGGATATACCGTGCCTTCCGAATTCGGCGACCTGATCGCGATGATCCGGCGCTGCGTGAAAGGAATCGACAAAGTTACGATCTCCGCGCACTGTCACAACGATCTGGGTATGGCCGTCGCGAACGCTCTGGCCGCCGTGGCTGCCGGAGCGCGTCAGGTGGAGTGCACGATCAACGGCATCGGCGAGCGCGCCGGGAATGCGTCGCTGGAAGAAATTGTGATGGCGATGCGCGTGCGTCCGGACCGCTATCCGTACGAGACAGGCATTGTGAGCGAGCAGATTTTCGCCGCCAGCCAGATGCTCAGCGAAATCACGGGCGTTCCAGTGCAACCCAACAAGGCCATTACCGGGCGCAATGCCTTTGCGCACGAGGCGGGCATTCACCAGGATGGCGTCCTGAAGAATCCGCTGACCTACGAGATCATGACGCCGAAATCGGTTGGCGTGCCTGACTCAAAGCTGGTGCTGGGCAAGCACTCCGGACGCCACGCACTCAGCATGCGCTGCGAACAGCTGGGGTATCAATTCGACCGGCGCGCGCTCGACGATGTCTACCGGCGTTTCGTGCGCCTCGCGGACAAGATCAAGCACGTTGAGGATCATCACCTGCTCGAGTTGATCCGCGACACGCATAAGCCGACGATGTCAGCGACACCGCTGATCGAGCCGATCGTCGAGGCTACGAGTCCGGCGGTGGTCAGCGCTCCAGCGACCGAACCGGGCAAGCCGGTAAACCCGCCGACCAATCCCTTCGGCGTTCCGATTCCCGCGCACGGCGAAGCTCACCACGAGCAGAGTCAGCAGGAAGATTACCTGTGGGGAGTATAGGGATTGAGTAATTGAGAAATTTGGTAATTGTGTGATTGAAAACCAAAGCATTCGGCTTGGTGATCAATTGTCCTTCTTTGCGTTCTCTGCAGGTTTTCTTCGCGACCTTCAAGGTTGGCTTTTTCCGTTCTCTGTTTACGATGCCTCCGCCCGTAGCGCCTTTCCGCCCGACGGCATACAATGTCGTTTCGTTTTCAGGATTTCAATTACTCAATTACCAAATTACACAATTACTCAATCAAACAAATGCTCTTGAATCTCACGGTTCTCCCAGGCGACGGTATCGGTCCTGAAGTGACGGAACAAGCTGTGCACGTGCTCGAGGCGGTGGCCAGGCGTTTCGGCCACCAGTTGCAGCTGCAGCACAAATTGATTGGCGGCGCTGCGCTCAGGGCCGTGAACGACCCCTTGCCCGCTGACACGGTGCAGGTGTGCCTTTCTTCTTCTGCCGTGTTGCTGGGTGCCGTGGGCAGTCCCGAGTTCGACAAGAATCCCGGGCATCTGCGTCCCGAGGTTGGACTGTTGCGGATCCGCCGCGAACTCGGCGCTTACGCCAATCTTCGTCCAGCGGTGTTTTTCCCCGCCCTTGAAGATTCCTCTCCGCTGCGCGCCGAAATTGTTCGGGGCACCGACATCATGATCGTTCGCGAACTGCTCGGCGGAGCCTACTTCGGCCAGCCACGTTCGATCGAAGGAGAGCCGGGTTCCCGCGCCGCCGTCAACACCATGCGTTACTCCGAGCATGAAGTCGAACGCATTGCCCGCGTGGCATTCGACCTCGCCATGAAGCGCAAGAAGAAAGTCCTCTCGGTCGACAAGGCGAACGTGCTCGAGTGCTCGCGCCTGTGGCGCGATGTCGTCACGCGCATCGGCAAGGATTATCCCGAGGTGAAGCTCGGACATCAATATGTAGACTCGGCGGCGATGCTGCTGGTGCAGCGTCCGACCGAGTTCGACGTCGTTCTTACCGAGAACATGTTCGGCGACATCCTCTCGGACCAGGCTGGCGGTGTAGTAGGATCCCTCGGCCTGTTGGCTTCGGCCAGCATCGGCGGGAAAGTCGGGCTGTATGAGCCGGTACACGGCTCGGCTCCGGACATCGCGGGAAGAGGAATCGCAAATCCCCTTGGCGCGATTCTCTCGGCTGCAATGCTGCTGCGCCATTCGCTGCAACTTGAGAAAGAAGCGGCATGCATCGAGAAAGCTGTCGCCTCGATCCTCGAAGCGGGTGCCAGAACGGCAGACCTCGCGGGGAAGACGCATTCGTCGATCTCAACTGCCGAGATGGGCCGCCTGGTGGTCGAAGCGGTCAAAGAGGCGGCCTAGTCCGCATTGATTATCAGCTGAATGCGATCTACGGCCGATTGCACGTCGCAGATTCCGCCAGCTTGATGAACGACGGCCAGAGTTCCGCCGAGATCCGAACCTTCCAGTTGCATAGAATCTGCTCGTGATCGACTTGCACGATCCGATACTCACGGTTCTGCGCCTGCTGGTTGAGGTCAAAACAGATCGCGTCGAAACTGCCCGTATCCGGTCGACCTATCTGGGTGAATCCTGCGGGAATCAGCAACTCCGACAGACTGCCCTTCGCTGCGAGCGCTTCCTCGATGTATTGGTTCGAGCCAGAATCCCAACCGAAAAATGAGATTCCTGCCATATCGAATGTTGGAAATGAGTAGCGCGAGAGGAGAGATTCGAACGACTGCGGCAGACGTTTTGGCAACTTCTCCTCAAGCCTGACAAGGCGAAGCCCATTGTCTTCCGGTCGAATCAGTACTCCGCGATCCTTGAGCAGTGTCGCAAACGAGTCCATCAGCTTGTCAGTGGAGTTCGACATTTATGTAGATTCGTCTACCGAATACTCATCGGCTGCTCCTTTCGCTACGCGCGGGCAGCGAGGATCACTCCTCAGGAGCTCCTGGCGGAATCAGAGGTCTCTGCAGACGGAGCCGCATCGTATTCCCCGCTCAGCGACAGCCAACGGATGTGCAGCATCTCCTGAAACATTTTCGCGCCGTCGATCAGGGGATTGATGCGCGCTCCTCCGCTGTGACCCCAGAGCACCGGAACCTCTTTGACTTTGAAGCCTAGCTTGCGCGCCAGGAACAGAATTTCGGGATCGAATCCCCAGCGCTCGATCCGCTGCCGGGGAAAGATCGCCTGCGCGGCCGAACGCTTGAAGGCCTTGAACCCGCACTGGGTGTCGGCGAAATGCAGACCCAGGGTGATGCGCAACAGCAAATTGAAGATGCGTCCAAAAAGTTGCCGGTGCAAAGGCTGACGGCGAGTCTGCGTCTCGGCGCGCAGCCAGCGTGATCCGATGGCCACGTCAGCGCCTGTATCGAGCGCGTTCAGCAGCTTTAGGGCCTCCTCGATTGGAGACGAGAGATCGGCGTCGCTAAACACGATCACCTGCCCTTGTGCCGCCAGCATCCCGTTGCGGACGCTGTATCCCTTCCCGTGATTTCCCGGATTGTCGAGCAACCGGACAACCGGATCCTTTGCCGCGAACTCTCGTACAATGTTCGCCGTGTTGTCGCGGGAGCCGTCATTGACGACGAGTACCTCGGCATCCCATCGCTGCGCATGAACAAAGGCGAGAACCTTCTCGAGGCTCGCGCCCAAGCGCGCACTCTCGTTGTAAGCGGGAATGACAATGCTGTAAGTCGGCGGCAAATGAGTGCTCGGTTCTCAGTACTCAGTGTAAAGGCAGATGCTTGGACGAGCGGGTTGGCTGTCCGCCCCAGCTGGCCATTGTAATTGGCGTGTCGAGAGTTCGGAGAGCAGAGTGTATACGCGAACCAAGGAAAGAAATCTGGTGGGTGAGTTTTTCAAGCAACTCGGACTGAGTCTTGGGAAGCTAACTCACAGTGAACTAACTGGTGTAAGCAGCGGCTCCCTCAGGGGCTGAAGCCCTTAGTTTTTTGCAGGCCTGTGCGGCACGGCTAAAACCGTGCCCTACCCAAAACCGTTCTCCTACCCAAAACCGTGCCCCACCCAAAACCGTGCGCTAGCCAAAGCCGCGCCCTCCAGAGCCGTGCCCTCCAAAGCCGCGGCCTCCCCAAGCCAGTGCCCTTCCCAAAACCCTGGCCTACCCGAACCAGCTCCCCTCCCCAAGACCGGGCCCCGTGCCCAAAGCCGTGCCCCACCCCAAAAACTGTGTCCTACCCAACACCCTGCCCTTCACAGACCGTTTTCTGAGATTCCTCTTGAGAAAGGGATTTATGCCACTTGCCGCTTTTGCTCGAGCATGGAGAAGTACTCGGCAACCAAGTCCGCGTCCCACAAACCGCGCGCAGCTTCCTCGCGCATGGTCTGGGCTGCGGCTTCGTGACTCAGAGCAGGTTTGTAGGAGCGGGCGGTGCGCAGCGCATCGTAGACATCCACGACCTGCAGCACTCGAGGAAGGGCTGGAATGTCTGGAGCGGTCAATCCGTCGGGGTATCCGGATCCGTCGGAGTGTTCGTGATGGTAGCGGATAATGGGCAGGACCAACCGCAGGGAGTGTAGTGGGCGGCAGATGTTCTCTCCGGTGACGGGATGCATCTTCATGATGTCCCACTCGGCCGGAGTCAGGTCGCTGCCTTTCTTCAGGATCTCATCCGGGACGGCGATCTTTCCCAGGTCGTGCAGGTAACCGCCGCGCTTCAGCGCGAGGATGCTGTCGTCATCCATGCCAAGATGCCGGCCAAGATCTGCGGCGTGTACGGAGAGGCGCTCGCAGTGGCCTTCCGTATAGGGATCGCGTCCTTCCACGATCAGACCCAGCGTACAGAGCACGGAATCGGCGGTCTCGAGTTCGTCCGTGAATTCTTTCAGCCGGAGCAACGATTTCACGCGGGCGATGAGTTCCTCGGCGAGCACGGGCTTGTTAAGGAAGTCGTCGGCGCCGGCTTCGATACCGCGGACCTTGTCGCTGCTGTCACTGAGGCCGGTGATGAGCACGAAGGGAATCAGGCGTGTCGCCGAATTTTCCTTCAGGGCACGGCACAGATCGTAGCCCGACTTGCCCGGCATCATCACGTCGGACAAGATGAGGTCCGGCGCATGACGCCGCACCTCAGCCTCTGCCTGCTCGGCACTTGAGGCGGTCACCACGTCATATCCGCGGATGGTGAGCAATTGGCTCATCAAGCCAGCGATGCTGGGCTGGTCATCAACGACCAGAATCCGAGGAGCATGACGTCTTGGTAGCAGATCCCCCATAACCTGATAAGAAGCGGCTTTCCCCAGCTCAGTTGTCTGCCCGCCGGGCCCCTGAGACTGCGAGGGTGGAGATACATCCATAACAAATCGTTCGTCTAACTAGTCCTTCCCGTCATTCTCCACAATTCCGGGGTCGGTGTCGAGTTTCAGAACACTACCACGGGGCGGAAATTTTGGCGAGTTCCAGATCGGCACTGATCTGACCAAAATGTGACAGATCTCCTTGCCACTGGTCTGCCCCGACTCCTACCCTCAGTTTATGAAAAGCAGTTTCGCGATGGAAGTTAGTGTCCTTCTACTCCTAGTCCTTGTTCTTGCGGGATCGTCGGCTGCCGCCGGCAAACCGCATGTTATCTCCTTTGGTAAGTCGATGAGCGTACAGTGGTTGGCTGCGACGGCTTCCGACGCCAAGCCTGCGCCCCTCAAACTCCGGCCGCTCATAGTTGATGGGAGCGTCAAGGAGTATGTGGTGGGGGCATCGCACGAGGTCACCGAACGACTGTTCGTGGTGCGCCGCGCCTTCCGTGTGAATGACAGCTTGCCTGACGACGCTGCGCCCAAATGGCAATGGCAGCGCGGAGGCTGGCTACTTGTCGACCGCGTGACCGGACGGATCTCGACCGTGAACCTGCCGGACTTCGATGTCGTCTATTCGGCGGCAAGTTGGTATCGCGACTACGTCGCATACTGTGGGGTGTCTGACGACGGGAAAAAGATGTTCGCAGTCGTGGCGCAACTGAGCCGCCGCAAGCCCATCGTGAGGAAACTTCTGGCGGATGGCCCAGCGGAGGATGCTGCGCCTGATTCGGCTTGCTCAGTACCCGCCTGGCAGCGATCCCCGGTGCGCGTCAGCTTTGAGGCGGCATCCTCGGAGAAGCAGACGTTCTCCATCCGCGGACACGTCGTCGATGTTGTCAATGATGAGGAAGATGGAGAGTAGAGGTCCTCAGACCTCAGACTTCGGACCTCAAACTGGAAGGCAACTCTCTGGTTGGCGGACCCCTCCGAAGCCTGAGGCCTGCGGTCCGAAGGCGAATCGTTAGTCTCCAGCGGCTTCCACCGGCGCCAGTTCCTCCGCGACGCTCTTTTCTTTGACCTTCGCGAGGGTCACCAGCACCACCGACAGCACGACGATCGCGCTCCCGGCCAAAATGAAGCGGTCGACCTTCTCGTGCAACACAAGCCATCCGAGAAACACGGCCACCACAGGATTCACGTACGCGTAGGTCGATACCTTCGATGTCGGAACATGGTCGAGGAGCCAGATGTAGGCGGTGTATCCGATCCAGGAGCCGCAGACCACAAGATAGGCAACCGCCGCGAGACTGCGGGGCGACCAGGTCGCGTGTTTCAGATCTCCAGCGGCAAACGCGAAAAGAAAATTACCGACCCCTGCTGCCGTGACCTGCCAGCCCGTGGCGCCGAACACGTCCATGCCGGACTGCCATTTCTTCGAAAGCACCGATCCCAGGGCCCAGCTGAACGATCCGCCGATCAGACTCAAGGACGCGAAAAGCTCGCGCCGTCCAAGACTGCCCGCCTGCAACTGAGGCCAGACGAGCACAAAGAGGCCGACAATTCCGAGAGCGAGTCCGGCTTTGCCGCGTCCGGAAATATGGTGGTCTCCGAGCAAGAGGGAGTCGAGCACCAGAAACCACAGCGGCGTGATGGCAATGATCAGTGCCGACAGGCCGGAGGACACCGTCAGTTCGGCGTACGACAGCGTGAGATTTCCTCCCATCAGCAGCAGCAATCCGACGATCGCTGACGCCGCGATCTGGCGCGGAGCATAGACAATCCGGTGCCCGGTCAGCGCACAGACGGCCAGCATGATGACGCCGGCAATGGAAAAACGGAGTCCGCACATCAGCGCGGGTGGGATTGTCTGCACTGCAATATCGATGGCGAGATAGGTGGATCCCCAGAACACGTAGACGAGTCCGAAGGCGAGAATCACCATCCACCGGCTTGGGCGTTGAGCGGAATGCATTGCGTTGGGAAAGCAGGGAACTTACAACATATCAGAGTACGCCGAAGTGCGGCGCGATTCGAAAAAACGGTGCAGCGCCTGCCGCCCAGATCAGCCGACAGCTAGCGTTGGTCGCCTATCGATGCACCTCGTAGCGGCCTACTTGACTGCGTTTACCGGTCCCATCAATTCGTCGAGCAGTGCCGGCGAAAACATTCTGTTGACTCCGCTGAAGACTGCTACGTTCGAGCCGGTCGGGTAAGCCATCGTGATGTACACGCGATTGGTGAAGACGTTGACGGCGATGCTGTTCGCCCCGAGGCCGGCGTCGCCGATCGTCGTGGTCGCGTTGGTTTTGCCGTCGATGGCCGTGAGGCACGGTCCGTTGCCATTTTCGACGTAGATCAGGTTGCGGAGTTCATCCACCACGACCGATCCCGGCTGAGCACCTGCCGCCACCGTCGTCGTAGTGTTGGTCCTGCCGTCGAGCACGGTAACGCTGTTGCTGCCCAGATTCACCACGTAAGTCTTGTTGGTGAGCGTGTTGACTGCAATTCCAAAGGGAGTTGAGCCAGTGGCGATGGTTGCGGCAACCGCCCCGGAGTCGACCACAGTTACGGTATTGGCGTCGCGATTTACCGAGTACGCGGTGTGCGTGTTGCGGTTCACCGCCACAGCAACGGGATGTAGTCCGACCGAGACGGTCGCCGTCGACCTAGGGCTGAGGATCGACAGGGTGCTGTCATAGAAGTTGGCGACGTACACCTTGTTCTGCGCCGTGTCGATGGCGAGGGACATGGGACCGTTGCCGACCGCGACCGTCGAGGTGCCCAAGGTCAGTCCGTTAATTACCGACACGGTGTTGTCGCTGGAATTCGCGACGTAGATCGTGTTGGTGAAGGGATTCACAACGACGGCAACCGGCGCATTGCCCACCGGAATCTGCGTGACCGTGCGCGTGAATCCGTCGATGATCGAAAGATGATTGTTGACACCGTCTACCGCGTAGATCGTGTTGGTGAGCGGGTTGACGGCGATTGCACCGTTGAGAGACGCCTGGCTGTTGACCCCGAGAGGAATAGTGGTCGCGATGTTGGTGAGTCCGTCGATCTCCGTGACCTGGTTGGCAGATTCCACAATCACGTAAACCCGGTTGGTAAAGGCGTTAACCGCAAGGGCCTGGGGATAGTTGGCGATCGGCACGGTGGTCAGCAAGGACTGACCGAAGCATAAAGTGGCGGCGAAAATCAGAGTCAGCAGCAGGCTGAGAGTTTTTCCGAGGGACATACGTTGCTCCTAAGTCAGGTGGACGGGTTTGTTAGTGGAGCGGCGGGAGAAGGAGAAAAGTATATCACCGCCTGTGCCCGATGTTAGATCGCCGCCCTATGGACGACTTGCATCGTCAGGAACGCTATTTATACTGCTGAGCTTCCTGGACACGGCCGAGCAGCGTGAGGACGACGGCCATTTTCCGGCGGGCTTCGCGATTATTGGAGTCCATCTGATGTGCTTTGGAGTAAGCAGCTAACGCGTCCTGGTAGCGGCTTTGCTGGAAGGCCAAGTCCCCCTTAAGCATGTAGCCCTGGAAAGTCTCCGGCTGAGTTTGGTCAGCCGGGGTTGCTGCCGCCGGAGCGCCTGTCTTGCCTTTGTGCGATGCGGCTGCCTTCGTGGGCGCACCGGGCGTATCTGGAGCCTTGGCCGCAAGTTTCGGCGCGGGCGTCGAGTTCGTGTTCGAGATCCCCGCAGAATTTTCGTTCTGGATAGTGGCAGTCGGAGCAGGTGCGACCGGTTGCGCGGACGCAGCGGGCGCGTCTCGCGTTGCAGATGGGTTCGTGATTGCTGCCGGGGAGCTCGCAGCCGAGGGCAGGACCCTCGCCGCCGGGCGGCGCGACTGCACGATCCACCAGAGGCCCGCGACGACAATCAACGCCAGGAAAACGCCGGCTGCTGACCACATCAGCCGCAATTGCCGCGGCGCGGTGGCGGTTACGCTCGCTGTCGCAGCGAGGTCGGACTGCGATGTCCTCTCCACATTCGATGCCGTTGCCTGTTCAGACGCCGGTGCAGACGGAGCATAGCGATCAAGTGCCGCTGCCAACTCCGCGCAAGTCGAGTAGCGCTGCTCTGGCTGCTTGGCGAGCGACTTGAGGACGATCGCCTCCAGCGCTGGATCAAATCCGGGCTGCAGCGCGGTAATGGGCGATGGGGATTCGTGCACGATCCGATACAACACCGTGGATGCGTTCGTCCCCGGGAACGCCTGCTCTCCGCCGGTGATCAGTTCGTAGAGAATCGATCCCAAAGAAAAGATGTCCGAGCGGCCGTCGAGCGGCTTGCCCAGAGCCTGCTCCGGAGACATGTAACTCGGCGTGCCCATGATCAGGCCAGTGGTTGTGGCGCCGCCAGCGAGCTTGGCGATACCAAAGTCCGCCAGCTTCACGTTGCCCTCGGAAGTGATCATGATGTTTGAAGGCTTGATGTCGCGGTGAATCACGCCGTGCTGGTGGGCATAGTCGAGAGCCGAGCCAATCTGCCGCAGGAATTCCTGGATTTCCTTGAGCGCGAACCAGCGTTGGCGGGTGATGCGGTCGCGCAGCGTTTCGCCTTGTACGAACTGCATGGCGATGTAGAACACGCCGTTTGCCTCGCCCGCGTCATAGAGAGTGACAATGTTGGGATGTTCCAGCTGCCCAACTGATTTGGCCTCAAGTTGCAGGCGATGCACGAGCAGGTCTGGGCCTTCGACGTTTACGGGAATCGTTTTGATGGCCAGGGTGCGTTCGACTAGGGGATCGAAAGCCTTGTACACCACGCCCATCGCGCCCCGCCCAAGCTCGCCCTGGATGGTGTATCTGCCGATTTGTGCCAGCGCGTCAGACACGGGTTTGCAGGAACGAATCCCAACTCACTGCGCTTCCAATCTTGCATCAATCGTGATGATTCCACCCGAGTTCACCGTCATGATGCGCTGCCAATGCTTGTATCCGGACCGCTCGATGTTCACCGTGTGGTCCCCGGGCGCCAGTTGCAGGGTGGAAGGAGTGCTGCCCATGTATTTCCCGTCGACGGTGATGTCCGCTCCGTCCGGGGTCGATTTCACCACCACAGTGCTGGGCTCCTGCGGAGCAGAGGCCGGAGCGGGTTGAGCCGCCGGCTGTGTGCCGGCAGCGTGGGCCGCTGCGCCCAAAGTGATTTCTTGATCTCCATCCACGTACGTGTTGAACTGTGTGCCCTTCGGAAGGGTCATGTCTTTCCCGCCGAGCACGAGATTGAACGGAGCCATCAGCAGGGCGCTCGCCGGGTCCTCAGACTTTTGCGTGGAGTTGGCACGGAGCCGGATGCTGGTGCCGTCTGGAGCCTCGACGTGATCCACCGTGAGCGTCAGCTTGCCGCTCCGTCCCAGCGCCGTCTTGGGCTTCGCGTCGACTACGTGGCCGCGCGCCGTCGCGCCTTCGGGAATCGCAACCAGGTCGCCGACCTTCACGTCCTGAGTCACTTCGAAGCGCACGGGATCGTCGACTCTGGCGTTCGCGGAAGTCAGCGCGTCTTTGAGCGAGAGCCGCACCAGAGTGGCATCGCGGACCTTGACCGTCTTCGCAGCGGTCTGTGAAAGGACCACCGCCGAATTGCCAAGCACGAGCATCAATGTAGAGAGTAGAAACCGTTTCCAGTGCGGCATCGAAGCGACTCCTTGCGCGGCCGTCGCATGTGCGGACTGCTGGCCACGTCTAGCTTATCCCTAAAACCAGCCCGTCGCGCGTGGTGGATGTCATTCAGTTACCTGCCTTGTTGGGATGAAGCGTCGGCTCTTACAGGCCTATAGGGCTCAAGCGGCGACACAAGGTCCCTTCGACTGCGGCTGGCTGCGCTGTCGCGCGGCCAACCTTCGCTCAGGATGACAATGGGTTGGAAGATAGCGACAGTTCGATTCAAGCCAGCAAGCGGTCAACGATGGCTTCTACGTGGATCACGGTTGTATCGAGAAACTTGATGTCGGTGGCGGAGTCGCGGAGCAGCAGAGGCAGTTCCGTTCCCGCCAGCACCAGGGCTTCGATGCCGTCTTCGGATTTCATGCGCTGGGCGATGGCGAGGATCTGATTCCTTGTCTGGGGCAGGAATTGGTTCTTCAGCAGTTCGCCGATGTACTTCCGGTGAATGAATTCGCGCTCGGAGTCGTTTGGGCGAACGATCGCGATGCCGGCTCGCTGGAACGCGTCGGGGTAAAAGCTGGCGCGCATGGTGAATCCGGTGCCGAACAGGCCGACCCTTTTGAGTCCGAGAGACTGGGCGTGATCGGAAGTGGCGCGCACGATGCTGAGCAGGGGAATGGCTGAGCGACGCTGGACTTCGTCGAACACGAGGTGCGGCGTGTTGGCGGCCATGTATCCGAATTCGGCGCCGGCGCGCACCAGCACCTCGATGCCGGCCGCGAGATAGTCGGCGAGATTGTCGAGCCTGCCGTTGTCGAGCATGGCGATGCCCTTATCGACATCGAGACTGTTGATGACGATGTGGGGATAACCTGCGTCCGGTTGGCGGGCGCGGACGCGGGCGATGATGGAGCGGTAGTAGTCGATGGTGGATTCGGGTCCAAGGCCGCCAATCATGCCGGAGGTTTGCATGGGTTGATGATACCGGGAGCAGAGTGGAGGCGGGGCAGTGGAGACTGGGTAGGGGGCCTTCGACTGCGGTTGGCCGCGCTGCCGCGCAGCCAATCCTCGCTCAGGATGACACGGATTGGCTGGGCGGGCGGGGCTTGGCTTCGCCTGCGCTGGATAGCCCCTTCGACACGCTCAGGGCAGGCTGCGGCTGTCCCTGCACGACCCTTGCTGTGTTCCTACACACTTGCTTGGTTACTTTTGGGGGTTACGGGGTTGATGGCTTCTGGCTATAATTGAATTGATGTTGGCCGCGTACGATGATCCGCCGCAATTCCAATTCGCGTTCGCCTCGGGCACAATCCGCCGAGTGCTGGCTGGATTGCCGGGTGTGTCCACGGCGGTATCGGGCAGTTCTCCC
>Ga0335080_10000310_pt1 | contig 44706 bp, 50 predicted proteins | sample Lox_Sample_34_FD_206720 | JGI IMG/M metagenome (GOLD analysis project Ga0335080, IMG submission 206720) | Soil microbial communities from Loxahatchee National Wildlife Refuge, Florida, United States - Lox_Sample_3.4 | ecosystem: Environmental > Terrestrial > Soil > Wetlands | place: USA... | reverse complement strand
TGAAGCGGCTCCGCGCCGCCGTCGCCGAGTCACGAGGAGTCGTCCATGCGTCCTGACATCAAGCCCGGAGCCGTCTTTCCCGACTACGAGCTCCCGGACCAGACGAGAACGATGCGGACGCTCAGCGGGATCCAGGGCGACGACCCGCTCATCCTCACGCTCGCGCGCGGCCACTACTGCCCGAAGGAGCACCAGCAGCATCTCGAGCTCGCGGCGTTCTACCCGAAGATCAACGTCGCGTACACGCAGATCGCCACCATCTCGACCGACGACCACCACACGAGCCAGGACTTCCGCAACTCGATCGGCGCCCCGTGGCCGTTCCTCGAGGACCCCGGCCGGATCGTCCAGAAGGACCTCGACATCCAGGAGTACACCGATCCCGAGCACGACCCGATGATCCCGCACACGCTCGTGCTCAAGCCGGGCCTCGTCGTCCACAGCATCTACAACGGCTACTGGTTCTGGGGCCGCCCGTCGATCGTCGACCTGTGGCACGACCTGCGCGCGGTCAGCGCCGAGATCCGCCCCGACTGGGACCTGAGCACCCCGGGCCTCCGCGAGGCGTGGGACGCGGGCGACCTCTCGCACTTCCACGGCTGGAGCAAGCGGGCGGGCGCGGCCTCGACCGCCTGAGCTCAGCCGCCGGAGCCGACGAGCGCGCCGTCACGGAGCGTGAGCCGCTCGTGGGCGGCCGCCGACCCGCCGACGGTCACCTTCCCGCTGAACCCGACCGGCGCTCCGGCCCGGGACACGCGGACGACGCCGCTCAGCGTGAGGCCGGGCGCGATCGCGTAGCGCTCGAGGACGAAGGAGGTGCGGTAGGCGTCGACGCTGCCGCCGTCGAGGCCGGGCGCGGTCAGGCCGCCGCTTCCGGACCCCGCGGCGAGCAGCCAGATCGCTTCGGCGTCGTGCAGGGTCAGTCCGGCGAGCGAGCGCGTCGCCCCGGCGTCGAGCCGCGCCGGCGAGTGCGTCGGGTACGCAGGCACGGTCGTCACCAGCGGCTTGGCGCGCGGACAGCTCGCGGGCGGGGTCGCCCCGTACATCCAGTGGAGGACGACGCGCTGGCTGCAGCCGGAAGGATCCATCGTCAGCGCGCTGTGGCCGACGCCCGGGACGACGAGCAGGTGGCCCTGCGGGAACTGCGCGACCACGGACGCGGCCCAGGAGGTGGGGGTGCGGAAGTCGAGGCCGCCGCTGAGCGCCAGCACCGGGACGTCGGGAAACGGGTGCGGCGCGAGGACGGTGCCGCCGGCCGGGCTCGGCCAGCCGAGGCAGGTGGACGCGGGGCCGATGGCGGAGGCCCAGGGACCGAACGGGCCGAGCAGGCCGCCCGGCGCCGCGGCGAGCGTCGCCTGGAGGCTGCTCGCCCGCTCGCCGAGCGGCGTCTGCGGCTGCCACGGAAACGGCACGTCGTGGCAGGTGGTCGCCAGGTAGAGCGCGAGACTGAGGTCGGACGGGACGCCGATGGAGCCCTGGAGGGCGATCTCGTCCAGCCGCAGCAGCGGCCGGGGCTGCCCCCGGCGCGCCGCGCGCACGGCGGCGGGCAGCTCCGCCGCGAGACCGGGCTGGAGGTCGGCCGAGAGGACGAGCTGGAGAAAGTCGGCCGCTCCGAGCCGAACGTTCGTGCGTCCCTTCGCCAACGCAACCGACCCCACCAGGGGAGCGGCGGCGAGGGCGTTCGCGAGCGCGACCACGTCACCCGGGAAGTCCGGTGTGGCGGCGCTGCAGCTCGAGCCGGGGCAGTAGGCGGCGAGCGTGCCCGGCATCGCCTCCAGCTCGTCGGTCGCGAAGGGATCGGGACGGTCGAGCGGCACCACCGAGTCGAGCAGCAGCCGTTCGACGCGGTCGGGATAGGCGGCCGCGTAGGCGAGGGCGAGCTTCGTCCCGTACGAGACGCCGTAGATGGCGATGCGGTCGACGCCGAGCGCCTGCCTGACCGCGTCGATGTCGTCGACGTCGTCGCCCGTCGCGTAGAAGTCGCGCGCCGGGCCGAGCGCGTCGGCGCAGCCTCCGATCAGGGACGGGCTCTGATCGGCGGCCGGGTTCGTCTGCTCGGCGTAGTCGAGCGCCGGACAATCGAGCAGCCCGGAGTCCCCGGTGCCGCGGTCGTCGAATGCGACGAGCGTCCACCCCGGGAACAGCGAGCCGAAGAACGACGCGTAGCTCGGGTCGCGCAGGTCGAACGACCGGGCGGACCCCTGACCGGGGCCGCCGGCGACGAGGAAGATCGTCCCCTGCGGCGGACCGCTCTTGCTCGGCAGGACGTCCACGTGGAGGGCGACGCTGCCGGGCATCCCGCCGCTCCGGTCGAGCGGAACGGTGACCGTCCGGCACGTGACACCGTCTGTTCCGCAGCTCGAGGACGCCGCCCTGCCGAGCGAGGCCGGCGACGGATGGAGCAGGAGGCTCAACGCCGCGAGCGCAGCCGGGACCGGGCCGAGCGCCATCGCAGCCCGCTACGCGACGAGCGCCGTCGCCGCGGAGGCGGCCTGTCCGGTGCTGATGCTGTTGGCGGCGCTGACGGTCACCTGCAACGTGAAGCCGGCGTCCGCCGACCCGACCACGTACGTCGAGCCGCTCGCACCGGCGATCGACGTGCAGTTCGCGCCCGTGGCGTCGCAGCGCGACCAGCTGTAGGCGAGTGCGCTCGGCGAGCCGGTCCACGTGCCGGCGGCTGCGGTCAGCGTCTGCCCTTGCGCCACTGTGCCGGCGATGGACGGAGCGGCCGCGTTCGCAATCGTGAATCCGGCCTGGACGTGGTGCTGGAGCGCGCTCACCGCGCTCGTCGCTGCGGACGAGCTGACCGATGCGCCGAACGGCCCGATCAGCAGGTCGATCGTCACGATGCGATCGCCCTGGACGAAGCCGAGCGACATGTGCACGGTGCCGATGTTCGTCACGACCGTCACCGGCAGTCGGATCGCCGAGCTGCCCGACGCGACCGGTGCGCCGACGATGGTCTTCTTCACCGTGGGCGCCTTCTTGCCGGCCCCACTCGCCATGCCCTTGACGAAGGCGAGGCCCCACGCCTTCGCGAGCGCCTCCCGGCCGGCGGCGCTGTGCGCGGCAACGCCGAGGGACGCGAAGTCGGCCGCCGCGCTCGGCGCGTCCGGCTCGAGCATGACGACGGAGACGGCGACGTCGAGCGTGCTCCCACGCAGGTGAGCACCGGGCCGGAACACCCGGATCAGCGTCGGCAGGCCGCCGGCCGTCGTCATCCGGTTGCTCGCCACGGAGGCCCCGGAGTCGAAGTCGGCCGGCACGAGGGCGAAGGCCGAGAGCGAGACCGGCGGCTCGGCGGCGCCGGCTCTCACCGTGGCCGCGCCCGCGCTGCCGGCGACGGCTGCGAACGAGATGACGACTGCGACGACAATCCCCTTGAACATCGGATCTCCCCGGCTCGGCGACCGGTTCCGCAGCCACCGGCCAAATGTCAAGTCTGCGTGCGCCCGAGTATCGGGCAGCCGGGGAGCACTCCTTTGGAAAGTCCCTCGTTCGAGTCACGGGCGCCGCGGGGGGCCGGCCGTGGGCCCCCCGCCGGCGTCCGGGTCAGTGGTGGTGGCCGTCGTCGACGTCTGCGCGGACGATCTCGCCGCTCGGCGACGAGAAGCCGTGGTTCGAGATGTAGAGGTCCCCGTCCGGCCCGAACGTCATCGCCGACGGGAAGCTCAGCCCGGCGACGACGACGGTCTGCGAGCCGTCGCGTTCGATGCGCACGACCTTGCCGCTCCCCTCCTGGTTGGGGGCCGGGAACGGGATCGTCGTGTCGGTCATCGACTCGAGGACGTAGAGCCGGCCGTCGTGCCAGGCGACCCCGAGCACCGTCGTCAAGCCGGCGGCGTAGAGCGAGAGCCGTCCGCTCGGCGACAGCTTGTAGACGGCGGCGTCGCCCGGCGTGATCGGAAACGGACTCAACGTGCCGACGTAGAAGTCGCCGTCGTGGTACGTGATCGCCGTCGGCCCGATCCACTCTCCGCGCGCGTCGGACTGCGCGGACATGTCGAGGATGCGGGTGACGCGGCCGTTCGGGTCGATCCGGTCGACCTCCTGGTGATTCGACTCCGTCGCGTACAGCGCGCCGCGCGCAGCGACCATGCCGTACCACGTCCCGTCCGGCTCCCAGTCGTTCAGCTCGAACGTCCTGTCGGCCGGAGGGTGCGCCGCGAGGTACGCGGAGAGGTCGACGACCTGCGTCGTCTTCCCGTTGCCGTGCACGGCCAAGAGGCTGTTGACCGTTCCGGCCAGTCCGTGCGAGCAGCCTCCGCCCGCGGTGACAGCGTAGAGACGCCCGTCGAGGAACGACACTGCCCCGACGCCGAGCACGTCGGCGCCGATCGTCGTGACGGACGACGGCAGGCCGTCGACGACGGTCGTCCGACTCCCGTGCCGGTCGATCCGCGAGATCCGGGCGGTGAGCCCGCCCGTGTTCGGGCCCGGACCCGTCGGGCTGCCGTTGGACGGCCCGGGGATCTGGTCGCAGAGCGGCGGGACGTGCGCCGGCGGCCCCGTCGAGCTCGTCCCGCCCGTCCCGCCCTCGGCGACGTAGAGCAGCCCGTCGGGCCCGAACTCGAGCCCGCGCGGGTTCTCGAGCCCGGAGGCGACGACGGTGAACCCCGTTCCCCCGTCGTGGCCCGAGCCGCCGCCGCGGGTCGCCGCGGTCGCCGCGCCGGCGAGCGCACCGACCGCGAGCAGCAGCGCCGCGGTCGTCGTCATCCTCTTCATCCCTGCCTCCCCTAGGTCGTGGACCCTTCATCGGGAGGCTTCGCCCGAGCTCGCCGGCGGGCAATACGACATTCGTCATAGACCGCGTCGACGACCAACCGGACCGCCGCGGTTGCGACGCTGTCCGGCGCGCCGGCGCACCGCGCCCGGCGGCCTCCGGGGGAGAGCGGACGACGGGGCTCGAACCCGCGACACCTGGCTTGGGAAGCCAGTGCTCTACCAACTGAGCTACGTCCGCCGGCGGGCTCGATTCTACCGCGCAAGAAACCGGCCCCTGCGGCGTCTTCTCCTTCCATGAGGGCCGCAGACCTCAGACACAACGCGCTTTGGGGTAGGGGTCGGGTTCGCGCCCGGTAGGCCGGCTGCCTCTCCCGGCCGGATGCGCCGCTTCCCGCTTTAATCCAGGGAAGAAGGCATTCGGAAGGAGAGAGGCAGCATGGCCCACAACAACCTGCACGAGACCGCCAGCGCTCTGGTCGCCGAGGGGAAGGGAATCCTCGCGGCCGACGAGAGCAGTGGAACGATCAAGAAGCGCTTCGACACGATCGACCTCGAGTCGACCGAGGAGAACCGGCGCGCCTACCGCGACATGCTCTTCACGACGCCGGGCGTCGAGGAGTACATCAGCGGCGTCATCCTCTACGACGAGACGATCCGCCAGAGCGCGCTCGACGGGACGCCGTTCCCGGAGCTGCTCGAGTCCAAGGGGATCATCCCCGGGATCAAGGTCGACCTCGGCGCGAAGCCGCTGGCGCTCGCCGAGGGCGAGACGGTGACCGAGGGCCTCGACGGGCTCCGCGGCCGCCTCGCGGAGTACCGCGAGCTCGGCGCGCGCTTCGCCAAGTGGCGCGCGACGTACTCGATCACCGACTCGCTCCCGAGCGACGACTGCATCTGGACGAACGCCCACGCGCTCGGCCGGTACGCGGCGCTCTGCCAGGAGGCAGGGATCGTCCCGATCGTCGAGCCGGAGGTGCTCCAGGACGGCACGCACACGATCGAGCGCAGCTACCACGTCACCTGCCGCGTCCTCGACGCCCTCTACACGGAGCTGTTCGACCAGCGCATCGACCTGTTCGGGACGCTGCTGAAGCCGAACATGGTGCTGTCCGGCTACTCCGCGTCGGACCGCGCCGGCGGCGAGGAGGTCGCGGACTGGTCGCTGAAGGCGTACTACAAGCACGTGCCCGCGGCCGTCCCCGGAATCGTCTTCCTCTCCGGCGGGCAGTCGGACGAGGACGCGACGGCGCACCTGAACGCGATGAACGCGAAGGGCCCGCACCCGTGGGAGCTGTCCTTCTCGTACGGCCGCGCGCTCCAGGCGCCGTCGATCAGGGCGTGGCACGGCAAGGCTGAGAACGTCGAGGCCGGCCAGCGCGCGTACTACCACCGCGCGAAGATGAACAGCGCCGCGCGCACGGGCGCGTACGCGCCCGCGATGGAGCGCGAAGCAGTAGCCGTCTGAAGCGCGGCGCGATGAGAGCCCGCGGCTAACGCTGCGCGTTAGTCGCGGGCGGAGGAGCGGGTGACCCTGCTGGAAGCACGATCGCCCGCGCGGGGGAGCCAACTCGCCCGCAGCCGGCGTCGAATGACCGCCCCGTTACGCGCGGAGGGGAGACCGCGCTCTCCCCGGAGCGCACGACCAGCTCCGCCACGCGCGCCGAGGAAGGGGGCTCGTGGGGGAAACGCGGTTTCCCCCACGCTTCTAGCGGTATTCGAGGCCGGTCAATTCGGAGAGCTTCTCGAGGGCGTGCTGCGCCGTGATCCGGCGCACCGTGCCCGAGCGCGAGCGCATGACGATCGAGTCCGTCGTCGCGCCGCCGGGCCGGTACCGCACGCCCGCGAGCAGCGCACCCGTCGTCACGCCGGTCGCGGCGACGAACACGTCGTCGCCGGCGACGAGGTCGTTCGTGTGGAGCACGCGCACGGGGTCGAGCCCCGCGGCGAGGAGCCGCCGGCGCTCGTCCTCGTCGCGCGGCCACAGCCGTCCCTGGATGCCGCCGCCGACGCACTTCAGCGCCGCGGCCGAGATCACGCCCTCCGGGGTGCCGCCGATCCCGTAGAGCATGTCGACGCCGGTGCCCGGCTGCGCCGCCGCGATCGCCGGCGCGACGTCGCCGTCGCGGATCAGCCGCACGCGCGCCCCGGCCGCGCGCAGCTCGGCGATCAGCGCCTCGTGCCGGTCGCGCTCGAGGACGACGACGTCGACCTCGCGCGGCGTCTTGCCGAGCGCGTCCGCGACACGGCGGACGTTCTCGCCCGGCGACTGCGTGATGTCGATGACGCCGATCGCGGCGGGGCCGACGGCGATCTTCTCCATGTAGACGGCGGCGCCGGGGTAGAGCATCGTCCCCCGCTCGGCGACGGCGATCACCGTGATCGCGTTCGGCTGCCCGTACGCCGTCAGCCGCGTCCCCTCGAGCGGGTCGACGGCGACGTCGACCTCCGGCCCCTGTCCGTTGCCGACCTCCTCGCCGTTGTAGAGCATCGGCGCCTCGTCCTTCTCTCCCTCGCCGATGACGACGACGCCGCGCATGGCGACGGTGTCGAGCATCCCGCGCATCGCGTCGACGGCCGCCCGGTCGGCCGACTCCTTCTCGCCGCGGCCGATCCAGCGGGCCGCGGCCATCGCCCCCGCCTCGGTGACGCGGACGAGCTCGAGCGCGATGTTCCGGTCGGGGCGACTGCCGTGCGGGCTGCTCACCGGCCGATCCTAAACCGCGCGCTCTAGCTCTTCTCGATCGGGTGCGTGACGAACCAGGCGATCACGAGCTGGAGCAGCAGCAGGACGACGGCGGTGACGACGCCGCCGACGACGGCGCCGCGGTTCGTCCGTGCGGTCGTCGCGACGACGAGGCCGAGGAGGATCCCGAGGAACGCGATCGCGACCGCGACCGCGCCGCCGCCGAGCGCCGCGACGACGAGCGCGAGCACGAGCGACGGCCCGATGCCGCCGCCGACCCGTACCGCGAAGATCCGGAACCGCTCGCGCCGCGTCAGCAGCAGCAGATCGGTCATCCCGGGAGTGTGCTACATCCGCTCGGGCGCGTCCACGCCGACGAGGTCGAGACAGCGCGCGATCACGATCTGCGTCGCGCGGCAGAGGCCCAGACGGAACGCCTGCTGCTCGCTCTCGAGCACGCGGTGCTCGTGGTAGAAGCGGTGGAAGTCGTCGGCGACGCGGATCGCGTACGCGGGGACCGCCTGCGGCCCGCGCTTCTCGGCCGCGTCGGCGGCGACCGCCGGCAGCTCGAGCAGCCGCTTGACGAGCTCCCGCTCCTCGGCCGCGAGCGGCCCGACCAGCACGTTGTTGCTCGGGAGGTCGGCTGCGTTGCGCAGGATTCCCGCGATGCGCGCGTGCGCGTACTGCACGTAGTAGACCGGGTTCTTCTGCGAGCGCTCGGCGGCGAGGTCGACGTCGATCTCGATCGTCTGGTCGGGGCCGCGGTTGACGAGGTACCAGCGCGCCGCGTCGACGCCGATCTCGTCGACGAGCTCGTCGAGCAGGACGATGTCGCCGCGCCGCTTCGAGATCTTCGTCTGCTCGCCGCCCCGCGTCAGGTGGACGAGCTGGTAGATCAGCACCTCGACGCGCGCCGGGTCGTAGCCGAGCATCGCCGCCGCCGCCTTGAGGCGCGCCACGTAGCCGTGGTGGTCGGCGCCGAGGACGTAGATGGCCGTGTCGAAGCCGCGCTCGAGCTTGTCCGCGATGTACGCGACGTCGGCGGCGAAGTAGAGGTACGAGCCGTCGCTCGAGCGCACGAGCGGGCGGTCCTTGTCGTCGCCGTACGCGCTCGTGCGCGCCCAGAGCGTCCCGTCCGCCTCGTAGGTGTCGAGCCGCGGCAGGAGCCCGGCCACGTGGCCCTCGATCTCGCTCTGGTTCGCCCACGAGTCGAAGTGGATGCGGAAGCGCTCGAGCGACGCCTCGATCTGCGCGCGCATCGCGGGCACCGGGTCGCCCGGCCGGCCGGCGAGCTCCTCGATGTACGCGCCCCGATAGCCGTCCGGCGGCGTCTCCTCCCCGCGCCGCGCCGCCTCGACCGAGGCGCGGAAGCGCTCGATCTGCGCGCCGGCGTCGTTGTAGTAGTACTCGCGCTCGACCCCGTTGCCGGCGAATGCGAGCAGGCGCGCGACGGAGTCGCCGTACGCACCGTTGCGCCCGTGCGCGACCGTGAGCGGGCCGGTCGGATTCGCGGACACCATCTCGACCTGGATGCGACGCGCCTGCGCCGGCGCGCCGCCGCCGAAGGCGGCGCCGGCGTCGAGGATCGAGCCGAGCGCGCCCGCGACCCACTCGTCCGAGACGAACAGGTTGACGAAGCCCGGACCGGCCACCTCCGCCGCCTCGACGCCGGGGAGCGAGGCCGCCTGCTCGGCCACCTCGCCGGCGAGCTCCCGCGGCGGCTGCCGCCGCGTCCCCGCGAGCCGCATCGCCGCGTTCGTCGCGTAGTCGCCGTGGGACGGGTCGGTCGGCCGGTCGAGCTCGACGGGCGCGCCGACGGCGCCGCCGAGCGCGTCGGCGAGCCGTGTGACCGGGTCAGCCGACAACGGCCTCGCCCGCGGCGAACAGATCCTCGAGCCGCGCGATCTCGTCCGGCGTGCCGACGCCGATCAGCACGTCGCCGGCCTCGATCCTGACGTCGGGCTCGGGCGTCGTGTCGAACGTGCCGTCGGGCTTGCGCAGCGCGACGATGATCGCGCCCGTCTCGTGGCGGACGCGGAGATCGCGAATCGTCTTCCCCGCCTGCGGGCACGTATCCGCGATCTCGATCTCGGCGAGCTGGAGGTCGGGGCCGGTCGCCGTCGTGACGACGTCGAGGAACGCCGCGACGTGCGGCTGCAGCACGAGGTTCGCGATCGTCCGCCCCGCGCTCGCGTACGGGAGCACGACGCGGTCGGCGCCGGCGAGCCGCAGCTTCTTCTCCGCGTGCTCGTCGGACGCGCGCGCGACGATCGTCAGGTCGGGCCGTACCGAGCGGGCGGAGAGCGCGATGTAGAGGTTGTCGACGTCGGAGTCGGACGAGACGACGAGCCCGCGCGCGTGCTCGAGGCCAGCCTTGACCAGGTCGCCGTCCTCGGTGCCCCTCCCCTCGATCAGCAGGTCGCCGTGCAGCTCCGCCGCCGCCTTCGCCACCTCGCTGAAGTCGAGCACGACGTAGGGGACGCCGGAGGCGCGGAACTCCTCGGCCACGCGGCGGCCGACCCGCCCGTAGCCGCAGATGATGTAGTGGTCGCGCATCTTCTCGATCGTCCGCTCCCGTCTCCGCTCGGCCAGCACGCCGGTGAAGACGCCGCCGGCGATGGACTCGACGATAACCGCAGCCGCGTACGCGATGATCGTCAGACCGGCGATCACGAGCACGATCGAGAGCGCCCGGGCGCCGTCGCTCGACGGCACGGAGTCGAGCCCGGTCAGCGTCGCGGTGACGACGGCGCGGTAGAAGGACTGGAACCACGACTCGGAGAGGATCAGCCGGAAGCCGATCGTCCCGACGACGAGCGTGACGACGACCGCCACGCTGACGAGGGCGATCTGCCTGAGCCGGAACCGCTCCTGCACCGGGCCTAGTATGGTGGCCCCGTGGACGACGAGAGCCAGCAAGGGCCCGGCGAGCGCCGGCTCAACATCCACCTCGATCCGACCCAGATCGGGGGCGTCTACGCGAACTTCGCCAACATCACGTTCTCGCGCTACGAGTTCACGCTGACCTTCGCGCGGATCGAGCACGAGGTCGAGGAGGGCGACGTCCCCGGCGCGGTCGTCGCACGGGTCAACGCGTCGCCGCGGTTCGTCGAGGAGCTGATCGCCGCGCTCCAGGACTCCTGGTCGAAGTTCCAGACGACCGAGGGGATCCGGAACCTCCCCGAGGCGCCGGACCACTGAGCCTCGGGCTCGCGCCGTCCTATGCCGTGCTCTGCGCGGTGCAGGCGGCGGTGGTGGCCGCGCCGAGCCGGACGGCCGGCCCGCGCGGGCGCGGCTGGATCGGGATCGCGGTGCCTGCGACGCTGCTCGCGATCGGGGTGGCCGTGCTCGACCGGGCGAGCTGGGGGCCGCACGCGCTCGCCCTGCTCGGGTCGTTCGCGACGCCGGTGCTCGCGGCGGGCGGCGGACTTCTCGGCGGCCGGCGGCGCTGGTGGCTGTGGCCGCCCGCGGCCGGCGGGCTCTGGCTGCTCGCCTGGCGCGGCCACGGGCTCTGGGCGGAGGCGGCCGCCGTCGCGCTCGTCGCCGGCGCCTGCCTCGCCATCGCCGCGGCGGCGGCGCTCGTCGCGCCGGCGTGGTCGCTCCAGCTCGGCCTCGTCGCGCTCGCCGCGCTCGACGTCGTGCTCGTCTGGGGCACGCCGCAGGTGGAGCCGGCCTCGAAGGCGCTCCACGGCGTGACGCTCCCGACGGCGGCGGGAGCGACGATCCCGAAGCTCCAGGACGTGACCTTCGGCTCGGCGACGATGGGCTGGCTCGACCTGCTCGCGCCCGCGCTCCTGGGCGTCGCCGTCGCGCGGAAGGCGAAGCTGCGCGCCGCCGTCGTCACCGGGGTCGCCGCCGGCGCCTGGGGCCTGCTCCTGTTCGTCACCTCGACCGTCCCGGCCACCGTGCCGACGCTCGCCGGACTGGTCGCCGCCCGGGCGCCGTGGCGCCGTCAGTAGCCTTCCCGGCCGCATGCGCGTCGCCGTCGTCTCCGACATCCACGCCAACCTCGCCGCCCTCGAGGCCGTGCTCGCCGCGATCGACGGAGACGCGCCGGACGAGCTGTGGTGCCTCGGCGACCTCGTCGGCTACGGCCCCCGGCCGAGCGAGTGCACCGAGGCGGTCGCGGCCCGCGCGCAGGTCTGCCTCGCGGGCAACCACGATCTGGCCGTCCTCGGGAAGATCGACCTGCTCGACTTCAGCGGCGACGCCGGCGACGCGGCGCGGTGGACGCGCGAGGTGCTCACCCCCGCCGCCCGCGGCTACCTCGAGGGGCTCGAGCCGCTCGGCGCCGCGCACGGCGTCTCCCTCTTCCACGCGAGCGCGCGCGACCCGGTCTGGGAGTACGTTCTCTCGGACGAGGCGGCGGAGGCGACGCTCGAGCTCGTCGACACGCCGCTCGTGCTCGTCGGCCACAGCCACGCCGCGCTCCAGGTCTCGCTCCGGGACGGCGTGCTCGAGGGCGGCCTCGCCCCGGCCGGCACCGAGCTCGCGCTCGCGCCGGGCCGCGTCCTGCTCAACCCGGGCTCCGTCGGGCAGCCGCGGGACGGCGACCCGCGCGCCGCGTACCTGCTCCTCGACCTGGAGGCGGGGACGGCGTCCTTCCGGCGCGTCGAGTACGACATCGCCCGGACGCAGGCGGAGACGCTCGAGGCGGGGTTGCCGGAGATGCTCGCGCTCCGCCTCGCGGCGGGTCAGTAGCTCAGCAGCTCAGAGCGCGGCGGGCGGCGCGGCCTGCTCCTCGGCGGCCGGCTCGTTCCCGTAGAAGTAGATGCCCTCGCGGGCGAGCGCGAGCTGGACGTCCTCGCGGGCCTTGTAGATCCGCCACTTGACCGTGGCGAGCGTGATCTCGAGCGAGTCGGCGATCTCCGTGTACGAGAGCCCGACGACGTCCCGGAGGAGGAGCGCCATCTTCAGGTCGACGGTGAGCCCCTCGACCGCCCGCCAGACGGCGTCGATCGCCTCGAGCCGCTCGAACGGGGCGTCGAGCACCTCGAGCTGCGGCGCCTCGTCGATGTCCATGACCGCGCGCGGCCGCCGCTCCGTCGCCCGCAGCTCGTCGAGCACCCGGTTCTTCGTCACCTGGAAGAGCCACGTCGTGAACTTCGAGCGGAGCGAGAAGCGCGGCAGCCCCTGGTAGACGCGGAGGAAGACCTCCTGCGTCAGGTCCTCGGCGAGCGCCCGGTCGCCGACCAGCCGCAGCACGTAGTTGAAGACCGGCACCTGGTACGCGCGCACGATGATGGAGAAGGCGCGTTCATCGCCTCGCTGCGCCTTCCGCAGGACGCCGAAATCAGGCTGGGGCAGCGACAAGAGGTGCCTAGTGTAGCCCGACTAGCAGATATCGCATCACGCGGGCGGAGGATTTACCAAATCTTGACCGGTCATCTCGGGAGGCCGGTCGAGGCCCAGCAGGGCGAGCGCGGTCGGGATCAGATCCGAGAGCTCGCCGGCCCGCAGAGTCACGCCCTTCTCGGTCAGGATGAGGGGCACGAGGTTCGTCGTGTGGGCCGTGTGCGGGCTGACCCCGTCGTCCTCGAGCAGCTTCTCCGCGTTCCCGTGGTCGGCGGTGATCAGGCAGACGCCGCCTTCCTGCTCGACCGCCTCGACGACCCGGCCGAGGCACGCGTCGGTCGTCTCGACCGCCTCGACGACCGCCGGGATCACGCCGGTGTGGCCGACCATGTCCGGGTTGGCGAAGTTGATCACCGCGAAGGCGTAGCCGCCGCCGGCGATCTCCTCGACGAAGGCGTCCGCGACCTCGTTGGCGGACATCGACGGCTTGTGGTCGTAGCTCGGGACGTCTCGGGGCGACGGCACGAGGATGCGGGTCTCGCCGGGGAACTCCTCCTCGCGGCCGCCGTTGAAGAAATAGGTGACGTGCGCGTACTTCTCCGTCTCGGCCATGTGCAGCTGCCGCAGGCCGTGCTCGGCCAGCACCTCGGCCATCACCTTGTCGACGGTCTGCTCCGGGAAGGCGACGGGGAAGTCGAAGTCGTCCCGGTAGTGGGTCATCGTCGTCAGGTCGACGCCGAGGCCGCCGAGCTTCTCCGAGAGCTGGCGTGCCCGGTCCGGGCGGAAGTTGAAGAAGACCGCGCCGTCCCTCGCCGGGTCCAGGCGCGGGCGCCCGTCGATCACGACCGGGACGATGAACTCGTCGGTGACACCCGCGTCGTAGCTCGCCCGGACGGCGGCGACGGGGCCGGCCGCGTGCTCCCCTTCGCCCGCGACGATCGCGTCGAGCGCGAGCTCGGTCCGGTCCCAGCGCTTGTCCCGGTCCATCGCGTAGTAGCGGCCCGCGACGGTCGCGATCCGGTCGGCCGGCAGCTCGGCGAGGTCGTCCGCGGCCGAGTGGGGCGAGACGTCGCGGCCGTCGGTGAAGGCGTCGATCCACGTCCGGTCGGCCATCCCCTCCCGCCGCGCCAGCTCGAGCAGCGCCTTCAGATGATCGATGTGCGAGTGGACGCCGCCGTGGGAGACGAGCCCGAGCAGGTGGACGTCGCCGCCGCGCTCCTTCGCGCGCCGGAAGGCGGAGACGAGCGCCTCGTTCTCGAAGAGCGAGCCGTCGCCGACGGCGCGGTTGACGCGCTGGAAGTCCTGGTCGAGCACCCGGCCGGAGCCGATCGTCAGGTGCCCGACCTCGGAGTTGCCCATCTGGCCCGCGGGGAGCCCGACCGCCTCGCCCGAGGCGACGAGCGTCGTGTGCGGGTACTCGCGCATCAGCCGGTCGAAGACCGGCGTGTCGGCGAGCTCGACCGCGTTGCCGGGGCCCGGCGGGGCGATCCCCCAGCCGTCGAGGATGACGAGCGCGACGAGCGGGAACGTCGTCATCGCACCGCCGCAGCCGCCGCGGCGAGCTCGCAGATCCCGGCGAACGACTGGACGAGGAGCGAGGCGCCGCCGACGAGCGCGCCGTCGACGTCCGGCTCGGAGAACAGCTCCGCGACGTTCTCGGGCTTCGCCGAGCCGCCGTAGAGGACGGGGAGGTCGAGGACCGACTTGACGATCGCGTGCGCGTCCTGCGCCATCGCCGGGGTGGCGGTCAGGCCGGTACCGATCGCCCACACCGGCTCGTATGCGATCACGAGCCGCTCGTGCGATCCGCACACGGCGGCGATCGCGCCCATCTGGACGCGCAGCACCGTCTCCGTGTCTCCCGCGTCGCGCTCCTCCCGCGTCTCGCCGACGCAGGCGATCACGCGGAGGCCGGCGTCGAGCGCCGCCTTCGCGCGGCGGGCGACGTCCTCGTCCGTCTCGCCGAAGTACTGCCGCCGCTCCGAGTGGCCGACGATCGAGCCGGCGACGCCGAGGGCGGTCAGCATCGGCGCGGAGATCTCGCCGGTGAACGCGCCCTCGGGCTCCCAGTGGACGTTCTGCGCGAACGTCGTCAGGCCGGCCTCGACGCAGGCGGCGAGCGCGGTGTACGGCGGGCAGACGATCGCCTCGACGCCGGAGACGCCCGCGAGCCGCGCCGCGAGCTCCGCCGGGTCCGGGCCCGGGTACATCTTCCAGTTGCCGGCGACGATCATGCCGGCGAGCCCACGGCGGACGGGATCGCCGCGACGCCGGGCAGCTCCCTCCCCTCGAGCAGCTCGAGGCTGGCGCCGCCGCCGGTCGAGACCCACGAGATCCGGTCGGCGAGCCCGAGCTCGTTCAGCGCACGCACCGAGTCGGCGCCGCCGACGACGGAGAACGCCGCGCCGTTCGCGGCGACCGCCTCCGCGACCGCCTTCGTCCCCTCGGCGAAACGGGGCCACTCGAACACGCCCATCGGCCCGTTCCAGAAGATCGTGCGCGCGGCCGCGATGCGCGCCGCGAACGCACGCCGCGTCTCCGGCCCGATGTCGAGGCCCAGCCAGCCGTCCGGCAGCCCGTCGAACGGGTACTCGCCGGCCTCCGCGTCCTCGGCGAACGCCGCGGCGCCGATCACGTCCACGGGCAGCTCGACCGGGAACTCGAGCGGGTTGTCGGCGCGGATCTCCTCCGCCATCTTCCCGCCGATCAGCACCGCGTCGGCGCGGCCGCCGAGATGCTTGAGCACGCCGAGCTTGTCCTCGACCTTCGCGCCGCCCGAGATGAGGACGAACGGGCGCTCGACCTCGCCGAGGAGCCTCGACAGGTGCTCGAGCTCGTCCTCGAGCAGCAGCCCCGCGTACGCGGGGAGCAGGTGCGCGACTGCCTCCGTCGAGGAGTGCGCGCGATGCGCCGAGCCGAAGGCGTCGTCGACGTAGAGGTCGCAGCCGTCCGCCAGCTCCTGCGCGAACGCCTCGTCGTTCTTCGTCTCGCCGGGGTTGAAGCGCGTGTTCTCGAGCACGCGGATCCGCTCGTCGGGCAGCAGCTCGTGGAGCCGCTCCTCGACGGGCTTCATCGCGTACTTCGCCCGGTCCTCCTCCGTCTTCGGCCGGCCGAGATGCGAGCAGACGCGCACCTCGGCGGCGCCGCCCGAGAGCAGCAGCCGCAGCGTCGGCAGCGACGCACGGATGCGGGTGTCGTCCGCGACCCGGCCGTCCTTCAGCGGGACGTTGAGGTCGGCGCGGACCAGAACGGTCTTGCCCGCGACGTCGGCGTCGCGGACGGAGCGCGGGATGCGCATCTCCGAACCTCCCTCTTTTCTAGGCCGCGACCGCTGCGGGCAGCGTCTCGGCGATCTTCTCCACGAGGTCGACGAGCCGGCAGCTGTAGCCCCACTCGTTGTCGTACCAGCTGAAGACCTTCACGAGGTTGCCGTTCACCATCGTCAGGTCGCTGTCGAAGATCGACGAGTACGGCGAGTGGACGATGTCGGTCGACACGAGCGGCTCGTCCGTGTACTGGAGGATGCCCTCGAGGTCGCCGGTGTCCGCCTTCGAGCGGAACAGCGCGTTCACGTCGTCGACGCTCGTCCCGGTCGCGACCTGGACGACGAAGTCGACGATCGAGCCGGTCGGGACCGGCGCGCGCATCGACATCCCGTCGATCTTGCCCTTCAGGTCGGGCAGGACGATCCCGATCGCGCGGGCGGCACCCGTCGAGGTCGGGATCAGGTTGATCGCGGCCGCGCGCGCCCGCCGCAGGTCCTTGTGCGGGAGGTCGAGCGTGCGCTGGTCGTTCGTGTACGCGTGGATCGTCGTCATGAAGCCGCGCTCGATCGTGTACGCCTCGTGCAGCACCTTCGCGACCGGCGCGATGCAGTTCGTCGTGCAGGACGCGTTCGAGATGATGTTGTGCTGCTCCGGGTCGTACTCGCGGTCGTTGACGCCGAGGACGAGCGTGATGTCGGGGTCGGTCGCCGGCGCCGAGATCACGACCTTCTTCGCGCCTGCGTCGAGGTGCTTCTGCGCTCCCTCGCGCTTGTTGAAGATCCCCGTCGACTCGAGCGCGACGTCGACGCCGAGCTCGGCCCACGGCAGGTCGGCCGGGTCCTTCTCGGTGAAGAACTTGATCTCGTTCCCGCCGACGCGGATGAAGCCGTCGCCGGCCTCGACCGGCTCGTCGAGGGTCCCGAGCACCGAATCGTGCTTCAGGAGGTGCGCCATCGTCTTCGTGTCGCCGATGTCGTTCGCCGCGACGATCTCGAACTCGCCGCCGCGCTGGAGCTGGGCGCGCAGGAAGTTGCGGCCGATCCTCCCGAACCCGTTGATCCCGACCCTGATCTTCGCCATCGTTGTCAGACCTTTCCGTATCGATTGCAGCCGGTTCGAGTCTATCGGGGCGGTCCGGGCCGAAAATCGGTGCAACACCGCATGTTGACCGGGTTTTCCCGAGGGTCAGGCGGGCCGGAGGGGAAGCTCCGAGGACGACCCTCCCCTCCGGTTCAACCACACCCGAGACCGTGGCGACGGACGGGGTCTGAATCCGCCGCCGGACGAGCGCGGACCCGCCGGGGCGAGTATGACTCAGTGGCCGCGAGGGGCGCTAGGCGAGTTGCAAGTGGTACGAGCTCGGACCCGACTCAGCGATCGGCGAGGGCCTGGAGGCGTCGCAGGCGGCGGTAGGCGGCGGCCTTCGTCGCCGGCGGCTTGCAGCGGCGGGCGAGCTCGGCGATCGAGAGGGTCGGATGGCGGAGCCGCAGCTCGGCCACCTCGCGCAGCTCGGGGGCGAGACCGTCGAGCGCGCCGTCGGTCTCGAGCCGCCGCACCGCCTCGAGCTGCGCGTGGGCGGCGCGGCTCGTGCGCACGAGGTTGGCGTGGTCGGCGTTCGCGAGGCGGTTCGCGTCGGCGCGGGTGGCGGCGACGATGGAGCGTTCCTCGAGCGCGAGCACGAGGTCGACGGCGCCGGCGGCGACGAGCACGTCGGCGATCGTCTCCGTCCCCTTCGCGTACGCGACCGCATGCCGGCCCCGGTCGAGGACGTGCAACTGGGCCCCCTCGCGTTCGGCGACGTCGGCGATGAAGTGCGCGCCCTCGATCTCGGCGGTGCGGATCTCCAGGTGCGGATTGCGCGGGCCGCTGAGCGAGCCGGCGCCCATCAGCGCCCCGCGGAGGTACGCCCGGCGGCAGCAGTGGCGGGAGAGGACGCGGCGCGGCGGGTGGTCGACCGGACGATGAGAGGCGTCGAGCACGCCGGCGCGGTGCAGCGTGTCGTACGCGTCCGGCGTCCCCTCGACGTGGAGCTGGTAGCGCGTGGCACGGTCGAAGGCGGCGCGCTGGTACGTGCGGATCTCGGAGTCGACCTGGAAGGAGCGGAGCAGCGCGAACGCGCGGCGGGCGACGGCGGAGCTGGCGAGGTCGACGTGGACGTCGACGGCGCCGCGGCCGCGCAGGTGCGCGCTGCCGGCGACGTGGAAGAGCCCCGAGAGCTCGGCGAGGCGGTCGCACTCCTGCTCCGGCGCGATCGCGGCGAGCTCGTCGCGGAGGTCGTCAGAGACCAAGCTCGCATCCTTCGAGGGCGAGCAGCCGGCGCTTGTACGCGACGCCGAGCGAGCCGTACGAGCCGAGCCCGTCGGCGGCGACGACGCGGTGGCAGGGGACGAACAGGCCGAGCCGGTTGCGCGCGCAGAACGACCCGGCCGCGCGTGCCGCGCCGGGCGCGCCGGCGAGCGCGGCGAGCTCGCCGTAGGTGACGACCTCGCCGCGCGGCACGCCGCGGAGCGCGAGCGCGCATCGCTCGAGAAACGGCGTCTCGTACTCGAGGTCGACCGGCACCCGCTCGAGCGCGACGTCCTCGCCGTCGAAGTAGCGGCGCAGATCGCGTACGAGATCCGCCACGAAGCCTCCACCCCCGCGTACGCCTCGCCGGTCCACACTTCTCCCCGAGGCCCCCGGGTGGGTGGGGGTTTGGGATGGGTCCCGGGAGGTGTCCCGCCCCGCCGGCGGCCTCGGCCAGGGGAGCTCGTGCCAGACGACCGTGCCGTCCTCGATCCACAGCTCCCCCACGCCCCAGCCGTCCGCTTCGTACGACACGTGCGTCACAGCCATGTCCCCCATCCTAGAATCGCCCCATGAGCACCCACGCCATCTTCCGCGTCCCCGAGCCGCACAACGAGCCGGTCCGCTCCTACGCGCCCGGCACGCCCGAGCGCGAGGAGCTCCGCCGCCGCCTGGCCGAGCTCAAGTCGCAGCAGCTCGACATCCCGCTTCTGATCGGGGGCGAGGAGGTGCGCACCGGCGACACGTTCGACGCGGTCGAGCCGCACAACCGCTCCCACGTCCTCGCCACCGTCCACAAGGGCGGCGCGCCGGAGGTCGAGCGCGCGATCGCCGCGGCTGCGGACGCCTGGCACGACTGGTCGCGCACCCCGTGGGAGGAGCGCGCAGCCGTCCTGCTCCGCGCCTCCGAGCTGCTCGCCGGCCCGTGGCGCGCGACGCTGAACGCGGCGACGATGCTCGGCCAGTCGAAGACCGCGCACCAGGCGGAGATCGACTCCGCGTGCGAGGTGATCGACTTCTGGCGCTTCAACGTCTCGTACATGACCCGGATCTACGAGGAGCAGCCCGTCTCCTCCCCCGGCGTCTGGAACCGGCTCGAATACCGCCCGCTCGAGGGCTTCGTCTTCGCAGTGACGCCGTTCAACTTCACCGCCATCGCGGCGAACCTCCCCACGTCCGCGGCGTTGATGGGGAACACCGTCGTCTGGAAGCCCGCGTCGACGGCGGCCTACTCGGCGTGGTGGCTCGTCAAGCTCTACGAGGAGGCGGGCCTCCCGCCCGGCGTGATCAACCTCGTCTACGGCTCCGGCTCCCAGGTCGGCGACCCCGCGCTCGCGAGCTCCGACCTCGCCGGCATCCACTTCACCGGGTCGACCGACGTCTTCAACGGCATGTGGAGCACCGTCGCCGCCAACCTCGGCCGCTACCGCAACTACCCGCGCATCGTCGGCGAGACCGGCGGGAAGGACTTCATCGTCGCGCACGCGTCCGCCGACGTCGATGCCGTCGCGACGGCGATCGTGCGCGGCTCCTTCGAGTACCAGGGGCAGAAGTGCTCGGCCGCGTCGCGCGTGTTCGCGCCGTCGAACCTCTGGCCCGAGCTGCGCGAGCGACTCGTCGACGAGATCGGCACGCTGCGCATGGGCGACGTCTCCGACTTCTCGAACTTCATGGGCGCCGTGATCGACGAGAGCTCGTTCGCGACGCAGAAGGCGGCGATCGACGAGGCGAAGGCGTCCGGCGGAACCGCGTCGGTGCTCGTCGGCGGCGGCTACGACGACTCTCAGGGCTTCTTCGTCGAGCCGACGGTGATCGAGACGAGCGACCCCGGGTTCCGGACGATGCACGAGGAGCTGTTCGGCCCCGTCGTGACGGCGTTCGTGTACGACGAGAAGCGCTACGACGACACGCTCGAGCTGATCGACGGCGGCGCCCCGTACGGGCTCACCGGCGCGGTGTTCGCGCGGGAGCGGGCCGCGGTCGAGCGGGCCGAGGAGAAGCTCCGCTACGCCGCCGGGAACTTCTACGTCAACGACAAGCCGACGGGGGCGGTCGTCGGCCAGCAGCCGTTCGGCGGCGCGCGCGCGTCGGGGACGAACGACAAGGCGGGCTCGATGTGGAACCTGATCCGCTGGGTCTCCCCGCGCACGATCAAGGAGACGTTCGTCCCGCCGACGGACTACCGCTACCCGTTCCTCGAGTCCGAGAGCTAGCGCGGCTCGACGGCCTCGACGCCGGGCTCCTCGCCGGCGGAGGCGACGAGCTCCTCGAACGCCGCCCACGTCGCGGCGTACGCCTCGGCGTCGGCGATCGTCCGGACGAACAGCTGCTCGTACCAGGCGTGCCGCTCGAGATCCTCGGCGATCAGGTGCAGCGTCATGCCCCGCAAGCTAGCCCGGACGGGTTAGTAATCCGTGATGGCGCTGTAAGAACTCCGGCGGCGCTCGAGGAGGAGGATCGCCGCCGCTCCGGCCAGGGCCGGCAGCGCGAGCACGATCCCGGCGACGCGGACGCCGAAGGCCTCCGCAACCGTGCCGTCGATGAGGCTCGCGACCGGCCGCAGCCCGAGGAACGCGACGCTCCAGAGCGCCATCATCCGGCCGCGCAGGTGCTCCTCGACGCCGAGCTGGAGGCGGCTCGTCGCCGACGCGTTCGACGCGAGGTAGCCGAAGCCCGCGACGACGAGGACGGCGAGCGCGACCGGGAACTGCCGCACGAGGCAGAAGGCGACGAGCCCGCCGCCGAGCAGCCCGAGCGTCAGCGCCATCCGCCGCCGCGTTCCCGTCACCCGGCCGGCGAGGAGGAACGCCGCGGTCACGGCGCCCGCGCCGAAGGCGCCGATGATGAAGCCCGCGTACGTATCGGGCTTCCCGAACGCGTGCGCAAACGCCGGCGCCTCGGTGTTCACCGGGTCCGAGGCGAACCCGACCGCGGCGACGATCAGGAGCGACGCGAGCAGCACCGGCCGCGCCCGCACCACCTTCAGGCTCTCGCGCAGCCGCGAGTCCGCGCGCGCGACGTGCTGGCGCGCGGCCGGGTGCACGACGAGGACGCCGACGACGAGCGCGAGGTACGAGACCGAGTTGATCGCGAACGCCGCGGCGATTCCCAGCGTCGACACTGCGACCGCTCCGAGCGCGGGCCCGATCGCCCGCGCGAGGTTGTACGTCATCGAGTTGAGCCCGACCGCCGTCCCGAGCTCCTCCCGCGGCACGAGACCGCCGATCAGCGCGAACGCCGCAGGCGTCGCGAACGCGGCCGTCACGCCGAGCCCGACCGCGCAGAGCATCACCACCCAGACGCGCGCGTACCCCGCCCACGTCAGCGCCGCGAGCGCCGCCGTCAGCACCGTGGCGGCGATCTGCGTGGCCAGCAGCAGCCGCCGCCGGTCGAACCGGTCGGCCGCGCTCCCCGTCCAGGGGACGAGGAGCAGCACCGGCACGAAGTTCGAGAACGCCAGCACGCCGAGCAGCAGCGGCGAATGCGTCGCCCGCCAGACGAACAGCGCCGCCGCGAGGTTCTGGAACCACGTCCCGGTCGCGGATGCCGCGTTCCCGAAGAAGAACGGCCCGAAGTTGCGACTGCCGATCAGCCGCAGCGCCGCACGCGGGCCCGTTGCCGCGGCCGGCTCTATGCCCGGCCCGCTTTGTGCAGCTGCGCGTAGATGCGCCGCGCCGTCGCCGCCGGCACGCCGGGCACGCCCTCGAGCTCCTCCGGCGTCGCCGCGAGCATCTCCTCGACCGAGCCGAAGTGGTTGAGCAGCGCCCGCCGCCGAGCCGGGCCGACGCCGTCCAGGTCGTCGAAGATCGACTCGAACCCGCGCGACTCGCGCCGCTGCCGGTGGAAGCCGACGGCGAAGCGGTGCGCCTCGTCGCGGATCCGCTGGAGCAGCTGGAGCCCGGCCGAGTGGCGCGAGAGCACGATCGGGTCGGGCCGCCCCGGCACGAACACCTCCTCGATCCGCTTCGCGAGCGCGATCACGGCGACGCGCGGCAGGTCGTACGCCTTCATCGCCTCGAGCGCCGCGCCGAGCTGGCCCTTGCCACCGTCGATGACGACGAGGTTCGGCGACGACGCGAACGACGGGTCGTGCGACTCGCCGGTTCCGTCGGAGAGGCGCGCGAACCGGCGCGAGATCATCTCCGCCATCGCGGCGAAGTCGTCCATCCCCTCCTGCCCGCGGATCGTGTACTTCCGGTAGTGCGCGTTCTTCGGCAGCGCGTCCTCGAAGACGACCATCGAGCCGACGGTGTCCTGCCCCATCGCCGTCGAGACGTCGTAGCACTCGATCCGGATCGGCAGCGACTCGAGGTTGAGCGCCTCACGCAGCTCTTCCAATGCTTCGATGCGACGAAGCCGCTTCCGCTCCGTCTGCGCCTGCTCGCTGACGAGCGCGTGCTGCGCGTTCTCGTCGGCGAGCTGCTGAAGCCGGCGCTTCTCGCCGCGCTCGGCGACCCGCACCTCGACGCGCGCGCCGCGGCGCTCGGAGAGGAACTCGGCGAGCGCCGAGAGATCGCCCGAGTCGCGCGGGACGACGATCTGCGGCGGCACCATCGGCGCGCTGCCGTAGTACTCGAGGCAGAACGACTCGAGGATCGTCGTCACGTCCTGCCCGGCGACGTTCTCGAGATGGAACGAGTGCCGGTCGACCATCTTGCCGCCGCGCAGCGGGAAGATCTGCACGACGGCGCGGTCGCCGTCGGCGGCGAAGCCGATCACGTCGGCGGTGCCGACCGAATGCCGGTCGGCCGCCTGCCGCTCGACGAGGTGCTGCACCGAGAACAGCCGGTTGCGGTAGCGCGCCGCGTCCTCGAACCGCTCCTGTGCCGCCGCCTCGTGCATCTTCCGCTCGAGCTCGCGCTGGATCGGCTTCACGTCGCCGGAGAGGAACTCGATCACCGAGTCGATGATCGCGCCGTAGTCCTCCTTCGAGACGTAGCCGACGCACGGCGCGAGGCAGCGGTCGATGTGGTAGTCGAGGCACGGGATCCCCGAGTGGCGGCCCGGCTTCGGCCCCTCGCACGGACGGTACGGGAAGACGCGGTTGAGCACGTCGAGCGTCTCGCGCACCTTCTTCGCGTTCGCGTACGGGCCGAAGTAGACGACGCCCGGCTTGTGCCGCTCGCGCGTGAACATGACCCGCGGGAACTCGTCCTCGACGGTGACGGCGATGTACGGGAAGGACTTGTCGTCGCGGAGCCGCACGTTGAACGGCGGCCGGTGCCGCTTGACGAGGTTCTGCTCCAGGTGGAGCGCCTCGACCTCGCTGCCGGTGACGATCACCTCGACGTCGGCCACCCGGCTCGGCAGCTGCTGGATCTGGGCGCGGCCGTCGCCGCCCCGCTGGAAGTAGGAGCGGACGCGCGGCCGCAGCGACTTCGCCTTGCCGACGTAGAGGATCTCGCCGTCCTCGCCGCGGAAGAGGTAGACGCCCGGCTTCGCGGGCAGCGTCTTGAGCTGTTCCTCCACCCGGTCGCTCACGGCCACGGCTACCGTAGCCGAGCCAATGTTCGGGACGAAGGGACGGCTCGCCGCGGCCCTCGCCGCCGCCCTCACCCTCGCCCCTGCGGCGCACGCGGGCGGCCCGGGGATGGTGATCGGCGCGACCGAGGACGCCGTGCGCTCGCCGACGCTCACGCAGGCGAAGGCGAGGATGGACCTCGTCGCGCTCGCCGGCTTCCGCGGCGTCAGGATCACCGAGATCTGGAAGCCCGGGACGACGGCCGTCTCGCCGGCCGAGACGACGATCCTCCGGAACGTCGCCGCGGCGGCGAAGCTCGACGGGATCGAGGTGCTGACCAGCGTGATGAACGCCGGCAGCGCGACGACGCCGCTGACCGCGCAGGACCAGTCCGACTTCGCCGCCTACGCCGCCTCGGTCGTCACGGCCGTGCCCGGGCTGCAGACGATCATCGTCGGCAACGAGCCGAACCTGAACCGGTACTGGCTGCCGCAGTTCAACCCCGACGGTGGCGACGCGGCCGCTCCCGCGTACGAGAGCCTGCTGGCGCAGACGTACGACGCGATCAAGGCCGCGGACCCGGGCGTCGAGGTGCTGGGCGGCGCCGTCTCGCCCCGCGGGAGCGACAACCCGCTCCTCACGGGCCGGCCGACGCACTCCCCCACCGGCTTCATCCGCGACCTGGGCGCCGCCTATCGCGCGAGCGGCCGGACGACGCCGATCATGGACGGGCTCGCGTTCCATCCGTACGAGGACGACTCGAGCGTCGCCCCGTTCCTCGGCACGCACCCCAAGTCGACGACGATCGCGCTCGCCGACTACGAGAAGCTCGTCACGGTGCTCGGCCAGGCGTTCGGCGGCACGGCGCAGGCGGGCTCGACGCTCCCGATCGTCTACGACGAGTTCGGCGTCGAGTCGCAGATCCCGCCGGCGAAGCAGAGCCTCTACACCGGGACGGAGCCGGCGACGACGAAGCCGGTCACGGAGCAGCTGCAGGCGGATTACTACCGGCAGGCGATCCAGCTCGCGTTCTGCCAGCCCAACGTCCGGGGGCTGTTCCTCTTCCACGCGTTCGACGAGACGGCGCTCGCAGCCTGGCAGTCCGGCCTCTATTACGCGGACGGCACGCCGAAGTCCAGCCTCGCCGCCGTGCGCGAGGCGATGGAGCAGTCACGGCGCGGCGTCGTCGCCCGCTGCCCCGGGCTGCGGCTGACCGTCCATCCGGCGGTCGTCCAGCGCGGTGCGAAGGTGACGCTCACCTGCGACCTGGACTGCAGCTACGTCGCGCAGCTCTACCGGCTGCCGGGCAAGCTCCTCGCGACGAAGCGCGGGCTCGCGGTCGCCGGGACGCCGACGACGCTGAAGCTCACCGTCCCGTCGCTCCCGGCGAGCTACCGACTCCGGCTCACCGCCGTCGCGCCGGTGAATCCCGGGCCGACGGCACTGAAGCTCGTCTCGCTCCGCCCCGGCTAGCATTTCCCCGGATGGAAGGCCAGTACGTCGCCTACACCTTCTACCGCGTCGACCCGGCGTGGCGGCGGCTCCCCGTCGAGGAGCGCCAGGCCGCGAAGGACGCGTTCGCCGACGTCGTCGAGGACTTCGCCGACCGCTTCGACCACCTGCGCGCGTACACGACGACGGGCGTCCGCCCCGAGACGGACTTCTTCCTCTGGAAGATCAGCGAGCGCTACGAGACACTCGGCGAGCTCGGCGCCGCGCTCAACGGCACGCCGCTCGCCGGCTGGCTCGAGACCCCGTACTCGTACCTCGCGACGACGAAGGCGTCGCAGTACACGAGCGCGCGCAAGGCGCGGAAGATCACGCCGCACGGCCTCCCCTACCTCGTCGTCTACCCGTTCGTGAAGGTGCGCCCGTGGTATGCGCTGCCCGAGGCCGACCGCCAGCGGGCGATGGACGAGCACATGGTGATCGGCCGCGACGAGTTCCCCGGGATCAAGAACCACACGACGTACTCGTTCGGGATCGACGACCAGGAGTTCATGACCGCGTTCGAGTGCGAGGAGCCCGCGGACTTCATGCACCTGATGCTCCGCCTCCGCGACAGCGAAGCGTCGCGCTACACCGAGCGCGACACGCCGATCTTCGTCGGGCAGCACGTGACGATCCGCGAGGCGCTCGCCGCACTCGACGGAGCCTCCTCCCGCGTCGAGCTCTAGCTAGCTGTAGGTGTGCTGGTCGCGCCAGGTTCGCCACATGGCGAACCCGCAGCACGCGAGCACGGCGACGAAGGCGAGGATCTCGAGCCCCTTCGCGCCGCCGTACCAGTTGACCGCGAGGTCGGCGACGGCGAGGAGCGCCGCACCGTAGAAGACGACGCGGGCGCGGAGCGGCCATTCGGCGATCTCCCCGCGACGCTCGCGCCACATCAGGTAGACGAAGAACGTGATCGCGAGCAGGAACGCGATGCGGGCGAGGATCAAGAGCGCCGAGAGCGTCGCCTCCAGCTGCAGGACGACGACCACGACGACGATCGCGATGATGATCAGGAACCCGCGCAGCGTCGGGTTCATCCGCGAGAAGAAGCTCATGTCCCGGTCATGTACGCCCGCACGGCGAGCGCTCCCGCCAGCAGGGTAGCGCCCGCGAACCAGGCGAGCCGGCGGCGGCGGTCGGCGGGCGCGTAGATCCAGGGCGAGAGCGCCGCGAGGAGCGCGAGCGTCCCGTACAGGTAATGGAGCTTCACCGGCGCCCGCTTGTGGTCCGACAGGAGCAGCAGCCCCAGCCCGACCTGCGCCACGAGCAGCGTCTGGGCCAGCGCGATCAGGTGGGTGACGACCCCGCGCGGCTCGCGGCGCCGGTAGTACGCGACCCCTGCGGTGATCGCCGCCGCGAAGGTCACGGCGATGACGAGGAATGCGACCGTGTGGTGCACCGTTACCATCGGTCGGCACCCTAACGGGAGGAGAACACGTGATCACAGAAGGTCAGGCGGCGCCGGACTTCGAGCTGACGAGCGACACCGGCGAGACGGTGAGGCTCTCCGAGCTCCGCGGCAAGCCCGTCGTCCTCTACTTCTATCCGAAGGACGACACCCCCGGATGCACGGCGCAGGCCTGCGGGATCCGCGACGTCTACGGCGAGTTCGAGCGGGCCGGCGCGGTCGTCCTCGGTGTCTCCCCGGACGACGAGGCGTCCCACGTCACGTTCAAGGAGAAGTACGGTCTCCCCTTCACGCTCCTCGCCGACGCCGACCACGCCGTGGCCGAGCAGTACGGGGTCTGGGGCGAGAAGAGCTACGCCGGCCGCACGTACATGGGCGTCAACCGGTCGACGTTCGTGATCGGGGCCGACGGCACCGTGGCGAAGGTCATGCACAACGTCAAGCCGGCCACCCATGCCGACGACGTGCTCGCCGCACTCGGGTCGTAGCGCTTCTCCCTAAATCCCCCGGACGGGGGAGTCGGCGTACCGCAAACGGGTGGTGCCCAGCGGCGTCGGGACGAGCGAGGATCGACAGAAGGGCGGCCTCTGCGAATGCACCTCTCCCTCAGCGATCCGGCGTATACCGACCGGCTGGCGTCGTTCCTCCGAAGCCTCGGGCAACGACCGCTCGTCACCGGTCCCGACTCCCTCGAGCTCGAGCCGGTCGACGACGACGAGTCCCGCGTCGAGCTCGAGATCTACCTCCGCGTCTGGCGCGTGCTCTACCCGGACGCGAACGTCGAGGTCGAGATCGAGGCCTAGGTACCGAGCCGGGAGCTACGCCGCCGTCGGGAACCGGTTCGCGTCACGCTTCGCGTCCTGCGCGAGCTGCCGGCGGACGCCGTCGATGACCGCGTCGTACTCCGTCAGCTCGGCAGGGGTCGCACCGTGCGCCGCGAGCAGGTCACGCACGAAGACGAGATCCTGGATGTGCCGGAGGTCGCTCTCGACCTCGCCGTGCGGGTCGTAGACCTTCTTCATCCGGGTCACGTTCGCGCTCATCGCCGTTGCTCCTTGGTCGACTCGTTGCTGCATGTCCGGGAGCATCGTCGGTGTCTCTATGACAGAGGTGAGAGGCGCGTTCAGGTTTTGTAAGAGCCGCGCGTTGCGATCCGGAGTCCAATGTAAAGCTCTTGCAAAACGGGTCCGCGCGGCGCGCCCAGGGAGCTAGGGTCCCCGGCAGAGGGACGGTGGGCCGCAGCCCGTCCCTTCGGAGGAGCCGGACGGGTCTTGAGCGACAGCTTTCGCCCGTTCGGCTCTTTCCTTTCTCTTACGCGATCGCGACGATGGTGATGCCGCCGCGGGCCTTCTGCGTCAGTGTCACCGTCACCGCGTCGGGCTCGAGCGCGAGCGCGGCGGCGACGTCGTCCCGGATCCGCACCGCGAGCGCCTCGCAGAAGGCGCCCTCGTTCCGGAACCGGGCGAGGTAGAGCTTCACGGACTTCGACTCGAGGCAGAGATCGTCCGGCTCGTAGACGATCTCGGCGACGTGTAGTCCGGCTGGCCCGTGACGGGGCAGACCGCGGTCAGCTCGTCGCTCGTCAGCTCGACCTCGATGACGCCCGGGTTCGGGAACGTCTCGAGGCCGGCGTAGTGCTCGCTCCCTGCGTGCCCGAGCGCGACGAACTCGCTCTTCGGCTCCATGCGGGGCACTCTACGTGGGGTCAAGTCGCGGCGGCGCGATGCCGACGAATGGGCATGGGGAAGGGGTTGGGAATCGCACTCGCGACGGTGGCGCTCCTCGCCGCGGTGGCGTCGGCGCAGGCCGCCTCCTGGAAGCTCCTGGGGTCGCAGTCCGACAAGCGCCCGTACGAGTCGATCGCGCAGGTGCTGAAGACGGGCGTCCCGAACGTCCACGGCGTCCGCGTCGCCGCGAGCCCGGCAGGGGCGAAGGTGGGCGGCGAGGTCATGTGCACGGTCGGCAGCGTGGTGAACAGCTCGACCTTCGGCTACGTCGTCGGCCGGACGCGCGTCCGGGTGCTCAAGGCGACCGGAACGTGCACGGTCGCCGCCGAGGCCACGCTCAGGCGCGGCGGCGTCGTCAGCGTCACCGTCTGGGTGCGCTAGCGACGACCGGGCGGCCTAGAGCCACCCGGTGAAGGCCCAGATCAGCGGCAGCCCGACGACGAGCAGGGTGACGACCGCGAAGCCGACGAGCACCCACCGCGAGCGGCGCTTCGTCTCCGGCGTGTCGAAGAAGTTGTCCTCGTCGCTGCTCATCGAGCCTCCCGCACCTCCCGGCAACTAGGGAACCGACCGTTCCGACACGAGTATGAACTGGAACGGCAGGGTGCCCGTCCGAAGGGCGAGCGCGAGATCCTTCGCGTCCTGGAGCGTTCCGCCGTTGCCCATGTCCATCTCGGCGTTCGGACCGGGGATGCCGCCCGGGTTCTGCTTGAAGTCGATGTACGGCGTCGTCTCGAGGACGCCGTCGAGCACGATCGCGAAGTGCTGGACGTAGAGGAGGTAGCTTCCCTTCTTGCCCGCGAGGTCGTACCTCGCCCGGCCCCGCTGCGCCTCCCGGCGCGTGATCGTCAGGAACTGGGCCGCGCCCTGCCGGTTGAACTGGAGGAACACGAGCGGCCCGCCGGCCTGGCCGAAGTCCGCGTGCGTGCCCGAGCGGACGAGGTCGGAGCCGTCCAGCTCCGGCACCGGGCTCGTCGTGCTTTGCGGGTCGAACCTCAGGAGGTAGTAGTAGGTCGCGGTCCTGGAGAGCTGCCCCTGCCGGATCCCGAGGCACCCGTTCGCGGCCGGGCAGCTCACGACGATCGTGTTCGGCGGCGCCGCGAGGACGAGCGTCCCCGCGGGAAGCTTGCCGCCGTACACCCGGAGGAGCTGTGCCTTCGTTTCCGTCGGCCCTGCGATGAGCCCGGGCTTCGGCGTCGTCGCAGTCGTCCCGTAGAGGTAGTACTCCCGGCGGCTCGCCGCGCCGCTCTGCTTCTCGGCCCGGGAGAGAAGGCCGGACAGCGTCGGCGTTGCCACGGGATTGCCGTTCGCGTCGATCGACGGACCGGTGAGGTCGCGCTCGAAGTCGAAGAACATGAGCCCCGCCGTGGCCGGGAGCAGGCGAGTCACTCGCGCCGGGACGTGAGCACCCTCGATCCGCACCACGAGAAGGTCCGATCCGGGCCGGACCGTCACTGTTCCGTTGACGCCGAGCTTCTGCAACCGGCTCCGCATGATCTCTGCAGCGCGCTGCAGGTTCGCGGGCGTGACCGGGGCCTGTCCCACGCCGGGGACTGCCCGCAGTGTCAGCTCGACGCGCGGTGCTCCTCGACTCTCGAGTGCGCGGCCCCCGCCGTTCGCGCCGACCGCCGGCGGAAGAACGGTCAGTGCTGCGGCGGAGAGAAACGCCGCTCCTGCTCCGAACGCTGTCCGCCTCACCGTCGCCACCCCCGTCGCCACGTCTGGCGCTCATGCGGATGAGAGGACTTGAACCTCCACGGGGTTGCCCCCACACGGACCTGAACCGTGCGCGTCTACCAATTCCGCCACATCCGCTGGCGGCGCGAAGTGTATCCGCGCCGACCTTTGAACCGGTCCGCCGTCTGCATACGTACCATGAGCCGTCTGCGTCGCCTCGCCCTGCTCTTCCTCGGCTTCACCGCCGCCGTTGCGCTGCTCGCCGCGGGCGGGGCTGCCGCGCGGCCCGACGCCTCCTCGGGCGGCGGGCTCGTCGAGGTCGTCGTCACCCTCCCCCAGCCCTCGCTCTCGGAGGCGATCCTCGGCGACCGCCTGCTCGCGACCCGGACGACGACGCACCACCGGCTCGACCTGCGGGCTCCCGCGAGCGTGTCGTACGTCCGGCTGCTCGCGGCGCACCAGGCCACCCTCCTCGCGCGCATCCGCTCGGAGATCCCGAGCGCGACCGTCCACTGGCACTACGACGTCGTCCTCAACGGGATGGCCGTCGTCGTCCCGCGGTCGCAGCTGGCGACGCTCTCGAGCATCCCCGGCGCGACCGTTTGGCCGTCCGTCACCTACCACGCGCTGCGCGACGATGCGCCGGCGCTGAACCGCACCCCGCAGCTGATCGGGGCGACGACGGTCTGGGGCCCGACCCTCGCCACCGCCGGCCAGGGGATGAAGATCGGGATCATCGACGACGGCGTCGACCAGGCGCACTCGTTCTTCGACCCGACCGCCTACACGTACCCGGCCGGGTTCCCGAAGGGGAACACGCAGTTCACGACCCCGAAGGTGATCGTCGCGCGCGCGTTCGCGCCGGCGAACGAGACGTGGAAGTACGCGAACACGCCGTTCGACCCGCAGTACTCGGACCACGCCACGCACGTCGCGGGCATCGCCGCCGGCGACCACGGCACGATCTCGAACGGGCCGCGCGGCAAGGTCGCCGTCTCCGGCATCGCGCCGGCGGCGTACATCGGCAACTACAAGGTGCTGACCGTCCCGACGCGCGACTACGGCCTCGACGGCAACTCGCCGGAGATCACCGCGGGCATCGAGCAGGCGGTGAAGGACGGCATGGACGTGATCAACCTCTCGCTCGGCGAGCCGGAGGTCGAGCCGAGCCGCGACATCGTCGTCAAGGCGCTCGACGACGCGGCCGACGCCGGCGTCGTCCCGGTCGTCGCGGCGGGAAACGACTTCGAGGATGCCGGCCGCGGCTCGATCGGGAGCCCCGCGACGGCGCCGGAGGCGATCTCCGTCGCCGCGTCGAGCGAGGCGAGCCCGCCGGACGAGATCGCGTCGTTCTCCTCCGCCGGCCCGACGCCGATCTCGCTCCAGATGAAACCGGACGTGACCGCGCCCGGCGAGGGCATCCTCTCCTCGATCCCGCCGAACAACTGGGACGTGTGGGACGGGACGAGCATGGCGACGCCGCACGTCGCCGGCGCAGCCGCGCTCTTGAAGCAGCGGCACCCGACGTGGACGGTGGAGGAGATCAAGTCGGCGCTCGAGCTGACCGGCGACCCGGTGCACGTGCCGAACACGCTGACGGAGGTCGCGTCGACGCGGGAGGGCGGCGGGCGCATCGACATCCCCCGCGCCGACGACCCGCTGATCTTCACCGACCCGACCGGGCTGTCGTTCGGGCTCGTCCGCCGGAACGTGACCGCCGACCGGCAGCTCGCGATCACCGACGCCGGCGGCGGCAGCGCCCCCTGGAACGTCACCGTCACCGCGCAGTCGACGCCGCGGGGCGTCACGCTCTCCGTGAACGCGCCGACGGTCGTCGCGGGCTCGACGATCGTCATGACCGTCGCGACCGCGTCGGACGCGGCCGAGGGCGAGGCGACCGGCTTTGTCACGCTGACCCGCGGCACGGACGTGCGGCGCGTCCCGTACTGGTTCCACGTCGAGGCGCCGCAGCTCGGCAACGACCCGCACACGACGCTCGCGAAGCCCGGGGTCTACCACGGCGACACCGCCGGCAAGGCGTCGCGCGTCTCGACGTACCGCTATCCCGAGCTCGGCGAGGCGCCCGGCGTGCCGACGAACCTGTCCGGGCCGGAGCAGGTCTTCCGCTACGACCTGACGGCGCCGGTCGCGAACTTCGGCGCGGTCGTCGTCTCGCACGGCGCGGGCGTCGCCGTCTCGCCGCGCATCGTGCAGGCAGGCGACGAGAACCGGCTCGTCGGCTACGCGGGGCTGCCGGCGATGATCAACCCGTACGTCGGCCTGCCGCGGCCGGCGCCGGTGGTCGCGGCGATCCTCCCGCTCACCGGCGAGTACGACATCGTCTTCGACACGCCGGCAGGCCGGAAGCCCGGGACGTTCTCGTTCCGCTTCTGGGTGAACGACACGACGCCGCCCGCCGTCCACCTCCTCACCGGCAGCGTGCGCCGGGGCACGGTGGTGAAGGTCGCCGTGACGGACAGCCAGTCGGGCGTCGACCCGGGCTCGCTCGCCGCCAGGGTCGACGGGAAGGTCGCCCGCTTCACGTATGCCGGCGGCGTGCTCTCGCTCGCGACCGCCTCGCTCGCGCCCGGCTCGCACCGCCTCTCGGTCCAGGCCTCCGACTACGAGGAGTCGAAGAATATGGAGGACGTCGGGCCGGTCCTCCCGAACACGCGCACGCTGCAGACGAGCTTCGTCGTCCGCTTCGGGCACTAGCGGTTCGGCCGGTCGGTCTCCTCGATCGTCGGCAGCTGGGCCAGGTCGCGCTCGACGCTCGCGGCGAAGTCGTCGGCGTCGTTCGGGACGACGCGGAGCATCGTCTTGCGCTTCTCGCGCTCCCGGCGGCGGCGCGCCTCGGGCCCCACCCGCGCCCCGAGCCGGTGCTGGAGACGCGGCCATTCCGCTCCGACCACCACCGCGATCGCCAGGACGAGCAGGGCGATGTACAGCCAACTCACCCGACCGATCTTAGCGAAGGGGCAGCAGCGGGAGTAGACGCCCGTGTGAGCGTCTCAACCGGTCGGCCCTTCCTGCCGATAGAAGCGGGCATGCACGGCCCGCTCCTCATCGCCTATGCCCTCTTCTGGGCAACCCTGATGCGCGCGCTCCTCGTCCGCGCCCGCGTGCTGCCGCCGACCTGCGCCCGCTGCGGGCTCCCGTACGAGCGCGCGTCGCTCGGAGCCCGGGTCTGCGACTGCGAGTCGCACGGCGACTGACTAACTGACTAGGAGACGGCCGCGCCGAACAGCTCCTCGAGCTTGCGCTCGAGATACGCGAGGTACGGCCCCGCGTCCATCGGCCCGCCGGTGACGAGCTGCAGCAGCTCCTTCGGCGTGAACACGCGGCCGCGGCGGTGGATGTTCTCGCCGAGCCACTCGCACAGCGGGGCGAACTCTCCCCGTTCGAACATCGGCTCGAGCTCGCCGATCTCCTCCTCGGCGCGATCCCAGAGCTGGACGGAGACGACGTTCCCGAGTGCGTACGTCGGGAAGTAGCCGAAGCTGACGTCCGACCAGTGCACGTCCTGGAGCACGCCGGCGACGATGTCCGGAGGCTGGAGGTCGAGGTACTCACGCATCTTCGCCTCGAACGCCTCCGGCAGGTCGTCGAGCGAGATCGCGCCCGCGAACACGTCCCGCTCGAGCTCGAACCGGAGGATGATGTGAAGGCAGTACGTCACCTCGTCGGCGTCGACCCGCCGTAGCGACGGCTGCACCTTGTTCAGCGCGCGGTGGAACGTCTCGACCGGCACCGACCCGAACTGCTGCGGGAACGTCGCCTGCAGCTCCGGGTAGAAGAACCGCCAGGTCGCGAGGCTGCGTCCGACGAGGTTCTCCCACATGCGGCTCTGCGACTCGTGGAACGCAGCGGAGACGCCGTGCGCGAGCGGCGTGCGCGCGAAGCGCGGGTCGACCTGGCGTTCGTAGAGGCCGTGGCCGAACTCGTGCATGCAGGAGAGGACGCCGTGCAGGCTGTCCTCGTGGAAGTTCGTCGTCAGGCGGATGTCGAACGGCGACATCGACGTCGCGAACGGATGGATGGTGCGGTCGAGCCGCCACGAGGCCGCGTCCGCCCCCCAGCGCTCGAGCATCACCACCGAGAAGCGGCGCTGCGCCCTCCGGTCGAACGCGCCGTGCAGGCACGCGTCGTCGATCGGCTCCGCCTCGGACACGGCGCGGATCAGCGGCACGAGCGCGGTCTTGATCTGGTCGAAGATCTCGGCCACCTCGGCCGTCTTCGTGCCCGGCTCGTAGTCGTCGAGCAGGACGTCGTACGGGTCGTCGGCCGGGTCGAAGCAGGCGACGTACTCGCGCCGCAGCTCGAGCCCGCGGCGCAGGAGCGGCAGCAGGATCGCGTAGTCCTCCGCCTCGCGCGCCTCGAGCCAGGCGCGGTAGCCGAGCGAGCCGCAGCGTGTGAGCTCCGCGCGCAGCTCGGAAGGGACGCGCGCCGCCTTCTCGTAGTCGCGCCGGGAGACGCGGACGAGCGCCGCCTCGAACGAGTCGGGCTCGTGCGCCTCCTCGAAGGGGCGCAGCTCCTCGAGCAGCTCGCCGAGCCCGGGCTCCGTCTGGAGGTCGTGCGCGACGCGGTTCAACGTCGCGCGCTGCTCGGCGCGGACGGCGGAGCCGGACGGCGGCATCTTCGTCTCCTCGTCCCACGAGAGGAGCGACGCGGCCTTCTCGAGGTCGGAGATCTCGCCGAGCCGGCGCAGGAGCTCGTCGAAGCGGTCGTTCACCTGCCGTTCACCCGCGGGAGGGTACATAACGCTCAGGCCGTGTCCCGCGCCTTGCCGACCGGGACCCGGACGGCGCCGGCGAGCGGCGGCGGCAGGCGCAGCGTCACCTCGATCGTCGTCGGCGGGGCCATCGCCCCGACACGGTAGGCGAGGGCTACGAGCTCCGGGCCCTCGGCCGTCGCCACGGCGCCCAGATCACGAGCGAGACCGCCGCCCCGACGAGCCCGACGATGAGCAGCACGATCCCGACCGGCCGGACCTGGACGACCGTGACCTTGCCGCTGGGCGGCACCAGGATCGCGCCCGGCACTCCGTGGATCCGAGCCCGGGGCAGCTGCCCCGGCCGGAAGAAACGCACGTGCGCCCCGGCCGCAGCCGCCACCCGCACGTTCACGCTCGGGGGCGGGTCGCCCTTGATCGCGAGCACGGCGCCCACGAGGGCGACGAGCGCGAACGCGGCGACGAGCGCGGGCAGCAGCCAGGACCGCCGCCTCTGCGGCGCGGCGACCGGAGAAGACGCGACCGGAACGATGCCGCGCTCCCTTGCCCACGCGGCCGCGAACGAGCGCGCGTCGAATGCGCCGCTGCCGAGCACCTCCTCGGGCGACGTGCCGTCGGCCTCCGCCTCCGCGAGGTCGGCAGCGAGGTCGGCCGCCATCTCGTTCGCGACCGGATCCGGCACGCCGAGCCGCTTCCACTCCCGAAGGCACTCTTCGACGAACGGGCTCACGCCTGCACCTCCGCTTCGACGGGACCCAGCACGGCGTCGACCGCGTCGCGCGCCGCGCGCCACTCGGACACGCCCTCCGCGAGCGTGCGCTCGCCCGCGGCCGACGCGCGGTAGTACTTGCGGGGCGGTCCGCCGTTGCTCGCGGCGCGGTACGTCTCGACGAGCCCGTCGCGCTCGAGCCGGCCGAGCAGCGGATAGATCGATCCTTCGCCGACGATCGCGAGCCCGCGCGCGCGGAGCCGCTTCGTCATCTCGTAGCCGTACGCCGGCCCGTCCTGCATGACGGCGAGCAGGCAGAGATCGAGGACGCCCCGCAGCAGCTCGGTCCGCCGGCGCTCCGTCGTTGCCATGCCTCGCAAGGTACCAGGTCTTGCCTTGCGGCGCAAGTTACCCGTCGGCCGCCGAGGTGGTAGACACGGCGCCACGGGGTCTCCGGCTAGGGGAAAAGGGGGAGCCATGCGGATGCGGCGAAGCGTCGCCGTGATCGGCGGCGGAGTGGCCGCGCTGCTCGCCGCCGCCGGAATCGCCTACGCGACGATTCCGGACGGGGGCGCGGTGTACACGGCGTGCATGCTGAAGAACGTCGGGACGATCCGGCTGATCGACCCGTCCGGCCCGAGCGGCTCGCTGCTCAGCCGCTGCTCGGCGCTCGAGACGCAGATCCAGTGGAACCAGAAGGGCCAGAAGGGCGACACGGGTCCGGCCGGCGCGAACGGCGTCAGCCCGACGGTGGCGCAGCTGCCGGCCGGCGACTCGCGCTGCCCGGCAGGCGGCGCCGCCATCACCGACGCGAACGGCTCGACCGCGTACGTCTGCAACGGGCAGAACGGCCAGCCGGGGCAGAACGGAAAGGATGGGAAGGACTTCTCCGGCACGTTCACAAGCGGCCAGTTCTCGCTGACCGTCGCCGCGGACGGCGTTCAGATCACGGGTCCGGGCGCGCAGATCAGCCTCGACAGCACCGGCCTCGTCACGATCAAGGGCGATCAGCTCACGCAGACGGTGGCGAACGACGAGACGGTCACGGTCGGCCACGACCGCACCGTGACGGTCGGCCACGACGAGCTGGTCCACGTCGCTCACGACCGCACGCAGACGGTCGACAACAACGAGACGATCGCGATCCACGGCAACCGCACCCAGACGGTCGACAAGGGCGAGGCGATCACGATTCACGGCAACCGCACCGAGACGGTCGACCTGGACCAGAACGTGACGATCGGGGGAAGTCGCACCGAGAACGTCTCGAAGGACGAGAACATCTCGATCGGCCGAAGTCGCACCGAGAACGTCGGGAGCGACGAGAACATCACGATCGGCGGAAGTCGCACCGAGACGGTCACCAACGACGAGAGCCTCACCGTCGGGGGTAGCCGCTCCCAGAACGTCACCAAGGACGACACGCTCACCGTCAAGGGCGACCGCACCGAGACGGTGGGCGGCACGCTCGGGCTGCGGGCGGCCGTCGACCTGAAGCTCGACGCCACGTTCCTCGGGCTGAACGCCGGCGCGACGTGCAAGCCCGTCGCGCGGGTCGGCGACCTCGTCGACAGCGTCTCGATCCTCACCGGATCGCGGGACATCTGCGTCGACTGAGCACCGCTCACATGGGGGCCGGGTGCTACCCCGCCCGGCCCCCGCCTCCGCTCGGGACTCGTCGCGCCGACCTGGAGCGCGCGTACCATGCTGTGCTGCGGTGAGGAAGCTCGCGCCGGCAGGCGCCGTTCTGATCCTCGTCGCGGCCGGGGTCGTCGTCGCGTACCGCGGGCTCCGTCCGCAGGCGCCGACGATCGTCGGCTCCACGACGAGCGAGTACGCACCGAGCACGCCGGTGACGAGGCCGGCGCCCGAGCCCGGGATCGCGTGGGCGACCTACGGCTACGACGAGCAGCGGACGCGCGCACTCGCCCGCGTCCGGCTGCGGCCGCCGTTCCGGCGGCTCTGGACCTGGCACGGGCAGGCGCTGCTCGAGTTTCCGCCGGTCGTCGGCTACGGCCGCGTGTACATCGCGACCATCGACGGCAGGATGTACTCGCTCGACGAGACCTCGGGTCGCGCCGTCTGGCGCTACGACTCGGGACGATGCGGCTGGGCGTCGCCCGCGCTCGCCGCGCACCTCGTCTTCGAGACGTTCATCGGCGACCCGGAGTGCGGCTCGCGCGCGCACGACGGGCAGGTGATGGCGTTCGACGCGCTCACCGGCCGCGTGCGCTGGCACCGCCGGGTCGGCCCGTCCGAGTCGTCGCCGCTCGTCGCGCACGGCGTCGTCTACGTCGGGGACTGGAACGGCCGCGTGTGGGCGCTCGACGCCGCAACGGGACGCACGCGCTGGACGCGCGACCTCCACGGGCCGATCAAGGGCTCGCTCGCGCTCGCCGGCGACAGGCTCGCGATCGGAACGTACGGCGGCGACGTCGTCTCGCTCGACGCGCGCACCGGGCGGGTCCTCTGGACGTCGGGCGGACACGGACGCTTCTACTCGTCGCCGGCGCTCGCCTACGGCCGCGTCTACATCGGCTCGCTCGACGGCGGCGTCTACGCATTCGGAGCGAAGTCCGGGCGCCTCCTCTGGTCCCGCCCGACCGGGAGCTACGTCTACGCCTCGCCCGCGGTCTGGCGCGGCCGAATTCTCATCGGCTCCTACGACCACGGCTTCTACGCGCTCGACGCGGGCACCGGCGAGATCCGCTGGCGCTTCCAGGCGGACGGTCCCATCTCCGGCTCGGCGACGGTGATCGACGGGCTCGTCTACTTCTCGACGTTCCATCAGCGCACGTACGTCCTGCGCGCGCGGGACGGCGCGTCCGTCACCGCCTGGCCGGACGGCTGGTACTCGCCCGCGGTCGCGGGCGCGGAGCGGCTCTACCTCGTGGGCCGCGGCCGCCTCTACGCGCTGACGCCGCGCTGACGCGCTGACCCCGCGCTCGGCGCGGCGGCGGACGCGGGCGTGAGCCGTCTGTGAGCGGCTCGCACGACGTATGCGGCATGGAAAGCATCGCGTTCAGGTGGAAGGCGACGGTCGTCTGCCTCTCCCTCGTCGCAGCGCTCACGGCGCTCGCGGCCGGCCTCACGGCGAGTCTCTCGGGGCGGAGCGAGCCCCCGGCGCGAGCAGTTCATGTCGTGCACGCCGAGCAGTCCGGTCTCCGGCTCGGCCTCGAGGCGCTCACGGGACGGGTCTCCCTCGTCGCCTCGACGCCCGGCCTTCGCTGGCGGATCGCCGGCGCGACCTCGTGGCGCCAGGCCGACGGACGCGTCCTCGTCCGGGGCTGGGACACCACCCGGCTGGGCGACGGGCAGTACCGTCTCGAGCTGAGCGACGCGACGGGCGCGATGACCCAGGGGCTCTCGATCCGCAACGTGACGCCCATCGTCCACTCCCCGCTGGCGAACGCGTCGGCGGGACTGGACACGCGCTCGACCGACGGGCGCGCCGTCGTCGCCGTCTTCGCGCGCCGGAGCTACCGGCCGGGCGAGGTCGCGGTGCTCCACCTGGCGCACCGCTACCCCGTCGTGCTCCTGGAGATCCTGCACGTCGGCCCCGAGCAGAAGCTCACGATCGGCAACGAGACGATCGAAGGCGTCACCGTCGCAGGGCCGTTCCTCCTGACCGGAGGCCGGGAGACGATTCGCGTGCGCATCGGCCACTGGGAGAGCGGCCTCTACGCCGCCCGCCTGAGCGCACCGGGCAGGCTCGGCTTCGCGCCGTTCGTCCTGCGGCCTGCCGCTCTCGGCACGAACCGCGTCGCCGTCGTGCAGCCGACGAACACGTGGCAGGCCTACAACTACCGCGACGCGAACGGCGACGGCAGGCCGGACACCTGGTACTACGACAGCAGCTTCACCACGGTGGACATGTCCCGCCCCTTCCTCGACCGCGGCGTCCCGCCCCACTTCCGCGCCTACGACCTCGGCTTCCTCCGCTGGCTCTGCCACACCGGCAAGCACGTCGACATGCTCTCCCAGGAGGACCTCGAGCGGATCCCGGGCGACCGGCTGGCGCAGCTCTACCGGCTGATCGTGTTTCCCGGGCACCACGAGTACGTGACGGAAGCAGAGTACAACGCGGTTCAGCGTTTCCGCGACCTCGGCGGCAACCTCGCCTTCCTCTCCGCGAACAACTTCTTCTCCCGCGTCAACCGCGACGGCGACCGCATCACCCGGATCGGGCGCTGGCGCGACCTCGGACGGCCGGAGTCGGCGCTCGTCGGCGTGCAGTACTTCGACTGGAACCACGGCAAGCCGGCACAGCCCTTCATCGTGACGGCGGCCGCCGACACGTCGTGGCTGTTTGCAGGCACCGGCCTCGCCGCCGGCGCGAACCTCGGCTGGTTCGGGATCGAGGTCGACGAGCGGACGGTTGCGTCGCCGGCGTCGGCCCATGTGCTCGCGACCATTCCCGACGCGTTCGGCGACCACCGACCGGCGGAGATGATCTTCTACCGGACCGCCAGGGGCGCAAACGTCTTTGCCGCCGGCGCCTTCACGCTCGCAGGCCCGGACGCGAGGACGTCGACCGTCTCGCGCATGCTCGAGAACCTCTGGCAGCGACTCGCCGCCGAGAACGGCGTGTGACGTCGAGCTCCCCGGGTTGGACTCGAACCAACAACCCTCCGGTTAACAGCCGGATGCTCTGCCAATTGAGCTACCGGGGATCGGCCGCGGAATTGTAGCGAGGCTCAGGCGAACTCTCTGATCCGGGTGCGGATCTTCAGGAGCGCCTGCTGGAGGTCGACGAGGCGGGTCTCGTCGGCGTCGGCGAGCTCGCGCTGGAGGCGGCGCTCCCGCAGCCGGAGGAGCATCTGCTCCGTCGTCTCGACGGTGATGCTGTCCTCCGCGGCGAGCGCGTACAGCTCGGCGAGGAGCGGCGTCAGCTCGCCGTCGGCCGGCTCCTGGCCGAGCAGGTGCGCCCGCGCGCGGCGGTGCAGCGGGTCGTCGAAGTGCTCCGGCCCGACCTGCTCGAGCAGGCGCAGCAGCTCCGGGTGGGCGGCGACGCCGGCGAGCGCCCCGCGCTCGAGCCGCTGGCCTGCGTCGAGGAGCCGCGGCGAGACGACGCCGGCCGCACGCGAGCTGCCGCGAGGCGGCGCCAGCCCGGCCTGCGTCTCGGGCGGCAGGTCGAGGAGGTCGGCGGCGAGTCGTACCGCGTCGATCCGCTCGGGCGAGTCGGGGAGCGTCGCGAGGAAGGTGCGGATCGCGGCGAAGGCGCTCTCGCGGTCGCGCGCGCGCTCGCGCTCGAGCCGCACGCGGTGCACGGCGTAGCTGACCGGCTCGGCGAGGCGCCGCTGGAACGCCTCCGGGTCGTCGGCGGGGTCGCTTCCCTTCGCGAGCGCGACGACCTGGACGTTGAAGCCCTGCGCGAGCGCGAGGTCCATCCCGCGCAGCGTCGCGTCCTGCCCCGCCGCGTCCGCGTCGAAGCAGAGGTAGAGCCGCCGCGTCAGCCGCGCCAGCTCCTTCAGCTGGCGCTCCGTGAGCGCCGTCCCCATCGACGCGACCACCGGCAGGAACCCCGCCTGCCGCAACGCGAGCACGTCGGTGTTCCCCTCGACGACGACCGCGCGATCCTCCTTCGCGATCGCCTGGCGGCCGGTGTCGAGGCCGTAGAGGAGGTCGCCCTTGCGGAACAGCTCGCTCTCCGGCGAGTTGACGTACTTCGCGAGCCGGTCGTCGTCGTGGAGCTTCCGCGCCTGAAAGCCGCGCACGCCGCCGCGCGCGTCGGCGAGCGGGAAGAGCAGCCGCCGCTGGAAGTAGTCGCCGGCGCCGCGGGCGAGCCCGGCCGCGAGCAGCTCGCCCTGCTCGTACCCCTCCTGCGCCGCGCGCCTGACGAGGCTCGCGCCGCCGGGCGCGTAGCCGAGCCGGAACGTGCGGCACACCTCCTCGCCGAGCCCGCGCGACGCGAGGTAGTCGCGTGCGAACGCCCCCTGGTCGCTGTCCCAGAGCATTCGCTCGTAGAACGACGTCGCCCGCTCGAGCAGCGTGCGCAGATGCTCGCGCCGCCGCCGCTCGCGGTCCGCCTCCGGGGAGATCTCCTCGTACTCGATCTCGATCCCGAAGCGGCGGCCGAGGATGTCGATCGCCCCGACGAAGTCGACGTTCTCGATCTTCTCGACGAACGCGATCGCATCGCCGCCCTCGCCGCAGCCGAAACACTTGAACGTGCCGCGGGACGGCGTGACGGTGAAGCTCGGCGTCCGCTCCTGGTGGAACGGGCAGAGGCCCTTGTACGTCGTCCCGGCCTTGCGCAGGCGGACGTAGTCCTCGACGAGCGGCAGGATCTCCGCGGCGGCCTTCACCGCCTCGACCGAGCTGTCCTTGATCCGGGCCACTCGCCCGTCAGTCCAGCTCTGCCGCGTAGGCGAGGGCGAAGCGGTCGGTCATCCCTGCAAGGTAGTCGGTCGCGTGCTCGACGTCGTCCCCGCGCTCGTCGACGAGGTGCTCGAAGATCCGGCGAACGGTCGCGCGGATGCGCGCGTGCTCCTCCGCCGCGTGCGGGCCGAGGTAGACGCGCTCGAACATGAAGCTGCGGAGCGCGAGCATCGCGCCGCCGATCTCGTCGCTCTGGACGATGTCGCCCGCCTGCGCGGACGTCTCGACGAGGTCGTGGACGAGCGTGTCGATGCGGCGCGAGCCGGTGTCGCCGAGGATGGCGATCTCCTCCGCCGGCAGCTGCTCCGGCGAGAGCAGCCCGGCGCGGATCGCGTCATCGATGTCGTGGTTGATGTACGCGACACGGTCGACGACGCGGACGATCTTCCCCTCGAGCGTCTCCGGCTCGTCCGGGCCGGTGTGCTTGAGGATCCCGTCGCGGACCTCCCACGTCAGGTTCAGCCCGCGCCCGTCGCGCTCGAGCCGCTCGACCACGCGAAGCGAGTGCTCGTTGTGCCGGAAGCCGCGGCCGCCGCGCTCGCGCACGAGCGCGTCCAGCGCCTCCTCCCCCGCGTGGCCGAACGGCGGGTGGCCGAGGTCGTGGCCGAGCCCGATCGCCTCGACGAGGTCCTCGTTCAGCTGGAGCGCCCGCCCCACGGCGCGTGCGATCCCGGCGGTCTCGAGCGTGTGCGTCAACCGGGTGCGGAAGTGGTCGCCCTCGGGGTCGACGAAGACCTGTGTCTTGTGCCGCAGCCGCCGGAACGCCTTCGAGTGGACGATCCGGTCGCGGTCGCGCTGGAACGGCGTCCGCAGACGGCACTCCTCCTCCGGGAGGTTGCGCCCACGCGTCTCGTACGAGCGGACGGCGAGCGGCGAGAGATCCCTTTCTTCCTGCTCCCGGATCCGCTCCGCGAACGAATCCGCCACGCGTCCCTTCAGCTCCGTCACTCTCCCAGGCTAGATGATGATCGGGACGGTTCCGCCGTCCGCGCTCCACGCGGCGCCGGTGACGTACGACGAGCGCGGCGAGCAGAGGAACGCGATCACCGCGGCGATCTCGCCGGGCTCGGCGAGCCGCCCGAGCGGCCTCCCGGCGCCGACCTTCGCGAGCACCTCGTCGCGGTTCCCCTGCTGGTCCGCGAGCCCGCCGTCGCCGAGCCACGCCTGCGTCGCGGTCGGTCCGGGCGTGACCGCGTTGCAGCGAATTCCGTCCTTCGCGTAGAGGTCTGCGACGAGCCGCGAGAACGACAGCATCGCCGCCTTCATCACGGAGTAGTCGGGCATCCCGGTCGACGGCCGTTTCGCGGCGGTCGAGGAGACGTTGACGATCGTCCCGGAGCCGCGTCCGCGCATGTGCGGGAGCGCGGCGCGGGTGGCGCGGACGGCGCTCATCAGGTTGATCTCGAAGGAGGCGTGCCAGTCCTCGTCGGTGAGGTCCTCGAGCCTGCGGATCTCGGTGCCGCCGACGTTGTTGACGAGCACGTCGAGCCGCCCGTGCCGCTCGATCGTCTCGCGGACGACGCGCTCGGGCTCGCCCGCGCGGGCGAGGTCGGCCTCGACGTCACCACCGCTGCGGCCGGTCGTGACGACGACGGCGCCTTCCGCCCGCAGGAGGGTCGCCGTCTCCAGCCCGATCCCGCGGGTGGAGCCGGTGACGAGGCAGACCGTGTCGCGGAGCTGGAGGTCCACGGCTGGCTAGCCTAGCGTGGAGTGACCGTCCTCCTGCTCGTCCGTCACGGGGAGACCGACTGGAACGCCGAGGGGCGCCTGCAGGGGCACACGGACACGCCGCTCAACGACTACGGGCGCCGGCAGGCGGCGGCGCTCGCGGAGCAGCTCGCCGGCGACGGGATCGCGGCGATCTACGCGAGCGACCTGTCTCGCGCGCGCGCGACGGCGGAGATCGTCGGCGGGCGCATCGGCCTGCCGGTGTCCGTCGTGCCGGACCTCCGCGAGAAGAACTGGGGCTCGTGGGAGGGGCTGACGCCGACGGAGCGGGACGCCGTCGAGTACGTCGGCGAGTCGACGATGGAGCACCGCGCGCGGACGGTGCGCGCGCTCGCGGCGATCGCCGGGCGGCACCCGGGCGAGCGCGTGCTCGTCGTCACGCACGGCGGCTCCGTCCGGCGCGTCCAGGCGGCCGCGTCCGGCTTCGCCATGCCCGTGATCGGCAACTGCGCCGTCTGGACCTGCGTGCACGAGGACGGCTCATTCAGGCCGTTAGACTGACCGGAGGAGGAGCGGCGCGGTGGAGGACTACACGAGCAAGTACAAGGGCGAGCAGGTCGAGGTCGCCCTCTTCGGCGGCGAGTACCAGGAGGGCGTGCTCACCGCCTACTGCTACGTCGACGAGGTCGCCCACATCGAGCTGAACGGGCACATCCTCGTGCCGCTCCAGAACATCGCCTCGCTCCACTGCTCGAGCCGGTGCGACGCTCCCCAGAACGACGACTGGCCGCCCCGGGGGCTGCTCGACGACGACGGGCGCGACGAGCAGGACGACGGCGACGAGACGTAGGTAGTGCTCCTCCAGGCGATACATGCCCGCGTCTGGCCCGCGATCACACGGCGCGCTGCGGCGTCCTCAGTCGCGCCCGTAGCTTCGGCTACGAGCGCTCCCTGCGTCCTTGCATCGCTTGGTGCTCGCGACCCAGAAGCTAGACGGCATCACCTGAAGGAGCACTGGCCGCGATGCGCCTGATCGCGGCCCGCAACATCCTCAAGGCCTGGCTGCTGCTGTTCCTGACCTGCGGCGTGCTCGCGGCGCTCGGCTGGGCGCTCGGCGGCTACCGGCTGCTCTCCATCTTCGTCTTCTGCGGGCTGCTGCTCGTCGGCGGCGCGTACTGGACGTTCGATCGAGTC
>Ga0335080_10000309_pt1 | contig 44711 bp, 34 predicted proteins | sample Lox_Sample_34_FD_206720 | JGI IMG/M metagenome (GOLD analysis project Ga0335080, IMG submission 206720) | Soil microbial communities from Loxahatchee National Wildlife Refuge, Florida, United States - Lox_Sample_3.4 | ecosystem: Environmental > Terrestrial > Soil > Wetlands | place: USA... | reverse complement strand
TCAATCCGTAGCGCCCGAAGGTCTTGCCGCTGCTCTGCAGGCTCTTCGCCAGGTTGGCGTCGCGTTTCGCGGCCCTTTTCTGACGTCAGCCGGGAATCGCATATATTTGATCGAAGGTTGTGTTCTCTTCGAGCCCGAACTCGTCTCTTTCCACGTCAGTGGAAGATTTGCTCCTGGGAGCATCAAGGATTTTCTGGCTGGCCTAAGAGCCCAGCAGGCCCTCAAGCCGGAATTCTCGGGAACAAACGAAGTCGCTCCCCCGCAACGCCGGCGCAGTCAGCGCATCCTGCTACGCCTTGACGTTTTGGTGGCCTTCGACCTGCCCGAAGCTGGCCATCGCCAGACCCACGCCTTCACGGTCTACGTGAACGCCCATGGAGGTCTCCTGGAATCTCCTTTTCGCATGACCAACGGACAGCGGCTCACACTGATCAACCCACAAACGGGAAAGGAAGTTCACTGCACGGTGATTGAGGTGCATCGCTCCGCGGATGGCTTTTATCAGGTCGCGTTCGAGTTTGAAATGCCTTGCCCGCAATTCTGGGCTGTTGCGTTTCCCCCGCCGGACTGGGGCATGACCAAAGAACCGGCGTAATTCTTATTTTCTCGCTCGTTTCATTGCATAAAGCAGTCGATCCGCAGCCGCCAGAATTTCCTCGAGGGTTGCTCCGTCCCCCGGATAAACGGCGACGCCGTAGCAGAACGAAACCGCGGGTTCTTCACCATCGCTCGCTAGCCGGTGGGCAATGCGTCGCGCGGCATTGTGTGCCCCCGCGGAGCCAGTGTTCCGCAGAATCATGGAAAACTCATCTCCTCCATGGCGCGTCGCGGTGTCAACTCTCCGGCACTCCTGTTGGATCGCCGCGGCAGCGCGGCACAACGCGCGGCTTCCTGCTTCGTGCCCCATCGTGTCATTGATCTGTTTCAAACCATCGAGATCCACGAGCAGCAGCGCCGAAGGCTCGCGCGTGCGTTGAAACCACCTCGCTGCCTCTGCAAAGGCTTCCTGCAATTTATGGTAGTTTCCCAAGCCGGTTAGCGCATCGGATTTGGCCAACTGCGTGAGCTGCTCTTCCAGGCGCTTGCGCTCGCTGACGTCGCGAATTACGCTCAGCACGAGGTTCCCGTCATCGCCTTCCACCGGGCTGAGCATCACATCCACCGGGAACTCCCGGCCCTCTTTGTGCCGCCCCAATAGCGGCAGATTCGTACCCATCTCTCGCGTCAACGGTCGCCGCGCATAGGCATCGCGATGCGCCCGGTGCGTCGCCCGGAATCGTTCGGGCATTAGCAGCTCCACAAAATTGCCCAGCAGTTCGCTGCAGCTGTAACCAAACAATTGTTCTGCCTGAGGATTGGCCATCAGGATGCGGCCCTCGCCATCCACCACGACAATGGCATCCGGCGAGCACGCAAACAGCTTTTCATGCAACGCCTGGCTAACGAGCGGTCGAACCTTGCTAGGCTCACTCATAGAGAGGGACTGCCGTTTACGCAAGCTTCCCGATATCGCCGGCGCGCAGCTTGGAGCCGACACACCGCGCGCACCGCCGATGTAAAACGCTTACTGGACGGCTTAACCTCACGCAAGGACGAGCGTAACACAGCCCTGTGACGAACAAACGCGCGTTGCGGACTGCTGTTCCCGCCAGATTAAGCCTGCATCTGCCCTTAGCTGCGCCGCTCACTTCCCTTTTGAATCGGCACACGACAGCTGCGGTGTTGCCTGCTGTGCGTTACTATGCGCTCTTCACTTGGAGATGCGCATGTTCGAAACCCGCCGCTCTTTTCTTAACGTTTTTACGAAGATGTCCAGCGGACTTCTTCTGTGGCAAGGCTGCCCGCCCATCCCTGAGCCCCGGCGCAGGACCCCGGTCGACCCTCCACCGCCCGCGGAAAAACAAACGCCGGGGGTCTCTGATCCGAATGCCGTCATCGCGCAGCGTCATTCCCAGGAAAAGGAAGTGCGGCAAACCCTGGACGAACTCTTCGCCCGTGTCCGCGATCTCAAAACCGAACTCGATCGCACGCCCACCGCGAACGTATTCTCCGTCGACATCTTTAAACGTACGCAGGAGATTGAAAAACTAGCGAAACGACTCAAAGCTTACGCAAAAGCGTGAAAGCCTTCCCTTTGCCGATAGGCATCGCGGCACGAGGCAGAGAAATGGCCGTTACATCACCGACCACAAGATCGCGTTGAACAATAGCGGCATGGTCCCTTCCATCTGCGCGCGGTGCTGCACCCGGAAACCGAACATCACCACTTTGCCCTTGCCGCGCTGAAAAGCCACCGCCGCTGCTTTTCGTTGTAGCCGTTCCGCGCCGTGGGCGTAACCCGAAACGAGGATGTCCTTCGCATCTTCCGGATATGAAGCGATGATCGTCCGCTGCACATCCGGCGGAGGCGGCGACGTCTGAAACGCAATCGGCGAATCCACGAACGCCGCGATCTCCTGCGGCATACCCGCCGCAATCGGATGCGCAGTGTCCAAATAAACGCGCAGCAGCGAACCCGGCACGTTAAAATCCGCCGAAGTCGTCGCTGCTCTTCCGGCCGCCGCGCTGGGGCTCGCCAGTGCATTGCGCACCGGCAAGCCAAACTCTTCGCCGATCAACACGTCGCTCGCATTCGCCAGCGCAATCAAGGTGCCGCCCTTGTCCACAAACTCGCGCAAGGCGTGTAACCCTTCCTTTCCAATTCCGCCCGTATATTCCGCCGGATACTCCTCGCCGCCGCCAAACCGCGATTCCCTGCCCTCCAGAATGGCTTCCTTCGATTGATCCGGCAGAATGATCACCTCGTACGCACTATTCAGATTTCCCGCGCGCACTTCTTTATTTTCGAGGCTCTTATACTTGAATCCGTACTTGTCCAGCAAAAATCGCGTCCAACCTTCATCGATCGGCCCGGTAAACGACTTGTACAGCCCGATCCGCGGCTGCTTCAACGCCACCGCTCCTTGCGGCAAATCCCCACGCGGCACCAACTGCACATGCAGCTTCTCCGCTTCGCCGCCAAGCTTTGCATTCGCGGCAAAAACATATTGCGGGCCCTCGCCACTCTTCGCGGACGGTACGAAGTACACTTCCCCTCCGCTACTCTGCATCGCATTCGCCAACGCAAAAATATTGTTCTCGCGCGCCGCAATCGCAAAGTATTTTCCGTTGGCGTTCGTCAGCCCGCCTTTTGGCCATTCCGGCTCCTTGATCAGTCGCGCCGAATTCAAGATGTCCTGCCGAATCGTCGCCCTCTCGGCCTTCACTCCCATCATCAACGGCAATGACCACGCCGCCACGTCATACGGCTCCAAAATTCCGGCACCCGCCGCCTGCCGCACCTCTGGATACCGCTGCATCCCCATCATTTCATCCACAAATCGCCCATACGGCTGCGCCGTCGGCACCAAATACACTTTCGCGTCCGAATTGATCCGCACTTCCACGCCATGCTCCAGCAGCAGCGCAACGAGTCGCGCCGCCGTCACCGGATCGCGCTGGCCCTCCATCGGAATCCGCCAACACACCTTCGGATCGGCCGTCGCCACCGCCGTCTGCGCCATACTGGCCACGCCGCGCAGCAACTCGGCGCGAAATTTACTCACCGTCTCCAGCGCCGCGCTTGACACAATCAACTCGTAATCCATAATGTCGCGCAACCGCCAAGTCCCGCCCGGCCAGGGATTCGGAAAATTGATCTGCTGTTCGTACGTGATCAGCCCTTTCTGTCCGCCTTGCAGTTCATCCGGCGTAATATCGATCGGCGAAGCCACGCGCGCTGACGCCACCTCCGTCAGCACGCCGTACATGTTCTTCCACCAGCCCGTATTCCGCGTCCCGCCCGGCCAATACGCATCAAACGAATATCCAAAAATCACGCCGGACTTCCCCGCTTCCTCCAACCTCCAACCCATGTCCGCGCCCATCAAATTGTTTCCGCGATGCACCAACGGATTCACCAATTTCGCCACCGGATCGGCGTTTGGTGGAATATAAATTCGTGGCCCGGTCTCGCCCATCTGGTGTTCATCCAGCCAGAACTGCGGATACCAATCGTGGTACACCATCTGATTCACGTTCTTCGTTTCGATCTGCGTCAGCATGAACCAGTCGCGGTTGTTATCGTGCCCCACATAGTGGTGATACAAATACGGCATCGGCCCGCCCTCGTATTTTGTCCCCACATATTTGCGATACCACTCCGTCACCATGGTTTCGCCGTCAGGATTCAGCGACGGCACCAGCAGCACGATCGTGTCATTCAAACGCTTCAAATACTCAGTGTCCTGCGTCGTCGCCAACTGATGCGCCCATTCCATCGCCATCTGCGACGATCCAATCTCTGTCGAGTGAATGTTGCACGTAATCAGCAGGATCGTTTTCCCCTGCGCCACCAGCGCATCGATCTGCTGCTGCGTCATTCCGCGCGGGTCCGCCAGCTTCTTCGCGATGTCTTTGTATTTCGCTTTGTTCGCCAGATTTTCCGGCGTAGAAATCACGCCCATGAACATCTCTTCGCCCAGCGTTGTCTTGCCCAGCACCTCGTACTGCACGCGCGGCGACGCCGCCGCCAGTGCCTTGAAGTAGGACGCGATCTGCTTGTAGTCCGCCAGTTGCTTGTCCGCGCCCACCTCAAATCCCAGCACCTCCGAAGGCGTCGGCACATGTCCGCCCGCCTTCGGTGCCTGTGCACGCGCCAGCGAACACACCAATACACACGAAGCGATCAGCCTAATCACACTGCGACGATTCACCATCAGGGCGCTCCTCATCGACCGTCAAAAAGCTCCACAGTATGCATCTGACGGCCTCCTTTAGCGAGCGGTTACACTGCGTTCTCTTTGGGCCGGCGTGTCGACCTTGGAAGAAAGCTTCCGCAAAATGTTTCAGCTATGGTTAGTGGGAGGGCACGACTTCAGTCGTGCCACGACCGCTCTCGAATAAGTGCGGCTTCAGCCGCTGCGGTGCGAATTCGCAGTTGTCGCACAAAGCTTCAGCCGGGTGCCGCACCCTGCGCCTTTCAGGGTGCGGGGTTTGACTTTGTCTGTGCTCTGGCTGTCTCTTTAACTCTTCTTTGCGCCACCCGTCCACGTATCTCCGTTCCCTTCGCCCTGTTTTTCGTGTTTAACTCTTACCTTCAAATCGCTCGCAGCATAACCAGGAGGTGCGCCATTCTCACCCTTCTTCAAGACCTGCGTTACGCCCTCCGCATGCTCCGCCAGTCCCCGCTCTTCGCCGTCATCTCCATTCTCACGCTCGCCCTCGGCATCGGCGCCAACACCGCTCTCTTCTCCGTCGTCAACGGCGTCCTTCTCAATCCTCTCGCCTACCCACACTCCGGCCAACTCGTCGCGCTCTACAATTCCGTTCCCGGCATCGCCCGCGCTCCCATCAACTACCCCAACTTCCTCGACTGGCAGCGCGACAATCAGACCTTCTCCTCCCTGGCGATGTACCGCAACGAAGACTACAACCTCTTCGGCACCGGAGAAGCCGCTGAACGCGTCACCGGCCACATGGTCTCGGCCGAATTTTTCGAACTCCTCGGCGTCCATCCCGTGGTGGGCCGTCTGTTCACTCACGCCGACGATCAGCTCGGCGCCGCACCCGTGGTTATGCTCGGCGGCGGCTTCTGGCGCCGCAAATTCGGAGCCGCCCTCGACATCGCTGGAAAAACGATCACCCTCAACGGTTCGAACTACACGATCATCGGCGTCGTTCCGCCGGACTTCACCTTCTACGGCCAGAGCCGCGATGTCTACACCCTCTGTGGCCAATGGACCGACCTCTCCTTCCGCGATCGCCGCGTGGACCTCAGCGCTCACGTCGTCGGCCGTCTCAAACCCGGCGTCACCGTCGTGCAAGCGCAATCCGATATGGACGCCGTCGCGCAGCATCTCGCGCAGGAATATCCCGAAACCGACAAAAACGAAGGCATCGTCCTCATCCCTTTGAAAGACGACATCGTCGGCAACGTCCAGCCCCTGCTCATCGTTCTTCTCGCCGCGGTCGGCTTCCTGCTCCTCATTGCCTGCGCCAACGTCGCGAATCTTCTTCTCGCCCGCGCCATGAGCCGATCCCGCGAATTCGCCATCCGCGTCTCCCTCGGTGCCGGTCGCCTTCGCGTGCTTCGCCAACTCCTCACCGAAAGCTTGCTTCTCGCTGGCATCGGCGGCGCGCTCGGTCTGCTGCTCGCTGTTTACAGCACCAAAGCCGTCATCGCCACTCTGCCCAAAGCTCTTCCTCGCGCCAGCGAAGTCGCCCTCGATTCTCGCGTCCTGCTTTTCACGCTTGCCGTCTCCCTCCTCGCTGGAATCCTCTTTGGCCTCGTCCCCGCACTCAAAAGCTCCCGCGCCGACCTCAACGAAATCCTCAAAGAATCTGGCCGCGGCGGCAGCGGTGCACGCCATCGTCTACAGGGCGTTTTTGTCGCCGGCGAAGTCGCTCTCGCTCTCGTTCTCCTTGTCGGCGCCGGCTTAATGGTCCGCAGCCTCGCCGCACTCTGGCGCGCGAACCCTGGCTTCACTCCTGATCACGCCATCACCTTCGTTCTCTCGCTTCCCGCGAACGCCCACACCACTTCCGCCGAAACACGCGCCCGCCTCCGCCAGTTCGACGCCGAGATGCAGTCCGTTCCCGGCGTCCAAGCCGTTTCGGTAACGCTCGGCTCCCGCCCCATGATTCACATGTCCTCCGAGCGCTTCTGGATCGAAGGCCAACCCAAGCCTGCTACGCAGCAGGACATGCCGCAAACTCTTTTCTATCTCGCCGAAGCCGGCTTCCAGCCCGCGATGGGCGTTCCTCTCGAACGCGGCCGCTATCTCACTCCGCAAGATGACGAGCACTCCCCCGCCGTCGTCGTCATTGACGACTTCTTCGCGCGGACCTACTTCCCCGGCGAAAATCCCATCGGCAAACATCTCCATCTCGTCACGTTCGGCGTCGAAGCCGAAATCGTCGGCGTCCGCGGCCACGTCAAGCAGTGGGGCCTCGAGCCCGAAACCGCCTCCGTCATCCAGGCGCAGATGGACTATCCCTTCATGCAACTTCCCGAAAAACTCATGCCGCTCGTTGCCGACGCGGTCGCCGTCGTCCTCCGCACGCAAGGCGATCCCACGGCGGTCATGGACTCCGTCCGCAAAGCCGTCGCCGAAGTGGATCCGCGCGAAGTCGTCTTCAACGTCATGACCATGAACGACGTCGTCTCCAGCTCGTTCGCCGCGCGCCGCCTCTCTATGATTCTCCTCAGTGTCTTCGCTGCGCTCGCGTTGCTTTTGGCCTGTGTGGGAATTTACGGTGTGATTTCCTACCTGGTGGGCCAACGCACCCACGAAATCGGCGTCCGCGTCGCCCTCGGCGCACAATCCCGCGATGTCTTCCAACTCATCCTCGGCCACGGTGCAAAAATGGCTCTCCTCGGCATTGCCATCGGCCTAGTCGCCGCGTTCGGCCTAACTCGCCTCATGGCCAATCAACTCTTCGGCGTCACTGCCCACGACCCGCTCACCTTCGCCGCCGTCGCCGCCCTCCTCCTCCTCGTCGCCGTAGCCGCCTGCTACTTTCCCGCCCGCCGCGCCACCCAAGTCGACCCCCTTACCGCCCTCCGCCACGAATGAACGCTCTCTTATTGAGGATCCGATGAACCGAAGGGATTTCATGCGGCTTGGCTGTGCCACCGTGATCGCGCCCCGGACAGCAACGCTGGGCCCCGCATTTGCGAACTCGCTAGCGCTCCAGCACACCGCGGCGCTGCCACAGCATCCGCAAACCGCGACGTTCCCACTGAACGCCACCACTGGCCCCGCTGCCGATTTCACCCTGCGTATCGCACCCACGCTCCTTGAGCTGGCCCCACAGGTTGTCATCAGCACGACCGCCTACAACGACGAGATTCCCGGTCCTCTCCTGCGCGCGCGCGAGGGCCAGCCCGTCGCCGTCGACGTCATAAATGAAACCGATGTCCCCGAATACGTCCACTGGCACGGCCTGTTCGTTCCGTCGGAAGTGGATGGCGCGGCGGAAGAAGGCACGCCACCGGTCCCGCCCTACGGTCGCCGGCGTTATCAATTCGTCGCCAAGCCGGCGGGCTCGCGTTGGTACCACTCGCACACCGCCGCGATGCTCGATTTGCACCGCGGCGCCTACAGCGGCCAGTTCGGTTTTTTCATGATCGACTCCGCGAATAACCCTGGGCAGTACGACCAGGAAGTCTTTCTGGCGCTGCGCGAGTGGCAGTATTTCCTAAGCCCGATGGATCAAGACGAGGGTCGGCCGGATCCGAACGACCCAATGCCCGAAAAGCCCGCCACTCCAGACTCGCGTCCCAACGGGCTCGAAATCAGCGCTCCCCTTTACTCCATCAACGACAAAATGCTTGGCGCTGGGGAGCCGCTTCGCGTGCGAGAAGGTCAGCGCATCCTGATGCACCTGCTCAACGCCGGCTCGCAAATTCACCGCGTCGGCCTTTTCGGTCACCGTTTTCACGTGATCGCTCTCGACGGCAATCCCGTACCTGCGCCGCAGCCGGTCCCGATGATTGAGATCGCTCCGGGCGAGCGCGTGGATGCGATCGTGGAGATGAATCAGCCGGGCATCTGGATTTTAGGCGAGCTGCGCGACGTCGCGCGGCAATCCGGCATGGGCATCGTGGTGGAGTACGCCAATCACGCGCAGCCACGCCCGCAATGGCTGGCGCCACCCCCGTCGCGCTGGGACTACACCCTCTTTGGCAACACCGCGCCGCATCCCGCGCCCGACCAAATCATTGACATGGTCTTTGAGAAAGTGCCCGGCGGGCCGCCTGGCATCAATCACTGGCTCGTCAACGGCAAGGAATATCCGCATGAACGGGAATTCGTGTTTCGGCAAGGCGGTCGCTACCGGCTGGTGTTTCGCAACCGCAGTAACGATTCTCATCCACTGCATATGCATCGCCACCTGTTCGAACTCGTCGAACTCAACGGCAAGCCCACTGCCGGCATAAAAAAAGATACCGTGGTCGTTCCCGCCTTTGGACGCGCCATCGTGGATCTCATCGCCGACCAGCCCGGCCTCAGTCTCTTTCACTGCCATATTCAACAGCACATGGACTTTGGTTTCATGGCGCTCTTTCGCTACGCCTAAATTCGCGATCACGCGCAGAGCCCTTGTAGGGTCAGCCTTCTGAGGCTGACCGCTCCGCTTTGAAAGAAACCTACTGATGACCTGCAAACAACTGCAGTCACGAGCCGTTCACACGCTAGAGACACGCACGCAACATCCAAACGATAGAAAGTCTCCGCTCTTTAGCAACCATTCGAACGCCAGGTCAAAATGGGAGGAATTGCATGAAGAAGATCGGGACAAGCTTCCGAGCGGCAGCGCTGCTTAGCGCGGCTGCCTTGGCGCTCGCTTTCGCAGCGGCAACACGGGCACAGGATCAAAGCTCCAATCACGATGGGGATTCGCATTCCAACACCAATGCCTGGCCCTACGCCAAGCACGGGCGCTCGCCCGTACTCGCAGTGGTTGGCGACATCGCCTGCCAGCCCGGCGATGCGGAGCCCGCTGGTGAGGCAAATAAGGAGCTTTGCTTCAACCCCAAGGCCCCCTACACGCCCACCTCTCTGTGGCAATCCCAGGAAGCCACTGCCAATCAGATTGAGGCCATGAAGCCCGACGCCGTCGCGATCACCGGCGACTTGCAATACCAGGTTGGCCAATATTCGGACTTTGTACAATCGTTCGACTTGACCTATGGTGCCTTCAAATTTCTCCATCGGCCCTCGCCCGGCAACCACGAGTTTTATGACGAGCACAGTGAGACGGGCGTGGCCGGCTACGGCTACTTCTCCTACTACAACGGGTTCCAGATCGATACCCACGGCAACCCGATCACCACAACGGTCCCCGATCCCTGCCCACCAGCTTTGGCTGCGGCCTGCAACAATCCGGGTCTTACCACTCCCAACCCCCAACCGATACCACGAGCGGATGGACAAGCGGGGCATTTCGAACTGGGGCCGAACGGAGGCGTGAATGGGAGCGGTGTCGCCGATGGCTGGTACTCTTTCAATCTCGGCTCGTGGCACCTCATCTCGCTCAACATTGAATGCTCGACACAACCGGGCGGCTGTGACAAGTCCGGATCATGGTTTGCTGCCGAACTCGAATGGCTGAGAAAAGATCTGGACGAGAATCACGCCGCGTGCACCGCAGCTTACTGGCATCAGCCGACGTTCAGTCCCGCGAACTCGATCAGCCCGGAAGGCATTGCCGCTCAGGCTTTTTGGCAAGCCCTCTACGAACACAGAGCCGACTTGGTGCTCAACGGACACGACCACCTCTATGCTCACTATCGCCCGCTGGACCCCTCCGGGAATTACGATCCTAGACACGGCATCCGTGAATTCGTCGTCGGCACCGGCGGTGAGACCCTCGATGCTGTCGTCACTGCCAACACCACGACCGCTGATCCCTCTAGCAACCCGAACTTCAACGCCCTGAATCTCGAGACGGGAACAGCCGGCGGGTTCTACTGGGGCGTGATGGCCCTGACGCTGGATGACCACGGCTATCGCTGGGATTTCGAGTCCGCACTGCAATCTCCCTTGGCGGGTGGGCCTGCTTCGCCTACGTTCAGCGACAAGGGCGCCGGTACCTGCCACAATGGGTCCGGTTGGGGCGGCGACAACCACTAACCAACTCGGCTTCACGCCGTCATCACGGAAGTTCTTTTAGGTACGTCTTCCCCACCCTTCGCGAACCGCGCAGGGTGGGGATTCTTTTTCTCGCCCTACCCGGCCATAACGTGTCTCGCGCATCTGGCGTGGCCTACCCTTCGTGTCCTTCTTTTCCCGAATGGGAGAAGCCCTGCCCGTCACGCCAACCGGTGATTCGGGTCACGGCTGCCTTATGTCCTTGACCTTAGACTTGCCAATGTCTAAGGGAGAGCCGTTGGCGATGACCTCCAACGCCGCCGTCGCCGATAATCCGCCACTTAACTCTGTATCTCTGGCCACCAAACCCTCCAACTGGACCCCTTCCACCCTCATCGCCCTCCTCGCCTTACTGGCAATTCTTGTTCATCTCATCCTTCGCTATCTCACCAATGCCTCTCCGCTCGTCTGGCAGGCTCCTCTGGTCGTGGCGCTACTCGCCGGCGGCCTGCCTCTCCTCATTCAACTAACCCGCAAGCTCTGGCTACGCGAATTCGGCTCCGATCATCTCGCCGGAATTTCCATCATGACGTCCGTGGTTCTCGGCGAGTATCTCGTGGGCGTCGTCGTAATCCTCATGCTTTCCGGCGGCACCGCGCTCGAACAGTTTGCCAGTCGGCGCGCTTCCTCGGTTCTCGATGCCCTCGCTCGCCGCATGCCGCAGCTGTCTCATCGCAAGGTGAACCAAGTCGTTTCGGACATCAAGTTAGCCGAAATCGCTGTCGGCGATATGCTCGTCGTTTTTCCGCACGAAATCTGCCCCGTGGACGGCGTCGTCCTCGAAGGCAATGGCAAAATGAACGAAGCCTACCTGACTGGCGAGCCCTTTGAGATCGAAAAGATGCCCGGCTCGCAAGTCATCTCCGGCGCGATCAATGGTGACGCTGCACTCTGCATTCGCGCTGAAAAATTAGCCGTGGACTCCCGTTTCGCCCGCATCATGCGCGTCATGCAGGACGCCGAGCAGCATCGTCCGCGCATCCGCCGGCTCGGCGACACTCTCGGAGCCTGGTACACACCTATCGCTCTTACACTGGCTCTGCTCGCCTGGGCCTTCAGCGGCCAAGCCCAACGCTTCCTCGCGGTCGTTGTCGTTGCGACGCCCTGCCCGTTGCTCATCGCCATTCCAGTGGCCGTCATTGGCGCCATTTCTCTTTCTGCTCGGCGTGGCATCATCATCAAAAATCCCGCCATTCTCGAACAGATCGATCGCTGCCGCACGCTGATCTTCGACAAGACCGGAACCCTGACCTACGGCAAGGCCTCACTCTCGGAAATCGTTCTCGCGCCCGGATTCAGCGAGGAAAACGTCCTTCGCCTCACCGCCAGCTTGGAACGCTACTCCAAACATCCGCTCTCCCAGGCCATTCAGGAAGCGGCCCAGCAAGCCCACATACCACTCGAAATCGTCACCGACATCAGCGAACGCCCGGGCGAAGGATTGCGCGGGACCGTCGGCCATCAAAACATCCTGATCACCAGTCGCGCCAAACTACCGCTCACTGCAACGTTCGCGCTGCCGCCGGTCACCTCCGGCCTCGAGTGCCTCGTGCTGATCGACGGCCGATACGCTGCGGCCTTTCGATTTCACGACAAGCCGCGCTCCGATAGCCGCACCTTCATTCGCCATCTCAGACCGCGCCACGCGGTGAATCGCGTTCTGCTGGTTTCCGGCGACCGCGACGAAGAAGTGCGCCGCCTCGCCGCGGAAGTTGGAATCACGGAAGTGCATTCCGCCGCCACGCCCGAGGAAAAAGTCGCCATTACTCGCCAGGAGGTGCAGGTCTCGCCGACCCTGTTTGTGGGCGACGGCATCAACGACGCGCCCGCGATGCAGGCAGCAACCGTTGGCGTAGCCTTCGGCGTGCAGAGCGACGTCACCTCTGAAGCAGCCGATGCCGTCATCCTCGAAACGTCGCTAGCGCGGGTGGATGAACTCATCCATATCGCTCGCCGCATGCGCCGCGTCGCGCTCGAGTCCGCTCTCGGCGGCATGACTCTGAGCATCTTGGGAATGCTTGCTGCCGCCATCGGTTTTCTTCCTCCCCTCGCCGGCGCCGTTGCTCAGGAGATCATTGACCTCCTCGCCGTCCTGAACGCCGTGCGCGTTGCGCTTCCCCCACGCTATCTCACCGACTTCTGACCGCTTCCGAACAAACGTCCGCAATTGGGACAGCTCCGCCCTTCACCGCGCGACCACAAATTCGCGCCCTCATTCCTAGCCTTTCGCCATGCAGTGCGTCAGAACTTCTAACAGTCTCACCACTTCAAAAACGGGGTTTCCAGGCATGCGCAAAATAGCTCTCGGCGCGGTACTCGTATCCATTGCACTGCTTCAAGCGCCCCCAAATCCTTCGGCTGCAAACGCTGGCCAGCAGGACCAAGCCAGCCTGACCAAAGACGCCAGCGCGGCTTACGAAGCCAAGGATTGGCCGAAGGCCGCGCAACTCTACCAGCAACTCGCCGAAGCTCAGCCGCAAAGCCCGCGCCTCTGGTATCGCCTCGCCACTTCCTTGCACGAAATCGGCGAGCAAGAAAAAGCCGTTGCTGCTTATCAAAAATCGATCGACGCCGGCCTTCCCAAATTTCTCGGTGAATTCCAGATCGCTCTCGTCTATGCCTCCATGCAAAACAAGGAAAAATCCCTCGAGTTTTTGCAAAAGGCTGCGACCGATGGATTCAACCAGCCGGAGCAGCTTTCCGACACCGCCGAGTTTGCGAATCTGCGTGACGACACCCGCTTCACGAAAGCCCTCGAGCAAACCAAACGCAACCAGAAGCCTTTTGCCTATGCGCCGGAGAACCGCCAATTTGATTTCTGGCTCGGAGAGTGGAATGTGGTCACGACGCAGGGCGATATTCCTGTGGGCAGCAGCAAAATCGAACTCATCCTCGGCGATTGCGTGGTCCAGGAAAATTGGACGGGCAACGGTGGAACCACCGGCAAGAGCTACAACATCTACAACCAAGCGCTAAAGCGCTGGGAGCAATATTGGGTCGACAGCAACGGCGGTAACATCTTTTTCTACGGCGGACTACGCGATGGCGTGATGGACTACTTCACGGACGAAATTCCGCAACCCAACGGACCCAAACTGAAGCGCCATTTGCAGTTCTTCCACTTGGGACCAGACAAGGTGCGCCAGTTCAGCCAAGGTTCCTCCGACGGCGGCAAAACCTGGCAAGTCGAATACGACTTCACCTACAACCGCAAAAAATAACGCGAAGCCTACGCTTTCTGGAAACGAACTGGCGCGCTGGATCAATCGCAAGAGGGAGCGACACTGGCCGCGGGGTTTCGCACCCTTCGTTGTTAAGGGTGCGGACTTTCGTTCTACCTATATTCCCTACTCGCTATTCTTACTATTCACTGGGACTCATCTCATAAATAGACTTTGGGGTCGGAGCTTCAGCTCCGACAAAAGCCCACTAGAAAAACAGGGCTTCAGCCCCTGAAGTATTGGCATTCTTTCCCGCGGACCTGTTTATGAGACAGGTTCTACTCACTCTTCTCCTCACTCCTGCCGCAGCGCCTTCAGCGGATCGATCTTCGCCGCCTTACGCGCCGGTACATAGCACGCCAGCAGCGTCACTGCTGCCAGCAACAGCGGTGCTCCGAGCAGCAAGCGCGGGTCGCCCGCTCCGAACTTCACCGCGTCCGCGAACATGTTCGCCAACGCTGCCACCACTCTCGCCAATCCGATCGCTCCCAAAAATCCAATCACCGTTCCTGCCGCTACCAGCCCCACACCTTCCCGCAACACCAGTCCCAGCACCTGCCGCTTGCGTGCACCGAGCGCCATGCGAATCCCGATCTCTCTACGCCGCTGCGCTACCGCGTACGCCGTCACGCCAGCCAACCCAATTCCCGCCAGCACCAGGCCAAACAAGCCAATCGCGCCGTAACTCTGCACGGAAAATTCCACTGCCGCGCGGCTCCGCGCCAGGTAGTCAGCGAAGGTCTGCGCGTGAAATACATTCAGATTCGGATCCAGCAGCGCGATCTCGTTCTCGATCTCCTGCAACGCATTCGCACCTGTGTCTGCGCGCACCAGAACAGTGATACCTCCGGCGGGTGGCCGGGCAAAATCGCGCGACGTCAGCGGCCGATAGAGTGTGGCCGGGCTGAATCCGTCCACGTCCCTGAGGTCCGGCACCACGCCGACTACTTCGTACGACTGGCTCGCGTCCCGCATCCGCTTGCCGATCGCGCTCGCACCTCCAAAAAATCCCCGCGCCGCTTTTTCGCTCAGAATCACTGGCAGCGCCTTCGTTCCGTCGTCGCGAATGCGTTGATCCGCCTCCGCGAATTCCCGCCCCGCCCGCAGCTTTTCGTCAAACGCCGCAAAATAGCCGGCGCCGATCGTTTGCTCGACGGTCGCCTGCACCACCTCCGCTCCGCCGGGAGCAGTCTGCGCCGACACTTGCTGCGGATCCAGCTCGTTCGCGAACGGCGCTTGCGCAGCCATCACCACGTCTTGCACTTGCGGCAGCCGTTTCAACCGTTCGGGCAATTTCTCGAATACGGCCGCCGCTTTTTCTGGCGGGTAACCGTCACGCACCGGATCGAGCGACAACAAGTACATGCGGTGCGCGTCGAATTTTATTTCTACACTAGTGGATCGGCCGAGCCCCACAACCAAAAACCCCGTCAGCAGCAAAAGCACTAACGATGCGGCCACCTGCACCACGATCAACAAATTCCGCAACCCGATCCGCCGGTAGCCCGGCAATTGCAACGCCGAACCTTCTTTGAGCGCGGGAGCCAGATCAGTCTTGGTCGCTTGCAGTGCCGGCGCCAGGCTAAACCCAACGCCGCAAACCATGGCCACACCGAGCGCAAACACCGTCGCGTGCCAATCCAGCGCAGCGTAATACTCCACGGGCAAAGTAGACGGTGGCGTGAAATGCGCGTTGAGCAGGCTCAGCACATATGCGATGCCCAGTCCCGCGGCACCTCCCAGCAGGGACAACACGATGCCTTCGCTGATCATCTGCCGCACCAGCCGGAAGCGGCTCGCGCCCACGGACAGCCGGATCGCCAGCTCTTTTCGCCGATTCGCGCCGCGCGCCATCAGCATGTTGGCCAGATTCATGCATGCCAAGGTGAGCACCAGCCCCATCAACGCCCCAAAAAATCCGATCAACGCCGGTTTCAACTTGCGCGGCAACGGCACACTCGTTCCCGCCGACAACAGCATCACGTGCCGTCCTTTGTCGTTGCGCAGCGGCACCTCCGCCTCTTGTTCATCCAATTGGCGCATCACGCCATCCAGAGCGGCTTCCGCGGATTCGATCGTCACTCCCGGCGCCAGACACATGATCGGCAAAAACTCTTTCGCTTTGTGCTGGTGCAGCACGTCATTGGCAAGTTCGGGCGCAACCGCCGCAGGCGCCGTGATCGGCACAAACAGCTCGGCGGCGTTTATGCCCACCGCTCCGCGGAAACCCTCCGGAGTGATACCCACGATCGTCGCGGGTTGTCCGTTCAAGTGCAGCGTCTGGCCAACGGCGTCCGGCGAACCATTCAGTCGCTTACGCCAAAAACGATCGCTGATCACCACCATCGCCGCGTCGCCGGGCTTGTCTACTTCCGCGCTGAACACTCTTCCCCGCTGTGGTTGAACGCCCAGCACCGCAAAATAGTCCGGCGAGACGAGCTGGCCGAAAATCCGTTCTGGCTTGGCGCGCAGATCTCCAGGCAGGTTCACGTTAAACGGAACGTTCATCTCAAACGCAGCCACGCCGCTGAACAAATTCTTTTGCTCCCGGTATTGCTCCACGTAGTAATAGGAAACCGGCTGGAGATCGCCGTCCGCCGACTGCTGCTGCATCACCAAGCGCTTCGCATTGGCAGCTCCCGGCATTTCGCGAAACAGCGTCGCCCACTTTGAGCTGTACACATTGGTGGTCAGCCCAATCCCGAGCCCCATCGAGATAATTCCGACCAACGCGAAGCCCGGCGACTTCAGCAAACCTCGCACCGCATAGCGCAAATCCCGCTTCATCTCGCTCGCATATTCCACCGGCACACGCAGCGCTATGTCTGTGAGCAATCGGACCAACCCCAGCGTGCCTTCTCGCTTGGCAATGTCTTCGATCGCGTCTTCGCCGACCTCCAACACGTCCGCGCCGTACGCCAATTTGAACTCATGCGGGAACGCCTGTGCCAGCCGCCGGTACAGCCAAAGCGCGAAATTCATTGCGTCACTCCGTTTCTGTTGCCAACCCTTGTTTCGCCCGAATTGTGCGCACCAATTCCTCGAGCCGCTCCCGCTCCGCATTCAAAACGCGCCGGCCCAGCTCTGTCAGCCGGTAGTAACGCCGGCGCGCGTCATCCAGCTCCGGCGCCGGCCGCTCATCCGATTCTTCAATCAGGCCTGCCTCGATAAGCCGCTTGATCGATCCATACAAGGTCGCCGGCCACAACCGTACCTTGCCGTGGGTCAGTTGCAGCACGTCCTGCATGATCCCGTACCCGTGCTGTTCGCCTCCGGCGAGGGCCAGTAAGATGTGGAACCACTGCGACTTAAGTGGCAGAAAGCGGCGGAAATCGGGTTCAGTTTTGGCCATATCTATATCGCTCAATATATATACGAACCAAGCTCGCCGATGTTTCAGCCGTGCTCAAAAAATGTCCAGTTCCTTGCGACAATGAAGCATAAATGCCGCGTACACAGAGGCTTAAGGCCACCTCGAGCCCCAGAGGCCGTTTACTGGCAGAATCCCGGAACCGAATTTCCGGAAGGCCTCGTATTTAACCGGTCGGTTAAATACAAAGTTCTAGGCCGAGCAAAAGGATCGCTGTATTTAACCGGTAGGTTAAATACAAAGGCCGGACTAAGGCGGAGGAGCGCAGAGCGGAGCGGCTAAGGAGCCGTCAGGGTGCTTGGGCGCCTTCGGTGCCGACGTAAACGGCGTAGAGCGACTGGCTGGCCGCCATGAAGAGGCGGTTTTTCTTGGCGCCGCCGAAGCAGAGGTTGGCGCAGGTCTCGGGCAGGTGGATGCGACCGATCAGCTTACCGTCCGGCGCGAAGCAGTGGACACCATTGAAATTCTCGGGCCCCCAGCCAGCGGCGGACCACACGTTGCCGTCCACATCGCAGCGAATGCCGTCGGAAGAGCCGGGCGACAAATTCGCAAACATGCGCCGATTCTTCACGGATTTGCCGTCGATCACGTCGTACACGTAAATCGGGCGCGGATCGCCGGGATGTTTGGGTTCACCGGTGTCGACGAGGTAGAGCAACTTTTCGTCGGGAGAGAAGCAGAGTCCGTTCGGCTTATCCAGATCATCGACGAGGACCGTGAGTTCGCGGGTTTTTGGGTCAAGGCGGTAGACGGCTGTGGGCAATTCGAACGTGGCCTTGTGTCCTTCGTAGTTGGACATGATGCCGTAGCCCGGATCGGTAAACCAGATCGCGCCGTCCGAGTGCGTGACGATATCATTCGGCGCGTTGAACTTTTTGCCGCGATAGTTGTCGGCGAGAACCGTGATGGTTCCATCGTGCTCGGTGCGTGTGACGCGGCGCGCATCGTGCTCGCAGGTCAGCAGGCGGCCTTCGCGATCGCGAAAATTGCCATTGCTGTAATTCGAGGGGCTGCGAAACACGCTAACTTCTCCGGTGTCTTCCAGCCAGCGCAGCATGCGATTGTTGGGAATATCGCTGAAGAGCAAGTAGCAGCCGTCGCCGAACCAGACCGGCCCTTCCGCCCAGCGCGCGCCGGTGAAAAGCCGCTCGATCGCGGCGTTGTTGACCTTGTACTTGGCGAAGCGCGGATCGACTACTTCGACCGCCGCATCGGGATACGGCACTGGCGTCTTGCGCTCCTGCTTTTCGCCGATGCCCGCGCGTAGCTCGGCATTCGCCGACGGGTTGATTGTTTCGTTGTCCTTGGCAGGCGCCCAAGAAGGCAGCGCCAAGGTGGCTCCTGCTCCAGCCGCTAAATTCATGAAATTCCGCCTGTGCATGCTTCCCTCCCGCAAACCGCGCGGCGGCACAGTATCACGATTGGCGGCGCACGGAGAGCCTGCAATTACGTGGACACGCGGTTTGGCGGGTTTTCGTGAGCACACTCTTTCGCGATGACGAGCGCAGCACGTCAACCGAGGGCCGGAATTGGGAGTGGCTAGCGGCGGAAAGCAGCGTCGCCGGGGTTGTGAGCTACGGTTTGTTGCTGAATGGAAGAGGCCGCGGTGACTAACACCTCGTCCTTGTCGGAAGTGCGCTTAAAGGTGAGCTTGGCGTACTGCCCTTCCATGCCGCTGAGCGCGGCAGGATTGGAGACTTTCCAAACGTGATGATCCTTGTCGCAGGTAAAGCTGGTGCCATCTCCGCTGATGGTGCCGGCACAGTTTTGGGCCTTTTTGTCCTGAGCCAGCAGGGGCGCGGAAAAAAGCACGAGTGCAGCGACTGAGAAGAGAACTCGCTTGTTCATGTGACCACTCCCGAGTGTTTTTGGGAACGGCTGGCTGGCAAACCGCTGCGGACGCGGCTGGCAGCAAACCGGGCCCGTTGGAAGTGAGTTTGGGAGCGGGAGGAGCGGAAGGCAAACGCAAGTTTTGCATGGAAGGGATTAAGTATTTGGCTGAGGGTCACAGATCGAGAACGCGAAAAGGACGAGGAGCGAGAACGAGAAAGAAGGGAAAGGCAACGCAGCGGCGCAGAGGACAGGTCAGTTTGATCGCGGACTGGAAACGGCCCAAGGATCTAGCCAGACAGCGCAGACTACTTTTTGAAGAGATCCTCGAAGGCCTGGCGGGCGTCGTTGAAGCGCGGAGGGGGAGCGGAAACGGAAGCAGCCTGCTGAGCGGGTTGCGCGTAGGAGGTAGGAGCAGTGTCTTTTTCGATGGTCATGCGAAACTCGTAGAGCTTGCAGTTGTTCTTGGCGTCTTTGGGACTGATGCGTTCGGAAACCGGTTGGGTGCATTCGAATTGTGCGCCGGTGTCGAAGAAGCGGCACTGCTTGCAGCAGTGAAGTTCGAAGCCGCACTTGGGACACTGACCATTGGGATCGAAGCCCGCCGCAAGGACCGCGCCGCAATTGGAACAACGGCCGCGAGTGACCGTGCCAACCATGCGCGGAGTGCGCGGGCCAAACTGATCGGCGCGCGGGCCGCCGGCGGGCGGGCGGCGCTCAAACTTTTCTTTTTTGTCGCGTTTGTCCGAGTCGCGATAGCCTCGATGACCGTACTTGCGATCCACAAAACCTCCGTCGAGACACAGCTCTGGGCTGTGCCTGCAACTACTCGTACATCCGCGCTACTCTTAGTGCGCGCTTAACCGTGGTATGTATCCAATCGGAGTCTTACACTCGGTCCACAGCGCAATCGTTTTAACCCAGAGTTTCCGTACGGGATTGGCTACGTCCAAGCAGGAGATGGGACATCTATGTTTGTAGTCCTATGGGAGTTCGATGTCAAGCCGGGAAGCGAAGAACGCTTTGAAAAGGTATATGGACCGTGGGGCGACTGGGCCAAATTGTTTCAGAACGATCCGGCATATCAACGAACTCTGCTCCTGCGAGATCCTTTCCGTCCGCACACGTACGTGACCTGTGATTTCTGGACCAACAAAAACGCTTACGAAGCGTTTCGGCAAAAGCATTCGGCTGCGTATCAAGCGTTAGACCAGAGGTGCGAAGAGCTAACTCTGGCCGAACGAAAAATCGGAGCATTCGAACAAGTTGCCGAAAATGAGTGAGACGTACCCTGCTTTATTTACCTGATCGCCGCTGAACGTTTTCTGTCCCCATATTGCAGAGGCTGCCGGTCAGCGTTTCGCCCAGAGAGTGGAGAGCCCGTCGGGTTGCAGATCGGGCCGAAGAAAGTGCTTGGGCGTGCCCGCCTTGCGCAGAACCGCTTCCGCAGCGAGATAACCGCTGCGAACCGCACCCTCCATAGTGGCCGGCCAGCCCGTCGCAGTCCAATCACCAGCGAGAAAAAGTCCAGCGATGCTGGTCTCCTGCATTGGACGCCACCGGTCCACTCCCGGTTGCGGAGAAAACGTAGCGGCTGGTTCTTTGATGACAGTGGACTTCAAAAGGTTCGCAGAGCGAGCGCCGGGAAGGGCGTGGCGAACTTCTTTGAGGCAAAGATCAATGATCTCCTGACGCGGCATCTGGAGAAGCTCGTAGGAAGCAGAGATGACGAGCTGGAGGTATTGAGAATTGGAGGAGGAGTGCGCGGAAGACACGCCGTTTCCATTCTTTGAGGCGTTCGCGGAACCCGCGTAGAGAGCGGATTTATTGAAGATCCACTGTGTGGCGGTATCGAGAAGAGATAAAAAAGGTTCGGACATAACCTGGCGGTCAAACCAGAAATGGACGCCGGTGATGGGTGCGTCGGTGATTTTGTCGAGATGGGACAGAGCGGCGTCGGACTGTTTGAGTGAATCGGGAAGAAGATCGGCGAGAGTCTGATGCGGCAAAGCGAGGATGAAAGCTTCGGCGGATTCCTCGCGATTGGCGTCGAAGATGGCGGCCGAGAGTTGGCCGTGGTCGAATTTCAAAGAACGGACTGGCGAGCGGAAGACGACTTCCCCGCCCCGCGATTCGATGGCCTGGCGGCAACCTTCGTAAAGTTCACCGAGAGCGACGCCGGGAACGCCCATGCGATAGCCGTGTTTGGTGGAGAGGACCGCTTTCCAGAAAACGTCGACGCCATAGCGGGCGTCGATGCGATCGAGCTCTTCGCTGAGGGCGCTGACGAGAACGGAGCGCCAGAAACGGGAGATCGCCGCGGGGGTTTGTTTGCGACGCTGCAGCCATTCGAGCATGGAGATACCGCCGGGCTGCTCGACGTCTTTGGGACGGCCACCGGAGAAAATGATGGAGTTGAAGGCACGCGCGATGGCGATTTTATCTTTCAGCCCGAGCGGTGAAAACGTGAGGAACGAGCCGGTCATATGGAAAGGTGCGGGGAGCAAGCCGGCGTGCATTTCGCCACGGCGGCCTTGCGGGTCGAGCAGGACCATGCGATCGAAGAATTTGATTTTGTCGCCGGAACCGACGCGGCGGTAGAAGTCGTCGAGGTTGGTGCAGCAGCCGAAAGTGACGTGCTGGCAATTGTCTACGTGCTCGCCGTTAGGAAGCTCGTAGGAAGCCGCGCGGCCACCAAGGAAGGGACGCTGTTCAAAGAGGCGGACGCGGACGCCGGACTCAGCCAGCGCGACGCCGGCTGCCAAACCCGCTAGCCCGCCGCCGATCACGATCACGTTTTTCAAGGATGTTCTCTTTAGAAAGACGACCAAATTTCGCCTTGGCGATGAAGAGCATTTTTTCCGCCTTGGAAAGGCGAACGCGTTCGCCGAAGACGGCAAAATCGAGAGCTTCGATGCGCGCGAGCAGGGCGCTGTAAGTATGGGCGAGGAGCCAGAGGGCGCCATGGCTATCGGCGTCGATGAGATTGAAAAGTTCGGCGCCTTCTTCGTAGTATTGCCAGGCGCGATCGGCTTCGAACCGGAGCAGTTCGCGGATGCCGAGAGTGGCTTCGTTGCGGCCGAAGTCCTGGTCGGAGACGCCGTACTTGGCGAGGTCTTCTTCGGGTATGTAGACGCGGCCGAGCGCGTAATCTTCGTGGACATCGCGAATGATATTGGTGAGCTGGAAGGCCAAGCCGAATTTTTCGGCGAGATCGAGCGCGCGAGGATCTTTGAAACCGAAGACGTGCGTGCAGGTGAGGCCGACAGTACCGGCGACGCGGTAGCAATATTCGCGGAGACGATCGAAAGTGGGATAGGTGCGGACGGTGAGGTCCATTTCGGCGCCGGAAATGAGGTCGTGGAGGTAACGGGTGGGCATTTTGTAACGAGTGACGGTGTCGACGAGAGCGGGGAGAATTTCGGCTGCGCCGGTCGGAAATTTGGCGCGCTCATCGAGAGCGGAGGAGCCATCGGTGAGGGTGACATGGCCGGTGATGGCGTCGTCGAGAACGGAGCGCCAGTTGGCCAGGCCGCGCTGCTTGGCGGGAAGATCGGCGCCTTCGTCGGCGACATCGTCGACGAGGCGATTGAAAGCGTAGAGAGCGGCGAGGGAATCGCGCTTGTGTTTTGGGAGGAGATAGAAGGCGTAGTAGAAGTTGCTGTGAGCGGCGCGGGCGATGCGGTGGCAAGCGTCGTAGGAATCGGAAACAGAGAGTGTGTCGAGCGGTGGATGGCCGAGCGCTCGGGACGCAACGGGTTGCGCCCCTACGGGTGGAAAGCCAGCGGGACGAGATTCACCGTGCACGGGTGGCTGAAAAAGATGGGAGAGGAAGGCGCGGCCAAGGAGGCGGGCTTGTTTGGCTTTGCTGATGGCGGGGCGGCGATGGAGCGTGTCATAGCCCATGGCTTCGATGGCATCGAGAACGGCGACGCCGCCACGAGTGAACATGTCGAGATCGATGCTGATGCGGCCAGTGACCATTTTGGCGAGCGGAGCGCCCTGCGCGAAGAGCGTGCGCGTGCGGGCGATGAGCTCTTTCATCAGCGCGACATAGTTGTCGCTGAAGCGGCGATTGAGAATGTCGGATTCGGAAACACTGTGGGCGGCTGCGATATCGAGCGGAATGTAGATGCGGCCTTTGTCGAGGTCGCGGTCAACGTCTTGCCAGAAGTTGGCGAGTTGGAGGGCGGTGCAGGTGGCGTCGGAGAGGAGCTGGCGTTCTTCGTCGCGATACCCGCAGAGATAGAGAACCAGACGGCCGACAGGATTCGCGGAATAGACGCAGTAGCCAATCATGGAATCCCAGGTCGGGTAACGCTTCACGACCTGATCCTGACGGAACGCTTTCAGAAGATCCGCGAAGGGTTGCCGAGGAATGTCTTTGGCGAGGATGGTTTGGCGAAGGGCGACGAAAACCGGATGCGAGGGCCGACCCGCATAGCAGTCATCGAGTTCGCGTTCCCACCAGTCGAGAAGTTCGAGCGCGCGGTCCTTTTGTGAAATTTCGTCGCCGAGGTCGTCGGCCCAGCGGCAGTAGGAGTAGAGATTGTAGAAATGCTGGTGGAGGTCTTTAGGCAGGAGCCAGGAAACCACGTTGAAATTTTCGTAGTGGTCGGTGGCGAGCCAACGAGTGTATTGCTGGGCGGCTTCGGGAGTGCAGCCGTTCGCGGGGAGGTTGGCGGCGAGTGCGAGTTCGTTGGGACGGAGCATTAAGAGAGATTCTTCGCTTCGCTCAGAATGACAACAGTTTTGCCGTGTGGGCCAACTATCACGGGCGGACGGCCAACTTGATTTCGCCGCTGCGGCTCTTCATGCGCTCGAAGGCTTGCGGAAGATCGGTCAGGCGAATTTCTTCGGTGACGAAGTCCTGGCCGAGAATGTCGCCGCGACGTATGGCTTCGAGCGCTTCGCGGATGAAGCGCGGTGTGTGGTGGAACGGCGAAATGAGCTTAATTTCAGAATAGTGAATCGCGGCCGGATCAATCGTGACGGCCGTGCCGGAAGGCAGGCCGCTGAAAAAGTTGACGACGCCGCCGCGGCGAATCATGGCAAGAGCTTGTTGCCAGGTAGCAGGATTGCCGGCGGCTTCGACAACGGAGTCGGGTCCGCGCTCGTCCTCGGTGAGAGTTTTCACCGCCGCGACAACATCGGGAGTTTCGGTGACGTTGATGGTGGCCACGGCGCCGAGACGTCGGGCCACGTCGAGCGGGCCGGAACGGCGGGCGATGGCGATGACGCGCACACCGCGTCGAGAGAGCATTCGGACGAAGGTCAAGCCGATGGGGCCGCAACCAATGACGGCGGCAGTATCACCGGTGCGAACTTCCATTTCGTGAATGCCACGCAGAACGCACGCGAGAGGTTCGACGAGAGCGGCGCTGCCGTCGTCCACGGAGTGCGGCACTTCGAGCATGTTCTCCATGGCGATACGGCCGGGAATGCGCATAAATTCGGCGTAAGCGCCGTTGTTGAATAGCAGATCCTCGCAAAGATTTTCCTGGCCGCGACGGCAGTGATAGCAGCGCAAGCAGGGCGCGGAATTGGCAGCCACGACGCGCATGCCGAGGCGCCAGCGCGCGTCAACGCGCTTGCCGACAGCCGCGATGTCGCCGACGACTTCGTGACCGAAAACCGCAGGCGGCTGAATCATCTTGGCGTGATAACCGCGGCGCCAGACTTTCAGGTCCGTGCCATCGGTGAGCGCAAGACGAACGCGCAGGAGAACTTCGTCGGCGGCGAGGTGAGGGACGTCGATCATTTCGATGCGCAGATCTTCGCTGCCGTAGAGCACGGCGGCGGTCATTCTGGAAGGCACACGGAGCTTCGGTATCGCAAAGCTGGGCTCTTCGGCGACGTCGATTTTTTTGGGCGCAGTGGTTTTCATTCGTGCGTAATCAAAATTTTCAACGATTCGGCGGTTGGCCGGGCAGCCAACTCGAGAGCTTCCTGGATTCTATCCAGAGGAAACCGATGCGTGACGATTTCCATGACTGGCAGTTTCTTCGCGAGCACAAGGTCCGCTGCCGAGTCCTGGATGTCCACAGCGGCGCTGTAGCTGCCCAGAATTTCCTTTTCGTCGATACCCACAGCCGAAGCGGGGAACTCGATCTTCGTCACCGGGTCGTTGGCGGCAAAAAGCAGCACCCGGCCCCCCGGCCGTGCCGCCGCCAAAGCTTCCGTGACGACCGACGGATGGGCCACCGCAACCAGCACCGCATCCGCACCCCGGCCGTCTGTGCGAGACCGAACCTCTGCTACGAGTCTACCACTGGTTGGGTCAAAGGACTCTATCGCGCCAAGGGCGAGGCTTTTGGTACGGCGCTGGGGAATTGGATCGCTGGTATACAGGCGTGCGCCATCGAGTTTGGCGACCATGAGTAATTGCAAGCCGATGGGGCCGCAGCCAAGGACGAGCACGTTCTCCCCAGCAGCGACGCGAGCCTTCTGGACGGCTTTGACGATGGTGTTGATCGGCTCGATGAAGGTGGCTTCTTCGAAAGAGACGTTGTCGGGAAGCGGAACAATCCCGCGTTCGGCCACCCAAGGCATCGCTTTCACATATTGCGCGAAGCCGCCGCCATTGGGCGTGAAGCCGGCGGTGAGCCCGGTGGTCTTGTACTGCTTGCATTGGGAGAAGAGACGCTTTTCGCAGTAAAAGCAACGGCCGCAAGGCGTGTGGTGAAAGCTCATGACGCGGTCGCCGGGTTTGAATTTGGTGACGCCGGCACCGACCGCGACGACGGTTCCGGCAAGTTCGTGGCCAAGAATTTGCGGCGGTTCGACATAGCGCTGGAAGATTTTTTTGATGTCGGTGCCGCAGATGCCGCAAGCAGCGACTTTGATGAGGACTTCGTGGTCCTTTACGTCGGGAACGGGCACTTCTTCGACGCGGACGATGCCTTTCTCGCGATAGACTCCCGCGCGCATGGTCTTGGGGATCGGGCCCAGGGAGCGGAGAGTCTCGGCGATGGCTCCGACGCCGCTCATGATGCGCGTACCTCGGCTGGTTTCGGCCGTAGGATGGCGGGCGGACGCTGCGAGAGCGCGGAAATATAACGATCGAGAAAATCGGCGAGTGCTTTGGCAGCATTACGACTTTGGCGGCCAAACTGGATAAGCAGCGGAATGCGGTGCGGGTTCAGACCTACTTCTTTCAGCAGACCGCCCACCTTGAGATGACCGTGCGAGTCAAGCACGCGGGCGAAATCCACGGGCAAGTCTTCGTCGGCGGCATCGCTAATCGCGCGGATAAGCACGGCCGGAAGGCCGGCTTGGCGTGCTGCTTCGAGAATGTGAGCGGATTCCATTTCGACGATGCTGCCTTGAGGACGAAGATCGTCTTTTTCAAGAGCCGTTGGGACGATCTTTTCAGAGGTGAACGAGACCGCGACGGGTTTGGCGGTGACGGAGGCAGCGAGATCGCGGAGAAATTCGTCGCTGGCAATGGCGAGGGAGCGGTCCGAGGTCTGAGCGATGCCGGCTACGACGATGTCGCCGGGTAGCAAGGCGTCGTCGAGGGAACCAGCCAAGCCACTTGAGATGCACAGGTCGAAGGATTCGAGCGGAACGGAAGCCATGGCTTTCGAGGCATTCTCGCCGCCCATGCCGGTGAGCAGGACGGTCACTTCGTTGGGACCGATATTGGCTTTGAAGAGGTCAAATTCGCGGCGGCGCTCGTAATTCTCAAATTCATAGGGAACGAAGGCGTGGTGCGCGGACCACGGTGCAAATTCAGCTTTGACTGCGAAGGTGACCAGGATGCGCATGGGTGTGCTTGTTCTATGATGCCGCCAAAAATCTCCAAGCTACAAATCTCGTCGGGTCTTACGCGAGACAGCATGCTGCGCCCCTACAAGTCTTCGCGCCACAACCTAGCCACAAGACCAATTCAGGCAACAACTACGTCAACTAAGCAGCAGCGGCGCGCAACATTTTCTCGGCGCGACCTTTGGCTACATAGCCGTTTTCTGTGTACCAGCGAACCGCGCGCTCGAGAGCGGCTTTGACCGAACCCGGCTTGAAGCCAAGCTCTTTTTGCGAGCGCGAGGCGTCCACAAACATCATGTGCTGTGCGATTTTCACGCCTTCCACCGGGATTTGCGGCTCTCTGCCGATGAGCCGGGAAAAAGCCGTGTTCATGTAGGCTACGCCCAACGCGAGACCGTGCGGGATTTTCAGCTTAGGCGCGGGCAGGCCAGTGATTTTCGAGAGCGTGTCGAGAAGTTGCTTCAACGTCATGTTTTCGCTACCCAGGAGATAGCGCTGCCCGATTTTGCCGCCTTCGGCGACCAGCAAGTGGCCGGCGGCGCACTCTTCGACACCCACAAAATTCAAGCCGGTCTCGACGTAGCCGGGCATCTTGCCGTTGAGAAAATCGAGAATGATTTTGCCGGTGGGCGTAGGTTTCCAATCGCCCGGACCAACCGGGGTTGTAGGCATAGCGACCACGACGGGCAGGCCTTCTTTGGCCGCCTTGAGTGCTTCCTGTTCGGCCATCCACTTGGAGCGTTTGTAGTGGCCGACCATTTCGTCGAGCCTGGCGTCGGTGGATTCGTTGGGAAGTTGCGGGCGATCGACGGCGATCGTGGCGACGGTACTGGTGTAGACGAAGCGCTCGAGCGTCTTGCAGCTGCGCTTGGCAGCGGCTAGAAGATTCTTGGTGCCTTCGACGTTGGAGTCGTAGATGTCCTTGGATTTCTTCGCCCACAAACGGTAGTCCGCCGCGACATGAAAGATGTAGGTCATGCCAGAGACGGCGCGATCGAGCGAGGCGGGATCGCGCAGGTCGCCGGTCATATATTCGAGGGAAAGATCGGCGATGGCGCGGTTGGTGCTAGACGGACGCATCAACACGCGAACGTCTTCGCCGCGCGAGACAAGTTCGCGAGCGACATGGCTACCCAGAAAGCCCGAGGCGCCGGTAACGAGAGTGGGCATCGGTCAGGCGCTTTCCTCGCAGGCTTCGGCTGCCTGTGTTTGCGAATTGGAGACGAGTTGCGAGTCGGAAAGAGAGACGGCGTTTTGATAAGAGGATTGCAGAAGGCGGGAAAAATGGCGCCAAGCGAGCGACGGGATCAGCTCGGTGGCGGCCCGAAGAGCCGCGGTAGATTGGCTGCTCGCGGAAGACATTACGATGCCGTCGATCCGGTGTGGCTCGAGGAGACGGATTCGTGAAGACAAAGCCGCCGCGTCGATGGCATCCGGCACCGTGAGATGTGCGCAGAGATGGAAGCCGGAAAGGCGCGCCACCCGGATTGCTTCGAGGGCGCTCGAAAGCGAAACACTTTGAGACAAAGCAGTGCTGGACTGTGCGTCGGCTTCTCCCAGCGGAATTTCGAGAGACAAAAAGAGCTGGTCGACGGGTTTGAATTCGTGAATCCGTTTGCGAAGGCCGACGCCGCTCGTATGGAGAAACACATAAGAGCCGGCGTCGGTTAGAGCAGAAGTTATCTCTCCAATCGCCGGATGAAACAGCGGTTCTGTCTCGCCGAGCCAGACAGCGACCGCGCCAGCCTTCTCAGCGGCTTGTACGCACGCCTTCGGCGAATGCCATTCTGTCTCCACATTCGATTCGTCGCGATGAGAGTGTTCAGGGAAATGCCGCACGAGGGGAGAAAGGCGTAAAATCGCCGGCGCTGAGTCGGGAGCAAAGGCTTGCAGAAAGCTGCGCCGCAACAGGCGCGCTCGTAAACCGGCTGGAAACCGCATTCTGGCTCTAGACCCCGCTGCGCTGACGAAATTCGCGCGGCGGAAACTTCAACGCACAAAACTCCGAAGCGTTATGCGCCTGATTCTGGAAGCGCGCGAGCGCATAAAGGGGAAATGAGTTGCGATAGAGGTGATATTTTAAATAGAAGACGCCAGGGAAGCCGGTACCGGTAAAATCGGCTTCGCTCCAGGAGCCATCGGCATTTTGCTGGTGGACGAGATAGGCTACCGCGCGCTGAATCGCCGGATCGTGCGGCTCGGCGCCAGCGAGCAGGCCGATGAGGCCCCAGGCGGTTTGCGACGCGGTGCTGTTGCCTTGCCCTTTCGTTTTGGGGTCGGTATAGCTCCAGAGTGACTCCCCGAAACTGCCGTCGGGTTTTTGCACCGCGCGCAGCCAGGTCACAGCGCGCTGGCAGAATTCTTTCGCGGTCAGCGAAACGGTTTCCAAGGCACGTAGAACGCCGCTTGAGCCATAGACGTAATTCACGCCCCAGCGGCCGAACCACGAGCCGTCTTCGCACTGATCTTTGAGCAGGAAATTCACGCCGCGCTGAATGACCGGATGATCGGCGGGCCAACCGAAGCGGCCAAGACATTCGACGACGCGCGCAGTAACGTCGGCCGTGGACGGGTCAATCATCGCGTTGTGGTCGGCGAACGGAATGTTGCAAAGAATCTGGCGGTCATTGTCGCGGTCGAACGCGCCCCAACCGCCGTCTTTGTTCTGCATGCTGAGCAGCCACTGCAGGCCGCGGCGCACGGCTTTTTCCATGCGTTCGGGATCGGGATACTTCACGCGTTGCAGCCCCATGAGGACGAACGCCGTGTCGTCCACGTCGGGATAAAAGTCGTTGCGAAACTCGAAGGCCCAACCGCCGGGTTCGGCGTCTTTGTTCTTAATTTGCCAGTCACCGGCACCGAGCACTTGTTTCTCGAGCATCCAATCCGCAGCTTTCACCAGCGCCGGATGATCAGGACGCACGCCCGCTTCTTCGAGCGCGACCATCGCGATGCAGGTGTCCCATACCGGCGAAACGCAAGGCTGCATGCGGATGGTGTCGCCGTCTTCGATTTCGAACCGAGAGAATTCGCGAATTTCGCGCGCAGTTATGGGGTCGTCAGGACCGTGGCCGAGCGCCATCAGGGCGAAAATCGAGTTCATCATCGCCGGGTAAATCGCCGCTAGGCCTTCACTGCGTTGAAGATGCGCGAGCATCCAGGTCTTAGCTTCGCGAATGGCCAGGTTGCGCAGCGGCTTCCAGGGCAATTTCTCGTAAAGCTTCAGGGCGCGGTCAACGGCGAGAAACAGGTTGCGCCAGGAGATGAGCTGCTTGCTCCAATCGAACGCCGCAGTTTTGCGCGAAGGATCTTTGAACAATTCGTCGACGCGGGCGCGTTCCGGCAGACGCCATTCGGGGCGCACTGCCGCGAGAATGGCCATCGGGATCACGATGCCGCGCGTCCACGAGGACATTTCATAGATGTTCAGAGAAAACCAATTCGGCAGCAGGCACAGCTCGGGCGGAATCGCGGGAACCAGTTCCCAACCTACGGCGCCGACGAGCGCGAGATAGAAACGAACGTACGAGTTCGTGAGTTCGAGGCCGCCGAGCCGATGGATGGTTTCGCGCGCCTGCACTAAATGCGGCGCGTTGATATCGTCGCCGGCGAGCTTGAGCGCGAAATATGCTTTCGCCGTAGCGTTCAGATCGGAAGGGCCACCGGGGAAAATGTTCCAGCCACCATCGGGCAACTGCCGGCGACGAACATACTTGGCGAGCTTTTCGATGCGGAGAGGATCGGCTTTGCCGAGGACGTAGAGATAGTAGATGTAGTCGGATTCAAGAGTGGTGTCCGCCTCGAGTTCGCCGAGCCAGTAGCCTTCTTCGGCTTGCAACAACAAAAGGTGGCTGGCACCATTCTCAATGGCTTGCTCGAGAGAAGCAGCGAGATTCTTCTCCTGCCAAACGGGTGCTACGGGAGGAATGGGTCGATCTAGTCCTATGCGAGTACCTGTCGCCAAACAAGTCCCCCAGTCAAATTGGCACATTTACGGAGCGAACGCCCCACGCCCCGGGCGGGCCGCTAACTGCCTGATGGCTATGCAGTTCCCTCACGAACTGCGCCACGGCACGCCAGTTAGGCCGGAGTAACGAGAGTACCAGTAAAATTATCTCCAGCTTTAGGCAGTCGGTCAATCACTAAGATGCTATGGCGTAACGGAAGTGTTGTCAGAGAACCACGTTTGGCGGGCTTTGCAGGACGCGCTCGATGAGGACGTGCAAAGGCTCGGGGAGCGGCTCGCCTTCACGTTGCGTGACGGAGGGTTTGAGGCGGAGCAGCGCTGCAGGAAGCTTGAGCCAGGCGGGTTCGGAAGAAGCGGGGTTCATGGCGCCGCGAAGGACGAGAGCGTCGGCGCGATCGAGAGCAGAGCGAGCAGAATCTTTGAAATCGTCGCGAGAAGGATCGACGACCGCGAAATATAAGCTGGGTCTAAGAAATTGCAGAAGCGAGTTGCTTTCGAGGATAACGGCGGACGGATGGTCCTCGTTTTCGGCGTTTCGATCTGTGCTCGAATCTGCACGCGTGTTTGTGTTGGCTAATTTCTCGAGAGCCGCTCGCATGAGCGGCAGGCCCTCGGCGAGAAAACCCTGCTTAGTGCGTAGCCAAAAAGATTGCTGCGCACCTGCGGCGAGAAAGCGCGCAGAGTCGGTGCCGGATCGCGCGTCGCGTTCCCAAGCGAAAGCGGAGACGTGTTCATCGGGAGCGCAATCGCAGTCCTGGCCGTTTTGTGCGCATACGCCATGGCCGTACTGCGTGATTTTTCCGGCGACCCAGTTGACCTTGGGAAAAGCGCGAATGACGTCGCAAACTAGCTGTGTTTTCCCGATGCTGCGGGTGTGGCCGCCGATGACAATGATGCGGCGGCCCGCTGCGGTGACAGCGCCGGCTTGAGTTACAGTTAGGTTGGCGCTTTCTTCTGGCTGCACGCTACTTCCCTTCCGATTTGGCTTCAAGTTGTTTGATGCGCGCGGCAAGCTCCGGAATGCGCGCTTGCCAGGCAAAAATTTCTTTGAACTTCTCCAGCGAACGCGCCGGTGTGCCCCAGACGGTTTGGCCGGTTCGAATCACTTTGCCGCCTAGAACGCCGGACTGCCCACCGATAACGGCGCCGTCCTCAAGATGGCACTTTTCTCCGAAGCCTGCCTGACCGCCGACAATGACATTTTTGCCGAAGGTGCAAGAGCCGGAGAGGCCAGCTTGTGCCGCCATGACAGTATGCGCGCCGATCTGGCAGTTGTGCGCGATGTGCACTAGATTATCGAGTTTGACGCCCTCGGCGATGCGGGTGTCGTCGAGCGAGCCACGGTCAATCGTCGTGTTGGCGCCGATTTCGACGTCGTCAGCAATTTCCACGAGGCCGGCTTGGGGAAACTTCCAGTAACGGCCTTCGCCGTGGGCGTAGCCGAAGCCATCGGCGCCAATCACGGCGCCGGAGTGAATCTCGACGCGATGGCCAATGCGCACGCCGGCGTAGAGAGTGACGCGCGGATGGATACGGCAGTGGTCGCCGATCCAGCAACCCGCGCCGATGACGCTGTGTGCACCGATTTGCGTACCTTCGCCGATGTGCGCATCTTCGCCGATCACGGCGAACGGACCGACTGCCGCGGTCGGATGGACACGAGCGAGCGGAGCGATGACGGCGGTGGGATGAATGCCGGAAGCAATCGGCGGGCGACCGAGAAGGATGGCGGCAGCTTTGGCGAAGGTCACTTTGGGCTGCGAAGAACGAAGAACGGTCTTGCCGACAAAATTGAGCCTCTCCGACGCAATCAGGCACTGTGCTGCCGAGGCTGCGGCGCGCTCGGCGTGCTTGGCGTTTTCGACGTAGATCAAATCGTGCGCGCCGGCGCGTTCGGGGGCGGCCACGCCGCGCAGTTCGAACGACGCATCGCCCTCCAGCGTGGCTCCCACCGCTACTGCCAATTCTTTTGCCGTGTGCGTCATGCCCACCTCGCGAAGATCAGTTCGTTAGAAATCGTACAACGGCGGCTCACCCGGAGGCCGCGTCTTCCAACGTTTGTGAACCCAGACCCACTGATCGGGATATTTGCGGATGACGTCTTCAATGACTTTCGCAAATTTCTGGGTGTTTTCGAAGATGTCTCGCTCCGCGTCGCCGGTACGGATGAGTTCCACGGGCGGCTCGAAGCGCAGGCGGTATTTGCGAAGGGATTCGTCCCAAACGGCGTAGCCGGGAACCACCGCTGCATCTGTGTGTAACGCTACGCGAGCCAGTCCCGCCGTCGTGCACGCTGGCTTGCCGAAGAAATCGACGAATACGCCTTCGGCGGGCATGGTGTTCTGGTCGGCGAGGATGCCGACCGTGCCAGCCTCCTTTAGAATTTTCAGCGTGGCACGGGCCGATTCGTTCTTGAAAATGGGACGGTTGCCGGAAGCGCAGCGGTAGCGATTTGTCAACGCGTCGAGGCGCACATTGTCGAGTGGCCGTGCCATGTAATGAAGCGGGTAGCCGTAGAGGGCATGGGCGGAAGAGGAAAGTTCCCAGGCGCCGATGTGTCCCGTGAGATAGAGGACGCCTTTGCCGCGACGCTGGCCCGCGAGGAAATTTTCGTGGCCATCGAGAATGACGAGTTGCTCGACGTTTTCGCGCGTGAGCTTGGGAAGACGCGCAAACTCGGCGGCCATCCGACCTAAGTGGCGGACCATTCTGCGAATCGTATCGGAGCGCTGCTGCTCGCCCCATTCGGGAAACGCCAGCTGCAAATTGAATTCAGCGGCGCGGCGCAACTTGGGGCGCAAACGCAACAGCGTCGCAATTACAAATACTGCGAGCGCTCTCGCCATGGAGCGCGGCAAGATACCGACCGTTTTCAGCACCAGCCACGCGGCTGCGTATTCGAGCCATTGCTTCATTCGTTTTTGTTTACGAATCCTTGCACAGACAGCCGAACACGAAGTCTTGCGAAGTCCTACCGGACGTTGCGACAGTATGCATTCTAGGGGCGCGACGGCGAAAATTGGAAATGCGATTAATGCTAGACTCGACTTCCTTGTGAACGTAGCGCTTTCCTCTGAGCCGCAAAAGGATTCTCTGAGCACACCAGCGAAATTCGCCTGGGCGATGCTCATCTGCTTGACCCTCGGCGTTTGCTATTTCAGCCATCTCGGTGCGATTGGCTTCGTCGGCCCGGATGAACCGCGCTATGCGTGGATTGCCCGCGCCATGGCGGAGACCGGCGATTGGGTCACGCCCAAACTGTACGGAAAGCCGTGGTTCGAAAAGCCGCCGCTGTTTTACTGGGGCGCGGCGCTGAGTTTCAAGTTGTTTGGAGTGAGCGAAGCAGCAGCGCGGCTGCCGAGCGCGATCAGTGCGCTGTTGGCAACCCTGGCGATGGGTTGGTTAGCGTGGCGGATGTACGGCGCGGAAGCGGCGCGTTGGCTGTTGCTTTTGCTACCCACGACGGTTGGCATGATCGGTTTTTCCCATGCTGCCGCCACCGACATGCCGTTCAGCGCGATGTTGACGATCGCGATGGTCTGCGCGGCGGTTGTATCGGGGCTAGTCCCGAAAGCCGCAAATGGCGCCGAGGCGGAAGGCGGGGCACGCCCCGCCCCTACAGTTGGGCTTTCGCGCGGTACGCCGTGGCTGGCGTTTGTGTTGTTCGGCTTCTTCTTGGGACTGGCGGTCCTCGCGAAAGGGCCGGCGGCCATTGTTCTCTGTGGAGGCGCGGTTTTCTTCTGGGCGCTGTTCACCAAGCGCTGGCGCGACGCGTTCCGTCTGCTTCATCCCGCCGCCATCGCCGCCTTTTGCGTCACGGCTCTGCCCTGGTACATCCTCTGCGCCCGCCGCAATCCCGATTTCCTGCGTATCTTCATCATCGAACACAACTTCAAGCGCTATCTCACTCCCGAATTCCAGCATATTCAGCCGTTCTGGTTTTACATTCCCGTGGTCCTTCTTGCGCTCTTTCCCTCCGCTATATTTGTCTTGCCCCTTGCATCGCGGTCCAGGAGTTTTTGGAGCATAACCCCGACAGAACGCTCCGCAACGTTGCTCTTTCTGGCTTGGGCCGGATTTACGATCGTGTTTTTTAGCGTCTCGAAGTCGAAACTTCCCGGTTACATTCTACCGGCCGTTCCACCACTGGCGTTGGTTCTGGCCCAGCAAGCCGCTCGCCTTCCTGAGACATCGAAACAGATCAGAACGTGGACCGGGGTGCTGTTTGCGTTTTCCATCCTCGCTATCTGTGCAGCGCTTTTCAAAGTCGGGGCCTGGAATTCGGCCAAATTCGGTGCAAACTTCGAAGGAAGGTTCGACTCACTTAGCGGACTACCGATTTGGGTTTTTCTGGCTGGCGGAATCTGGTCCGTCGTGCTGGCTTTCGGAGGGCGCTCGGTGCGCGCCGTTAAGATCGGCATCCTGACAATCGTCCTCGGCCTGGGCACATACAATGCGGGACCTCTGGCGCTTGACGATCTCTCCGCCAAACAATCGATCCTCATTTATGAGGGCTCGTTCTCGAAATATCCAGCAAACGAAGTCGCCACCTATAAGCTGCGCCGAGCACACCTGTACTGCCTGAATTTTTATTTCCATCGCGAACTGCCTGAATGGTCTCCTGGCGAGAATGAATTTAATAAGGTGGTTACCGATTTCAAGAACGTAGCTGACTCAAGGAAGCAGGGGCTGAACTGCACCACGGGCGCATGGGGCGTGCTCTGGACGCCCGTCGTAGTCTGCACTAATCCAAGGGCTCAGTGAGTCTGGCCGCCGGTAGCGGGCAACCTCAGTAGGAAGAAACTCACCACGCGGTTCTCGTAGTCGCGCTTGTCGTTGTCGTCCATGGCGACGAAATTTCCGTGCGGGATGATCACCTGATCGCGCGGCTCGGGCGCCTTCATAAACATTTGCCGGGTCAATTCCGACAATTCCGGATCGTCTGCTGGCTCGATAAATAATTTGGGGACGCCAGCCAAAGTGCCAATCTTCCTCGAAATAGGCGGATCTTCGCGGTACTTGTAGTTCAGCCAGTTGAAGCTGAACTCCGCCGAACGCGCCATCAGCGGAAAACCGCCCAAGCCAGTGCGCTCGACGCCGATCTTCACCATCTGTTGCGGCAAATCGTAAACCGAATCCAGCACAATGGCGCGCACGCGATGATCGTTTTCCGCTTCGCGCAATGCCGCGTAAGCGCCCAAGTTGTAGCCCCATATCCCGAATGCGCCGGGGTCGACGTCACTGCGCTGCGCAACGACATCAATCGCCGCGCGCACTTCGTCCGCTTCGTGGTAGCCAAATGACGTAATGCCATCCACCGCGCCGTGGGCCGCGAAATCAAAAATAAACACGTTGTACTGATGATCCTGCAGCGCGGAAACCAGCGTCAGCAACTCGCCCCGGCTGGAACCGTAACCATGGCACAGCACGATCGTCGGTGCGCCGCGCAGTCCCGGAAAAAACCAGCCATGCCGGCCACCGTGCTCCAGAGACGGCACCGTAAATTCCACCGCATCCGGCTTGCCCGGAAAGCTGTCCATATTGATATCGCTACTGGTGCGCTGCGGCTTGACGATGCGATAGACCAAAAACCCCGCAATGGCCGCCGTAGCCAGCACCGCAAACACAATCAACGCCAGCATAGCGGTCACCAGCTTGGAATACCATTTGGTTGGATAACGCAGTTCGTAAAGTATCGACGACATAGTTCTTTCGTGCGAGCGGCCAAAACCCGCGCCGCCGCTGCTCCTGCAGCAGAAATCACGGTCAACTTGATGCTAGCACACGGATTTCTGGCGTCTGCTGCGGCGTTGCCGGGCTGTGCCCGATTTGTGACTTGCACGGTTGGCGCATCGCCGTTTTTCTTCGCCGTGCGCGCATCGGCTATCATAGACTCCGTGCGGCAGGGGCCCGGTCGCGACCATCCGATGAACATTATCGATCTGCGCCAGACGACGGTGCGCCAACTGGAACCGCTCCTCGAAGAGGAAGCGGTGCACTGGCGCGACGAGTTGCACTGGGATTACCGCAGCGCGCTGGAACTGATCAAGCGTTTCCTCGAAGCACACGCTCTGGCGGGATGCGTAGCCTTTGAAAACGGTAATGCCGCGGGCTATTCGTTTTATGTTTTGGAAGAACAGAAAGGGCTGATCGGCGGATTGTACGTTTCCGCTAAGTTTCCCCAAGCTTCCATCGGCCAGCGACTGCTCGAGGAGATGCTTTTCTCGATGCGCGCGATTCCGCAGCTCGCGCGGATTGAAGCGCAACTGATGCCTTTTAGCGGTCCCGTCGAACTGCCCCTGCGCGATCAGGGCTTCCGCCTGTATTCGCGACAATTCATGCTGCAGGACTTGCAGAAATTACCCGAGACAAAAACTGGTGTCTCGGCGGGAATGCGGCTCGATCGCTGGAACGACCGCTTCTTTGAGCCTTGCGCCAGGCTGATCTATCTCGCCTACGCCAATCACATCGACGGGGAAATCAACGATCAATACCGTAGTCGTCAGGGCGCGCTGAAATTTCTGAAGAACATTATTTTGCTTCCCGGCTGCGGCCACTTTGTTCCCGGCGCTTCGTTTGTTTTGCGTCAACCTGGCAGCGACGAACTGGTCGCCGCAGTGCTTACCAGCGAAGTCTCACCCGGCGTGGGCCACACCACGCAAATCTGCGTGCAGCCCGGCTACCAGGGGCATGGGCTCGGCCGTTTGCTGATGCAGACCGCGGGCGAAACCTTGCGCGGAATGAAATTCAAGGAATTGACCTTGACCGTAACCACAGAAAATTACGGCGCAGTGCGGCTTTACGAAAAACTCGGATTCAAAACGATTCGAACCTTCACTGCCGGCGTCTGGCCTAGATAGTGGAGTGGCGGGTCTTTAGACCCGTTGTTTTCTGGTGGGCACGCCGGAGCGCATAGCTCACTTCTTCGAACGGTCCTTCAACAATCCCTTCAGCTCATTCATAAATTCCTGCACATCTTTAAAATCCATGTACACCGACGCGAAACGCACATAGGCGACCTTGTCGAGCTTTTTCAGCCGCTGCATGATCATCTCGCCGATTTCGGTAGTGGTCAGCTCGCGTTCCGTGGCTTCGTGGACCACGGCTTCAATTTCATCGACAATCGCTTCCAACTTGGGCGTCGGCACCGGTCGCTTCTCACACGCCTTCAGCAAACCCTGCAAAATTTTCTGACGTTCGAAGCGCTCGCGCCGGCCGTCCTTTTTGATCACCATGTACGGAATTTCGTCGATGCGCTCGTACGTGGTAAAGCGCCGGCCGCACTTGAGGCATTCGCGACGGCGACGAATCGTGTCGCCCACGCGCCCTTCGCGAGAGTCGATTACTTTGTCATCCAGATGCGCGCAAAACGGGCACTTCACTCGGCGTCTCTCCTGGCGATCGGCGTGTTCACGCTCGAGTCCGCCGAACCGCCCTGTTCCATTTCCATGTCTGCTTCCTTCTTTTCTTCCTGAGCCAGTTCCCGCAATTTGCCCAACGTGAAACCCTGATGCAGCAGCAACGGCGCGCCCACCACGCTGCCCGCCGCGAACGTAATCAGCCAAAGCACGATGGATACCGCAGCAGCGGGCTCTTTTTCTACTCCAAAAATTGCCGTGTAGGCAAGGAAGGACGCCACCTGCGACCCCCCGCCCACGCCCGGCAACTGCACCGCCGATCCGACCAACGTGAAGGCCATCACCAACATCGCTTCACCCAGCGTCAACGCGCCCAACGCGCCGCCAAACGCGTGCGAGATCCACAAGTAGATGAGCAAGACCAAAATCCAGTGCGCCGCCGAATAAAAAACGGACAGCGCGAAATCGCCCCAGCTGCGAATGGTCTGAATGCCGCGCGCAAATCCGAGCAGAATGTTGGCGATTTTCTCGTGCCAACCGCCCGCGACGATCCAACCTTGCAGCCGCCGCTCCAGCAAAGCTGTCCCGTGGACACGCAGATAAATCAAAAAAATAACGGCGCCAATGACACCCGCGAAGAGGACCATGCCGGTGGTACGAGCGGCCGTAGCCAGCCGGCCCGCAGTTTCCCCGCTCTGCGCATGCGACTGAAACAAAATCAAAGCTACGGCGGCGATTACGGCAGTGCTCGCCGCATCAAACAGCCGCTCCAGCGCGTAAATTCCAAACATATCCGCGAACGGCAACTTCTCTTTGCGGGCCAGCAACATCGGACGGACCGGCTCTCCAGCCCGACCCAATAGAAAAACGGCCGAGAATCCAGCCAGCGTCATCGCGTAAATCGGCCAAAAACGGCTGGCTCCCAGATTGCGCTGAAAAACTTTCCAGCGCAGCGCCCGCAGGGCATAACACGCATAGATCGCAACAATGGAAAGCAGCAGCAGGGGAATGTTGGCATCACGGACCGCGCTGATGAGCCGTGCCCCACTGAAACCAGCAAGACCGATCATTCCGCTCGAGCGGTAAACGATGAAGCCGAGAATCAGAACCGCGACCAGCAGAATGAGGATCTTTCGCAACGAGGCGCGCATGAGCCTTGTCCAGCCTACTGGCCGCGTCCAACAAGGTCAAGCCGCGCGCGGACAACGTGTCAGAAGAAGCTCAAGAAAATCTACACACCTTCGTTCTGTGGCCTCCTCTTTGCTAGACTCTTCCCCCAATATGAGCCTCTTCCGAACAAAACCACTGGACACTCTGCTGGCCCAAATCAATGAAAAAGGCGGCTTACGCCGAACCCTGAAATGGCCCGGCCTGATCGCGCTCGGCATTGGCGCGATCATTGGCGCCGGCTTGTTTGCTCGTACCCCAGCCGCCGCAGGACAGAACGCCGGTCCTGGCGTAACCCTCTCTTTCATCATCGCCGCCATCGGATGCTGCTTCGCGGGGCTATGCTACGCCGAGTTCGCGGCCATGATTCCCATCGCCGGCAGCGCCTATACCTACGCGTATGTGACCATGGGCGAACTGGTCGCGTGGGTGATCGGCTGGGCGCTCATCCTCGAGTACGCCCTCGGTGCCGCGACTCTGTCGATCTACTGGACGGAGTATCTCAACGAGCTTTTCCCCGACCTGGTTCCCTGGGCTTGGCGTCATTCCCCGTTGCAAACCAGTCCGGCGGGCGTTCACGGCATTGTCAACGCGCCTGCACTGCTGATTCTGCTCGTCATGACGCTGCTCTTGATCAAAGGCACCTCAGAATCCGCGACGGTGAACGCCATCATCGTAGCGGTCAAGGTGACCATCGTCGTCATCATCATCGCGATCGGCTGGCGCTTTATCAATCCCGCGAATCACACTCCGTTCGTTCTTGCGGCCGATGCCACTCATCTGGGCCTGTTCAAACACGGCTGGGGCGGCATTCTCGGCGGCGCTGGCGTGGTGTTCTTCGCGTTTATCGGCTTTGACGCCGTCTCCACGGCCGCGCAGGAGACCGTCAATCCCGGGAAAAACATGCCGATCGGCATTCTCGGATCGCTGGCAGTCTGTACGGTGCTCTATATTCTGTTCAGCTGGGTCTTGACCGGAGTCGCGCCCGCGTTGGATTTCGTCGATCCTTTGAAGGGCGGAGAGGCTTCCGTTGCTTATGCCATCAAGACTTACATGACCGGGTTTAGCTGGCTGGCCAAGTTGGTGGATGTGGCTATTCTCGCGGGCTTTTCTTCCGTGATGCTGGTGATGTTGCTCGGGCAGAGCCGGGTGTTCTTCTCGATGGCTAAGGACGGCTTGCTGCCAAAGCTGTTTGCCGACGTGCACCCGAAGTTTGCCACGCCCTACAAGTGCAACGCGGTTCTGTACATTTTCGTTGGCCTGCTCGGCGGCTTCCTGCCGGGCGACATCACCGGCAATTTGACCAACATCGGCACGCTGTTCGCGTTCGTGCTGGTCTGCATTGGCGTGTGGGTGATGCGTGGCAAGAACCCGCACCAGGAGCGGCCGTTCCGCGCGCCACTGGTCCCGCTTGTGCCGATCCTGGGTGCGATCTTCTGCACCGCGATGATTATCTCCGTGGATGTGACGACCAAGATTGCCGCCGCCGTCTGGATGCTCATCGGCCTGGCCGTCTACTTCGCCTACGCGCGCAGCCACAGCAAACTAGGCGAACCGGGCCTTGGCGCAGCTATGGAGCCGGGAGCGGCCGACTAGCGAATCAGTGGCGTATTTTGCGTGCCTTTACGACCACACTCACCCTTGTCTCCACAGCACATTCCCCGCTAAGATGCCCCTCACGGTCGGTCGTCCGAGGCCATAAACTAGAGGGAACTTTTGGTGGGCAATTTGCGTTCCATAGTTGCAGGCCGAAGGGGTCCCAGCGGTTGGGGACTCTGACTGCTCACCGTTCGCAGGTATTGAGGCTGATGAAGCGTTGGAGCAGGACGCCCAACTGGTCCAGCAATGCCTCCAGGGAGACGGTTCGGCCTGGGAGGAACTTGTGCGTCGCCACACGCGCCGCATCTTCAACATTTGCTACAGGTTTACCGGTAATGGCACAGAAGCCGAAGACCTGTCGCAGGAAGTTTTCCTCCGGGTGTATAAGACTCTTGGGAGCTATCGTTCGGCGCACGGTGGTTTTGCCACATGGATGACCAGCGTCACGCGCAATCTGTTGATCGACCACTACCGGCGCACCAAGCGCGACCGGGTGACAGACTCGCTGGACGATGCTATGCCGGTGGTGGAGAACAAGGAATCGTCGGCGCGACGGCCGGATCAGCAGGTTTTGCTGGGCGAGCTCAGTTCGCAGGTGCAGAGCGCGCTGACCAAGCTTTCACCGGAGTTGCGCGAAGCGGTGATTTTGCGGGATTTGCAGCAATTGGAATACGCGGAAATTCGCCAAGTTTTGGATGTGCCGGAAGGAACGGTAAAGTCGCGAATCAACCGCGGGCGTATCGAATTGGCGCGCATTCTTCATCAAATGGGGGTGCGGCCATCATGATGCGTGAGTTCGATAGGACGGTATTTGTAGGGGCGCTGCAAGCTGCGGCCCAGTCGAACTGGCGGCTTGTAGCTCGGAGTTTGGTATGACCTGGACTTGCGAACAAATCGAAGCGCGGCTCAGCGATTACCTCGATGAGTTGATGCCGCTCGCGGAACGCCGCGAGTTTGAAGCACATGCCAAATCCTGCGCGGAGTGCGCTTCCCTGTTGGCGGGCGTTTCCAGCCTGGTCGGCAGTCTCCACGCGCTCCAAGCCGTCGAGCCTCCGCCGCACCTCGCGTACAACATCCTGAATCAAACGCTGGGGCCGCGCGCAAAAGCCAAGAGCACCCGCGGCGCGTTTGGCTGGCTCAATAACCTGCTATCGATTCGCTTTGCTTATGGTGCCGTCTCTGTTGCGGCCACGCTGGCTATTTTGCTCACGGCTTCCGGCTTCTCTTTCCGTAAACCTAAGCTGGCCGATCTTTCACCAGTGAATCTGTACCACAGCGCAAACAGCGGAGCCCATCTGGCTTACGCGCGCAGCGTAAAGTTCGTCAGCGATTTGCGTGTCGTTTACGAAATTCAGTCTCGCCTGAGCAAAGACAACAACGAGCTGCCGACGGAGCCTGAGAGTACGGTTCCCGCGAACCCGGGCAAAAATCCCGGAAGTACGGACAGCACCAAACCCGGCGCTCCCAAGCAGCAGAATCGCGCGAATGGCCTGTCGCGCCAGGCCGAAGTCCTCGCGGCGCAGCTTCCCCCAGTTCGCGGCGTGTGGGGCGCGCAGTGGTTTGGAAGGAGAATTCGATGAAGTGTGCAGTACATCCCGATGCGGAGGCGACTGGCTTTTGCCGTAATTGCGGTAAGCCCATGTGCCCCGCGTGTGTGCGGCCGGTGCGTGATGTTCTGTATTGCGAAGATTGTCTTGCGACGATTCTCGGGCATCCGGGTGCCGCTGCGGCTGGCGTTTCCGGAGCAGCAACGGATATTCCGGCGACGGTCCCGGTCGGAGTTGTTCCTTCACCCGCGGCGCCGGGCCCTAGCCCAGTTCTGGCTTTCTTTCTCGGATTCCTGCCCGGCTTAGGTGCTTTCTACAATGAGCAGTACGGCAAGGGCATGATTCACCTCGCAATTTTTCTGGTGCTTTTCATCATCGGCGTAAACGGCTCGCTGAGCGGCGGCGCGGAAGCGGCGCTTTGGATCTGCGTGGGCGTCCTCTACCTTTATATGCCCATCGACGCAGCGCGCACGGCCCAAGCTCGGCGCAGCGGCCAGCCCATTTCCGATCCGCTGGACAATATCGCCCGCAACAAGCCCGTAGGCCCTATCGTTCTCATTGGCGCCGGCATCCTGTTGCTGCTCAACAATTTTGACTGGTTCCCCTGGTACCGCATTTCGCAGTTTTTCTTCCCCGCTGTTTTGATCGGCGTCGGCATTCTCATGTTTCGCAACCGCATGGACCGTCGTCCCTAGGAGGCTCCTTCGGGAGAACGCACATCCATGAGCAATCGCGTCCATTGTAATTGCCAGCGCTGCCGCATCCGCAGTTTGATGGGACCAAGCATCGTCATCACCGTCGGCCTGTTGTTCCTGTTGCAGCAGATGCGTGGCGGGTACTTCGATTTCAGCAACACCTATCCCGTGATCCTCATCGTCATCGGCATCATCAGTTTGGCTGGTGCGCTGGCTTCGAGCGAAGGACATCAGAGCTACGAGGCTCCCGTGTCTCCGCTGCCGCCATCCAGTTCCGGCCTGCCGCCCGTCGGCACACCTTCCAGCCCCTACCAAGGGCAAGGACAATAAACCGAAAATGGCCGCGAGCCCTCGTCGCGTCACTGGAATCTTTCCCGGCCTGGTTCTGCTTGCCGCAGGCATTCTTCTGCTTTGGCACAACTACGGAGGCTTGGATCTCTCGCGTCTTTTCTGGCGCTGGTGGCCGCTGGTTCTGATCTTTCTGGGCGCGGTCAAAATTTACGAACGCGCCGTTGCCAGTCGCACCAACGATCCCGGAGCCGCGCGCATCACTGGCGGCGAAATTCTGCTCGTTCTCGGCCTGCTGGCTCTGTTGAGCATCGTGATTGGCGTCGACTACGCCAGAAACAACTTCGGCGACAAATTCCACGACATCGATATCGGCGACGCCTATCCCTTTGATCTCGACGTTACGCCGGTTCACGTCCCGCCGAACGCCCGCATCACCGTCCGCGGCTTGCGCGGCGACATCACCGTGCGCACCGCAGACATCTCCGATATTCGCGTAACGGGGAGGAAACAAGTCCGTGCCTGGAACGAAAATGACGCGCAACGGCGTGCCGGTCCCGTCTCCGTCGAAATCGTGCAAAACGGCGACGGGTATGAAGTTCATTCCACCAATGCGAGCGACTCGCGCGTCAGCGTGGATATGGAGATCCAGGTTCCCCAAAAGGCTAGCGTCGTCATTCGCAACGAAAAAGGCGACATCACCGTTTCGGACATGTCCACGCCCGTTTCCGTCACCGCGGGCAACGGCGACGTGGAAGTCCGCAACACGGCCAGCGACGTCAGCGTTGAAATGCACAAAGGTGATGTAAAGGTTTCCGACACCAAAGGGGACGTGAAAATTTCCGGCAAAGGCGGTGAGGTGAACATCGCTTCCGCCACCGGCAGTTTCACGCTTGATGGCGAGTTCTATGGCCCCATTCGCGCCGACAAAGTCGCCAAGGGTCTGCGCTTCGTCTCTCAGCGCACCGATCTAACACTCACCCAGCTCACCGGCCACATGGAAGCCAGCTCCGGCAATCTCGAAGTGGTCGACGCGCCCGGCGACCTCAATTTGCGCACCAACCGTTATTCCGTCACCGTCGAAAACGCTACCGGCAAGGTCCGCATCGGTAATCGCGGCGGCGATATCGACCTGCGTTTTTCTTCTCCACCGAAGGAAGACATCGAGGTGGACAACAGCAACGCCAATATCTCACTCACAC
>Ga0335080_10000307_pt1 | contig 44813 bp, 45 predicted proteins | sample Lox_Sample_34_FD_206720 | JGI IMG/M metagenome (GOLD analysis project Ga0335080, IMG submission 206720) | Soil microbial communities from Loxahatchee National Wildlife Refuge, Florida, United States - Lox_Sample_3.4 | ecosystem: Environmental > Terrestrial > Soil > Wetlands | place: USA... | reverse complement strand
CGCCATAGGCTTCGCTGCCATAGGACTGGTAGGGGCTGGAGGTAGCCAGCCGGCCGAACAGTTCGACGCCGCCGGAAATGTGATTGCCGAACAAATCGGGATCGGTGACGGCGATGTCGGCGCCGCTGGCATATTGCCCGTAACTGAAGGTCGTCTGGACGCTGTCGCCCGTGCCATAGAAATTGCGGTCGCCGAGCTTGACCTCGACCATCCAGCCGTCGGTGGTCGAGTAACCGCCGGACACCCAGAAATCGCCGGTCCGCTGGTCGCTGACCTCGACATCGAGCACGACGCGATCTGCTGCCGAGCCGGGTTTGGTCGAGATCTTGACGGTCTTGAAATAGTTCAAATTCCTCAGCCGCCGCTCGGCGCGATCGATCAGCGTCTGGTTGTAGGCATCGCCTTCACCGAAATCGAACTCGCGCCGGATCACATAGTCGCGGGTGCGGGTGTTGCCGTGGATCTCGATGCGTTCGACATAGGCCCGCTTGCCTTCGTCGATCGCAAAGGTCGCGTCGATGCGCTGGGTCGCTTCGTGCCGAAGGATTCGCGGCGAGGCGTGCGCGAAGGGATAGCCGAGCCTCGCCATTTCGACGGCCAGCGCTTCGCTGGTCTTGTCGAGCGCGTTGCCGTCGAACAGCGCGCCGGTCTTGGTGAGCAGCAGGGGACGGAATCTTTGCGGATCGAGCCCCGGCACGTTGCTGGTGACGCCGATGTCGCCGAAGCGGTAGAGGGCGCCTTCGTCGATCGCAAAGGTCAGCGTGAATCCCCCGGACGCGGGATCGTATTCGGCGCGCGCATTGGAAACGCTGGCATCCGCATAGCCGTGGCCGCGATAGTAGAGTCTGATCTGCTCGCGGTCCTCTTCGAGGCGATCGGGGTCGTAGACGTCGCCGCCGGTCAGAAAGCTGATGAGGGAGGTCTGCGACGTCTTGATCACGGCCTTGAGCTGCCGATCGCCGAAAGCGTGATTGCCGACAAAATTGATTTGCCGCACCGTCGTCTTCTTGCCCTCGCTGATGTTGTAGACGAGATCGACGCGATCATTGCCGCGATCGATGATCTCGGGCACCACGCTGACGTCGTCGCGCCCCACACGGCGATAGGCTTCCACGATGCGGCCGACATCAGCCTGGACGGTGGCGCGTTGCAGCGAGCCGCGCGCCTTGGATTGGACGACGGCGGCAAGGTCCTCTTCCTTGACCTTCTTGTTGCCCTCGAAAGCGACGCGTCCCAGCACCTTCGCTTCGATCACGTGCACCACCAACCGATCGCCGGCGCGCTCGATCGTCACCTTGTCGAAAAGCCCAGTGGCGATCAGCGCCTTCAATCCGGCGTCGCGAACGGCGTCGTCATAACGGCCGTCGGGGAGGGGGTGGAAATAGGAGCGCACGGTTTCGGCATCGACCCGCCGGTTGCCCTCGACGGCAATCACATCGCGCCCATCCGCGCCCAGCGCCGGCAGGGCAAGCACGACCGCGAGCAGGGCGCAAAGGAAATGCAACCTGCAGTTTGGCCGGCTTCGCGCCTGGCAGAAGGTACTCACGTCCCGTCGGTCCTCATCGCTGACGACCGTCCAATGGAATTGCCTGCCGAGGGCGAAAGAATGTCACCCTTGGGGTGAGTTGCGGGCCAAAAGGTTAACGCCGCCACAATTTCGACGCCATACCGAACCGGCCATTCCCTAAATCTTTCGCATAGCTGGCTCAAATGCCTACTAGCCAAGGCATTGCGAAAGGTCCGCCTGATGCCCAATAGCAACAGTGCGGGCACCTCGTGGGAGTTTGTTATGCGTAACGCCTTCTTCGCGGCCGCACTGTTCGCGCTGATTCCGTCAGCGCAGGCCGCGGTTGCCCCGGAGATCGATCCGCGCGCCTCGCTTAGCGTCGTGCAGCAATGGATCTACAATTATCGCGCCAAGCCTGACTACGCGCACGTGCCGGCTGCCGTGCGTGTGCTGTTTCACTCGCAAACCTTCAAGGAGCCGGAAAACGCCGGCATCTATCTCGGCTTTATCGCCGGTGCGATCGGATCGAATCCGGCCAAGGCAGAGCAGCTGGTGAACAGCTTTTTCCCGGTGCGGCAGGAGGACGAATGGGTCATCGTGCGTGCGATTGCCTATTCCGGCCTGCCGGACTGGCGCAATCTTCTGCGCCGGGTGGCTTCGAAGATGCCGGCGCGGCGAAAGATGATCGATGCATATCTTTCCAGCAGGCTGCCGATCCTGACGGAAATCCCGCTGGAGGAGACCAAGCCCGGCATGCTCGACAAGCTGAAGGGCGCTTTCAAGAACCCGTTCACCAAAGAAGAGCGGAAGCTGAACACGAACCTGACCTATGCCGGCAACCAGGATTTGCTGGACACGTTGTGGGGATACTATTTCGCCACCGGTTCGCATGAACCGGTCCTTCGCATTATGCAGATGCTGCCCTGGTCGAAGAGCCGCGACACCATCGAAAAGCTGACCGTTGGCAGCATGGCGCGCTATACGCTCGCAAGCTATGCCGTCCGCGACGCCGAATTACGCGAGTTTCTTCGGAGCGAGCTGCCCAACCAGCCGGCCGCGGTCAAGGTCCCGCTCGCCGAGGTGATCGAGGCCGCCGACACCGTGCAGCTCGGTGCGGTCCGCAAGGACGCCCTCGCAGCCGTCGACGAGCTCAAGACCAAGGGCTCCGATTCGCGGCGCAACCTCGACTTCTGGGGCCAGGTCGGCGTCGGCGCGGTTGCGCTGGGCTGCGTCTCGGCCGCCGCGATGGGAGCGGTTGCGATCGGCATTCCCTGCGTGATCGGCGGCTCGGCGTCACAAGGGCTGCTGTCCTTCTGGGAAAAGCAGCAGTAAGCGTCGCAGGGTCACACAGAAATCGCGATTGGTCATTGTCGCGTGCTGGCTCCCATCGCATGCGAGCGTTGCATCGAAAGGCGTTCATCTCTCTGGCCTTGCTGGTGCTGGTGATGGCTTTGCTGCTGTTCGGCGCGGCAGGGACGCTGCGCTACTGGCAGGCTTGGCTGTTTCTGGCCACCTATTTTGCGGTGTCGCTGGCGCTCACACTTTATCTGATCAAGAGGGATCCGGCGCTTCTGGCGCGGCGAATGCGGGGCGGTCCCTTTGCCGAACGCGAGCCGACGCAGAAAATCATTATGTCCTTTGCCTCGCTCGGATTCATCGCGCTCCTGGTTTTGCCGGCCGTCGACCACCGCTTCGGCTGGTCCGACATGTCGCCCGCAATGGCGATCGCCGGCGACCTGCTGATCCTGCTCGGCTGGCTCGGCATCTTCTTCGTCTTCCGCGAAAACAGCTTTGCATCGGCAACCATCGAGTCGGCGGCGGACCAGCGGGTGATATCCAGCGGTCCATATGCTTGGGTCCGGCATCCGATGTATGGGGCCGGCTTCCTGTTGCTGCTCGGTATTCCCATCGCGTTGGGATCGTGGTGGGGCGTGCTGGTCGCGTTCGCGATCCTGCCCGCGCTGATCTGGCGGCTCCTCGACGAGGAAAGATTCCTGGCTCGGAATCTCCCCGAATACGCCGAGTACCAGGGCAGGGTGCGCTACCGGCTGCTGCCGCTGCTCTGGTGAATTTACGACCAGAGGCCTGCAAAGCGATCGCACGGGCCGAGCAGCAGGCTTGCGAGTTCCGGTCAGTCGGATTGGCTTGCCGCAAAGGTTGTTACTTGGCATACTTTCAACCTTATGGGAGCTCGCCGCGACCAGGCCACATGCGGCGTCCGCTAGCCGTGGCCCGGCCGAGGACTGAAGGAATGCCGATCGGCATTCCCGTTCAAAGGTTCGAAATGAAGAGTCCTACGTCGCTTGCTGAGTTGCAAAACACGCTCGGAGCCCCGTCGGGCGAGACCGTCGAAAACCTTCGGCTGCTGAAGGCGTTCGTGCGGCTCGCGCCCAATCAGCGCTTCGAAATCATCGAGATGGTCGAGCGTCTTGCGACCGATTCTCCGCCAGCTCCCGGCCGGCCGCTGTCCTGATGGCGCACCGCCTTCGCAGGACCGGACCGCTCGCCGGCAGGCCCTTCGGTCCTGCGGCCCCTTCGACGCGCAAAAAATGCCGCCGGCCCGGCCGGCAAGGGCATCGCAAAGACGCCATTGGGCAGATATGGTACGGATTGTTTAAAGAGCGGAGGACGACGAGCATGGCTGAACCAAAACTGGAAGTTCCTGCCGAATTGCGCGAATTGGCCGAGAAGACCATTGAGCAGGCGGAAAAGGCGTTTGGGATGTTCTTCGATGCCGCCAGCAAGTCGATTTCCTCGGTGCCGGGCGCGGGATCGGACATTTCCAAACAGGCCCTGGCACTCACCGAACAGAACATGAAGGCGGCGTTCGATCATGCGCGAAGGCTCGTCCACGCGACCGATTTTCAGGAAGCCATGCGCATTCAGTCGGAATTCCTGAGGAGCCAGTTCACCAATGCCGGAGAGCATATGAGGCAGATCACCGGCCAGGTCATGTCGGCCGCAAAGGATGCGACCAAAGGCAAGTTCTAGGCATGGGTTTGGCTGCCTACAAATTCTCCTTGCGCGCGGCAGCGCGGCGGACTTCAATTAAGATCGCAGGTCCATGACGGGCCACCGGATGGATCCCATCCGCCGTCTGTCATCCTTTCTGCTGATCCCTGTCGGCCAAAACCGGCAGGGATTTGCATTTTGCGGCCGCGCTACTTTCCGAGCGATCCGATATGGGCCGCAATATCCCATGCGCTCCTGGTCAACAGCCTGATTTCCGCGGCCGAGCGTGCCCCTCAGTAATCGCCGGGATTGGCGATCATGGGCCGCGTCGAGTCGGCGGGCGAGAGATTGCTGGAAGCACTGCTTTGCAGGAAGCGGTCGAGCGTCGCCTGGATCCTCTCTTTGAGCGCATCGGGGCCGCGATCGCTCAAGTCGGTATGAAGCGCGCCAGTGTTGACGATATCGACGCCTGTCGCCTTCGCCTGGCCCGGCGTCGGCAGCACACCGGGATCGGTCTTGAAGCGAGGATCCTTCGAGCGGAAGGACAGGACCTTCAACCTGTCGCTGAGCACGAAGGGTACGCGCAAATTGTCGAGCGTGATCACCTTGGACACCAGCTCGGGATGCTCCTTGGCGAAGTACATCGACACGTCGCCGCCGTTGGAATGTCCGACCAGCGTCAGGTGATCGTAGCTCGCGTTTGGTTGCAGCTTTTGCAGCTTGGCGAGCACGAAAAGGATGTTGGCCTCGCACCGAATATAGATCCCGCGCCGGCCCACATAGGGCATGCCGATCTTCGTCATCAATGGCGGATCGCTCGGCAGGTCCTGCTGGATGCTGGCAACCAGGTAGCCGCGTGTGGCGAGCGCGTTGGCGAGGAAGGAGTATTCGGTGTTCTTGACGGTATTGCCGTTGCTGATGATCGCTACGGGAAGCTTCCAGAAGCCATAGTTCGCCTTCATCTCGTAGTCGCGGCGCACAGCAAGGTCGACCGACACGGGACGCTGCCGCGCCGCGTCGTAAAGGTCGAGCGTCTCGTGCCGGATGGCCCATTTGCTGATGGCGAAGTATTCGCCGCCGGCGAGGACGCATAGACAGGCCAGGATCGCAAGAGCCCTTCTCATCGTTTCCAACCCGATCACGTCTCATTCAAAAGATGGTGTTGGTACGCTCGGCGCGCGCCCCTTGATCCGCGGTGGGGAAATTAAATTTCGGAAAGCTTCCGTTTCGAAAGGAATATTATGCCCGTGGGCTCCGCCGTGGCGATTTTGCTGCACGCAGCGCCATATCGATCTTGCTCTGGACGCGGCGGATCGCGAGAGCGGCGAGCCTGGTCTGGGTCTTGCCGGTCTTGATCGTCTCGCCGATCTGGAACCGCCATTCCCACACCTCCGGATCGGCGGTCGCGGTCACGGTGTACTCGACGCCCTTGTGGATCACAGAAGGTTCCTCGTTCTCCGGCATCAGCGGGAGGACAACGTTTCCCGCTCGCGATCAATCCGGACCTCTACGGGAAGGGCGGCAGTTCGGGAGCGTTTTGACGCAGCCGTGCTGCGTTCTCCAAGACCTTTCGGACCCAAGAGCACAGACGAGACCATCTCGCCATAGCGCAAGGGAGGTCGGGTCGTTCCGGATGAACCTGCGGTGACCATGCTCGTGTTCTCTCTGCTACCCGGAGGCGCGCGGGCGCCGCCAGCACCCGATGTTTTCTGCACTGATGGCGGCTGATTTTTGTTCGGGAATTCACAAGTGTTTCGCGGCGATCGAAGCAGTGCAGCAGAAATCTCTGCTACCTTTGACCACGGCCTCAGCGCAAAGGACGATTCGTGAACAGCCCTGGCAAGCCGGTACCGGTGCGGCACATCGCGGTCCTCGGAGTTCCCATCGACATGGGAGCCTCGCAGCGAGGAACGCTGATGGGCCCCGCGGCACTCCGGACTGCGGGTCTCCTTGCCGTGCTCGAGAGCCTCGGCTTCGAGGTCACGGATCATGGCGATCTCTCGGTCAACGGCATGGCTGACCTTGTCGATGTACCGCCGGAGAAGGCCAACCACTACCGGGAGATCCAGCGCTGGACTCGTCTCCTGAGCAGGCGGGGCTATGAGATTGCACGAACCGGGGCCTTCCCGATCTTTCTTGGCGGCGACCACTCACTGTCGATGGGTTCGGTGAACGCCATGGCGCGTCATTGGCAGGACGAGGGGCGAGAGCTGTTCGTCCTGTGGCTCGATGCACATGCCGACTACAATACGCCGGCGACGACACTGACCTCCAATATGCACGGCATGGCAGCGTCATTTCTTTGCGGCGAAGCCGGCCTTGACGGTCTTCTGGGCGGGGAGCCGCGAGCCTCGATTACCCCCGATCAACTGAAACTGTTCGGCACCCGTTCGATCGACAAGCTGGAGAAGGACCTCCTGCGTTCGCGATGCGTCAGCATCGTCGACATGCGCGAGATCGACGAGTTCGGTGTCGGCGTCCCGATGCGGCGTTTCATCGAGAAGGTGCGCGGGCGCGACGGCGTGATTCATGTGAGCTTCGATGTCGATGTCCTCGATCCCGATGTCGCGCCCGGCGTCGGCACCACGGTGCCGGGTGGCGCGACCTATCGCGAAGCGCATCTGGTGATGGAGTTGCTGCACGATTCCGGACTGGTCGGATCGGTCGATATCGTGGAGCTCAATCCGTTTCTGGATGAGCGGGGCCGGACCGCGCGCACGGCCGTGGAACTGATTGCCAGCCTGTTCGGCCAGCAGATCATCGACCGGCCGACGCCGAGCAATGCGATCGAGCCAGGCGAATAAATGGCGCTTAAGGGCGCTTCACGGTGCGGGCTTGATGCCCAACTCGGCGAAATACCGTGTGAGCGCGCCGGAGCTACCGCCGGCATCGGCGAACGCCACATAGGTATCAGGCCGGATGAGATAAACGGCGTCGCGGGAGAGGCCCGCGGTGGCGCATTCGGCCTGCCAGTCGAAGACATGCAACGGCAGCCCGCGCCTTGCGCAGGTTGCGGTGATCTCCGGACTCGCCGAACCATAGACGTGGACCTGCCAATCCATCGTTCTGAGCGAGGCGAAATTATCCGCGCCATCCGTTTTGACCCACGGCAGGCGGTCGCCGCCTCGCACGCGCCCCGCCTTGCCTCGGCTCAACGGGCTGCCGCGATAATTCAGCATGGTCTGCGAAACCGTGCGGAAGGCGATTTTGCGTGCCGCTGGAAACGAAAAAGCCGCTAGAATCGCGACCGGCGCGATCTGCGTACGAACGAAATTCGCAAACGCCCCTTCGCCGGTCGCGAAGGTGAAGACGCGATCGGTGGTGGCAACGAGGCGACGGGCAAAGCCGATCCGCTCGGCTTCATAGCTGTCGAGCAAGGCATCGCCCGCGCGCCCCCTCAGAACCGCGGCGAGCTTCCACGCAAGATTGATCGCATCGCCAATCCCGGTGTTCATGCCCTGGCCACCGGCAGGGCTATGGATATGCGCAGCGTCGCCGGCAAGGAAGACGCGTCCCTTTCGAAAATGCTGCGTCACGCGGTGATGGACATGATAGGTCGAGAACCAGTTCACCTTGGCGATTTTGACCTTCATATTGGCGATGGCGCGATCACTGACGTCGGCGATGGTCAGCGTCTCCGCACGCTCTGCGCGCCTGCCGCGCACAGTGCCGATCAGCCGCGCGCGGCCCTGTCCGGCCAGTGGAAAGACGGCCAGGAAATCGGCGTCGTCGAGATCGACATGTAGCTCGCCGTTCAACGCGGGGCCTCTTGCCTCGACATCGGCGACGTAAAAGACGTGCGGATAGGTGCCGCCGGGAAAGCAGGTCCCGATCAGCTCCCGCACCTTCGAGCGCGCGCCGTCGCAGCCGACGAGGTAACTTGCCTCGCAGTCCTGCTCGCTGCCGTCGGCGCAGCACAGGCGGGCGGTCACGCCATTATTCCGCTCGACGAAGCTTACGAGCTCGGTACGCCGTTCGACATTTGTGCCGAGCGCCGCTAGCCGCTCGATCAGCAGCTTTTCATGCTCGTCCTGGGGGAAGATCAGCATGAAAGGGTAGGGCGTCAGCCCCGCGCCGAGGTCCTTCAGCGAGATGCCTGCCTTGCGCTTGCCCTTGACCCAGAAATTGCCGGCCGGGACCTGGTGGCCTCGCGCGACCACGGCGTTGGCAAGGTCGAGCTGGCGGTAGAGTTCGAGCGTCCGGGCCTGGATGGCGAGCGCGCGCGACGTTGTACCCGGCTCGGCGGTCATGTCGACGATCCGCACGCTAACTCCGAGCTTGGTCAGCCAAAGCGCCAGCACCAGCCCCGTCGGACCGGCACCGGAGATCAGGACATCGGTTGGCGGCATCAATCCCTTCCTCGGTCGGGCCTGAAAGGCCTTGGGATTTCAGTCTGAAGTCGGGTCACCAGGCGTCACCTCGGCATGCAGCTTGCATCGCAGAAAGCTCAATAGCCGATAGTCTTTCCTGCAATATGGCCCATATCAGGAGGCTTCATGACCATCACGGCAGCCGCGCCGGGCACAGCCACCGAGCCTATCAGAATCAATGCGATCGTCTTTGCAAGCTGCGTCGGCACTATTATCGAATGGTACGATTTCCTGATCTACGCGACTGCGGCTGCACTGGTCTTCAATAAGGCGTTCTTTCCGACGTTCGATCCGCTCGCGGGTACGCTCGCTGCGCTTGGCAGCTATGCGGTGGGTTTTCTGGCGCGGCCCCTTGGCGGTGCGCTGTTCGGGCATTTCGGCGACCGGCTGGGGCGCAAATCCATGCTGGTGCTGACGCTGTTCATCATGGGGCTCAGCACGTTTAGCATCGGCCTGTTGCCGACCTATGAAAAAATCGGCGTGCTCGCACCGATCCTGCTGTTTGCGCTTCGGATCGTCCAGGGCATCGGCCTCGGCGGCGAATGGGGCGGTGCTTCGCTGATGGTGCTCGAGCACGCGCCGGCGGATCGGCGCGGCTTCTATACGAGCTTCGTGCAAATCGGCTTTCCCATTGGACTGGTGCTGGCAACGCTGGTGTTCGCCCTTGTCGCAAAAATGCCGGACGCCGATTTTGCGGCCTATGGCTGGCGCATTCCGTTCCTGATCAGCATCGTCCTGCTTGTGGTCGGCACCTTCGTGCGCTGGCGCGTGCCGGAGACGCCGGTGTTCGAAGGGCTCAAGAATCGCGATGCGGTGGCCAAGAACCCGGTTGGTGAAGCCGTCGCCGGCAGCACCAAGGAATTCTTCATCGCCGTCGGCCTCAAGCTCTCCGAGGTGTCGTGGGTCTACATGTTGACGGTGTTCGTAGTGGTCTACGCCACGACCAAGCTTGGCCTGCCCAAGCAGATGATGCTGGATGCCGTGATGTATGCCGCGCTGCTCGAGTTGATCAGCCTGCCTCTTTTCGGCATGATCGCGGACAGGATCGGCCGACGGCCGCTGTTCATCCTGGGCGCGCTTTTCACGATCGCCTATGCCTTCCCGCTGTTCTGGCTGATCGAAAGCAAGAGCACCGCGCTCATCTTCATAGCGATCATGATCGCGATGAATTTCGGCCACGGCATGATGTTCGGAATAGAGTCCTGCTATTTTCCAGAATTGTTCGGCGCGCGCGTCCGTTACAGTGGCGCTTCGTTCGGATTTCAGGTGTCGGCCGCGCTCGGTGGCGGCTTTTCGCCGATCATCGCGACCGCGCTGGTCGGATATTTCGGCGGCACCAGCGGCGTCTCCGTCATGATGATCGTCCTCGCGCTGATCACGCTTGCGGCCGCGCTCGCCGCGCGCGAAACTAAGGGTGCTTCACTCACCGAATGAGACGGGCGGGCCCGGTTGCTGTTTGGCATCTTCATTTATGACGGCGTGGAGCCGATCGACCTCGCGACTTACGGCGTGTTGTCGATGGCGCGCCGGATCGCGCCCGAGATCGCGATCTGCACGATTGCACCGCGGGCGGGCTCCGTTGCGCTGGCGAACGGGCTCAAGGTGACCGCCGATTACGGCATCGACGACGCACCTCCTTGCGATCTCGTGATCGTCACGGGCGGAGCAAGCTGGCCCGCTCAGGCCGAGACGCAAGCCACGCTGCAATTTATTCGCCGCGTGCATGCCTCAAGTCGGATCGCGTCGGTTTGCACGGGCGGCATGATCCTCGCAGCAAGCGGAATCCTTGACGGCGGCCCCGCCACCACCAAGCGCGAGGTGGTGCCTCCCGAAGTCTCGCCGATCAAGATCATGCAGTCGAAACATCCCGGCATCGACGTGCGTGAGGCCGTGCTGGTCGAGCAAGGGGGAGGGGTCGTCACCGGTGGCGGCGTATCGCTTTGCATCGACACCACGCTGCATCTTTTGGCCGAGATGCTCGGTCAGAACGTCGCCGACGAGACCGCGCGTATCATTGAATACCAGCGCGCGCTGCGCGCCAATCGCGAAGGATTTGTGCCTCTCGCGCAATAAACGGGGCCGTCGGCGCACGACATCTGCGCCTCTGCAGCGAATGTGCTATTGTCCGACGTCATGAGGCCGCGGCAAAACAGCGGTCCAAGGGGAGAGAAATGCCATGCGGAAACGTCAATGGTCGAGGCGCGACCTTCTGAAAACCTCGACGGCGCTTGCCGCGGGCACGCTGTTTGCGGAGCCGGTGCGAGCGGCCGCGCCGCCGCCCGCAAGTGTAACGCCCGAGCTGATCGAGGCCGCGCGCAAGGAAGGCAAGATCTCCTATTACTCCGCGCTCGAACTCAATACCGCCGAACGGCTCGGCAAGGCTTTCGAGGCCAAGTACCCGGGTATTGCCGTTCGTGTCGAGCGGTCCGGCGCCGAGCGGATTTTTCAGCGGATCGCGCAGGAGCAGGCGAGCGGCATCAATGCGGTCGACGTTGCCAACTCCACCGATCCCGCGCACTACCTCGACTGGAAGTCGAAAGACTGGCTCGCGCCCTATCTGCCCGACGATGTCGCCAGATATTTTCCGGCGGACCAGGCCGACCCCGACGGCCTTTATGCGACCTCATGCGCCTGGATCGAGACCATCGGCTACAACACCAATCTGGTGAAGGCCGAGGACGCGCCGAAGGGCTATCTCGATCTGCTCGATCCCAAATGGCAGGGCAAGATCGTCAAGGCGCATCCGGGTTATAGCGGTGCCATCATGACCGCAACCTTCGTGCTCTCGCGCGAGCTCGGCTGGCAGTATTTCGAGAAGCTCGCGCAGCAGAAGGTGCTGCAGGTGCAGTCGGCGGCCGACCCGCCGAAGAAGCTGATATTGGGCGAGCGCGCCGTCATGGCCGACGGCAACGATTACAATCTGTTGCTGCTCAAGGAGCAGGGCAAGCCGGTCGAGGTCGTTTATGCGAGCGAGGGCGCGCCGTTGATCATCGTGCCCTCCGGCGTGTTTCGCAACGCGCCCAATCCGAATGCCGCGCGGTTGTTTCAAAGCTTCTTCTTCAGCGCCGAGGGGCAGCAATTGCTGGTGGACGAGTTCGCGCACCGCTCGTTTCATTCGCAGATCAGGGAAAAGCCGGGCCGGCAGCCATTGTCGGCGCTGAAGCTCTTGAAATCGGATCCGGCCGCGGTGCTCGCGCAAAGCGAGGAGATCAAGGCGCGGTACGCAAAGCTGTTCAGGGTCTAGTCAGGGCCTCGCCCGGTCGGGGCTTTCGCAAATATGTTGCGTGCGGAGTTCTCCGCAGGGAAGGCGGTCATGGCCGCGTCGCATATTTGCAAAGCGGCTGTCCTATGTTTCGCGGCGGCTGCGTCGCTTTATTTTTCTCGGTGTGATGACATTCACATCCTGCGGCAGCGACAAAAACTACCTTCAGGGAGATTGAAACCTCCAACGCGCCGATTCGCGTTGGATCCCAAGGTCCTTCTTGAAGGAGAGATTGAGATGGAACTCACGCAGAAATTGCGGCTCACGAGCGCTAAACGCGGCGAACAGAGCCACGATATGGCGATCGTGCTGGGATATTCGATTTTGGCGATCCTGTTGCTGCTGGCGATCTACTTTGCTTCGGGTGGGCCCGGCACGGCGCCCGTCGATTTCGCCGATATGAGCGTCTTTCCGTAGCGCGTGATGCAATCCCGACGAATGGAGAAGGCCCATGTTTGGCGATGATGCTACACGTTGTTCCAACGGACTGACTGCGCAGACGTTTCGCGAGGCGACCCCTGAAGAGCGTGTCGTCTACCGAAGATGGCTGCGCGGCGCGATCGTGCTCTACGGTGTGCTGTTTCTGACGTCTGGAGTCCTTGCGGTCGTCAGCTATTCAGGCGCCGGCTTGACGCAAATCTCGAAACTGTCGGCGCATCCGACTGCGGCTTCGCGGATAGCCAACTAGGTACAGTCAGGCCGAGGCATTAGGCGTTGAGGCAGGTGTGACGCGGCTGCGCAGGCCGGCAGCCACGTCACTGCCGAAGCCGTCAGGTTTTCCGCCCATAGTTCAGAAGCCCGCCGCTCGTCTTGGGCGGATGTGCGGCAATAGCCTCTTCGTTCGGCTCGGTACCCCAGCCGGGGCGATCCGGAAGGATCAAATAGCCGTCTTTGACGTCGGGTACATGCGTGAACAGCTCGTGGTCCCAGGCGAGACGATCGATATCGATTTCCATGATGCGCAGGTTCGGAACGGCCGCCGAGAAATGCGCGTTCATCATCGAGCAGAGATGGCCGTAGAAATTATGCGGCGCTACATTGACCTCATGGGCCTCGGCGGCCGCCGCAATCTTCATCGATTGCCACACGCCGTTCCAGGGCGTGTCGATGATAGCGACATCCATCGCCTGTTCGCGGAAATAGGGCAGGAATTCGCGCAGACCCAACAGCGTCTCGCATGACGATATCGGGTGCGGGCTCTGCCGCCGGATATAGCCGAGCGCTTCCGGGCTGAAGCTGTCGATCTCGATCCAGAACATGTCCAGGCCCTCGATCGCGCGGATGATCTTAAGGTAACCCTCGGTCTTGGCGTTGAAGTTGAGGTCGAGCAGAATGTCGATATCGGGTCCGGCGCCCTCTCGGATCGCCTCAAGATGCATACGCAGGTCGCGCAGCACCTTGCGATCGACATTGATCTCGGGCTGGAATGGTGAGCCGAAGCCGGGCCGCCAGCCGGTCGGTTTGCCGCCGTCATAGGTGAAGATGTTGGTCTTGAGCGCGGTGAATTTCTTTTCACGCGCCTCTCGTCCGATCGCCTTCACGCCTTCGAGGCTCTCGATCGGCGGCTTGTACCAGGTGGGATGGTTGATACGCCATGTCGCGCAGTGCGACCAGTAGACGCGAACGGCATCGCGGATCTTGCCGCCGAGCAGATCGTAGCAGGGGACGCCGAGAAGCTTGGCCTTGGCGTCAAGCAGCGCGTTCTCGATCGCACCGAGCGCCTGGGCGACCACGCCTCCGGCGGCCGGGCGCGTCGCTGCGAACAATTCGGCATGGATGCGCTCGTGTTGAAAGGCGCTCTGTCCGATCACACGCGTCGACAGACGCTGGATCGCGGCGCTGACGCCGGGCGAGCCAAAGCCTTCATCATATTCGCTCCAACCGACCACGCCGTCTTCGGTCGTGGCCTTGACAAAGTGGTAGTTTCTCCAGCCCGCGTCGCAGGCGAGAAGTTCGACCTTGGTGATTTTGGATGATTTTGTCATGGCGCTCCCCTGCTGTTTTCAGTGAGTATGGCGGGGCTCGCCTCGCTGATCCAGCCCGATCGCAGCAAGGCAGCCATATGCAAAGCCCCGCGGCGACCCGTTAGAATCGATACGAAGGCTGCTAAGACGCTTATCACAGACCACTAACGCCCGTCGGCGCAAGCGGTCGTCCGGGACATGCAGCGGCCTTGCGAACGCTCGTCCGAGTTGCAGCGCGCCATGGCGGCGCTCTGGGCTTCGGGATAGGTCGAGCCAATCGCAGTGAAGGACAGATTCCAGCGCCTTCGCTGGTAGTTTCCAATGAAGGTCGCGAGGCCCACGCACTGTTGCCCGGAGACCGTCGTCACCTCGCACCCGCCGTGTCCAAAGCGTGCGCATTGCCTTAAGACCTGCGCTTCAGCCTCCGGTTGAGACGCCATCTTCCAGACCGAGGAATAGGAGCCGTCGGCAGTGAAGGCGATCGCGCCCCAAAAGATGTCCGACGGACTGTTCGGCTGGTTCGGTGCAGGTTTGGGCTCAAGGCTTGGGGGAATGTAGTCTGTTCGCGGCCTGGACGGCGATGGTGCGGCCGGGTTTGCGGGCTGCGGGGTTGGCGCAATCGACGGTGGCAGTTGTTCGGGGCCGCCAAGCGAGCTCTGGGCGATCAGGCGCCTTGAATCCTCTGTCAGGCCTTCGCTCGCAAGAGCGCGTTGTGCGGGCGCGGTGACGATCATGACAAACGTGATCGCTGCCTTCGTCGATTTTGCGATGGATTGAATCGCCCGCAATCGCTTCATCTTCCTGACAATCCCGTTCAGATCAACTCCTGGCCGCGAGCCGCCTTACCGCATCCAGCGTGGCGGCGCTGGGACGCCCGTCGATCGCTTCGGAATAGAGGCCCTTTTCTTCGAGGCGCCGCTGCAGATTTTGCCAGAAGTCGGGGGTCCAGAGGTCCGAGCGCGTCGTCAGCGATTGCACGGTGACGTCGTACTTGTTTTCCAGCGCATGAATGATGAGCCGTGCGGCCTCGCTGCCGTCGCGCTGCAGGCCGAGCAGGCCGGAATTATACGCCCAGCCGAGATTGTGCAGGCCGAGCGAGTCGTTCTTGTCGGCCGCGTTGCGGTAAAGCTTCAGCGCCATCTCGTGGTCGCGCGGCTTGCCGCCGACACCGTTCTCGTAGAAATAGCCGAGCGCGGCACCGGCGCGGATCTGGCCCTTGTTTGACGCGGCTTCGTAAGCGGCGACCGCTTGATCCATATCGACCGGTGTTCCGCCCAGCCCGCGCGCGTAGCAATCGCCTTTGATGAACAAGGCATCCGCGAACACATTGGGCGTCACCCTGCGCGCATAGTTGCAGGCCCTTGTGAAATCCTGACGGACGTTCACCCCTCGCCAATAGGTCAGCGCCAGATTGCCGATCGACCACTCGTCGCCCTGGCTTGCCCCCTTGCTGTACCAATCGACGGTCTTGCCGATATCAGGCTGCACGATCGTCGAGAGCTTGTAATAGGGGTCGAACAGGGTCGCATAGAGGAATTGGGCGCGCATGTCGCCCGTGAGCGCCTCCCGCTCCAGCGCATCCATGGCCTGCCGGTTGGATTTCGCGCTGTCGCGCAGCGCCAGCAACGCCTTGTTGCGTGCGTCGGTATCGACGGGCTTCGCCCACGGCACGTTCCGGTTGGATGCCGGCATGGCCCAGAGCAGCAGCACCAGCACCGCCGCCAGCGCCTGTGGCCAGATCAGCCAGGCGAGGCGATACCACTTGTCATCGTACCACAGCCTCCCGTGCGCGGAGAGCCAGGTCGAGCGGGTCGAAGTCATGAAGCTCTCTCCACAGTCCTGCCCATGATCAGCTCGCCGTTGCGTCCAACAGATCCGCAGTCTCTATCCGCGACAGGTCAGCGCTGGCATCGGTGGAAATTCGAATCGCCTGCGACTCTCGTGCCTTTTCCAGTAGCGTTCGCATCGAGCGGGCATTGCCCCAGTCCGGCATCGTCGCGCGTTGTTCGATCCACGGCGCAAGCGCTGCCGCAAAATCGTCAGACAGCGAGAATTGCTGGCGGGCCGCCATCCGCTTGAGGATCTCGCAGAGGTCGGTGATGCCGTAAGGCGGAAAGTTGATCGTCTTGGTGAAGCGGCTGCTCAGTCCCGGATTGCTCTCGATGAATCGGCGCATCTCGTTGGGATAGCCGGCAACGATCACGACGATGCGGTCGCGGTTGTCCTCCATGAACTTCAAGAGCGTATCGATCGCTTCCTTGCCGAAATCGTGACCCGTGCCGGCGCCGCTGGCCAGCGTATAGGCTTCATCGATGAACAGGATGCCGTCGAGCGCCTCGCGGCACTTGTCGAGCGTCTTGATCGCGGTCTGTCCGACATAGCCGGCAACGAGTCCGGCGCGGTCAGTCTCCACCAGATGCCCTTTGCGCAGGACCTTCAGCGCACGGAAAACGTCGCCGAGCACCCGCGCGACCTCGGTCTTGCCGACGCCGGGCGGGCCGGTGAAGACCATGTGCTGGCTGACGGCGGCGATCGGAAGCCCTTGCTCCCGGCGCTTCTGCTCGACATCGAGCCGAGCCGTGAGCCGATTGATCTCGTGCTTGACTGGCGCAAGGCCGACCATGGCATCAAGCCTGGCGAGCGCACTGGCAACCGAAACCTCGTTGTCGTCGGCTTTCTGCCCGGTCGCCTGCACGATATCCTCGATCGTCACGCGGGCGATATCGGCGGATGGGTCGCTTGCCACCCGCAGCGCCTGAGCCTCCCGCGATTTCTCCAGAAGCGTGCGCATCTCGCGCGCATTGGCCCAATCTTCGGCCTTTGAGCGGCTCTCGATCCAGGGTTTCAGCTTGGCCTCAAAGCCTTCGGGCAGATCGAACTGCTGTTTGGCGGCCATGCGCTTGAAGATCTCGCAAAGCTCGTCCGTGTTGTAGGACGGGAAGTCGACGGTCTTGCTGAAGCGGCTCGCCAATCCCGGATTGCTGTCGATGAAGCGGCGCATTTCGTTGGGATAGCCGGCAACGATGACGACGATGCGGTCGCGGTTGTCCTCCATGAATTTGAGCAGGGTGTCGATGGCTTCCTTGCCGAAGTCGGCATTGCCGGAGCCGGCGGATGCAGCAAGACTATAAGCCTCGTCGATGAACAGGATGCCGTCGAGCGCCTCGCGGCACTTGTCGAGCGTCTTGGTCGCGGTTTGCCCGATATAGCCGGCGACGAGGCTCGCGCGGTCGGTTTCGACGACATGTCCTTTGCGCAGGACCTTCAGTCCGCGATAGATCTCGCCGACAAGGCGCGCGATCTCGGTCTTGCCAACGCCGGGCGGGCCGGTGAAGACCATATGCTGGCTGAGCGCGGAAACATCGAGGCCCTGATCCCGTCGCTTCTGCTCGACCTGCATGCGCGCGATCAGGCCCTTTACCTCCTGCTTGACCGGGGCGAGGCCGACCATGGCATCGAGTTTCGCGAGCGCGACTTCCGTGGGCGATGCTTCGGTCTGCTCGTCGGCCTCGACGATGCGGATGGGGCGAACCAGATCAGTCGCGCTCGCTTGTGGCCGGTCGCGCGCCTCGACCAGCCGCATCGCGACAAAGGTCATGCTCAGTCCCGCCATGAGGATGAATGCGATGGTGAGCCAGGTAATCATGATGCCCCCGTCAGCCGCGTCCGGTCGCCGCCATCAGATCGGCGATCTCGATGCGCGAGAGATCGGCGGTCGGATTTGTCGCTATGCGCATGGCCTGGGCTTCGCGCGCCTTTTCCAGGATTGTGCGCATCTCGCGCGCGTTGGCCCAATCGTCGGCGCGCGATCGCTCCGTGATCCACGGCTTGATCCTCGCCGCAAAATTCTCCGGCAGGGTAAAATGCTGTCTTGCGGCCATGCGACGGAGAATCTCGCAAAGGTCTTCGGCGCCGTAGCGCGGAAAATCGATGGTCTTGGGGAAGCGGCCGGCGAGACCCGGATTGGTGTCCATGAAGCGTCGCATCTCGTTCGGATAGCCTGCGACGATCACCATGATGCGATCGCGATGGTCTTCCATGAACTTCAGGAGCGCATCGATGGCTTCCCTGCCGAAATCGCCACTCGATCCGGGCGTGCCGGCAAGCGTGTAGGCTTCGTCTATGAAGAGAATGCCGTCGAGCGCCTGGTTGCACTTTTCCAGCATCTTCGGTGCGGTCTGCCCGATGTAGCCGGCGACGACGTCCGAACGCTGGACCTCGACGAGATGCCCGACCCGCAGCACGCGCAGTGCGCGATAGATGTCGCCAAGCGCGCGCGCGACCTCGGTCTTGCCGACGCCGGGCGGGCCGGTAAAGACCATGTGGAGACTCAACGGTGCGGTCGGCAGTCCTTGCGCGCGTCGCTTCTGCTCGACCTGCAGCCGCGCGATCAGGCCGTTGACCTCGCGCTTGACCGGCGCAAGGCCGACCATCGCCTCGAGATCCTCGATCGCCTTGTCGGGCGGGGTATCGGGAAGCTCTCGCTCCGGCGCAAACAGCATCTTGAACGCGCCGGACATCCCGCCACTCGAGGCCGGCTGTAGCGCGCCGGCCCTGGCGTAGCTTGCGGCGATGGAGCTCACCAGTAGCCCCACGGAGACGATCACAAAGATGATGGCCAGGCCGCTCAGGGTGTGTTGGGCCGCAGGCGGCAGCCCCTTGATCCAGCCGGCCGGCCCGGACTGCGGGTTCATGATCCAGGCAGTGATGATGGCGGCGGCGATGCTGCCGAGGATGATGGCGAGGATTTGCTGGTCCTTGAAGAAGTTCTTCATCGCAAGACCCTTTCGCTAACACGGGCTCACGGCGCGCCACACGACAGGGACGCTTTGCGCGGTCGGCAAATCCAAAAGCACCTTGGTCGGCGTGAGCCCGAGAATGGCGCCGGCTGCATTGCCTTCGACCACGAAGGTGCCGGCGCCGGCGCCATAGGGAGCGGGGTAGGGCACCGCGATCCGCTGCATGCCCTCGGTGACTGTGAAATAGGGCGAGACATAGCTGCCTGAGCGAATTCGCAGCGTGCTGCCGATTGGCGCTGTTCCTTTGGCGATTGTCATGGAGACGAGCGGGATTTTGCAGCGCCTGGCGTCGTCGACCAATCCGCCGGCGACCGATTGCGTCAAGGTGCCAGCGGCATCGTTGAGGTCGCGCGGATCGACGAAGCTGACCGTGGTCTGGTTCGAACCGCCGGTACCAAAACTGAGATCGGATTTCATCGCCACGGCGCCGGCGGCGGCGAGCACGAGCAGCACGCCGACGACACCCACCATCGTCGCGCTGCCGCCGGACTTGTTGCTGCCTGAAGATTTACTCGGTAGCGGCGGCGGCGGAATATTGCCAGCCGGCGTTTGTGCTGAATCGGACATTGCCAGCCCCCTGAAAAGCAGCCCTATTCGCCCGAGAAAGCTTACCCAAGCGGAAAACAGGACGCAAAGCTAATACGGGTGCAAGGTGCCTCAAAGCCGGGTTCGTGCACTGTGATACGGCGCACAGTGTGTGGGTCCGAGGCTCGCGTTCAGCTCGTCACCGACCGCGCCTGCGCTTCAGCTCGTTGATGAAGCCGATTGTGTCGCTGTCGTTCGGATCGATTCGCAGCGCCGCCTGGAAATCCGCCATGGCGTTGTCGAACTGGTTGAGGAAGTAGTAGGAGCGGCCGCGCAGGCGGTAGCTGTAGATCTCGCCGGGATCAAGCGAAATGGCCCTTGTAAAATCGGCAATCGCCGACTGGTACTGGCTCACCTCGAGAAAAGCGTGGCCGCGATACTCGTAGCCCAGCCGGCTATTCGGATCGAGCTCGATCATCTTGTTGCCGTCATCATAGACGCCGCGCCAGTTGTGGGTGTTTTCATAGATCGAAGCGCGGTTCTCAACGGCCATAAACAGTTTCGGATCGCCTTGTTATAGGAATCCAGCGCCTCGTTTTGCCGCTTCAGATTGTTCAGCGCGACGCCGCGATCATTGTGGGCGAGCGCATAATCCGGCTTGAGCAGGATGGCATAGTCGAAATCCTGCAGCGCGCGTTCATCGTTCTTGAGGTCGATCAACAGCCAGCCCCGGTCGACAAAAAATTCAGGGACCCGAGGCGCCATCGAGATCGCTCGATTGTAGTCTGCCATCGCCTCCTGATATTGTTTGGTTTGCTGATATTGCCAGCCGCGATGCCAGTACGCGTAGGGGACGTCGTCGCTTCCGAGGTTTCCGGAAACCAACAGCGCGGTGCAATCGCGGATGGCCTGCGCGTGCTCATTGCCCTTGCACGCTCCGAGTGCGTCAGTCGGCTGTTGTACCGGCGGCGACACAAATTCCTGCCTGGGAGTGTTGTTGAGCGGCGTGGTGACGGGCGTTGGCTTGGGTGCTTCGACCAGCGGCTTCGCCCAGGGAATGAAGGTCTGTGCCGCGGGATAGTTGAGCCACAGCGACACAAACAGCAGCAAGCCCAGCGCCTGCGGCCAGACGATCCAGGCAAGGCGGTACCACGGGTCGTCATACCAGAGCCTGCCGTGAGCCGAGAGCCATGAGGCGGTTTTCGCGCTCATTTGGCCGCCTTTCCGAGAATTATTTCGCAAAATAGAGGTTGATCGCAATGCCGCAGACCAAATTAGATCGCCCGCCGCAAGGGTTCAATCCGACACCCATGATCGCTGTCGCAAGATCTGCTGAACGTGCTTCACGTCACACATTATCGGGGACAATCGCTGCTAGGCTTTCTGTCGATCAACGGGGGCCAGCATGCAAGACGCCGCTTCGCAGGGCCAATCGCAAGGCAAGCGTTCGCCGGTCATCGTCGGCATCGGTGCAGCTGTCGTCGCGGCCACTATCACGCTCGTGGTCATGATGAATAGTTCGCCACAGGTGTCGACATCAGATCAGGCTGCTTCGGTCACCAGGCAATGCACGCTGATGCAGCGAAGGCTGTTGGTCGCAACGGAGCATGGCGGCGGCACGATTCGTTTCCGCGCCAGCGGATGGCTTTCGCCGCCGTTCGCGCTGAGCGCCAGCCTCAGGTGGTGATCTTTCCATTGCCGCGCCCGGGCGACGCACCGGTGAGCGAGCAGATTTCGGTCGAAGGCAACGCCACCAATGTCGTGATCACGAGCGAGGTGACGGATTTGCACCAGGTGTTCGATGTGCCCGGTGTCTATACCTACACCGTGACCTGGGCACCGCGGAAAAGCTGCTGAGCAAAACCCGTCGGCGCGAGGTGGAATTCGACTTACCCTGTTCAGGAGAACCCCGCTCTTCTGAATAAAATTCATCCAAAGGCGCCATGATCGGGGTAATGGCCTCTTTGTTCCCCTTGGGACACCAGAGCTTGCACGTGCGCCCACTTGGGCTCTGCGGGCTCGTTGAACGAATGTTGGCAGAAACCCGGACGAACAGGTCTGGGATCGAGCAGCCATACGTCGTTCAAGGCGTATGCAGGCCGCATTTCGCGCCATCCGAGAGGGGCCGGAGGGGTCATGATGTTTCCCGGGATCGTCCCGAAATTGCGCCAAGCGCAGACGTTTTTGGCCACAATCGGAATCGACGTTGTGGCCATGAAGATTCTGGCTGTTATTTCAATTCTGGCGCTGCTCACCATTTCCGGGGCGGCCTATACCGATCAGCTTTTGACCAGCGACCAGGAGACCGCTCAGCGCGCCAATTGAGCGGCTTTTCAAGATCGCTTCATCTTGGGGACGACAGCGATGCTTTCGGTTGATCAATTCTTGAGGCTCATCAGCGTGCCGGCGTTACTTGTGGCGTTCATGATCGCTTCGCAGATTTCGGCCGCGCTCAATCCAACTTAGCCGTTTTACTCCGCCGCCTGCCAGGATGGTGGACGCATTGCAGCAAGGCCGTCGGCTTCTGTCGCAGAAATGGTGGTGCGGATCATCAGCCGCGGTTCATGCGACGGCCATGGGCGTCCACGATGCATGGTGGCGCGATTGTCCCACATCACGACGTCACCCTGGCGCCATTCATGCAGGTAGCTGCTGCCAGGCGCGGTCGCCAGTTCCGTCAACGCCTCGATCAGCCGCTTGCCCGCCACAGCGTCCATGCCTTCGATCGCATAGGCATGGGATGCGATGTAGAGCGCACCGCGCCCGTTCCTGGGGTTGCGCCAAACCATGCGCCAGCATTGCGCGGGCAGCGCCGCGCGCTCTTCTTCGGTCGCAAGGCCTGGAGCGATCTTGCCACGCGAATGCGCGTAATCGTGCCAGGCAAAGGACTCTTCCAATTGCCGCTGCAGCGTCGTATCGAGCCGCTCGAAGGCGAGACGGGTCGAGACGTATTCGGTTTCGCCGCCATGCTCGGGAATGATGCGCGCCGAAAGGATCGAGGCGAGCGCCGGCACGTGCTTGAAGGAGGAATCGGTGTGCCAAAGCTGGTTGGCCTTGTTGCGCATCTGCATGCGATGATCGGCAGGAACCACCTTTCCGTCGGAGCCGATGGTGGTCAGGATGACAAAATGCGTGCCGGTGCCGTGTGAGCCGACTTTGGTGACTTCGGGCGGACCGAACCGCCGCGAGAATGCGAGCTGCAACTCGTCGCTCACCTCCTGGCCACGCAGGATCAGGACCGAGTGCTGCTCAAATGCCGTGCGCACTGCGGTATAGGCGTCGTCATCGGATGCGACATCCGCAAGCGTCACGCCGCGCAGCTCGGCGCCAAAGCCCGCGCTCAACGGGATAGCTTTCATCGACCTTTCCTCCGTCTTTTCGTTGATTTCAGCTTACGGCAAGGCCGTTTGCCCGGCAATCGCGGCGGCAGGTCGCGCCATTCGCAAAAATGGGCTCCACGGCCGGGAAGCGAATGTTTAGAATTGGACGACTAGACTTCGCCTGTGACTTGTTCGATGAGGGGGCATGCAAACGCGGCGCAAGTTTCTCAGCAAGGCGGTGGCGGCGGCAGCCGCTCTCGGCTCGTTTCCGCCGCTTGCTTTGGCTGAAGCGGCAAAGCCAGCCGGCCCAAGCAAGGTGATGGACACATTAAGCGCCTATATGAGCGCCGCGCGCATGCGTGCCTTGCCCGACGAAGTCACTGAACAAGCAAAATATCATCTGCTCGATACCATCGCCGCGATGATATCGGGGTCGGAACTGCCGCCAGGCCAGGCCGCGCAGCGCTATATCCGCGAGCACAGCGGCACCGGACCGACGACCGTGGTGAGTTCGACCTTGACGGCGCCGGCAATCGATGCCGCGCTCGCGAACGGCGTGATGGCCCACGCCGACGAGACCGATGACTCGCACAACGAGTCTCGCTCGAACCCCGGCTGCGCGGTTGTGCCGGCGGCGCTGGCGGCCGGCGAGGTCTACGGCATCGACGGCATCGGGCTCTTGCGCGCCGTCACGCTCGGATATGACATCGGTCCGCGCGTTGTGATGGCGATGGGCGGCGCCGGCTTCAGCTACGACAGCAGTCTTTCGACGCACAGCATCGCGGGAACGTTCGGCGCTGCTGCTGCGGCCGCGTGCGCCGCGGGTCTCGATCCGCGTCAGATGCGCTGGGTCCTCGATTACGCGGCGCAGCAGTCCTCGGGCATCGTCGCATGGCGGCGCGACACCGATCATATCGAGAAAGCCTTTGTGTTTGCCGGCATGCCCGCGCGCAATGGCATCACGGCGGCGCTCCTGGTCAAATCGGGCTGGAACGGCGTCGACGATATCTTCTCGGGTCCGGACAACTTCTTCGCGGCCTACGCGCCGAAGGCCCAGCCCGACAGGCTGATCGAAAAACTCGGCGAGCGCTACGAGATCGCGCAGACCGACATCAAGAAATGGACCGTCGGCTCGCCAATCCAGGGGCCGCTGGATGCGATCGAAACAATCCGCGAGAAGAAGACGTTCGAGGCCGATCTGGTGAAGAAGGTCACGGTGCGGCTTGCGCCGTCTGTCGCCACCGAGGTCGATAATCGCGACATCCCCGACATCTGCCTGCAGCACCTGGTGGCCGTAATGCTGATCGACAAGACCGTGTCGTTTCAAGCGGCGCATGACAAGCCGCGAATGCAGGACGCGGCCGTTCTGAAGCAGCGTGCCAAGGTCAACCTCGTGCGCGACGAGGAACTCGCCAAACTGTTGCCGTTGCGAGAGACCGTCGTCGAGATCGAGCTCAACGATGGAACGAGGTTTTCCGAGCGGGTCTCGGCCGTGCGCGGCACGCCGCGCAACCCGATGGGGCGCAGCGAGGTGACCGACAAGGCACGCGACCTGATCGCGCCCGTATTAGGGCGCGATCCCACGACGCGTCTGATCGACACGATTTTCGATATCGAAAAGCTGACCGACACGCGCAGCCTGCGACGCCTGTTGCAGCGCAGCTAGTAATTCGGGTCGTACATCTGTGTCTGAATGAATGCGATGGTGTCGTTGGGCGGCGGACCCTTTGCGAGGCCCCGCTGGTAGGCGACATCGGCAACGGCTGCGCCGATTTTCGCCGAAACCTCGCGGATCCGCGGCAGCGACGGGTAGAGGCTACCCTGCTTGAGGTCGGCTTCGCTCACGGCGTTGGCGAGCGTATGCGCTGCTGCCATGAACATCTCATCGGTGACAAGCCGGCTGCCGCTCGCGATCACGCCGAGGCCGACGCCGGGGAAGATGTAGGAGTTGTTGCCCTGACGCGGCACGAAGGTCCTGCCGTCGAGCTTTACGGCATCGAACGGGCTGCCGCAGGCAAACAGGGCGCGGCCGCCGGTGTGCCGGTAAGCATCTTCCGCCGAGCATTCGGCCTTCGAGGTCGGATTCGACAGCGCAAACACGATCGGGCGCTGGTTGAGCCGGGCCATGGCCCGAAGGACCTCGGGCGTGAACGCGCCGCCGACCGCGGCAACGCCAATGATGGCTGTGGGCTTCAGCGTCTCGATCGCGGTCAGGAAGTCGGTGATCTCTGCCTGATCGTGCGCGTACCGGAGCTTGTGACCGCTGAGACCCGCCCGGCCCTTCACCACAAGGCCGCGCGAATCCACCAGCCAGTTGCGGCGCAGCGCATCGGCTTCGGACATTCCTTCAGCCATCATCGCCGAAACCACGAGGTCGGCAATGCCGGTTGCGGCTTCGCCGGCGCCCAGGAAGAGCAGCCGCTGCTCGCTGAGCTTGCCGCCGTTGGCGCGCAATGCCGAGAACAGGCCGGCGAGCGCGACGGCCGCCGTGCCCTGAATGTCGTCGTTGAAGACGCACGCGTCCTCGCGATATTTGTGCAGCAAGCGGAACGCGGAATGATTGGCGAAATCTTCGAACTGGATCAGCACGCCGGGGAAGGCTGCGCGGGCAGCGGTCACGAATTCGTCGACAAATTCGTCATAGGCGGCCCCCGTGAGGCGTCTCTGGCGCAGGCCGATATAATAGGGGTCTTTCAGGAACTCTTCGTTATTGGTGCCGACATCGAGCATCACGGGCATGCACTGCTCGGGGTGAACGCCGGCGCAGGCCGAATAAAGCGAAAGCTTGCCGACAGGGATGCCCATGCCGTTGGCGCCGAGGTCGCCAAGGCCAAGGATGCGTTCGCCGTCTGTCACGACAACAAGCCTGGTTCGATAGGGCCAGTTGTCGAGAATCTCGGCGATGCGTCCGCGATCGTTGGCCGAGATGAACAACCCGCGCGGCCGCTGGAAGATCAACCCGTATCGCTGGCAGGCCAGACCGACCGTCGGCGTGTAGATCAGGGGCTGGATCTCGTCGATATGGTCGCATACGACGCGGAAGAACAGCGCCTCGTTGCGATCGTGCAGCGAGTTCAGCGCCACGTATTTTTCGAGGTCGCTCGGCAGGCTGCGCAGATTGATCAGCACGCGCTCGACCTGCGCCTGCATCGACATCACGGCCGCGGGCAGAAAGCCGCGCAATCCGAGCGCATCGCGCTCCTGTTCGGTGAAAGCAATACCCTTGTTCAGCAAGGGATCGCGCAACAGCGCAAGCCCGCGCGGCGAATAGGTCGGCAGTGAGCGCGCGCTCATCCGGTCAGGTCTGGTCAAGGCATTTCCCCAATGAGTTTTTTGTCGTCTTGTTGCGGCCGCATGGGCTGCGATCAAAACCATGATAGCACACAAAGTCGATGTCGCAGCGCACCATTGATTGCAGCGTTCGGCAAAAGATTGTGCGGGGCACGGACGCGGCGAAGAGCTTCGAAGTGCGGGCGCGGGAAGCGCGTTTTGCCACGGGCGGGTCAACTCATCGCGGCGCAACGCCGATCACGATCGCGAGATAGCTTCGATGGGCGCCGACACTGCGTCGCCGCAAGCCGCTATTGACTTGTCGGGCAAATCAGATGCACATCGGCATCATCGCAAGGGCCCGCACACTCGTCGCGGGCTTTGTCGTAAAGGCGCGTCAGCGGATGCTGACAAATTTGCCCCAGATGGCGGCGAGACCGGCGCCTGTCAGAACCCAGTGCGGGTTGTCGCAAAATGTGCTGCCGTAGCGGCACACATCGGCACCGAACGAACCGATCTCGTGATGGCCCGCGGCATAGAACACGCCGGTTAGAACCAGCAACGCTGCTGCGACGAAATACATCGTCGGTCTCCTCGCTATCCCGTCGTCGACTGCTGCTCTCTTGCTGTCCTTGGCTTGTCGGGCAAATCAGATGCAGATCGACATCATCGCGAAAAATCGAATGGCCCGCGGCGCAAAATCGTCAGCGGGCTTTGTTGTTTCCATCGCGTAAATAGCAAATGTCCGTTGCGATTTGCCGAATGGCCTTGGTTAGGTTTTGCTTAAGCTCTTGGTCTTCGACAAAGTCCTCGGATTGGGAACGACCGACCCGCTCGCTGGATTCGCGGCGACGACGTCAAATCTCGTGGTGTCGTTCTACTTCGCCAAACGCGGCTTCGAGAACGTTGCGAGAATCATCAGGCGATGAGCACCCTGCGTGACGAAGATATCAGGGCCATTGTCGCAGAAGCCCTGACCGAACAGCAAAAAATCCACCGCGCCAACGTCGATGCGATCGTGCTGCGGTCCATCGCAACTGCCCTGGCGACGTTCGGCATCGAGGAAGAGGATCGCCGGGAGCTGCGCGCAGATTTTCAGCATTTGCGACGATGGCGCAAAAGCGTTGAGCAGGCACAGAGCTATACCTTCAAGGCCGTCATCACTGTGATCGTCACAGGTCTCGTCGGTGCAATCTGGCTTGGCATCAAGGTCGCGTTAGGCAAGTGACGGGCCGATGTACGAGATAAGACAAGTGGACGGGGAGGACGACGAGATCGCAGAGACGTTGGCCGAACTTCACCACCTCACATTCTCCAAGAGCGCACCGATCCCCGAGTTCGATTGGGGCTATTGGTGGCTCGTCTTCGATGGACCAGCGGCGGTGGCGTTCGCCGGACTGATTCCGTCGACATTCGTCCCCAACGCCGGATATCTCTGTCGCGTCGGAGTTCTCGAGCAGCATTGGGGCCACGCATTGCAGCTTCGCCTTATGCGCGCCACGGAGAAGCGGGCTCGCCGCGATGGCTGGTGTTGCATCGTATCGGACACGACTGACAATATCGCGTCTGCGAATAACTTCATCAGGGCCGGTTATCGGCTTTACCGACCGCAAGCTCCTTGGGGATGGCCTCACACTCTATACTGGAGGAAACCGATTCAAATGAACGAACTATTGTAGGGTTTGCGGGAGTTCCGCATGCAGACGCCGGCGCAGCGCGACCGGCCCGACAAACAAGAGCGCCCGCTGTCAGCGCAGCATTCGCCCGGTGGCTTCACGCCACCGGGCTTTTTTCGTATTTTCGAAGGTCCGCGATGCGGATTCGCAATCAACGGACCCCCGGGTATGCGTAGCACGCAAGCCGTGGGGCGGGGACCCTTGTGATCTTGTGGCAACAGCCTCTAAAGTCTCCACTTGCGAAACGACGAAAATAACGGGGAACGCCCTACCATGACAGCCAAGGTCCCGCTGCCCGATCGTATGCCGCGCGCAAAGGGCGCGCCCACCGCTCTTGGCGGTTTGCTGGTGATCGATTTCACCCGCGTCGTCGCGGGGCCGGCATGTACGCAAACCCTGGCGGATTTCGGTGCCGAAGTCATCAAGATCGAAAATCCCGATGGGGGTGATGACACAAGAGCCTACGAGCACGCGGAAATCGGCGGAGAGACCGCCGCCTATCTGAGCCTGAACCGCAACAAGCGCGGCATTGCGCTGGATTTGACGGTGCCGGAGGCGCGCGAGGTGGCTCGAGAATTGATCGCGCGGGCCGACGTGGTCGTCGAGAATTTCTCCGCCACCGTGATGGGGAAGTTCGGTCTCGATTACCCATCGGTCGTATCGAGCAATCCGCGACTCGTCTACTGCTCGATCTCCGCCTACGGTCGCAAGGGACCCTTCGCGTCGCGGCCGGGATTCGATCCAATCACACAGGCAGAAAGCGGATTTATGTCGCTTAATGGCTTTCCGGACGGGCCCGCGGTGAGGACCGGGCCGCCGATCGTCGACATGGCGACGGGCATGTCAGCCTGCAACGTTATTCTCATGGCCCTGCTCGCGCGTGAGCGAATGGGACAAGGGCAGCATGTCGAGGTTGCACTGTTCGACATCGCGATGTCGATGACAGGTTTCTACGGCATGGCGTATCTGATCAACGGAACAAATCCGGGCCGTTTTGGAAATTCCCCAAATGGATCTCCGACCGTAGGTGTCTATGAGGCGTCCGATGGACCGCTCTATATGGCCTGCGCGAACGATCGGCTTTATCGCCGCCTCGTTACCGAGGTGCTCGAGCGGCCCGACCTCATCACCGATCCGCAATTCGCCAATCGCAGGGCGCGAACGGCAAACAAGGAAAAGTTGCGCGCGATCATCGCCAGTATCTTTGCCGGCGACCAGCTGGAGAACTGGATGGCGAAGATGAAGAGGGCGAACATACCCGTTGGATATCTTCGCACGGTCGAGCAGGGATTCAACGCTCCCGAGGCTCGTGAACGGCATCGCCTGAGCCGGATCCCGCATCCGACGGCTGGCATGGTGCCGAACATCGAAACGCCGCTGAACATGGGTTTGACCCCAACCGTGGATCCAGTGGCCGCACCGCTCTTGGGGCAGCATACGAGGGAGGTTCTGCAAAGGACGCTGGGCTATGATGATCGGCGCCTTGCGGCACTCGCCCATGCCGGTGCATTCGGGAAAATGCGAAAGACCGAACAAGGCGTCGCCTGACTGGTCCCATGATCCCCGCCATTGGCGAAGGCGGTCGACTGGGCAAAGGCCCACATAAACTGCGTCTCCAGCTATGCGTCGAGGGCTTTGTATCGGCTCTGGCGGCATGATGCCTGCCGTGCTTTGATGGCCGGCGCTCGAGACCGCAACTACAAACCGCGCAAAAGCGGTGGTTGGCAGCCGCCGGCCCGAGATGCCAAACGGGAGGATTGTCTTGCGAAAGCCTGGCCGTACGATGCTGGCCAAGATTTGGGACCAGCACGTCATAGCCCGCATCAGCGAAGATACTGATCTTCTGCACGTCGATCGTCACTTGTTGCACGATCTCGGCGGCTCCCGCGGGCTCCTCGACATCAAGAGTCGCGGCCTCCAGGTTCACAATCCGGAACTGACATTCGCGACGCCGGATCATGCTATTTCCACAGCGAATGGCCGGACCGGCACCAGCAAGATCGGCCAGGAGCTGCTCACCGCGCTCAGGGTCGAGACGGCGGCCAGCGGCATCCAGATGTTCGACGTCGACCAGCCGGGACAGGGCATCGTCCACGTGATCGGGCCCGAACTCGGCTTGAGCCTTCCCGGCTGCCTGATCGTTTGCGGCGATAGCCATACTTGCACCCACGGCGGATTGGGCGCGCTCGCGTTCGGCATCGGGTCGAGCGAGCTTGCTCATGTGCTAGCCACCCAGGCGCTGATCCAGCGCCGGCCGAAGGCAATGCGCGTGAGATTCGAGGGCAAGCTGCCGCTCGGCGTCACTGCAAAGGACATGATCCTCGCATTGATCGGACGCGTTGGCGCTGCAGGTGGCAACGGTTATGCCGTCGAATATGCCGGCGGCGCGATCCGAGACTTGCCGATCGAGGGACGGCTGACCATCTGCAACCTTTCCATTGAACTCGGCGCCAAGATGGGCGTGGTTGCGCCGGATGAGATGACCTTCGAATTCTTGCGCGGGCGCCCATACGCGCCGCAAGGCCCGATGTGGGAGCAGGCACTCAGCGCCTGGCGCGAGCTTCCAAGTGACGTGGACGCGGTCTTCGACAAGGAAGTCGTTATCGACGTCGAAAGTATCGTTCCGCAGGTGACGTGGGGGATAAGTCCGGAGCATGTCATCGGTGTCGACGGCCATATTCCCGATCCCAAGGCGATCGACGATCCGGGTCGCCGCGCAGCGGCAGAAGCCGCGCTCGACTATATGGGACTGAAGCCGGGCGCACCGATCGCCGGCACGCCGATCGATTGGGTCTTCATCGGCTCATGCACGAACAGCCGCTTGAGCGATCTGCACGCAGCAGCAGAAGTCGCGCGCGGTCGCAAGGTCGCGCAGGGCGTGCGGGCCTGGGTTGTTCCAGGCTCTGAGAAGGTCAAGCGCGAGGCGGAGCTCGAGGGGTTGGACAAGCTCTTCACCGACGCTGGTTTCGAATGGCGCGAACCCGGCTGCTCGATGTGTCTGGCTGCCAACGGCGAAACTGTTGCTCCCGGCCAGCGCTCCGTCTCGACGTCGAACCGCAATTTTGTGGGCCGTCAAGGGCCAGGAGCGCGCACGCATCTGGCAAGCCCCGCCAGTGCCGCGGCGGCTGCAATCGCCGGTACCATTGCCGATATCAGAACGATGGGTCGCTGACATGCCAACGCCCTTCAACAAATTGACTGCGATCGCAGCCCCGATTACGCGAAGCAACATCGACACCGATGTTATCATCCGGATCGAGCGGCTCGTCGGAATTTCGGTGCGCGGAACGCTGGGCAAATGGGCGTTCGGCTCGCTTCGTTACCTGGCTGACGGTTCGGAGAATGCTGAGTTTATCCTTAACCGCGAGCCCTACCGGCAGGCGCAGATCCTTGTGACCGGTCCGAATTTTGGTTGCGGTTCTTCGCGGGAAGGGGCGGTCTGGTCGCTCGAGGAGATGGGCATCCGCGCTATTATCGGTTCGGGGTTTGGCGACATCTTTTTTGCCAACTGCTTTCAAAACGGAATCCTGCCCGTCGTGGTCGACAAGGCGATTGTTGATGACCTGGCGGCCGAGATCGAAGCTACCCAGGGAGCGGGTCGGGTCAGCATCGATCTCGAAGCGCAGACCATCACTGCACCGTCGGGCCGACAACACGCCTTCGAAATCGATCAGCGCCGCAGGGAGGGACTGCTGAAGGGGCTTGATGAGATTGCGTTGACGCTGCAGCGAGACCATGAAATTCGCGCCTTTCAAGTTGCCGACCGCGCGGCGCGGCCCTGGATCTATTTTACAAGGACTTCGGCATGAACGCGCCGTCCAACATGGTGAAAATTGCAGTGGTCGGCGGCGAGGGCATTGGTCCTGAAGTCACTGCGCAATCGCACCGAATCCTCAACTGGTTCGCCGCCAAGCGTGGCGTTCCAATGATGCTACGGGAGGCTGAGTACGGACTCGTTCCCTATCTTGCGACCGGCAAGGTGCTGCCGGACAGCACAGTCGAGGCAATGGATGAAGCCGACGCGATTCTTTGGGGAGCGACAGGAGGACCGGAAATCAAGGAGGTGCCGGCCGCCGCGCGTAAGGCTGGAAGCCTGCTGTCGTTACGCAGAAAGTATGATCTCTATGCCAACCTCAGACCGATTGTGGCCAGCCAAGCGCTAGCGAACTCTGCGCCGCTGAAGGCTGAGGTGTTGAAGGGCGTTGACTTCGTCATCATCCGCGAACTGACGAGTGGCATCTATTTCGGCGAGCCACGTGGAATCGAACGGCTCCCCGACGGTCAGAGACGTGGATTTAACACCGAGCAATACACCACCAACCAGATTCGCCGCGTCGCACGTGCAGCATTTGAGCTCGCTCGCACGCGCAAGAGCAAGGTTTGTTCGGTGGACAAGGCCAACGTGCTCGAGACAAGCGTGTTGTGGCGCGAGGAGGTCATCGCGTTGCACAACGAGGAATTCCCCGACCTCGAACTTAGCCATCTTTACGTCGATAACGCTGCCATGCAGATTGTGCGTGAGCCGCGGCAATTCGATGTGATGGTCACGGGCAATATTTTCGGCGACATTCTGTCTGATTGCGCGGCAATGGCGTCGGGTTCACTCGGCATGTTGCCCTCAGCTTCGCTTGGCCCCGTCGATCGGTCCGGTCGTCGCAAGGCACTCTATGAGCCCGTGCACGGCAGTGCACCGGATATCGCCGGCAGGGGCATCGCCAATCCGCTGGGCTCTATCCTCAGCGTTGCCATGATGCTGCGCATGACAATGAATCGGTCCGAGGATGCCGATCTGCTCGAACGCGCCGTTGATATGGCGTTGTCAGCCGGTGCTCGTACCGCTGACATCGCCGAGCCGGGCGCCAAGAAGCTGTCGACGGTGGAAATGGGCGATGCCGTGCTGAGCGCACTTGAGAAGGTGGCGGGCAAGGTAAGGGAGCACGTGTGATGGCATATGTGACCAGGCGCAGCGCGCTGACGATCGTCGCAGGGGGAGGCGTGGCGATTGCGAGCGGCCGCGCGTGGACCGAAGACAATACTGGGCGGGTCATCTATCCTGTCGCCATACCCATTTATCAGACCCAATATGTGGCTGACCGCGTCGGTTTCTTCAGGGATGCAGGGCTTGACTGCAGGCTGATTCAAGGAGGCAGCGGCGTGAAGACGCGCGAGATCATTGCCTCCTCGCAGGGGGATATCGGAATTGGCGATATCACCCATCCGATGCAGCTTAGCAATCACGGCCGTGCCGGTCGCGTGCTGATGCCGGTCGATACGCGATCGAGCGCGGTGATGTTCATCATTCGCAAGGATCTCAAGGACCAGGGCATTAACACCCTTGAGGCACTGACGGAGTGGAAGCGGCCCGACGGCCGCAAGCCGATTGTCTCGGTTTCTTCGCTAGGCGGCACCAATCACGTCTGGTCGTCGTACTATATGGAAACGATGGGCCTCGACCAGAAGGTGACCTGGATCGGCACGGGCAACGTCGACACAATGCTCGGCTCCTTGAAGTCAAAGCAGGTCGATGTCCTTGTCAGCTCACTTTCATTGCTGAATGAATCGATGGAGCAGGGATGGGGCGAGTTGCTGTTTGACGGCACGGACGAAAGCGTCTGGAACAAGTATATCGGCGGCAAGGTTCCTGTTACCGCCCATTTCACGTTGCAATCCACGATCGACAAGGACCCACCGAAGATGCAGGCCTTCGTCACTGCGTTATGGCGGGCAGCCCTGTGGATCAGGGCTCACACGCCCGAGCAGATCTATGACACAATCGAGCCTTATGTCGGCAGTACCTCTCGCAAGGCGAATATCCTGGAGATCACCACCTTGCAGAAAGTCGCCGACTATGATGGCACGATCGATGCCGCAGGCTTTGCGCGCGGGGAAAAGGTCTGGTTTCGCGAAATGACTGGTATCAAACCGCTTACGATCGCAGAGGTCGTCAGTCCCGGTTTCGCTGAGGCGGCGCGCCAGGCGTATCCGGGGTGAACGTGCAGCCGGCGACTGCAATAACGGTTCGGCCGAATGAGCTGGATCGCATCGAGGTCAGGAGGCTCAGCAAATCGTTTCAATTGTCGGGCGTGACGATCGAAGCTGTGAGGGACGTGTCATTCAGCGTCCGTCGCGGCGAGTTCGTCGCGCTGCTCGGACCGTCTGGCTCTGGCAAGAGCACGATCCTCAACATGATCGCAACGCTGATCAGGCCCAGCAACGGCGAAATACTGATCGACGGCAAGCCGATCGTTGCCGGCAAGGCGACGCCCGATGTCGGCTACGTTTTCCAGCGCGACACCCTGTTCCCCTGGCGCACCGTTGCCGACAACATTGGCTATGGTTTGCAACTGGCTGGCGTGCCGGAGCCCGCGCGCAGGGAGCGAATCGCCACCAGTGTTGCGCAGGCAGGTCTGAAGGGTTTTGAGCATGCCTATCCATCGGCGCTTTCCGGCGGCATGCGGCAGCGCGTAGCGCTCATGCGAACGCTGGTGGTCGAGCCGCAGATTCTTCTGATGGACGAGCCGTTCGGCGCTCTCGACACGCATACCAAGATCGACATGCACCGAGTGCTGTTGCGGATATGGGAGCGCGAACAGCAGACGGTCTTGTTTGTAACCCACGACCTCGGTGAGGCCCTGACGCTGGCTGATCGGATTATTCTTTTCTCCGCCCGACCGGGTCAGATCAAGGACATGTTCGAGGTCGACTTTGCGCGGCCGCGCGACGCCGTGAAGGTCCGCGAGACCCCGCGCTACGCCGAACTTTTCCAGCATATTTGGCATTCGCTCGGCGAGGAATTCGCAAAAGGCCGCGGTGCATGAGGGCGCGTCGAGGACTCAGCACGTTCGCCTGGCAAGCTGGAATCTGCGCCGGAGTGTTGGTGATCTGGCAGTGGGGCTATGACCTCCACGCCAGGCTTCCGTGGTTGGTGCCGGATCTGCTCGATCCTTATTTCATTTCAAAGCCCTCCGACATCTTCGACAATTTCTTGATCTTGAGCTGCATCAAGTCGAAGATGGGAACCTTCAACGGCTGGCTGAACGGTGATTTTGCCAAGTGCCTGGCGCGAAATCAGAACAATCTCTGGGCTGCGACGGCGGTTACGTTGAAGAACACGTTCTTCGGATTCGTGACCGGCGTGGCAAGCGGCTTTGTCGTGGGCTTGATCCTGGGTCGTTCGGATCGGCTCAGCGCGATTTTTCAGCCCTTTATCACGGCCGTAAACTCAATTCCGCGAATCGCGCTGGCGCCGATCATTGTGCTTGCATTCGGCATCGGCGACATGTCGAAGATTGTTACTTCCTGGATCGTCGTCGTCTTCCTTGTGTTTTTCAACACGTTCGAAGGCGCACGCTCGATCGACGAGGGTTTCATCAACGTGGCGCGGCTACTCGGCGCCAGCGAATGGCAGATCACCCGTACCGTCGTTATTCCATCGACCATGGCCTGGGTCTTTGCATCCCTGACCCCCGCCATTTCGTTCGCACTGATTGGCGTCATTGTCGGCGAATTTATCGGGGCCGAGCGTGGCATTGGCCGGTTGATCATCGAATCGGAGGCGCGCGGCGAAGCGTCCGGCATGATGGTCGCCGTTATCGTTCTCATGCTCGTCGGTGTCGTGCTGTCCGCAATGATTTGGCGATTGCAGGCCTATCTTTTGCGTTGGCAGCAGCACAATATGTCGGAGTAAGCTCGGTGCATTCGAAACTGGTTCGATGAGGGTCTTGGCAATGGCAATTCAGCTTTACGGGTTCTGGCGATCCATTGCTTCGTTTCGCGTGCGGGTTGCTTTGAAGCTCAAGGGACTTGCATTTGACGAAATTCCGATCGATATCCTCTCGGGCGAACAGTTTGAGCCCGCTTACGCGGCCGTGAATGCTGAACGTGTCGTCCCGACATTCATCCACGACGGTCACGCGATCTACCAGTCTCTTGCGATCGTCGAATATCTTGACGAGAGCCATCCGCGTCCGCGGCTGATACCGGAAGACGCGAGGGAGCGTGCGTATGCGCGTTCGCTGGCGCTCATAACGATCGCGGACGGTCATCCGCTCATCGTGCCTCGCGTACGCAATCATCTCGCCAAGGCATTCGGTGCGGATGCTCATGCGATAGAGGCATGGGGCAGGCACTGGACGAGCGAGGGGCTCGCGACCTACGAGCGGCTCCTTGTCCAGCGAGCGCCGGCCCCATTTGCGCTCGGCTCCGAGCCGGGGCTGGCGGATATCTGCATCGCGGGTCACTCGATCATGGCGGAATACGTGAAGCTGGACCTTGATCCATACCCCACGGTGGCGCGGCTGGTCGCGCAGTGCTTTGCGTTGCCGGCGTTCGCGACGTCGCATCCCTTCGTGCAGCCGGGATACAAGGCCGCCAAGGGAGCCCATTGACCGGAGATTCGGTCACAGATCAAGGCCAAGTACCCGCGCCGCGTTGCCGCCGGCGATCTGCCCCAAGGTGACATCGTCCATTCCTTCGACGCCGGCAATATGACCGATTGGGTTGTATTCGGCCATGTCGAAGGGATAATCGGTACCCATCAGGATGCGATCGGGACCGAATAAGTCGATCAGATAGGCCAGCTGGTGATAGGTGAAGACGACCGTGTCCAGATAAACCTGCCGCAGATAGGTCGTTGGTGGCAGCGGGAGCTCGGCGTGTGAATCCCTTCGCGCACCCCAGGCGTGATCGATCCGCCCCGAGTAGCTTGGAAGATAACCGCCGCCGTGCACTGCCATCAGTTTCAGTTCGGGGAAGCGTGCCAAGGTGCCTGAAAAGATCAGGTTATGAAGGGCGAGCGTCGTATCGAGCGGGTTTCCCAGAATGTTGCTGAAATAGTAATGGGTCAGGCGCTGGCCATGTGTAAAGCCATTCGGGTGCATCATGATGAAGGCGCCGAGTTGCTCGGCCCGGGCGAAAAACGGACGGAATTTCGGATCGGATAGCTCCTGGCCGTTCACGTTGGTCAAGATCTGAACGCCTCTGAGCTTCAAGGTGTTGATGACGTGGTCGAGTTCGCGAACGGCCACCTCTGGCTCCTGCAAGGTAACGACACCGAGACCGACAAACCGGTCCGGCTTTCGCGCGCAATATTCCGCAACGCCGTCGTTGGCGAGGCGATGCGCAGCCTCTCCGATCTTCGGATCAATCGAATAGTAGCACTGGTTTGGCGCGGGAGCGACGACCTGCACATCGATGCCCATCCTGTCGAGATGAGATAGGCGGCGGTCGATCGCGGTCATGACTTCACGGACGTCTTTTTCCTGTTGCGCGTTGATTTCCTTGGTGACCTCGTCAGCAAAATGCGCCAATGGAATGCGAGATGGATCGACATGCGGTTGGGCAAGTGCTGCAGCTTGCGGGATAACGATGTGGGCATGGATGTCGATGGTCGGCGAGGAGGGGCGCCGGGCGAGTCCGTCGGCATCGTGGATACGGGCGGCGGTGCGACCATAACGGTTCTTGCTATCGATCATGGGATGTACCTGTTTTTTTTCGAACTATGTGAGTTGTGGTTGGGCGTTACGACTTCGGCCCGACTAGATGTCGTCGCGGCCATCGGGTCGACACCGCAGTTGCATCAGCTTCGCCAAGACCGTCAGCCTCGGCTTCCTCGAAGCAGACGAGCGCGCTGGCGGCGACCGGAAGCTCAGCGTGGAGCGAGGCTGCGAATTGAACGGCCGTCGCAAGGTCTTTCCTCGCAGCGCTCAGGCCGAAGGCGGCTTCTCCAAGTGGCTGGCCCCCCAACACCTTTGCGATCAAGGCGCCGCGCCCCTTCATGGCGGTCGGTGTACCAGCGGTGTCTGACAGGATGTCGATAAGCCGGTCGGCCGGCAAATTGAGCGGCTTGCAGATTGTCAACGATTCCCCGAGCGCTTGCCAGTACACGAGCAGCGGCAGATTGATCGCAAGTTTCAATGTCGCGCCCGATCCGAGTGGGCCGACATGCTCGACGCGACGGCACAGCTGCTCAAGAATAGGCATTGCGCGAGCAACGTCCGCCTTCTCGCCGCCCACCAGCGCGAACAGCTTGCCTTCTCTTGCAGGACCCGTGCTACCCCCGACGGGAGACTCGACGAAAGCGGCCTCCTGCTGTTTCACCGCGGCTCCGAATGTCTGCATCGTATCGGGCCGCACCGTGCTCATGTCGATCACGAGCTTTCCGGCAAGCCTGGCGTCGAGAATACCATCCCGCCCGCGATAGACTGCCTCGCTTGCGGCATCGTTGAGCAGCATCACGATGACGATCTCGCACCCATCGATCAGTGCCGCTGGCGTCGCGAACAGCTTGGCTCCCGCGTCCGTCAGCGGCTTGGCTTTGCCTTGATTGCGGTTCCACACGCCGACTTCATGTTCAAGCGCGATCAATCGCAGCGCGATTGATGATCCCATCCGTCCTGTGCCGCATACGCCGACTTTCATCCCAAACCTCAATCTTAAGTAGAGAAATCGGATCAATGTGTACGATAAACCCCGAGATTCTGCGTGACCAGCGCTTCATTGTCGTGAAGCTCGCAGGCCTCACCGACAAAAACGCAGCGCCCAGTATTGAGGATAACGGCGCTATCCGCCACCTCGAGCGCGAGCTTGCGGTTCTGCTCGACCAGAAGGATCGATTGACCTTCCGCTTTCAGGCGGCCGATCGTGCGGCCGACCTCTGCGGTGATCAGAGGCGCCAGACCTTCCGATGGCTCGTCGAGCAGGAGCACTCGCGGGTTTCCCATCAAAGCACGCCCGATCGCCAACATCTGCTGCTCGCCTCCGGAAAGAGTGCCCGCAAACTGAGCGTGGCGCTCGCACAAGCGCGGAAACATGTCGAACACCCGATCGACGCTCCAACGCTTCGTGTTGTCGTATCCAGGCTGTTCGGCCACGATCAGATTCTCTCGGACGGTGAGCGAGTGGAAGACACGACGTCCTTGCGGTACGAGACCAATGCCGAGATGTGCGATGCGTTCAGGGCTGAGACCCTCGATCTGCTCACCGAACAGGCGTATCTGACCATCGCGTGGCTTCAGGAACCCGATGATGGTCGAGATGCAGGTCGTCTTTCCCGCCCCATTTCGTCCGAGCAACGCCAATACGCCGCCCGAGCGCAAGGAAAAGCTGACGCCATGCAGGATGTGGCTGTCGCCATAGTAGGTGTGTACGTCCGTCAAGCTCAGCGCGTCAGGTGCCAAGATAGACCTCCCGCGTGCGCTCATCCGCAATGACGCTGTCCCGGTTGCCATCGACGATCACGCGGCCGTAGTTGAGGAGGGTCACGGTCTCCGCGAGATCGAGCGCAGTGTCCATGTCGTGTTCGATCATGACGAGGGTTGTCTCTCTCGGTATCGACGCGATCAACGACTTCACGACCGATCGCTCGACATTTGAAAGGCCCGCCAGCGGTTCGTCCAGCAATAGAATACGCGGCTTCTGTGCGAGTGCGATCGCCAGCTCGACGCGGCGCCGTTCTCCATAGGCGACGTCAGCGATGGGATGATCGGCAAGGTGCAGCAGCCCAACCGCGTCGAGCGTATGTCGAGCCTGCGTGGCGATATCCGCGTAAAAGGACATTGGTCGCCATAGTTGCCAGCGCGTCGTGCGCAACCCCAGCAGACCCAGTGACACGTTGTGTTCGATGGTGTCGTCGCCGAACAATGTGATAATCTGATAGGTGCGTGACAATCCGCAATGCGCGCGCTTGTAAGGTGGCAAGTGCGTGATGTCCCGGCCAAACAACCTTATTTGACCAGCGTTAGGGCGCAGGTCGCCGCTGATCTGGTTGAATAGCGTCGTCTTGCCTGCGCCATTTGGGCCGATGATCAGTCGTCGTTCGCCGGAATTGATGGTCAGCGACACGTTTTCCGTTACCTTAAGACCGCCAAAGGCTTTGTTGAGATTGACAACTTCAAGGGCAGGTTCGGAGATCGTCGTGGTCATCGGGCCTCTCCGCGGAGTCCCGCCATCAACCTACTGAAACCGGGAACTATGCCTGCCGGCATCACCAGCACGATAAAAAGGAACACGAGGCCCAGAAGCATATTCCAGCGCTCGATGTAGGCTGACGCGTAATTCTTCAATAGCAAAACGAGGGCTGCACCGACAGCCGGTCCGCCGAGCGTTGCCGAGCCTCCGGCGATGACGCCGAGCAGAGCCTCTGCGGAGCTTGTGATAGAGAGCGACGTCGGATGGATGTACTTGTGGTAGTAAACAAACAGCAGCCCGGATACGCCTCCCCAGAAACCCGCATAGATGAAGGTGATCCACCGGATCAGCCAGGGATTGAAGCCCAGTGCAGCCATCCGACGAGGCTGATCGCGCACGCCCTTCAAAGATGATCCGAAAGCGGACGAGACGAAAACCGTCATCATCAGGAACGCGATCGTCGCCACGAGCAGTGCAAACCAGTAGAACGAAGCCGGGTTGTCGAGTGGGATGCCGAACGGGGCTGGGCGGGTCAATCCCACGATCCCGTTGTCGCCGTTGGTGACATTGGACATACGGTAGGCGAGGCCCCACAAGACCTGCGACAGCGCCAGTGTAATCATGAGGAAACCAAGTCCGGTCGCACGGAGCGCAATCACGCCAAAACATGCCGCCATCGCCACCGTGCAACAAATCGAAATAAGCGCAGCTGCGCCGTGCCCGAAGCCGTACCGGCTTGTCATTAGCGCGGAGATGTAAGCGGCGACACCGAGATAGGAGGCATGCCCAAGCGACGTCATGCCGCCAAAGCCAACCAGTAGATTGAGGCTGAGCGCGAAGATCGCTGCAATCAGGATTTGACTGGCAAGGTTGATATAGAAATCTCCGGCGAAAAACGGCGGTAGGAGCAGTGATCCGGCTATCAGGAGTCCAGCGATCCACTTCATGCACTGATACGCCCGAACAAGCCTTGCGGTCGGAATGCAATGACAAAAATCATGGGCAGAAAAAGGATGATGTAAGCCAATTCGGGGAACAGGGCAGTGCCGAAGGTGTAGATGAAGCCGATGATGAAACTGCCCACAAAGGCTCCGATCAGGCTGCCGATACCGCCGAGAATGACAACGATCAGAGCCAGTGGCAGCATGTCGGCATCGAGCCCAGGATAGGCCGACAGGATCGGACCACCAAGCACGCCACCGGCGCCAGCGATGCCCGCTCCCAGACAAAACACGATCGTGAACAAGTTCGAGACGGGAATACCGACGGCGCGAGCCATCTGGCGATCATCGACGCCGGCGCGGATCATGGCGCCGAGTCGGGTACGCTCCAGCAGGAAGTAGAGCCCGATCGCGGCGATGACAGCACATCCGACCAGCACCAGGCGATACGTTGGAAAGACGAAGCCAAACAGCCGCGTTGGCGCCTGCAGGTTTTGCGGAGTCGGCACAGGAATTGAGTCGCCGCCCCAAATCATCAGGCATGCATCAGAAATGATGAAGGACATGCCGAGCGTCACCAATACCTGCCCCAGCGGATTAGTCTTCAGCCGGGTCAGCACCAGCCGCTCGAACAAACCGCCGATGGCAGCAACAACAATGCCGGCGCCAAGTGCTGTCAGCCAGATGTTCAGGCCCTCAAAGGATCGAAGCGCGGTTGCAGCAAAATAGGTGCCGAGCATGAAGAACGCGCCATGCGTAAGGTTGGCCAACCGCATCAGACCAAAGATCAGTGAGAAGCCGGACGACAGCAAGAACAAGAGAGCGCCTAGCGACAGGCTATTGAGACCCTGGATGATCCAAAACTGCATCGTCGGACGATCTTATTCTTCACCACAGCGAGATCATCTCTCGCAGTTAAGCGGCATCATTGCTCCAGGTTCTTTGCGGGCGGATAGTCGCGAGAATAGACCGGATTTTTCAGAAATGCCGTCTTGTCGTAAGTCCAGAATTGAGTGACGTCGGGATAGGTCTTGATGACCGAATTGACCAACCGTCCATCGTTCTTCGTCACCTTGCGGATATAGACATTCCCGACAGCATTGCCGAGTTCGTCGAACTTGATCTGACCGCGTATCGTTGGCGGGCTGCTGCTGCGGATCGCCGACATCAGCGCTTTCTTGTCCGCCACATCTCCGTTCGTGCCTTTCAAGGCAGCCTCCAGCACTTCGCCTGAAAGGTAGGTGCTCGCCGCATAGTAACCAGGATCGTATTTGAACTGTTTGCGGAATGCCGGAGCGAAGGTCTTGTTGAGGGGATTGTCGAGCTCTGCTGAATACCAGCTCGTGGTCAGGATCCCGAGCGCTTCGTCGCCCATATTGCGCAAGACAGATTCGTCAAGTGCGGTCATGCCGCCGATCACGGCCATCTTGTCCTTGAGTCCATACTCAATGAATTGCCGCAGGAAGCGGAAACCGTTGGATCCGGCGGTGCCCAGGAAAATCGCGTCCGCGGGTTTCACCTGGGCGACATAGCTGCCGTAGTCCGGTGTCGCCAGTGGCGTGAAGATCTTCTGAACGATCTTGCCGCCATTGTCTTCGAATGCGCGTTGAAAGCCTGCACACATTTCATGGCCGTAGGCGAAGTCGTCGGCAATGGTGACGATCGTCTTGTACTTCAATTCCTTGGCGGAGTATTCGGCGAGCGGGTAGGCGCACTGCGCGGATGTCGATGTGAGGCGGACAAACCACGGGCTTGGACGGCGTTGCGTCATATCCTCGGCTGCCGCAACGCCGAGGGTAGGAATCTCCTTTTCCGTGAGATAGTCGGCGATCGCGAGCGCCTCGAAAGCGGCGAGCGGGCCGATGATGCAGTTGACGTTGTTCTTTTCGATCAGTTCCTGCGCTTTGGTGCGGGCGGTTGCCGGCACTCCGGCGGTATCGGCCACGATCAACTCGACCTTGCGGCCGGCCAGCACGTTGCCGCGTTCCTTCAGGAACATTGTCAACGCGAGATCCATGTCGATGCCGCCGGAGGCGAGGGGTCCGGTTTTGGCCGCCAATAGGCCGATGCGGATCGGCTCACCGCTCTGTGCGGAGAGAATATGCGGGGCCGACATGCTTGCGAGACTCGCGCCGGCGAGCGTGCCGACAAACTGCCGTCGCGATAACGTCATGAAATCCTCCCCAGGAACGCTTGAACGAGTATCGGCTTGTTTGTTGGTTGAGTGATTTATCCGACGGAAGCCATAAATGATCAAGTGATAACTACGGCGGCCCGGCCGAGTGCGACACCCTCCAACCCCCCCTGGCGCAAGTGCTGGAAAATCTCCTTTGATGCAGTGCGGAATCACGCGTCTTGTGGAGACGCGCGGCTCGGGCTCGCGATGTCGACTATTTCGAGTGCGTTTTGGGGGCTTTCAGGATTGTCTTGTTCAAGACCTCAAACACTGAAGCCGTGTCCTGGTCGCCCAATCCCATCGCCATGGCCTCCGTATAGATCGGCTGAGTCAGGCTAAACAAGGGCGTGTTGCAGCCCACCTCGTCGGCGAACTCGGCGATGATGGCCATGTCTTTCTTCCAGGTGGAAACCTTCATCGTCGCCGGCTCGTAAATGCGTTCGACCATCATCGGTGCGCGCATCTGAAACATACGTGACCCGCCGGCGCCCGGCCCGACCATCGCAACCACGGTCTTCAGATCGAGACCCGCGCGTTCGGCAAGCAGCATGGCTTCCGCTGTGGCCACATTGTTGATTGCGACGAGGTGATTGGCGATGAATTTCATCTTGCTGCCATTGCCGTACTCTCCGAGATCGGCGCTCTGCTTTGCGAAATCGGCAAATAAATCCGCGCATTGCGTGATCGCCTTTCCCTCGCCGCTGGCATAGACCACGAGATCACGAACCTTCGCTTGTGCTCCGGTGCCGCTCAGTGGACAGTCGAGCGCACTGTGGCCGCCCCCTTGCAAGATGGCTTTGAAACGCATCTTGTCGGCGAGGCTGAGTGTGCTGAGTTCTGCCACGACCCTCGGCGATTGTCCCGAGCTCGTGATTTCCTCTGCAACCTTCTCGACGGCCGCAGGTGTGGGAAGGCTGGTCAGGATGATTGGCGCTTCCCGGACGACCTCGGCGACGCCAAGAGCGACCGTCCCTCCGACTTGTTCAAGCTCGACCCGACGCGAGGTATCGATATCGAAGCCGATCACGTGCCACCCGCGCTCGATAAGGTTGCGCGCAATCGCTCCTCCCATGATACCAAGTCCGATGATTCCGACGGTCTTGTTCATATCCGATCGCTTCCCATACGTTGATTTCGATTGACGGCCAGAGCCCGTCGCGCCTTAATTGCTGATCGCACGATAAACAAACGCCAAGTAACCCACGGCGGTCAAGCGGAGGTGCAACTCATGGCGGGTGTTGGTCGAAAGCCAAGCACTGGCCAAGTTTTGGGAACTGATCCCGATGGCCGGGCCTATGCAGCCATGATCAGCCGGGCTCGAGCACTCATTCCGCAGCTTCGCGATCGTGCCGCGCGGACCGAAGAGCTGCGTCGCCTGCCACCGGAAACCGAGCGGGATTTGCATGAAGCTGGCTTGTTCCGGATCGTGCAGCCGAAGCGAGTTGGTGGCTCTGAGCTTGATTACGTCGCTTTGGTCGATTGCGCAGAGATATTGGGAATCGGCGACGCGTCGGTGGCCTGGAATTTTGCAAACCTTGCCAGCCATCACTGGATGCTCGGAATGTTCGAAAGGCGCGCGCAGGATCTCGTCTGGGACAGGGATCCCAATGTGCTGATTGCCTCCTCGTTCATATTTCCGGCCGGGCGCGCCCGGAAGGTCCAGGGCGGATACCGGCTACACGGCAGCTGGCCGTTTTCTTCCGGCGTCGCGTCATGCGAATGGAACATGCTCGCGAGCGTGGTTTCGTCCGACGACGAAGCCGACGGAATCGAGTATCGTATCTTTCTCGTGCACAAGAACGATTACAGGATTCGCGACACCTGGGACGCGGCGGGATTGCGCGGCACCGGGTCCAACGACGTTGAGGTCACGGACGCTTTCGTACCCGACTCGCTGACGGTAGCCGTGAGCCAGCTTGCGGGCGGGCCAACTCCCGGCAGTGTCGTCAATCCGAACGCGCTGTACGCATTGCCCGTTTTCTCGTTGTTTCCATTCGTGCTCTCTGGTGTGGCTCTTGGCAATGCGCAATCCTGTCTGGACGACTATGTCGAGACAGCCCGTCACCGTGCTTCGACCTACAATCGAGCCAAGCTCGGTGACATGCAAAGTACGCAGATCAAGATTGCGGATGCCTCTGCGAAGA
>Ga0335080_10000306_pt1 | contig 44968 bp, 40 predicted proteins | sample Lox_Sample_34_FD_206720 | JGI IMG/M metagenome (GOLD analysis project Ga0335080, IMG submission 206720) | Soil microbial communities from Loxahatchee National Wildlife Refuge, Florida, United States - Lox_Sample_3.4 | ecosystem: Environmental > Terrestrial > Soil > Wetlands | place: USA... | reverse complement strand
CCTGGAGCGGTTCGACGAGCTGCTCGTCTCCGACGGCGGGCCCTACCGTGCCGAGCGCGTCACGGGGGATTGGTGGCCTCCCGGTCATGGCCTCGGGTGGGGTGACACGTTCACCCTCGAGCACGCGCGCCTGTTCGCGGCAGTGGCGGGCAAGGCGGCGGTCGCGCCGCACGGGGCGACGTTCGAAGACGGCTACCGTGCCGCGGAGGTCTGTGACGCGATCGTCCGGTCCTCGCAGAGCGGCAAGAGAGAGAGGATCGACTACCGATGAAGACAAGCCTGGGAATCTGGGCCTTCGGCTCGATGGTGACGCGGTTCGTCCCGGGCGGCTACCAGCCGCAATGGGCGGGCGAGACGACGGCCGGAAAGGTGGCGCGGGCGATCGAGGGTCTCGGCGACCTGGTCGACGGATACGAGTTCCACTACCCGCAGGAACTCTCGCAGGACAACCTCGACGCGGTACGTGCCGCTCTCGGAGCCCACGACGTGTACTGCGTGGCGAGCGGGATGCACCTCGACCCGCTGTTCGGGACGGGCGGGCTCAGCTCCCCCGACGACCGGGTGCGCGACGAAGGGATTCGGCGGACGCTCGATGCGGTCGATTTCACTGCCGAGGTGGGAGCCCACTTCATCATCTGGCCGGGGATCGAGGGCTACAACTACCCCTTCCAGACGCCGTACAAGGACTCGTGGGCGCGTTTCCTCGACGCGATCGGCCAGGCGGCCCAGCATGCGAGGGAGCGCGGAGTGACGATCTTCCTCGAGCACAAGAACTCCGAGCCGGCGATGAAGATCTTCATGCGGAACGTCGGGATGACGCTGCACGTGATCCACACGCTCCGCCGGCAGGGCCTCGACAACGTCAAGGTCAACATGGACTGGCAGCACCTGATCATGAACGGCGAGAACCTGGCCGAGTACGCGGCGCTTCTGGCCGCCGAGGGGCTGCTCGGCCACCAGCACGCCAATTCCGGCTGGGGCACCTTCGATGACGACAACATGGTCGGGGCAACCGCGTTCATGGAGACGCTCGAGCTCGCGCTCGAGCTGCGCCGCGTCGGCTACGGCTCGGACGGGGAGCGTCTCGGCTTCGACCTCTATCCGTACACTGAGGACCAGGTCGGCGCTGTCCGCCGGTCGGTGCTGCAATGGCGGTTCATCGACTCGGTGGCCGGGCGGATCGACGAGGCGGCGCTGCGCGAGGCGCAGCAGGCGAAGGACGCGGTGCGAGCCTACGAGCTGGTGTACGCGGCCCTGGGCGCTTGAGACTTCAGCACGTCTCGATTCCGATTCCGGTCGGGAGCGCGGAGGAGGCTCGCTCGTTCTACGGCGGGTTGCTCGGTCTGGAGGAGCGTGACGTGCTGCCTGCGCTCGACCCCGACGGCTTCATCTGGTTCAGGGCCGGAGGGGACAACGAGCTGCACCTGATGCTCGTCGACGAGTCCCCGCACGAGCGGGCGCACTTCTGCCTCGTTCTCGACGATCTCGACGGCCTGAGGGCACGCCTCGAGGCCGGCGGCGTCGAGACGAGCGACGCGACGCCGCTCGTGGGCCGGCCTCGGTTCTTCTGCCGGGACCCGTTCGGAAACCTGGTCGAGTTGGCCCGGATCGACTGATGACAGCTGTCCTCGTTGGTCTCGATGTCGGGACGAGTGGGGTGAAGGGGGTCGCGGTCTCGTCCGAGGGCGAGCTGCTCGCGACCGCCGAGGAGGGCTACCCGCTCTCGACGCCCGAGCCCGGGTGGGCCGAGCAGGATCCCGAGGACTGGTGGCGCGCCTCGCAGGCCGCACTTGCGCGGCTGCCCGAGGGGCCGGTCGGCTTCTCGGGCCAGATGCACGGGCTCGTCGCGCTCGGCGAGGGCGACCAGGTGCTACGGCCGGCGATCCTCTGGAACGACCAGCGCACCGGCGCGGAGTGCGTCGAGATCGAGCGCCGGATCGGCCTCGAGCGCCTGATTGAACTGACCGGCAACCGCGCGCTGACCGGGTTCACGGCGCCCAAGCTGCTGTGGCTCGCCCACCACGAGCCCGCGACGTACGCGCAGATCAGGCGGATCCTGGTCCCCAAGGACTACGTCCGGCTTCGACTCACCGGAGAGCACGCGATCGACGCGGCCGACGCCTCCGGGACGCTGCTCTTCGACGTCGGTGGACGTCGCTGGTCGGACGAGGTCTGCGCTGCGCTCGAGATCCCGCTCGACTGGCTGCCTCCCGCGCACGAGTCGACCGAGGTCGCCGGGGCGGGCGACCAGGCCGCCGGCGCGCTCGGCGTCGGCATCGTCGAGCCGGGCCCCGTCTCGGTGGTACTGGGGACCTCGGGCGTCGTCTTCGCGGTGCTCCCCGCCTACGCGCCCGACGCTGCTGCGCGCGTGCACGTCTTCTGCCATGCCGTTCCGGGCACATGGCACGCGATGGGGGTGATGCTGTCGGCCGCGGGCTCGTTCGCCTGGCTGCGAAAGGTGCTCGGCGCTCCCTACGGCGAGCTCGACGAGGAGGCGGGCCGCTGGAATCCCGGCACCGAAGGCCTGCTCTTCGCTCCCTACTTGCAGGGCGAGCGCACCCCGCACGCCGATCCGGACATCCGGGGTGCGTTCACCGGGCTCTCGCTGCGCCACGACCGTGGCGCCCTCGCGCGAGCGGTGCTCGAGGGCGTCGCCTACGGGCTGCGCGACTCTCTCGAGTTGCTCCGTACGCTCGGCGTCGAGCCGGCCGTGGGGCGCGTCTCGGGCGGCGGTGCGCGAAGCGATCTCTGGTTGAAGATCGTCGCCTCCGTGCTCAACCTGCCGCTCGAGCGCACCGAGTCCGACGCGGGCGCCGCCTTCGGCGCGGCACTCCTCGCAGGCGTCCGCGACGGCGTATTCGCCGACGCTGCCGAGGCGGCGGCCCGCTGCGTTCGCGCGGCGGAACGAGTCGAGCCGGAGCCGGCCTGGGTCGACGCCTACGCGCAGGGGTACGAGCGATTTCGGGCGCTCTACCCGATGCTGCGCAGCTAGGGTCAGAGCGTGCAACCGCAGAACGGACTTCCGCCCGCGGAGCTGGAGGCGCGACGCGGCCGGCTCCTCGAGCACGTTCATCGCGAAGGGCTCAGCGGCTACGTGCTCTTCGGGCAGGACTAAGGACGACGCCGGCCCCGTCGAGAATCTCGGCCGCGCGCCGCCTGGCGGCATCGACCTCGTCCTGCGTCAGCACAGGGGCGATCGTCCTGCGTATCCTCGGGCAGCTCGAGACACTTCGACCACTGGAGGGCGAATGAGCCTGGAAGGAAGGACGGCGCTGATAACAGGTGCGAGTCGAGGCATTGGCGCGGCTGTGGCGCGGATGCTGCACGATCGCGGCGTGAATCTGGGGCTCGTCTCGCGGAGCGGGGACGATCTCGGGATCGACGGTGCCGTTGCCGGTCCGTGCGACGTGCGGTCGTTGGCCGATCTCACCTCGCTCTGCAACCGCACCGCCGAGCGCTTCGGCGGGATCGACATCCTGGTTGCGAACGCGGGTGTGGGCGCGTACGGATCGTTCCTCGAGCTCTCGAGCGAGCACCTCGAGGAGATGATCGACGTCAATCTCAAGGGGACGCTCTACGCCGTGCGAGCAACGCTTCCGCACATGCTCGGGCGCGAGGGCGACGTGATCACGCTGGCCTCGGAGGCGGGGAGGCGCGGACTCCCGCTCGAAGCCGTGTACTGCGCCTCGAAGTTCGGCCAGGTCGGATTTACGCGCGCGCTCGAGCACGAGCTGCGCGGGCACGGAATCAGGTGCACGAACATCTGCCCTGGCGGCGTCGCGACGGACTTCGCGCTCGAGGAGGGGCGTGGCCGCACCCCGGACGTGCTGCCGGGAATGATGACCGCCGACGACGTTGCCGAGGTCGTCGTATTCGCGCTCGAGCGACCGCGGCGCTTTCGGATCCTCGAGACGGCGCTGCGGCCCATGACGGAGGCGAGCTGGGGGTGAAGCCCGTCACCTGGGGGATCGTCTCGACCGCGCACATCAACCGGCTCGTGATCCCGGGTGCGCACGCCTCGCCCGAGGTCGAGCTCGCCGCAGTGGCGAGCCGCGACCGGGGCCGGGCCGAGGACTATGCCCGGACGTGGGAGATCCCGCGGGCGTACGGCTCCTACGAGGAGCTGCTCGCCGATCCCGAGATCGAGGCGGTCTACATCTCGCTCCCGAACACGCTCCATTGCGAATGGTCGATCCGGGCGGTCGAGGCCGGCAAGCACGTCCTCTGCGAGAAGCCGCTCTCCCGGCATCCGCAGGAGGTCGAGGCCGCATTCGACGCGGCCGAGCGCGCCGGGCGCCTGCTGATGGAGGCGTTCATGTGGCGACACAACCCGCAGACCGCGCGCCTCATCTCCCTGATCGCCGACGGTGCGATCGGCGAGCTCCGGCTCGTCCGCTCCTCGTTCAGCTACTCGCTCTACGACCCGGACAACATCCGCCTTCGGTCTGACCTCGAAGGCGGATCGCTGATGGACGTCGGCTGCTACTGCGTGAGCGGCTTGCGGCTGCTCGGCGGCGAGCCGGAGTCGGTCTTCGGCCAGGCCTGGTTCGGGCCCACCGGCACCGACTGGGTGTTCGCAGGGACGATGCGCTTCCCGGACAACGTGATCGCCCAGTTCGACTGCGGCACGGCAATGACCAATCGCGACGAGCTCGAGGTGATCGGGAGCGAGGCGGCGCTCTTCCTCGACGACCCGTGGCATGCCCGGAACCCGGTGATCGAGATCCGGCGGGACGACGGGGCCGAGCGCGTCATGCTGGAGCCGGTCGACTCCTACCGGCTCGAGCTCGAGAACGTCAGCCAGGCGATTCGGGGCGAGGCAGAGCTGCTGCTCGGCCGCGAGGACGCGATCCGGCAGGCCCGCGTGATCGAAGCGCTCTACCGCTCGGCCGAGACGGCGCTGCCCGTCTAGCGCCGGCGGCCACCCGAGCCGACTCGCATTTCCCCCCTCGATGAGGTAACTTTACCGGTTCAGTGACTTCTGCTCCCCCACGCCCAGCTGCTGTCGACTCGACCAAGACGTTCCTCTGGGGTGCGGCCACCGCGTCCTATCAGGTCGAGGGCGCGGTCGAGGAGGACGGCCGCGGCGAGAGCATCTGGGACCGCTTTTGCGCGATCCCCGGGAAGGTGCGCAACGGCGAGACCGGCGCGGTCGCCTGCGACTTCTACCATCGCTATCGCGAGGACGTCGCACTGATGGCCGAGCTCGGGCTCGACGCGTTCCGGTTCTCGGTGTCCTGGCCTCGCGTGCTGCCCGAAGGGGAGGGTCGGGTGAACCAGGCCGGGCTCGACTTCTACGATCGGCTCGTCGACGAGCTCCTCGCGAACGGGATCGAGCCGTGCGTGACCCTCTACCACTGGGACCTTCCAGCCGCACTCGAGGATGCCGGCGGGTGGCCGGCCCGCTCGACGGTCGACGCATTCTGCGAGTACGCGAGGCTCGTCGCGAGGCGTCTCGGCGATCGGGTCACGCTGTGGGTCACGCACAACGAGCCGCACGTCGCGGCCTGGGACGGGTACGGCAACGGGGTTCATGCCCCGGGCCGCAGGAGCGTCGAGGGCGCGCTCGCGGCCGCGCATCACCTCATGCTGTCACACGGCCGAGCAGTCGAGGTGATCCGGGCGGAGGCGCCGGGCGCGCGCGTGGGGGTCACGCTCAACATGTGGCCGATGGAGCCTGCGAGCTCGTCCGACGCCGATCGGAAGGCCGCTCGCGCGGCCGACGGCTTCCAGAACCGCTGGTTCCTCGACCCGATCTTCCGTGGCGAGTACCCCGAGGACGTGCTCGAGACATTCGCCCCTCACGCTCCTCCGGTCCGGCACGGCGACCTCGACGCGATCGCCACACCGATCGACTTCCTCGGCGTCAACTACTACCACCGGGAGGTTGTGGCTTCGAACGGGAACGGCGGGCGCCGGGTGGTCCACCAGGACGGCTCGCAGTACACCGACATGGGCTGGGAGGTCTCGCCGCACGGGATCCGCGACATCCTCGAGCGGGTATGGGAGGATTACGCCCCCGTCGCCCTCTACGTGATGGAGAACGGGGCCGCATTCGGCGACATCCGCGCACACGATGGGTTCGTCCGGGACCCGGAGCGGTGCGCTTATCTGGCCGCGCATGTCGAAGCCGTCCGGAGCGCAGCCGACGCAGGAATCCCGGTTCGCGGGTACTTCGTCTGGTCTCTCCTCGACAACTTCGAGTGGGCACAGGGATACGGCAGGCGCTTCGGGCTCGTCTACGTCGACTATCCGACGCTCGAGCGGATCCCCAAGGGGAGCTTCTACTGGTACCGCGATCTCATCGCGAGCCGCTCGCCGGCGCCGCTAGTCGGCTGATCGCGACCGGACTCAGACCGGGCCCTGCAGAACGAAGTGGTTCGGCTCCGCCTCGACGAGCACCGCGTCCGGCGGGTCCGGCGGAAGGCGGGCCTCGCCCTCCCGGTCGTCGGCCGGTGCCGGGTCGTCGACCCAGCGCTCCTCGAGTTGCGCCACCGAGCCGAGCAGCATCCGGGTGTAGGCGTGCAAGGGGTTTCCGAAGACGCGCTCGGCCGACCCCGACTCGACGACCACGCCGCTCCTCAGGATCACGGCCTTGTCGCTGATGTAGTAGCCCAGCGACAGGTCGTGCGTCACGAAGACGACGCCGAGGCCGCGCGCCTTGAGGTCACCGAGCAGATTGAGCACGTCGACCCGCGTCGAGGCGTCGAGCATGCTGATGATCTCGTCCGCAACCAGGATCCGGATGTCGAGCAGCAGGGCCCGGGCGATCAGCAGGCGCTGAAGCTGACCGCCGCTCAGCTGATGCGGGTACTTCCCGAGGACGTGCTCAGGGTCCAGGCTCACCGCGGTGATCGATGCCTCGAGCTTACCCTTCCAGTCTGGTGAGGTCAGGTCGGCGCAGTACCCACGTCGAAGCATGCCGAAGGTGTGATCGACCGTGAAGATCGGGTTGTAGGAGCTGAAGGGATCCTGGAAGACCCCTTGCACCTCGCCCCGGTACGCGTTCAGGGCGCGGCCTTCGAAGCTCGAGATGTCGGCGCCGTTGAAGCTGATCGCGCCGCTCGTAGCACGGGTCAGGCGTAGGATCATGCGCCCGATCGTCGTCTTGCCGCTTCCGCTTTCGCCGATCAACGAGACGATCTCGCCTGGCTCGACGTCGAAGCTCACGTCTCGTACGGCCGTCAGTTCGCCGCGACCGAGCGCCCCGGTGCGGAAGACCTTCGAGACACGCTCGAGCCTGAGCAACGCCGTTACGCCGCCTTCCAGCATGCGACCTGGTGACCGCTGTCGACCTCGACGACCGGCGGCTGCTCGGCGCATTTAGCGAACGCGACCGGACAGCGGTCACGGAACCGGCATCCGGCGGGCGGGTCGAGCAGAGACGGCGGTCGACCGGGGATCCCGGTCAGCCGCCGCTCCGAGAAGCGTGCGCCCATCATCGGGAGGGACGAGATCAGCAGCTGGGTGTAGGGATGCCGCGGCGAATGGACGAGCGTCTCCGCAGGAGCCTTCTCGGCCAGCCTTCCTGCGTACATGACGACGATGCTGTCGGAGATCTCGTGGAGGATGGCAAGGTCGTGGGTGATGACGAGCATGCTGTTCACGAAGCCCCGCCGGCGGAAGTCGACGAGAGCCCGCGCGACCGCCTTCTGGGTCGACACGTCGAGAGCGGAGGTGATCTCGTCAGCGACGAGGAGCGACGGGTTCAGCAAGGTCGAGAGCACCAGGACCGTGCGCTGCTTCATCCCTCCGGAGAGCTCGATCGGAAACATCCCAAGTACCTCCGCGGAGAGCCCCACGAGCTCGAGGCGGCGCTCGATCTCGGGACTGAGGCCCTCGAAGGAGACGCCTTTCGACTCCAGCACCTCCTCGATCATCCGCCCGATCCTGCGCGTCGGGTTGAGAGCGCTCATGGCGTATTGCGGAACGAGCGAGATGCTCTTGAACCTGAACCGGTTCATATCGTTCGTGTTCCAGACCGGCAGCTCCTCGCCGTCGAGGGTCACGTGACCTTCGACGTAGCGCATCCGGCCGTCGAGGCGGACGAGGCTCTTGCCCAGCGTCGACTTGCCGCAGCCGGACTCTCCCGCGAGCCCGACGATCTCGCCGTCGCCTACGCCGAAGCTGATCCCGTCGAGCGCGCGGACGTCCCCCTGCAGCGTCCGGTAGTACACCTTGAGATCATCGACGGCGAGCGCCACCGGCTAGGTATCCCTGAGCTTCGGGTTGAACACCTCGTCGAGCCCGACGTTCATGACGTAGAGCCCGCCGACGATCGCCATGATCCCGAGCCCCGGCGGCAGGAACCACCACCACATGCCGAGCTGGAGGGCCGCCCAGAGGACGGCGTTGTTCATCATCAGGCCGAGCGACATGCCGTTCGTCGGGCCGAGCCCGATGAAGTCGAGCGTCGCGGCGATCAGAACCGCCCCTCCGAACAGGAGGATGAACGTCATGAACAGGTAGGAGCTCATGTTGGGCGCGATCTCGCGGAGGATGATGCTCCGGTCGGGGATCCCCGACAGGCGCGCCACGTCCACGAACTCGCGCGACGTGAGCGAGAACGTCTGCGCCCTCACCGCTCTGGCCGCCCAGGGCCAGGAGGTCAGGCCGATGAAGAGCGCCTCGATGAAGACCCCTCTGACCGTGAGGTAGGCCGCCACGATCAACAGCACGGCAAGGGTGGGGATGACGAGGACGACGTTCGTCAACATCGTGAGCACCTCGTCGACGATTCCACCGCGATATCCGGCTGTGAAGCCGACGACCATGCCGATCAGCGCGGCGAGAGAGCCGCCGAGCAGGCCCACGATGAAGGTCGCCCGGAGGCCGTGCACGAACTGCGAGAAGACATCCTGGCCGAACGTGGTCGTGCCGAACCAGAAGCTCGACGAAGGATGGGCGTGTGGCGGCCCCACGGTGGCAGTCGGGCTGTAGCTCGTCAGGTAGGGGCCCGCGATGGCGAGGAGCAGGAAGAAGCAGACCGTGCCCAGTCCGATCAAGAGTTTCTTGTTGCGAAACGCGAAGTGCAGGGCCTCACGGCGGCCGCTTCGCCGGGGAGCGGCGGGCCGCGCCGGGCCTCCGCCCGGGAGCACAGGCCCGGCAGTTGCTTCCGGGACGAGGACGCTCGCCGGATACTCCGGATCGGTGACCGCCATCAGGTCACGCTCCTCTCATCCCCGTGAACCCTGCATGCCGGCGCGTGTTCGCGGGTCCACGATGACGTAGACGATGTCGATCGCGAAGTTGGCGACGAGCACTCCGAGGATGATGAAGAGGAACGTGCCCTGGATCAGGAAATAGTCCTCGTTCTGGATCGCCTGGAGAATCAGGTATCCGAGCCCCGGGTACGAGAAGACGACCTCCGTCACGAGCGCGCCCGCCACGATCACGCCGAGAGCCAGTGCCAGGCCCGTCAACTGCGGGAGCATCGCGTTGCGGAAGGCGTAGCGACGGACGAGGCGCTGCGAGGCGCCGAGTGCCTCGAGGTAATGCGTGTAGTCCGACTCGAGCTCGTAGATGATCATGTTCCGCATTCCGATTGCCCAGCCGCCGAAGCCCACGAGGAACAGCGACAGGAACGGAAGGAGCCAGTGCCAGAACGCGCTGTGGACGAACGCCCAGGTCCACGAAGGCGAGACGGAGAAGGCGTAGCCACCTGAGAGCGGGAGCCAGCGCAGCTCCGAGCCGAAGACCCAGGCAAGCAGGATGCCGAGCCACATGTAGGGCGTCGCCGTGAGCAGGTAGCTGACCGGCAGCACCGTGTTGTCGAGCACCTTCCGCCGGGCCGCGAGCGCCCCGACCTTGTTTCCGGCGATCCAGCTGAGTGTGATCGCGGGTATCAGCAGCGCCAGCGTGTACGGCAGCGCCCGCATGATCACGTCGACGACGGGTGTCGGGAAGAGCCAGATGCTGACTCCGAGGTTGCCGTGGAGGAGCTGCACCCAGAAGTTGAGGTACTGCTGCCAGAGGGGCGTGTTGAAGCCGAACGTCTCGTTGTAGTAGGCGACCATCGCCTTTGCCTGCTGTGGGTCCTGGAGCGAGGCCCTCGCGAGCATCGACGCAATCGGGTCGCCTGGCATCAAGCGCGGGATCGCCCAGTCGATCGTGACGGCCACGAAGAACGTCAAGCCGTACGTGACGAGCTTCCTCGTGAAGTAGCTTTTCAACCGTCCCGTCGCCTCCGCGGTCTGCGGTCCGAGAGCTCGCTGCCTCCCGTCGCCCGCGGGAGAGCGACGGGAGGCAGCGCTGGACGAGCCGTCGTTACTTCGACGGCGCCGGCTTGAGCTGAGTCAGCATCAGGATGCTGCTCATGTTCCAGTAGCCCCGCCACGAGACGGGAAGGTAGTGGTTGCAGGTGCTTGCCGAACACGGCCAGTTCGTCCAGACCGAGTTGTTGTACTGAGCCCACGCGCCGTTGTACCAGAGCGGAATGATCGGCATCTGGCTCAGCTGGATCTTCTGCAGCTTCGCGATGACGGACTTCATCCCGCCGACATCGGTGGTCGGGGTCTTGTCGAGCTTCTGCACGAGCGCCCAGGCCGTCGAGCTCGAGAACCGGCCGTAGTTGACGGTCGTCTGCTGGCTCTGGATCGGCAGGTGGAAGATGTAGTCGTAGTAGAGCCACGGCGTGTTGGCGAGCTGCTTGTCGTTGTTGATCAGCAGATCGAACTTGCCGGCGCTCCTCTGTGCTACGAGCGAGTTGTAGTCGGGATACGACGGGGTGATCTTGATTCCGGCTGCCTTTGCCCCAGTCGCGAGGATCTGGATCGCTTCCATCCAGTCGGTCCAGCCGTTCGGCACGATCAGCTTGAGATCGATCGTCGCGCCGCTCGGCGTTTTGAAGTAGCCGTCGCTGCCTTTCTTGTATCCGGCTGCGGCGAGCATCGCGGCCGCCTTGGCCGGGTTGTAGCTGAAGCCGAGCTGTTTGAGGGTGCTCGCCGAGTCGTACTTCGACCAGTTCGGGAGCAGCCCCGACGAGCTGGCCGGCGACACGATGTTGCCGTAGTCGGTCTTGACCACGTCCGGCACGTCCATCGCGAAGGCGAGCGCGCGCCGGAACCTGGCGTCGTTCATGGGTGCCTTCGTCGTGTTCATCACCAGCCACGCCGTGTTGGCCGGCAGCATGTATGGCGCCTGGGGGAAATACGTCTGGAGGCCGTAGCCACCCAGCCCGCTGACCAGGCTCGAGATCCCGGGCAGGAAGTTGTTGCTGAGGTCAATATTGCCCTGCAGCACCTGACCGAGCATGACGTTGTTCGAGCCGTTGACGACGTCGACGATGTACTGCGGCTTCACGGACAGGCCGAGTGCCTTCGTCGCCCACCAGTGCGGGTTACGCACCCAGACCTGCTTCTGCTGGTCGTGGGTTGAGTAGAGGTAAGGGCCGGTGCCGACCGGATTCGGGTTCGCCCCGGTGACGACCGTCTTCTCCGACCTCCCCTGCCACAGGTGCTCAGGCAGGATGGGCCAGCTGTAGAGCCAGTTCGCCCACTCCTGGTAGTTCGGCGTCGAGAAGGAGACCTTGACCGTGGTCGAGTTCACCTTGCTCACCCCGGAGATGAAGTTCCAGATGTTCGCGTAGGGAACCGTCTTCAGCTTCCCGAGGTTCAACGTGTAGACGACGTCGTCAGCCGTGAGCGGTTTACCGTCGCTCCACTTGATCCCCGGGCGGAGCTTGATCGTGTAGGTATCCGCGTTCGTCCAGCTACCACTCGAGGCCAGCCAAGGCTTGAACTGGTCCTTGAGCGGGTCGTACAGGAACAGGGTCTCGTAGACGAGCCCGAGCGTGCCGGTCGCGTAGCAGCACGGCTGCAACGGGTTCCAGCTCGACGGCGGCCCGTACTGGGTGCCGCTCGTGTACAGCGTCTGGGCGCGCGGGTACGACGAGATCGTCTTCGATGCTCCCGCTACGCCTGTGGTCAGGAGCGCCCCCGCCGCGAGAGCGGCGACGGCGAGCATCGGTGCTCCTCTCCTCCATCGCAATCTCATGTCAGTGGTCCTCTCTGTCTGTTGGCGTCTGGAAATTCGACGGGAGGCGGCAACGGATCTGCGCTTCCCGGTGTCGGGATACGACTCCGCTTCTCGAGGGAAGTCGGCTCCGCTGCCTGATGGCCGCGGCTGTCTTCACCCGGGGTCCGGAGTCCTGCCGTCTCGCTCAAGCTGCGGCATCCCTCCCTTCGCGCGTGACCGCCAGCGGCGTCCCGCCGGTCTCGCTCGGGGGGCCCTCGGCTCCGGAGATGTCCGCACGCCGAACGGTGGCGACGGAGAAGGCTTCAAGCCTGAGCGAGCCTCCGGCGAGGCCGGGATCGAGCTCATATTCGGGGGCGAGGATCGGGTTGAATTCGACCGTCGCCGGCGATGAGTTGACGAAGATCGCCTCCTCGCCGTGCCCGCTGTGAACGCGACCGACGATGATTCGCGGATCGGCGACGTGGACGAGCCGTGAAACACCGGCCTCGAGCGCGAGGGCGGAGTAGAGCCGCCATGTGTCCTCGGGGTTCACGTGCGGAGTCTTCGCGGCCATGTACTCGATTGGGTAGGTGCAGAAGAACGTCGAGCCGTGGCCGAGCCGGTGGCGGAGGAGGAGCGGGCGCCCGTGACGATCGACCGCCACGACGCTCGCTCCCGCAGTTTCGACGGGCAGGTATGAACGAGCGCTCGGCTCGCCGGCGACAGCGAAGCTGAGCGTCGTGCCGGCGGCGATGTCGCCGAGCGGCTCCACGAACTCGGCCGAGGCTTCGCCATCCTCGATCGGATCGACGAGGCCGTAGCGAAGCCGGTGGTGCAGACCGAAGATCTCTTCGAGCCACGTCAACCACGGTCCTCGCTGGTTTGCCGTGCTCCCGGCGAAGTACGAGAGATAGACCGTTGCCCCACCGGTGGCGAGCTCGCGCAGCCGATCGAGGCCCGGCGCGGTCAAGAGCTTCGAGCAAGGCGAGAGGTACAGGCGCGCCGTGTGCGCGAGCCCGTCCCTTTCACGCAGCATCGCGACCGGAAGATCCGCTTCCCGGGCGGCCACATAGCTCTGCAGCAGCACGTCCCGGATGTCCTCGCGGTACGACGGAGAGGTGAACGGCAGTTCGCGCTCGAAGTGCTCGGGGACGACGAGCGCAACCTCGCCGGCGACGCGTTTCCATCCCGTCTCCGAGAGCCGGGCGACGAGCCGTGAGAAGCTCGCGAACGACTCGAGCTGAGGCTTCGGACGTCCCCGGCTGTCGGTGAGTCCGAAGTGGAGCTCGAAGGTGTGGTGGCGATACGGATCCTCGTTGCGGAGGTCGTCGTAGTCGGAGTTGCACCAGGCGAGCCAGCCCCGCGCTCCGGCGAGAAGTGTCGTATAGAGCACCTGCCGGTAGTAAGCGGCGGCGTGGTCGTCGGCTGCGAAGTCGGAGCTGACACCGAACTCCTCCAGGATGACCGGCTTGCCGAAGCCGGCCGCAAGCTCGCACGCGCAGGCGGCTGCCAGAGCCTGCCGCACCTGGTCGTCCTGCATGGGATACACGTGTGGGCCGATGAAGTCGACGAGTGGTGCCAGCGCGCGGAGCGAATAGCCGTTGTCGTGCCCCGACACTTCGACGCCCCAGGCGCCGTCTCCGAGCGAGATTGGTTGATTTGCGCCTGCGGCGCGCACGGCGTCGATCATCGCCCTCGCCCAGGCGGTGATCTCCTCGGTCGTTCCAACCCCGCCGTAGAGAGGCATCTCGTTCGAGACGATCCAGCCGGCGATCGCCGGATGCTGGGCCGTGCGCCGGGCGATCTCGGCCGCGAACCATGCCTGTTGCGAAACGAGCCAGGAGTCGCGGTAGAGGTCCCGGCCGTCTCGCCAGATCGGATCCCAGTTCTCTCCCGACATGTGGCCGACGATGAAGGTCGGGATCGTGGCGAGGCCGAGCTCCGTGTGGGCGTCGAGGAAGTCGATGAGTCGGTCGACGGCGTCGAGGTCGAGCTGTTCCGGCTCGGGAACGAAGTCCGGCCAGAAGCAGAAGCTGCGGGTCACGGTGCAGCCGTGCTCGGCCAGGACCTCGAGCTCGCGTCGCACCGTCTCGGCGTCGTAGCGGCTCCACATGCGGGGTCCGCCGACCCGCGACCAGAAGTTCGCGCCGAGCCAAGTCGGTCCGAGCGCTTCCGGGCCGACGGAGACATCGTTGCTTCTCGACGTCACGGACGGAGTTCATCACTTATCCGGTTCAGTGTCAACCTCGCTGTGACAATGCGTGCGGTTGACCGCCGGGGAGCGTGTCCCGCCAGGCCGTCACTTATGCGGTTCAGCTGAGGCTAACCGGCTGACGCGCGGCGCCTGGTGGGCTTCACGACCTCCGCTTTGCGCCTGGCCGTGCTTCCCCGCGGAGTCAACTCACCGCGCTCGGCCTCCACGTCGCCGGGCGCCTCGCCGTCGATCGTGCGCAGCAGGTGGCGCGCCGAGAGGCTGCCGTAGCGCTCGATGTCGCGCGTGATCGCGGTGAGCGGCGGGTGGACGACGCGGCTGATCAGCGAGTCGTCCCAGCCCACGATCGAGACGTCGTCGGGAACGCCGAGCCCCATCTGCTGCACGACTCCGAGTCCTGTGACCGCCAGGAGGTCGCTGTCGTAGATGATCGCTGTGGGCGGTCGAGGTGCCGACAGGAGCTTGCGGGTTGCCCGCGCGCTGCTCTCGGGCGTGTAGTCGGTCGCGACGACCTCGCCGTCGATGCTGAGCTCGTGGATGATCGCCCGGAAGGCTTCCGTCCGTTTCTCAGTGTGGACGAAATCGGTCACGCCGGCCACGCGGGCGATCCTCGTGTGGCCGAGCGCCGCGAGGTATCTCACTGCGTCCTCGAGCACCGAGGCCTCGTCGTGCCACACCGACGGCAGTGCTGCGTCGGCGAGGGGGCCGCCGACGACGACGGCGGGCAGGCCGAGCGCGAGCACCTCCGCCACCCTCGGGTCATCGGTCCGCTGGTCGACGAGGAGGATGCCGTCGACCCGCCGCTCGCCCCACCAGCGCCGGTAAACGGAGACCTCCTCGTCCACATCTCGCACGAGCTGGATCGTGAGCGCGACGGACTGAGCCGACAGCTCCGTCTCGACTCCGGCGATGAACTCCATGTAGAAGGGCTCGAGCGCGAGCGTCTTGGCCGGTCTCGCGAGTACGAGTCCGCAGGCATCGGCTCTCGCGGCCGACAGCGAGCGCGCCGCTCGGTTGGGATACCAGCCGAGCTCCTTGGCGATCGCGAGGATCCGGTCGCGGGTCTCGTCCGAGACGCCGGGACGATCGTTCAGGGCGTAGGAAACCGCGCCCTTCGAGACTCCCGCACGCTGCGCGATATCGCTGATCGTGACCCTATGCCGTCTCCCGGAGCGTTCTGGCAACCCGTCACCTGACGGGCGATCATAGTTGCGTGTTGCGCCGATGCTGCGGTGACCTCCCTGCGCGGGCTCGTGCCTGTGTGTGCGCCGTCGTCTTCGTCGCCGCCGTGGCGGCGTGCGGTGGCCGCGCCTCGGGACCGGCGGGAGAGATCGTGTTCTCCGGCAGCACGTCGAGAGGCTCCACAGGCGTTTACGTCGTCGCCACGGACGGCGCGGGCCTCCGGCGGCTAACCGATACCGGGGAAGACGGCAGGCCCGCCTGGTCACCCACCGGTCGGGCCGTGGCGGTCGTCAGATGGAGCCTCGCAGGTTGCAAGCGCCCCCGCCGCGATTGCGCACGGATCTGGGCGGTCACGCTCGAAAGCGACGGTGCCCGTCCGTTGACGCCCACGACGCACCGGAGCGAGGATCCGGCCTGGTCCCCCGACGGAACTGAGATTGCCTTCGACCGCTGGCGTGACGACGCGAATCCCTACGCCGAGGGGACAGACATCTACGTGATGCTCTCGAACGGCTCCGGCGAGAAGCGCCTGACTCACCGCGCCGACAACACCGATCCCGAGTGGTCGCCCGATGGAAAGGAGATCGCGTTCACCAGCGACCTCGCCGGCAACTTCGACATCTATGTGATGGATGTCGACGGTCGGCACGTGCGGAGGCTGACGCGTTCGTCGCTCCCGGAGATGTCGCCTGCCTGGTCGCCCGACGGCCGCGAGATAGCCTACGAGGCGCCCGCCGGCGTCTTCGTGATGAAAGCGGACGGTACCCACGGTCGACTCGTGACCGGCGCGCTGCCGGGAGCAAGCGAGCCGTCGTGGTCTCCGGACGGCAAGCAGCTCGTCGTGACCACGAACACGGGAAGCGGCACACAGCTCTACCTCATCAGCGCGGACGGGAGAACGCCGGAGTGGCTCGACACGGGAAAGGTGAAGCAGCCCGGGAACCCGATCTGGGTTGGCGCACCGGCTTCATAGCCCGGCGAGCTCGATCTCCTCTGCGTCGTCGCGGGTGATCCGCCACGCCCGTAGCTCGCCGGAGGCGAGCCCGTAGATCAGGAACGGCTTTCCCGCCCACAGGCCCGAGAGCTCGCGGTCGGTGCGAGACGGCCTCGGTTCGGTCTCGGGGTGCGAGTGGAAGACCGCGAGCTCGTAGCCGTCGTCCTCGAGGAACCAGACGTCGGGATCGACCTCGAGCTCGTAGCGGTAGGGCGAGGCGAGCCGGTTGCGCCCGCGGAGGTACCGCTCGGCGACGCCGTCGCGGAAGACGAGCACGCCGCAGCACTCGTTCGGGGCCTCCTCGGCGGCGTGTGCGTGGAGCTCCTTGCGGATCGAGTCGGGAACTACCACCAGAGAGTGCTCTCCATCGATCGCTCGACGTCGTCGGCGCTCCAGAAGTCGCCAGACAGGTACTTCCAGCCGCCGTCCGCGAGGACGGCGACCACCACCGACCCCTCGGGCAGCTCAGCGGCGATCTTGCGGGCGACGTGCACGACTGCTCCAGCCGACACGCCCGCGAAGATCCCTTCGCGGTCGAGCAAGGCGTGCACGGCGGCGACCGACTCGGCGTTCGAGACGAGGATCTTACGGTCGAGCTTCGAGACGTCGAGGATCGGCGGCACGTAGCCGTCGTCGAGTGAGCGCAGGCCCATCACGGGATCGCCCGGGAGCGGCTCGGCCGCGGCGACGATCAGGTCGGGGAACGACTCGCGCAGGCGCGCACCCGTCCCCATCAGCGTCCCCCCGGTGCCCAGCCCGGCGACGAGGGCGTCCACCCGGGGCAGGTCGCGGACGATCTCGGCGCCGGTGCCCTCGTAGTGCGCCCGCGGGTTCCACTCGTTCGCGTACTGGAAGAGCATCGTGTAGCGCGGGTCGCCGGCCGCCATCTCCTGAGCCAGCCGAACGGCTCCGTTCGAGCCCCCGCTCGCCGACGAGTCGACGATCGTCGCGCCGAAGAGCTCGAGCACCAGCCGACGCTCGGGCGTCGCATTCGCGGGCATGACGCACGTGAGCTTCAGGCCGCGGAGCTTCGCAACCAGCGCCAGCGAGATTCCGGTGTTCCCGCTCGTCGGCTCGAGCAGCTGGGCCCCAGGCTCGAGCCCGGCGGCGTCGACCATGGCCAACGCGACCCGGTCCTTGATCGAGCCGGTCGGGTTCTGGGCCTCGAGCTTCGCGTAGATCGTGACGTTGGGTGGCGAGAGGTGCTCCAGCGCCACGAGCGGCGTGTTCCCGATCAGGTCGAGCAGGCTGCTAGCGACCATCCCCGCCCGCCATCGCGGGCAGGAGGACGACCGTCGCGTTGTCGCGCACCGGCGCGTCCAGCCCACCGCTCGTCCGGACGTCCTCGCCGTCCACGTACACGTTCACGTAGGGCCTGATCTCCGCGCCGTCGTAGACCTTCGCGCCGAGCTCGGGGACCCGAACCCGCAGATCCTCGAGCAGCTCGCGCACCGTGCCCCCCGAAGCCTCGACCTCGCGCGCGCCGCCCGCCTCCACGCGAAGGACCGGCGGAACCCTGACGACGCTCATCGCGTGCAGAACTCGACGTAGTCGATGTACTCGGTGACGGTCGGATGCTCGCCGCATACCGGGCAGTCCGGGTTGCGGTTGATGCGAACCTCGGTGAAGTCGGTGGCGAGCGCGTCGAAGAGGAGCAGCCGGCCGACCAACGGCTCGCCCGCGTCGAGCGCGAGCTTGAGCGCCTCGTTCGTCTGGAGCGTCCCGACGATGCCCGGCAGCACCCCGAGCACTCCGCCCTCGGCGCACGACGGGGCAAGCTCCGGCGGCGGCGGCGAGGGGTAGAGGCAGCGATAGCAGGGGCCGTCGCCCGGCTTGAACACGGTCACCTGCCCTTCGAAGCGGTAGATCGACCCGTGCACCACCGGAATGTCCCGCCACACCGACGCGTCGTTGACGAGATAGCGGGTCGGGAAGTTGTCGGCGCCGTCGACGATGACCTCCCAGCCGTCATCGAGGACCCGGTCGATGTTCTCGGAGGTGAGCCGCTCGCGGTACGTCGTGACCTCGACGTCCGGGTTCAGAGCCTCGATCGACCGCTTCGCGCTGTCGACCTTCGGAGTCCCGAGGGTGTTCAGCGAGTGCGCGATCTGGCGCTGCAGGTTCGACTCGTCGACGATGTCGGCGTCGATGATCCCTATGTGGCCGACGCCGGCGGCCGCCAGGTACAGCGAGGCCGGAGAGCCGAGCCCGCCGGCGCCGATCAGGAGGATCCTCGAGTCGAGCAGCTTGAGCTGGCCCGTCTCGCCAATCTCCGGGATCAGCAGGTGACGCGAGTAGCGCGCCCGCTTCTCGGGCGAGAGCTGCTGCGGGATGACGATGTCGTATCCATTGCGCTTCCAGTCGGTGTACCCGCCGGCCAGCGACGCCGCCCGCTCGTACCCGAGCGCATTGAGGCTCTCGGCGGCGAACGCCGAGCGGGCGCCCGAGGCGCAGTAGATGACGATCGGCTGCGACCGGTCGGGCACGATGCCCTCGATGCGCGACTCGAGGTTCCCGCGAGGGATGTGCACCGCGCCGAGAATATGCCCCTCGTCCCACTCGTCCTGTTCACGGACGTCGACCCACGCTGCATTCTCGAGCTCGCGCGCCTGGCGCGCGTCGAGCTCGACGATGCGCCCCTTGACCTGCTTTAGAAGTTCCCCGTAGGACGGCATTCCTTCAAAAACGATAGTAGCCGCCCCGCGCATTCCCGGTACCCTTTTCTGCAAGGAACGTGCAGTCCCGTCACGCCCTCTACCTGAACGTCGCGATCGCAGCTGTCGCGACGGCCGGCATTGTCGTGGGCCTCACGCTCGACACGCGGACGACGCCTCACCAGCCGAAGGCCATGGCCGGGAAGCCGCCGGTCCCCAAGAACCTGCCCGCCCCGGTTCGCTCGCAGATCGTGTCCGCTTTCCGTGACTGGCCGCACGGAAGTATCGACGACATGCAGCGGCTCGGCCTCGAGTACGCGGGCGGCGCGACGCCGAAGGAGCGCTACACGAGCGCCGTCGTGCAGTACTTCCGTGGGGTCGCGTTGCTCTGGGCCGGCTACCCGAGCGACGCCGAGCAGGCGCTCGAGAAGGCGAAGTCCCTCGGGAAGAACACGATGATCCACAACCAGGCCGACTCGTTCCTGCACTCGAACTACCTGCAAACCGGGCCGCCGTTCTATCCGGTCTTCCAGCCGATCCAGCCGAGCACGCTGCTCGAGCAGGGCGCGCGGCTCCAGGTTCAGGGCCATCAGGTCTCCGCCGAGCGTCTCTATCAGAGGGCGGCGCGCCTTCACCCGGACGACGCCGAAGCGCAGGTCGCGGCGGCCGTCGGGCTCTTCGACGAGGACAACCTGACACCCTCGTTCTCGCACCTCGGGCCGCTCGTGCAGCGGTTCCCGAAGAGCCAGTCCGTCCACTACTACCTCGGGCTGCTGCTCGCCTGGACAGGACAGGGGTCGCAGGCGATCGGGCAGTTCGAAAAAGCGGTCAAGCTCGGCTCGACCACCCCGATCGGCAAGCAGGCGGCGAAGATCCTCGAGGGTATCGCCGGCGCCAGCGACAAGGCCGCCGCCGGCTGATCAGCTCTCCGTCCGGCGCGGCTGGTAACAGTTCCGGGTCGCTGTCGAGGGTTGACACAAGGAGCTGCGTGCGCGAGGACGAGGCGGGCACCGCCTATCTCGAAGACGAGCTGGAGGAATCGGAGCTCGAGGACACCGAACCTCCGGCGCGGTTCGATGACGCCGAGCTCGAGGAGTCCCTCGAAGTCGAGATCACCACCGACTCGCTCCAGCTCTTCCTGAAGGACGTGGGGCGGGTCGACCTGCTCACAGCGGCGCAGGAGGTGGAGCTGGCCAAGAGGATCGAGCGCGGCGATCACCGCGCCAAGCAGGAGATGGTCGAGGCGAACCTCCGCCTCGTCGTCTCGATCGCCAAGCGCTACCGCAACCAGGGCCTTCCGTTCCTCGACCTGATCCAGGAGGGGACGATCGGCCTCGTTCGTGCGGCCGAGAAGTTCGACCACCGGCGCGGTTTCAAGTTCTCCACGTACGCCACGTGGTGGATCCGGCAGGCGGTGGCTCGCGCTCTCGCCGACAAGGGGCGAACGATCCGGATGCCGGTGCACGTGGTCGAGAAGCTCAACCGGATCCTCCGAGCCGAGCGCAAGCTCAGGGCCGATCTCGCGCGCGAGCCGACGATCTCCGAGATCGCGCACGAGGTGGAGATGCCGATAGAGGAGGTCGAGCAGATCCGGCGGACCTCACAGGCCCCCGTCTCGCTCGAGAAGCCCGTCGGGGACGAGGACGAATCCGAGTTCGGCCACTTCATCGAGGACGACTCCGAGCCACTCCCCGACGATCTGGCGGGTCTCACCCTTCGTAACGAGGCGCTGGCGGAGGCCCTCGCCAGGCTCAACGAGCGGGAGCGGAGGGTGCTCGAGCTCCGGTTCGGGCTCAACGGCGAGGCGCCGTGCACGCTCGACGAGGTCGGACGGGCCTTCAACGTCACCCGTGAGCGCGTCCGCCAGATCGAGAACCACTCGCTGAAGAAGCTGCGCATGATCGCGGACGGCGGCCGGCTCCGCGACGTGGCCTGACTACACTCGGTCCCGTGAGGGACGCGCTGCCGGGAGAGCTGGTCGAGTTCCTGCGCATCCCGTCGGTGAGCGCCGACCCTGCGCACGGCGCCGATGTCGCGCGCGCCGCGGGTTGGGTGTGCGAGTTCGTCGGGAGCATGGGTGGCGAGGCGGAGCTCGTCGACTGGGAGGGCCATCCGCTGGCATGCGGCGAAGTGCGGGCCTCGGTGGGCGGCGAGGCGCCGACCGTTCTCTGTTACGGCCACTTCGACGTGCAGCCTCCGGCGCCGCTCGAGCTCTGGGCGAGCGACCCGTTCGAGCCCGAGATCCGCGACGAGTACATCTACGGCCGGGGGGTCGTCGACGACAAAGGGCAGCTCTTCATGCTGCTCAGCGCTGCGCGGGACCTCGCCCGAGGCGGCGAGCTGCCGGTGCACCTCCGCTTCTGCTGCGACGGCGAGGAGGAGATCGGCGGCCATTCGATCGTCGATTTCCTGGCCGCCGACGCGCGCGGCGCGGACGCGGCGGTCATCTTCGACACCGACATGATCGCGCCCGGTCTGCCCGCGTTCACGGTTTCGACCCGCGGGCTCATCTACTTCCACGTCACCGTCCGGACGGGCGATCGCGACCTCCACTCGGGGCTCTACGGCGGAGCGGCGCTGAACGCCGCTCACGTCCTCGCGCGGAGCATCACCGGCCTCGTCGCGCGGGACGGGCGCCTGGCGGAGCCGTTGCGAAAGGGGCTGGCCGGTGCGACCGAAGACGAGCTCGCCGGCTGGGCGAAGCTGCCGACAGGCGCAACGGAGCTCGAGAGCCAGGGCGCACGGCCGGCGGATCCGCGCGCGGCCGAGGAGTTCTACCTCCGCACCTTCGCCGAGCCCGCGCTCGACGTGAACGGGATCGCCTGCGGGTCGCCGCAGCTGCAGAAGACGGTGCTGCCGGTGGAGGCGGTGGCCAACCTCTCGATCCGGCTGGCGCCGGGGCAGAAGGTGGGGGACATCGCGCCGGAGGTCGAGCGGCTGCTCGTCGAGTCGATACCCGCGGGGGCGACGATCGAGGTCGAGCTGCTGTCGTCGTCGCCTCCCGGCCGGGTTCCGGCGGACGCCCGGGCGATCGCGCTCGGGCTCGACGCGTTCGAGCGTGCCGTCGGCGCCCGGCCGGCGCTGATCGGCTCCGGCGGCACGCTGCCGATCGTGCCGGCGCTCATCGACCGAGGCATCCCGACGATCCTCACCGGGTTCGGCCTGTCGGACTCGAACATCCACTCGCCCAACGAGCGACTTCGGGCCGACCATCTGCCGCTCGGGATCTCGGCGGCGCGTGAGCTCTTTCTCGAGCTCGGCGCTCTCTGACGGCGATTCAATCCCAGGGTGGTGCGTTGTGCACCCAGCGGCCGGCGACCATCGTCGCGACTACTCGGGCCTCGAGGTCGTCCCACGGGTCGCGGTCGAGCACGACGAGATCGGCTGCGTAGCCCGGGAGCAGCTTCCCGCGTGACCGCTCGTCACCGCAGAGCCAGGCGGGAGTCACCGTCGTGGCCTCGAACGCCTGTTGTACCGACACCGCCTGCTCCTGGTGCCAGGCGGGCCGCTCGTCGATCGTTCTCCGCACGCCCGCACGGATTCCTGCCAGCGGGTCGAGCTCCTCGATCGGCGCGTCCGACCCGTTCGCGACCACAGCGCCCGACTCCCAGAGCGAGCGGTACGCATACGCCCCGCCGGTCTTCCCGGCCCAGAAGCGGTCGGCGAGATCCCGGTCGGACGGCGCATGGGAGAACTGCACCGAGCAGGCGATGCCGAGCGCCGCGAACCTCGGGAGGTCATCGGCTGCGAGCAGCTGGGCGTGCTCGACTCGGTGCCTGAGCCCCAGCGGCGCCCAGGCCTCCCGCGTCCGCTCGAACGCGTCGAGCGCCTCCCGGTTCGCACCGTCCCCGATCGCGTGTACGGCCACCGGGAACCGCGCAGCCGCCGCGGCCAGGACGATCTCGGCGAGCTCCTCGCCGCTCGTGATCCGGACGCCTGATCCGTCGAGCATCAGCGCGGTCCCGGAGCCAAGGGTACCGTCCATGAACGCCTTCAGGTAGCCGATGCGAAGCAGGGGGCCTCCGAGCCCGGAGGAGATCCCGACCTCCTGCAGCTCTCCGACCCTGTCGGCTGGAAGCGACTGCCAGACCCGAAGCGTCAGCGATCCGCTCTGCTCGAGTCGCTGCCAGAGCCGAACCGCGCCCAGCCAGCCGTCCTTGTCGTGTACCGAGGTCACCCCCCGCGCGGCGGCGATGCGCAGGCCGGCCCGCATTGCTGCGAGGTACGCGTCGTCGCGCGCCGCGAGGTGGCGCTCCTTGAACCGCCAGGCAGCCTCCTCACGGAGAACCCCGGTGGGCTCGCCGGCGGCATCGCGCTCGACCACGCCGCCCTCGACCTCGAGGTCCCCGCGGGCTAGGGCGAGGGCGGCCGAGTTGAGCCAGAGCGAGTGGTAGTCCTTGGCGATCAGCGCCGCCGGCGTTTCGCCGGTCACTGCGTCGAGCCGGGTCGCGGTCGGCTCCTCGCCGTCCGGCCAGTCCCCGCTCCGCCAGCCGTAGCCGCGAATGATGCCGCCGGGCAGGCGCTCGGCGGCGTCGATTCGCGCCAGTGCCTCCGCGATCGAGGTGCAGCCGTCGAGTTTCACCTCGGTCTGCGCCAGAGCCCAGGTCGGGAAGTGCACGTGCGAGTCGGAGAAGCCCGGAAGCACGGTGCGGCCGCCCAGGTCGACGACCTCGGGCGAGGCGAGCGCAGTCTCGTGAACGCCGATCCCGCCTGCGATCCGCTCGCCTGCGATCGCCAGCGCGCGCTGGTTCGGGACCTGAGGGGCCATCGTCCGAATCAGGCCGTTCTCCAGGATCATGTCAAGTTTGGCTGTTCAGTCGGTGTACGGGATCTCGAGCGCGTCGACGAGAGCCTGGACCTTCGCCCGCGCCTCCTGGGCGCTCGGCGCGGTGACTGTCAGCTCGGCGATCACGGAGGGAAATCCGTCCGCGGCGGCGGTGACCGGCTCCCCCGCCTCGACGATGATCTCGTTCTGGATCACCGACGGGTCGGCCCCGAGATGATCGAGGAACCGCGTATGCGCCAGCCTCCCTGACCGCGAGGCGTGCAGGAAGATCGTCGCGCAGCCGGCCGCCGGCTGGGGGTGCGGCGTCGGAGCGGCAGGGAGGCCTAGCGCGAGCAGCAGTTGTTGTTCGATCAGGTCGACGCCCGTGACGAGACGGTGGATCTCGGTGATCACACCGCCGGCCAGCCGTCCGTTTAGCTCGAGGATTCGCGGGCCCAGGCTCGTGTACTTGGCCTCGGCATGGAGGACGCTGTTGGTGAAGCCGAGGGCGAGTGCGGTGGCGACGCACAGATCGGTCATCTCGCGGAGGCGCTGCTCCGGGTACGCAGACGGCGAGTGCATGCCGGTCTCGACGAAATACGGCTCCTCGGTCGGCGAGTTCTCGGAGACGGCCGAGAAGACGCACTTCCCGTCGGAGAGCAGGATGTCAACGTCGAATTCCCGCCCGTCGAGGTACTCCTCGAGCAGGAGATCTCGGCCCTGCTCGAAGATCGGGTTGAGCTCCGGCGTGATGAGCGCCGCGACCCGCTTGTACCCGGCTTCGAGGCTCCCGAGCTCATCGACACGGAGGCAGCCGAGCGCCTCCGCCCCGAACACCGGCTTGATCACAGCGGGAAAGCCGACGTGCTCGGCCGCCTCTGGGAGCATCGCCGCGTCGTCCAGGTGCACGAAGCGGGGGGTGGGGAGGCCGGCGTCGCGACTGGCCTGGAGGGTGCGGAGCTTGCTCCTTGCGCTGTCGGCCGAGTCCGGGGGCGCCCCGGGCAAGCCCAGGGCCGCCGCCGCGCGGGCCGTCGCCGGCACCGCGTCCTCCCAGAACGTGACGACGCCGTCGAGCAGCCCCGCCTGGTCGCCGAGGGCCGTGAGGATCGACGACGCGGCGCGGTCCGGGTTCCCCGACGTGACCGCCGGGAGGTAGCAAGCCGCCCCTCCCTCGTCGACAAGCCTCCTCGCCCAGCTTCCCTCGTTGCCCACGAACACGAGTTCCACGCCGAGCGCGCGGGCCCGGTCGTAGATGAAGCGCTTGCTCTCGTAGCCCGGCTCGACCACGGCGATCCGCGAGCCGGTGAGGAGCTCGCGCCGAAGCTCGTCTGCCTCTGGCCCGGAGCCTCGAAGCGTTTCGGAATCCGTACGTGCAAGACGTGTCCGGAACGTCTCGGTCAGGGTCATCTCCCGGCGGAACTCGGGGCGTGGGACGGCGATGGAGCCGCTGATCATCCCAGCGGAGAAGCCGTGCGTCAAACCAACTCGGCGCGCCTCGGACGCCCGCCGGGGTGAGATAGTTGCCGCCGTGGCAGGCGAGATCGGCACCCGCGCGGCGTTCGCCGCGAACATCCGTAATCCCGGCCTCCGGCGGGTCCAGCTCGCCTGGGCGGCATCCCATCTCGGCCAGGTCTCGATCGCCGTTGCGGTCGCGGTATACGCCTACAACGTCGGCGGAGCCTCGGCGGTCAGCCTCGTCTACGTGCTGCGCCTGGTCCCGGCGGCGATCGCGACACCCTTCGCCGCCGTGCTCGGCGACCGGTTCTCCCGGCCCCGGGTGATGCTGTGCTCGAATGCGAGCCGCTTCGCGCTCGCGACGGCGATTCCGGTGGCAATTCTTGGCGGCGTGAGCCACTGGATCGTCTACCTGCTGAGCGTCGGCGTCGCGGTCGCCGGAACGCCATTCCGGCCCGCTCAGGTGGCGATGCTGCCGTCGCTCGTCGACCGGCCCGAAGAGCTGACGGCGGCGAACGTCGTCTCGTCGACGATCGAGGGGCTCGGGTTCTTCGCGGGGCCTGCCCTGGCCGGCGTGCTGCTTGCCGTCTCGGGTACGACGGCGGTCTTCGTCTTCGTCGCCGTGGCGTTCGGGCTCTCGACCGTGGTTCTCGTCAGGCCGTTCACGTCGGGTCAGGTCGACCGCGAGCCGGGCGAGGAGGAGCCGGAGTCGCTCGGCACGGCCGTCCTGGCCGGTGCGAGGACGATCGGCCGCAACGCCGATCTGCGCGTGATCGTCGGGCTCTTCACGGCCCAGATGCTCGTGGCGGGTGCCCTGGCGGTACTCCTGGTCGTGACCGCGATCGAGCTGCTTCATACCGGCAACGCGGGTGTCGGGTGGCTCGATGCCGCGGTCGGGGTGGGCGGGGTGCTCGGGACGGTCGGCGCCGTTCGCATGGCCGGCCGGCGGCGACTGACGCCCCCGTTCCTCGTGGGAATCGTGCTCTGGGGGGCGCCGTTCCTGCTGATCGCTGCCTGGCCGAACCTCGGCTCGGCGATCCTGGCCTTCGTCGTGATCGGGGTGGGCAACATCCTGGTCGACGTCGCGGGGTACACGCTGCTCCAGCGCGCGGTCGACGACACAGTCCTGGCGCGAGTCTTCGGTGTCGTCGAGACGCTCTACTACGCGAGCGTGGCGGCGGGCGCGCTGGTGATCCCGCCTCTCGTCGACGCCGTCGGCACGCAGTGGGCGCTCGTCGTCACGGGCCTCTTCCTACCGGTGCTCGCCCTGGCGTCGGGCCCACGCCTGCTCGCGGTCGACAAAGCGGCGGTCGCGCCGGCGCGTGCCGTCGCTCTCCTCCGCGACCTGCCGCTGTTCGCGCCGCTGCCGGCGCTCTCGCTCGAGCGCCTGGCGCTGAACCTCCACCGGCTCGAGGTTCCGGCCGGCGTCGAGGTAATCACGCAGGGCGCAGGCGGCGACCGCTACTACATCCTGGCGAGCGGCGGCGCCGACGTGATCATCGACGGCGAGCTGGTCAACAGGGTCGCCGTCGGCGAGGGCTTCGGCGAGATCGCACTGCTGCGGGACGTCCCGCGCACCGCGACGGTCAGGACCACCGAGCCGTGCGAGCTGTTCGCGCTCGACCGCGAGACGTTCCTCGACGCGGTGAGCTCCAACCGGCGCTCGTTCGCCGCAGCCGACGAGACCATCAGCCGGCGCCTCGGTGGGCTGCCCGGGACGGTCTAGCGGAATTAGACTGACGTCGTGCCGTACGACGGGCTGACGGCCGAGCAACGGGAGATCCGGGAGCTCGTGCGGACTCTGGCACGGGAGCGGATCGCGCCCCGGGCGGCCGAGATCGACAAGTCGGCCGAGTTCCCGTGGGACGTGGTCGAGCTCTTCCGGGAGAACGGGCTCTTCTCGTCGATCGCCGACGAGGAGTACGGCGGGATCGGCGCGAGCGCCCTGACGCTTCTCGTCTCGGTCGAGGAGATCTCGAAGGTCTGCGCGACGAGCGGCCTCATCCTTGCCGGCCAGGAGCTCGGCGCCCTCGGGTTCAAGCTGGCCGGCAACGTCGAGCAGAAGCGTCGCTTTCTGCCGAGGATCGTCTCGGGCGAGCTGCTTCCCGCCTACGCGCTCACCGAGCCCGGCTCTGGCTCCGATGCCGCGGCGATGCGGACGGAAGCCCGCCGCGAGGGCGGCGTTTACGTGCTCGACGGCTCGAAGCGGTTCATCACCAACGCCGGCGTTGCCGGGGTGTACGTCTGTTTCGCGAAGACGGATCCGGCTGCGGGCCATCACGGGATCTCGGCGTTCGCCGTCGAGGCCGGGACACCGGGCTTCGAGGTCGGCCGAATCGAGCCGAAGATGGGGATCAAGGGCTCGACGACCGGCGAGCTCTTCTTCGACGGCTGCCGGGTGCCGGTGGAAAACCGTCTGGGCGAGGAGGGTGAAGGCTTCCGCCTGGCGATGCGGATTCTCGACCGATCGCGTCCGGGAGTCGCTGCGCAGGCGCTCGGCATCGCCGAGGGAGCGACCGACTACGCGCTCGAGTACGCCCGAACGCGCGAGACGATGGGAACGCCGATCGCACGGCATCAGCTCGTTGCCGCGATGCTCGCCGACATGGAGACGAAGTGCGAGGCCGGCCGCAGCCTGCTCCTCCGTTGCGGTGCGCTCATCGACGAGGGTGTCGAGGGCGGCGAGCTGACGAAGCTGTCGGCGATCACGAAGCTCTTCTGCACGGACACCGCGATGTCGGTCACGACCGACGCCGTCCAGGTGCTCGGCGGCTACGGTTACATGTCCGAGTTCCCGGTCGAGCGGATGATGCGGGACGCGAAGATCACCCAGATCTACGAGGGTACGAACCAGATCCAGCGGCTCGTGATCGCCCGCGAGATGCTGCGCGAGCAGCGCGGCTCGCCGTTCGGCCCTTGAGCACCGTAGTCTCTTGAACAGCGTCTCGTCTTGAACACCAGGGTCACGCTGTCGAGCCGCGACCGCGTTCTGTTCCCGGAGGACGGGATCACGAAGGGCGACCTGTTCGACTACTACGCGGAGGTGGCGCCGGCGATCCTGCCGCATCTGCGCGACCGGCCGTTCACGATGAAGCGCTGGCGCGAGGGGCTGGAGGGCGGCAGCTTCTTCCAGAAGCAGGCGCCGAAGGGGATGCCCGGCTGGATCCCGACCCGTCAGTTCCGCACCTGGCCGCGCGAGGGAGGGACTCGGCTCGTCGACTTCCCGCTCGTCAACACCGCCGACGCGCTGCTCTGGATGGTGCAGATGCACTGCATCGACATGAACGCCTGGTACTCGCGCGTCGACCGTCCCGACCGGCCCGATTTCGTCCTCTTCGATCTCGATCCGCCCGACTCTCCGGACGGCTTCCCGACGGCCGTTCGGGTTGCCCACCTGATCAGGGCGGCGCTCGCGGAGCTCGAGCTGAGCTGCTACCCGAAGACGAGCGGCGCGGACGGCATCCACGTCGTCGTCCCGATCGCCCGCCGCTCCGGCTACGACGAGACCTATGAGTTCGCCGAGCTGCTCTCCCGCCGGCTCGAGGCCGAGCATCCCGGCGAGGTGACGACCGAATGGCTGAAGAAGAAGCGGTCGGGCGTGCTCGTCGACCACCGCCAGAACGGCTGGGGCAAGACGATCGCCTCGGTCTACTCGGTCCGGCCAAAACCGGGCGCGCCGGTCTCGACTCCGCTCGCCTGGGACGAGCTCACCGAAGAGATCCGGCCACGTGACTTCACGATGGCCGTCGCGCTCGAACGAGTAGGGCGGCTCGGCGATCTCTTCGAGCCGGTGCTCGGCGGCGGGCAGACGCTGGGACGGGCGCTGCGCGAGCTCCGGCGCCCGCCGGCCGGGTGAGCAGGGGTCAGAGCAGCTTGTCGGCGAGTGCCTCGACTTTCGCCGTGGCGGTCTTCGGCGAGGTGACGCCGACGCTCAGCGCATGGATCTTGATCTGCTCCTTGCCGTCGAAGATGTAGAGGTCGCCGGTGCCTGTGGTCCAGGCGGCGTCGCCACGCACCTTGACGTTCTTGACGGCGGCCCCGAGCAACTTGACGGTCGCCTGCTCGTCGGTCGCAAACTGGCTCGCGTCGTCTTTCTGGAACGTGATCGAGATCGAAGAGAGGCTGGTCGGTCCCGGGTAGGTGCAGGTCTTGCTGAAGGGCGTCGTGGTCGTCTTCGGCGCACCCACGTGCACCCCGAGCGTGCTGTTGACGATCGACGCCAGGGGACAGGTCCATGATTTCGGCGCCGTCGCCGCTGTCGCGGGCGAGGTGAGCGCGCCGGCTGCGAGAAAGACGCCGACGACGGCGCGTGGCTTCATGCCACGAGGATAGACCGGTCCTTTCGAATCGGCAACGGCAGCTAAAGAAACCGAGTCCCGAGGACGATGGAAGCAGTGATGGAGCCCCTCGAAGCGACTGTCCCCGACCCCTGGTCGTCGGCCACCGCGGCCGAGATCGCCGAGGCCGCCGGCGCGGACGATCTCTTCGTGTTCCGCCGTGTCGCCGAGGGGCGTTTCGCACATCTCGGCGGCTCGGGGCGCGGCGCCGGTTGGGCCGGGATCGTCGAGATCGGCGTCGACGAAGAGCCCCTCCTGGCGGCGATGCTGGCCGACGAGACGGTGCTGCGCCGCAGCCAGCGCGAGCCGTGGCACGTGCTCGGGCCGTACTACGCCCCGTCGGTCGCCGCGGTCTCGGTGAGCGCGGATGTCTTCGTCGTCTTCGGGGCGGGGACGGATGCCTTCTCGTCGCTTTCGGACGGGGAGCTGCTCGCCCTTGCGCGGCATGCCGGGGAGACCCTGTTCGAGGTCTCGCCGGCGAAGCGCCTGGCGGACGAGCTCGAGGCGATGAACGCCGTTCGAGACCTGCTGCAGACCTCGGCGGAGACGTTCGACGAGGCGCTGCGATGGCTCGTCGACCGGGCAAGCGTCTCGCTGTCGTGCGATCTCGGACTGGCCTACATTCACGAGGGCCGGCGTGTCCAGATCGCCGACCATCGCGGCGGGCCGAGGCTCGGAGAAGAGGAGGTGACCGACGCGCTTGCGTCGATCGGGCAGTGGTCGAGCTTCCCGGTCTGCGTCCAGCGCGCCTCGGCGGTCGAGCTGCCCGAGCCCTTCCGGGCTGAGGACGGCGTGATCGCGTACTACCTGCTCGAGATCGGGCAGCCGCTTCCCGGGTTCCTGCTCCTGCTGCATACACGGGCAGGAACGGCGCGCGGCTTCACCCAGCTCTGCCAGTCGCTCGGCCGGAAGCTCGTCGATGCCGGCGAACCGCTGCTCGCCACTGCGCTGCTCCGCGAGACGATGCGGGCCGAGTTGGAGAAGGCTGAGGTGGCGGCGCGGCGCGATCCGCTCACCGCGCTCCCGAACCGACTCGCCTGGACGGAGGCGATCGCCTCCGCCTCGGTCGGGCCCGAGTCCCCTGTCAGCATCATCAAGCTCGATTGCCGCGGTCTCAAGCAGATCAACGACACCCACGGGCACGAGGCCGGTGACCGCGTCCTGTGCCGCGTCGCCGGGATCCTGATCGACAGCGTCCGGGCGACCGACGTCGCCGCCCGCCTCGGCGGTGACGAGTTCTCGATCCTCCTCGGCGGCGCCGACGCAGACCTGGCGGCGATCGTCGTCGGCCGGATCGAGCGTGCGCTCGAGAACGAGAGCTGGCCCGAAGGGCCTCGCATCGGTCTCGCGATCGGCTCGGCGACGACCTACGAGAACCTCGAGGCTGCGGAACGGCAGGCAGACGCGAGCATGCTCGAGTCGAAGCGCCTGAATCGTCGCTCGACGCAGGCTTCGGAAGCAGCCCGGCCGATCTAGGAACAGCCGTCGTTGTAGCCGCGCGCGATCGCCGTTGCGGCCTGCGTGACCGTGATCCCGGAGGCGTTGAGGCGAGCGAGGAGCTTCGAGTTGCCCTTCAGGGCCTGAGTCGCGGCCGGGGTCGGGTCGGGCCCGAGCAGCAGAGCCGCCTTGCAGGCGCCGATGTTCGAGTCGGCTCCCACCCAGCCGACCGTGTAGAGGTAGCGCAGTCCCGGCTTGTGGTACGGGGCGTGCCCGTAGGCGGCGTGGGCGTCGGTTCCCGATACGTGGTAGGTGCGGGCCGCGCTAGAGACGAGGGCCGCGGCGTTCGTGCTGTTCAGCGCGGCGGTCGTCGATCCGAGCACGAGGCTGAGCGAAGAGACGAGGCTGGCCAGGGCGGCGGTGACGGTGGCGTACTCGACCACGGTCTCATCGTGCGACGGCTCGCCGGTGCCGTCAAGCCGTGAGGGGTAACCTGGAAGCCGGAGTCTCGATCGAGGAGGGAGGACGTGGTGGACGGAGCGACAGAGAAGGCGATCCTCGCCGGCGGATGCTTCTGGGGGATGCAGGATCTGATCCGGAAGCGCCCAGGGGTTCTTTCGACCAGAGTGGGGTACACCGGCGGCGACGTCCCCAACGCGACCTACCGGAATCACGGCACGCACGCGGAGGCGATCGAGATCGTCTTCGATCCCACGCAGACGTCCTATCGTGAGCTGCTCGAGTTCTTCTTCCAGATCCACGATCCGACGACGCTCAACCGGCAGGGCAACGACGTCGGGACGAGCTACCGGTCGGCGATCTTCTACCTCGACGACGACCAGCGGCAGGTCGCCGAGGACACGATCGCCGACGTCGACGCCTCGGGCATCTGGCCCGGAAAGGTCGTCACCGAGGTGGCGCCGGCCGGGCCCTTCTGGGAGGCCGAGCCCGAGCACCAGGACTACCTCGATCGCTACCCGAACGGCTACACGTGCCACTTCCCGCGACCGAACTGGGTGCTGCCGAGGCGAGCCGAAGCGGCCGCTCGCTAGCGCGGTTGTCCGTAACGCTTTCGCAACCGCAGTGCGTTACGCTCGCGGCTCAATCCTCGGCGGTCTGACTCAGGAGGTCGATCGGAGATGCGGCCAGTGAGGGCAGCCCTCGGTTGCGCGATGGCAGGAAGCGTCTTGCTCGGCGCGTCCGGTGGGTTCGCGGCGAACATGCCTGCCGGTGGCACGGTGAGGATCTTCGTTGTCCCCGGCAAGAGCCAGGGACAGGGAACGATCGTCCTCGCCGGGGCGATCGGTGACTACGGCAAGACGCACAAGGTCAACAAGAATGGCATCGGCGAGGCGGTGCTGCAGAAGGGCACCTTTCAGGTCAACCTCGCCGGCATCCAGAAGAAGCTGAACAACAGCAAACCGATCATCCTCGACAAGACGACCTGCTCGTACGTGTTCGGTGCAACCGCCCCGGTCACCCTCCTCAACGGCACCGGCGCCTACAAAGGCATCAGCGGCACCCTGATGCTCACCGAGACGTTTGCCGGGTACGGCCCGTTCTACAAGAGCGGGACGCACAAGGGGCAGTGCAACACGAGCAACAACGCGACGCCGCTCGCCCAGTACGGCTCGGTTCAAGGAGTCGGGACGGTCAAATTCGGCTAGACCGGCCGGGACTAGCGTTTTCCGCGCAGCCAGTTCGATAACCGGGTGGAGAGGGGCGCCTTGCCGGGAGTCCACTTGGTCTCCGGCGGCGGAGCCTGGAACGGCTCGAGCGTGCCGAGATCGGTAGACCCTATTTTCAGGGTCACCTGCCCGGGGAAGATCTGTCCGACTTCTTCGCCCGGGACGTAACGAGTCTGCGTCCCGGATTCGACTGCGATGCCGTCGAAGATGTCGTCGTTCTTGTCGCCTTCGATCTGGGCAACCTTGCCGACGAGGACGCCGTCGGATGTGACGACCTTCCAACCCTGCTCGATCTGAAGCCACGACACGGGGTCGCCGGAGCTACCGTCACCGCGGTCGGCTGAAGATGAGCCGCTACCCGGCGGAGAGGAGAACGTCCCGTTCACGCCTTACCACCGTACCAAGGTGAGGTGTGGCGAATCGGTAGACCGCAGCCGTCTCGGGAGGTACTCGCGCAGGATCGGCTCCTTGTCGACGTCGGGCACCTCAAGCGCCGAAAACGGCTCGCTCCGTCGCCCGAGCAGCAGGTTCCCCCGGCCGGCTACGCGAAGGTTGCGAACCCACTGCGTGTGCCCGCGAGGCGCGACGAGTAGGTGTAACGCGCTCAACGCCGATGCCGAGGCGTGGGTCATTCGCCTACACGAGCGCGGTCACGCCTGATGTGGCTAGGCGCTCTGAGCGGACCGCATAGCCGCCTTGTGGGCGCGCTTGGCGGCCTGGTAGTCGGCCAGCGCCCGGGGTGAGTCGACCTTGCCGAGGCAGGCGTGATCGGGCGCGAGCGGCCTCGCCGCGGCAACGTCCATCCGGTAGGCGAGTACCGAGGCGAGCGCTGTGATCTTCATCGGGCCAAAGCCCGGCAGTACGCCGAGTCGCCTCTTCAGGTCGGCTGAGTCCGCGGCTTCGCTCCAGATGCGGGAAGCGTCGCCGCCGTAATCCTCGGTGACGACGGCCGCGAGCTCACGCACGCGTCTGGCCATCGAGCCCGGGAAGCGGTGGATCGCCGGCTTCTCGCGGAAGGCCTCCTCGAGGTCGAGCGTCGCGAGCTTCCCGGGGTCGAGGGTGCCGAGGCGCTGCTTCAGCGCGAGCGGCCCGGCGAACGCCTTCTGAACGGGAACCTGCTGGTCGATCGCGAACCCCATCAGGAGCGCGAACGGATCCCTTCCGAGCAGCTCGCAAGCCGCCGGATCATCGGTGAAGTACAGCGCGGAGGGCACGCTGCGATCGTAGCGGACGAACACTTGTTCGCCAGGCTCGGGAGCGATACGCTGGGCCGATGGATCCGCTTGCAGCCTTTTCGCCCGCGACGCGGAGCTGGTTCGAGGGGGCGTTTGCCGAGGCGACCCCCGCCCAGCGTCTCGGCTGGCCGGCGATCGCGGCCGGTGGAGACGTCCTCATCCAGGCACCGACGGGCTCTGGCAAGACGCTCGCCGCCTTTCTCTATGCGATCGACCGGCTGAACCGGTCACCCGGCGAGGGGCTGCGTGTGCTCTACGTCTCACCGCTGAAGGCGCTCAACTACGACATCGAGCGGAACCTGCGGGGCCCGCTAGCAGGGCTCGACTCGAGTCTCCGGGTCGGCGTCCGCACCGGTGATACGCCGGCAAAGCAGCGCCGGGAGCTGGTGAAGGAGCCTCCGGACATCCTGATCACAACGCCCGAGTCGCTGTTCCTCATGCTCACCTCGGCGGCCCGCGAGACCCTTCGCGGTGTCGAGACCCTGATTGTCGACGAGGTGCACGCGGTCGCCGGCACCAAGCGCGGCGCGCATCTCGCCCTCTCGATAGAACGCCTCCAAGGCCTGCTGGACAAACCGATGCAACGCATCGGGTTGTCTGCCACCCAGCGGCCGCTGGAGGAGATCGGCCGCTTCGTCTCGGGCGGGCGCCCGATCGAGCTCGTCGACGCGGGGACGCGCAAGGAGCTCGATCTGCAGGTGATCGTTCCGGTCGACGATCTGCGCGAACTCGGCTCGGCCGCCGGCCTGTCCCATCCGGTCCTCTCCGAAGGGGAGGTGAGCGACGGCAGCACCGAGCATGCCGTCGCCTCGATCTGGCCCTCGATGTACCCGGAGCTGCTACAGCTCGTGGAGGCCCATCGCTCGACCATCGTCTTCGTCAACAACCGTCGCCTCGCCGAGCGGCTTGCTCTACGACTGAACGAGCTCGCCGAGCGCGAGATCGCGCGGGCGCATCACGGTAGCCTCGCCCGGGAGCAGCGGGTCGTGGTGGAGGAGGACCTGAAAGCCGGTCGCATCCCGTGCCTCGTGGCCACCTCCTCGCTCGAGCTCGGGATCGACATGGGTGCCGTAGACCTCGTGATCCAGGTCGAGTCGCCCAAGTCGGTCGCCCGGGGCCTCCAGCGGATCGGGCGTGCCGGTCACGAGCTCCACGCGGTCTCGAAGGGCCGGATCTTCCCCAAGTTTCGCGCCGACCTGCTCGAGTCCGCGGTCGTTGCCCGAGCGATGCGGAACGGCGAGATCGAGGAGACCAGGATCCCTCGCAACCCGCTCGACGTCCTTGCCCAGCAGATCGTCGCGATCGTCGCCGACGAGGAGATCTCGGTCGGCGACCTGCACGATCTCGTCCGCGGCGCCTACCCCTTCGCCGACCTGTCGCGCACACAGCTCGAAAACGTGCTCGACATGCTCGCCGGCCGCTATCCCTCGGACGAGTTCGCCGAGCTGCGCCCGCGGATCGTCTGGGACCGGACCGGCGGCACGATCCGGCCCAGGGATGGGGCCCGGCGGTTAGCAGTCACCAACGCCGGCACGATCCCCGACCGGGGGCTCTTCGGCGTCTTCCTCGTGGACGGCGGTGGGAGAGTCGGCGAGCTCGACGAGGAGATGGTCTACGAAGCCCGAGCCGGCCAGACATTCCTGCTCGGCGCCTCGACCTGGAGGATCGAGGAGATCACGCGCGACCGTGTGCTCGTCTCACCCGCGCCCGGGGTCCCGGGCGCAGTCCCGTTCTGGAAAGGCGAGGGGGTCGGCCGCCCCTATGAGCTCGGCGAGAAGATCGGCGCCGCCTCGCGCGAGCTCTCGGCGCTCGGTGACGACGCCGCCATCGAGCGGCTGCGCGACGAGTACCTGCTCGACGAGCGCGCCGCCGGCAACCTGCTCGCCTTCCTGCGCGACCAGGCCGATGCGACCGGCGCTGTTCCCTCGGATCGCACCGTCGTCGTCGAGCGCTTCCGGGACGAGATCGGAGACTGGCGGGTCTGCATCCTCACGCCGTTCGGCGGGCGCGTTCACGCACCCTGGGCGATGGCACTCACCGTGCGCCTGCGCGAGTCGCTGGGCCTCGACGCGCAGTCGATCTGGTCGGACGACGGGATCGCGATCCACTTCCCGGACGCCGACGTCCCGCCCGGTGCGGCCGACCTCGCGCTCGAGCCCGGCGAGGTCGAGGATCTCGTCATCAACGAGCTGGGCGAGACGGCGCTCTTCGGCGCGCGCTTCCGCGAGAACGCAGCCCGCGCGCTCCTGATCCCCAGGCGGCGGCCGGGCCAGCGCACGCCGCTCTGGCAGCAGCGGCTCAAGGCGCAGTCGCTGCTTCAGGTCGCCCGCCGCTTCGGCTCGTTCCCGGTCGTCCTCGAGACCTACCGCGAGTGCCTGCAGGACGTATTCGACCTGCCTGCACTGCGAACGCTGCTCACCGGCCTCCAGAGGCGCAGCCTTGACCTGGTCGAGGTCGAGACGGGCAGCGCCTCGCCCATGAGCTCGTCGCTGCTCTTCGACTACCTCGCCACGTACATGTACGAGGACGACACACCCCCGGCCGAGCGCCGGGCGCAGGCGCTGTCGCTCGACCGCGACTTGCTGCGCGAGCTCCTCGGGAGCGAGGAGCTCCGCGACTTGCTTGATGCCGACGCGGTCGAGGAGGTGGAGCGCCAGCTCCGGGGCGATCCTCGGACGCCCGACGAGCTTCACGACCAGCTGCGCGTGCGGGGCGACCGGCGGCCCGGGGAGTACGACCAGGCGCTGGCCGCTGCGCTCCTGGCCGAGCGGCGGGCCGTGCTCGTGAGGATCACCGGCGAAGAGCGGCTGATCGCCGCCGAGGATGCAGGCCGCTACCGGGACGCGCTCGGCGCCATGCCCCCAGGTGGGCTTCCGGAGGCGTTCCTCGAGGGGGGGCCCGACTCGTTGCGGCAGCTCGTCCTGCGCTACGCCAAGGGGCGAGGGCCATTCACCACCGCCGAGGCCGCCGGACGGTTCGGGCGGGACGTGGCGCACGTCCTGGCGGAGCTCGAGCGTGAAGAGCTTCTCGTGCGCGGTGAGCTTCGTCCCGGGGGAAGCGAGCGCGAGTGGTGCAACCCCGAGGTGCTCCGCCGTCTCCGCCGTGCCTCGCTCGCGGCGCTCCGCCGCGAGGTCGAGCCCGTCGAGCCCGCGGCGCTGGCACGGTTCCTGCCCTCGTGGCACGGGATCGATCGGCGCGCATCGCTACGCGAGGCGCTCGTGCCGTTGCAGGCGCTCGCGCTGCCGGTGGGGCTCTGGGAGAGCGAGCTGCTGCCGAGGCGCGTCCCCGGCTACCGATCCGAGCAGCTCGACTCGCTGTGTGCGAGCGGGGAGGTCGTCTGGATCGGCGCTGGGCTCGACCGGGTGGCGGTCTACTTCAGGGAGGACGCCTCGGCGCTGGGCTCGGTGCCGGCGGCGCCTTCGCCGAGCCTGGAGGCTCACGCTGTCCTCCGCCGCGCGCTCGGCCAGGGTGCGATGTTCTGGCACGAGTTGCTCGAGGAGTGCGAGCTAGACGGCGGGGAGGCACTCGCCGCCGTCTGGGACCTCGTTTGGGCCGGCGAGGTGACGAACGACGCGTGGACGCCGCTTCGAGCCGGCCGGCGCAACGGCGTGCCGAAGCCCGAGCGGAGGCCGCGGCGCTTCTCGCGCGCACGCGGGAGCGGGGCGACGGCGACCCAGGGTCGCTGGTCGCTCGCGGGGCGGTTGTTCGGCGATCCGCCGGAGCGGCGGGCGCTCGCCGAGCTCCTGCTCGAGCGGCAAGGGATCGTCACTCGCGACGGCGTACGCGCCGAGGGAATCCCGGGCGGCTACGGGGCCGTCTACGCTGAGCTGCGCGCACTCGAGACGCTGGGTCTCTGCAGGCGCGGGTATTTCGTCGAAGGGCTCGGCGGCGCCCAGTTCGCCCTCGGTGGAGCGGTCGAGCGGCTGCGGGAGCTGCGCGACATCGACGCGGAGCTGCCGCCGGCGGTGCTCGCGGCCGCCGACCCGGCGCAGCCCTACGGCGCGGCGTTGGCGTGGCCGAAGCGGGCCGGAGCGCGTGCGGCGCGGGTCGGCGGGGCGCACGTCGTCCTGATCGGGGGCGAGGCCGTGCTGTACGTCGAGCGCGGCGGACGCTCGCTCGTGCCGTTGCGCGATCCCGAGGAGGCATGGCTCCGCCCCGCGCTCGCTGCGCTCGTCGCTTACGTGCAAGGGGGTGGAGCGAAGCGACTCGCGGTCGAGCGGTTCGACGGGGAGCCGGTGACCGAGAGCGACGCGATGCCCTTGCTCCTCGAGGCCGGTTTCCTGGCGGGCCCGCGGCGCGCGGTGCTGAGGCCCTGAAACCGCGGCCGTGAATCACTCCCGCACGAGTGCCTGAAGGCGACACGCTTCACCGCGCGGCGCTCCGCCTGCAGCCGCTCGTCGGCCAGCGGCTCGAGGTCGAGGCTCCTCATCCTCGGGCCCAGGCCGATCGGGTCGCCGAGAAACTGGACGGGCGTCGGCTCGAGTCGGTTGAAGCCGTCGGCAAGAACCTCTTGCTCCGCTTCGAAGGCGGCGTCGTAGTTCGTTCCCACCTGCGGATGAGCGGGCGCTGGTCCGTTCGACAGCGAGGGACAGAGGAGCGGGGGCGGCCGTGGCTCGTCCTCCGCGGGGCCGAGCTCGAGGGAGTCCTCTGGGGCGGTCCCGTGCTCGAGCTCCATGCGCGGGCTCTCGCGCGACTGGGCCCCGACATCCTGGGATCGCCCCCTGACATCGACCGCATGCTCGTCCGCCTCCGAGCGGCCGATCCGACGCGAACTCTGGGGGAGTCGCTTCAGGATCAGGCTCTCGTCGCCGGCATCGGGAACATCTGGGCGTCCGAGTCGCTCTGGGAGGCGCGGCTCTCTCCGTGGTCGCGTCTTGGCGACGTCGGCGACCCGGACCGGCGTCGAGCCCTCGAGACAGCCGCAGGCCTCATGCGGGCCGCGGTCGATTCGGAGCGCGAGTCGCAACGACGGGTCTACAACCGTGCAGGTCGGCCCTGCCCGCGCTGCGGTGCCGCGGTTCGGGCTCGCGGCCAGGGAGACGCCAACCGGACGGCGTACTGGTGCCCGTCGTGCCAGCCGTCTGCGTAAGGCCGCTCTCTCGACTCGATCGGCCGATCACCGGCGGGTGCGGCTGAAGCTCGAGCTGCCCGGAGGCTCGAAGGCGCGCGAGGATCGGGTCGGGCGTCCGCCGCTCGGACGCGACCACGGCCGCCGCGAGAAGATGGAGGTTCATCCCTGCCGAGCGTGCGGAGCCGCGCAGGAGCGAGAACGCGTCGGCGACCGGCACGTCGTAGCGCTCCGCAAGAATCCCCGTGGCCTGCTCGACGAGAATCCGCGAGTCGAGCGCATGATGCAGCTGGTCGACCGTCTCCTCGAGGTCGAGAACCCGCTCCCGGAGCCCGGCGAGCCCCTCGCTCGAGCCCAGTTCAGGTTGTGCTCCGTCCGTCATGTGACTCCATGAAGGGCGGGGCGCCTCGCGGCGCCCCGCCCGTCTGCCGAGCCCGCTACTTGAGCAACTTGATGCTCGCAGCGAGCATCTTCTCCTTGCCCTGCAGAACGACGATCTGATGCATCAGGCTCTTCCGCACGGCAGCCGTCTTCTCGGCGGACCGCTTGAGGACGAGCTTGTGCTCGCTCGCCTTCAGCGCCTTCAACTGCGACTGCAGCTTGAGCAGCTTCGCTGCCGTCGCGGTGGACACGGTCGCCTTCGTCGAGCCGCTGATCGCGCTCGTCGAGCTGCTGACGCTCAGGACGGCGGGGATCTGGACCGAGACAGGAATCGAAGTCTCGGCCGAAGTGGCCACGCCGCTGCTCGAGCTGCCCGAGGTTCCGGAGCTGCCCGTACTGCCAGAGCTGGTCGAGCTGTCAGCAGTGGGGCTGGTGCCCGCAGCGCTGTTGATGAAGTGGACCTCGGTGACCACGCCACCTTCACTGATCGTGACGTTGGCCGATCCAGCCGACGTGTTCTTGTTGGTCAACGTCAACTGGCTCGTGGCCGTCACCACGCCGTTGCACCACAGCTCGACGTTGAGCGGTAGCGCCGTGATATCGGACACGGCGACGCCCGTTACCGCGGCCTCGGTGACCGTCCAGGTCGAGTCGAACGGCAGGTCCGTCGACACGACCACGCAGTTACCCACCGGCACGCCGGTCACTGTGATCGGATCGCCCGTGGTCGGTGCGACCGGAGTGAGCGTGTAGTTGAACGAGCTCACCGGAAGCGTGCCGACTGCGTCCTTGCAGATCTTGAGCGTCCCAGGATCTGCGTTGACGTTCCCATAGCTGACGTCGGTCTCGCCGGAGCCCAGAATCACGGACACCGTGCGGTCGGCCAGGCTAAGCGAACCAGACACCACCGTGGTACCGCCACCCAGGTTCGTCAGCGGGGACACGTCGATCGATCCGACCTTCGTGCCCGGGAAGACGTTCTCCTGGATGTCCACCCTCGTGCCGGCCCGGAACGGGCCGAGCATCGTGCAGTTCGGGTGATAGTGCGACCCGGCCGTCAGGGTGATCGGCGAGGTCACCGTATTCGGCCCCGGAGCACCCGACGCGGCCAGCGTGAACGTGTACGGCCCCGTCGGCGTGTCCGCGGGTACCCACTTGCACAGCTTCAAGCGAACGCTGTCGTTCGTGAAATGCACCCTGGTCTGGTTGGACGCGTCTCCCGGGTTGACACCGACCACCGCTGTTGCAGTGTCCGTGTTCGAAGAGACCACAGCCGAATCACCGCCTGGGTAGACGGCGTCGATCTCCGTCACGTTCTCGGCGAGATCACCCGTCTCCTGCACCTTGACGTTGCCCGCGGGCACCATCACCGGCTTGCTGCAGGCCCCGATCGCCACCGTCTCGGTGTCGGTGAACCCATTCCCGCCGGTGATCGCGAACTGCCACGTCCCCGACAGGCCCGAGCCGCTCACGATGTCCTTGCAGACCTCGAGCACGCCGTACACCGGATCATTGGTGTAGGTCACGGTCACCGTGCTGTCCGGGCCACCTGCGGGCACCGTGATGTGTCCGTCCGTCGAGAACCCGGTTCCGCTTGGGCCCGGCCCGAACTGACCGACCGATGTCCAGCTGGCCGAGAGGTACGACGTCGTCAGGGCACCCGGGCTGCCGTCAGCGGCGATGCCGCTCAGGGCACCGGTCTCGGTCACGGTCACGGTGCCCGGCACGACCTTGATCGGCGCCGTGCACGAGACCTGCGTCGGACTGATGGTGATCTGCTCGGTCTGCGTGCCCCACGAGTCCTGGACGGTGAACTGGAAGTCCCCCGTCAGCACGGCACTCGGGGCCTTACAGACCTCGATGTACCCACCGCCCGGATCGTACGACCCTTCCGCGAGCGCCTGATTCGCAAAGACGCCGGCTAACAGCAACCCGAAGAGGACAATGAATAAACGTTTCATATCGCTTTCCCCCTCACAACCCGTCATGAGTAGGTCTTGCCGGCGAACGACAAACGACACCGGCAAACAACGTCCTCGGATCAGTCACCTTCGGAATCCACCTCCTTTCGTGGTCGATTCCGAGTGACCGCACGGGGTCTGGGCGCGGCCCTCACCTGCCTGCGCTCTTCACGCAGGGTCGCCGTCCACTCTAGGCACGACCCTCCGGTAGGTCATCCGTGAAAGCTCGACCGAAAGGTGGTGGAAACTGCGGTAGATCAGGTGGGAGAGTCCGCAGCGTGCTTCTTGCGTCGCGGTTTCGCGCGTCGTGGGTTACGGCCACGCCGCGGTCCCACGGGCTCTCAGGTCGAGAGCTCCGCCGGGGCGGCAGTCAGCAGACCAGTACTCGGACTGGTCCGAGTCGCGGATCGGGGGGTAGACGTACTGCCAGACGTAGTCGGCGATCGACTGGGCGTCGTCCGGCGTGTCGCCGAGTTGCTCGGCGACGTAGGGGATCCACTGCATGCCGTAGCAGTTCGCCTTGGCCTCGGCCTGCGGGTCGCCGACCGGCGTGCCGTCGGGAAGTACCCCGCTCACGATTCCACCGAGATGGATCGACTCGTGGGCGAGCGTCAGCATCGCCCAGCCGTAGCTTTCGTACGCCTGCCAGTACGAGGCGGGCATCTGGCGCGCTGCCTCTCCGTTCCCCAGATAGCAGGGAGTGAGGACGGCCACCGATGCCTTCCCGACAGCCGCCGTCTTCCGTAGCGTGGGGCTCGCGCACTTCGTCGGCTTCGTCGCGGTCATCGCGAACTGCTCGAGCGGCAGGCAGATCGTCGGCCCTGCGAGCTCGGCGAAGGTCGAGACGCTCAGGAGATCGCCGTTCGAGCTCCAGGTCGACCCTACGTACCCGTCCTCCGTGTTCGGATCGAACGCGCGCTGAACGGCCAGCGCCGACCAGTCTCCGGGTGCCTCGCAGCGCACGGTGACCGTCTTGCCGGCGATGTGCGATGCGATCTGGCCCGCAAGCACCTCGAAGGGGCTCTGGTGGGCGGGGTCGGTCCAGGGAAGCCCGGCCTGCGCGGGAATCGGCGCGGTGTCTGCCCGAACCTCCCCGGCGAGGATCGAGGAGGCGAGGACGAGAAGCGTGACGAGAGTGAGCAGGCGCCCGGCCGGCCTGCGCCCACCGGACGCCGAGGGGTTCGGCGGAGTGATAAGGAAAGGGTAGCCAGACACGCCTCGGGGTGCTCGAAGTAGGAGAAGCAGCTCCGGCCTCGTAAGCGCACACGTGACGCGGACGCTCCGAGCTCCTCATCTCTACCAGTCGCTGCGGGCGTTCTGCCTGGCGGCGTTCGCGGCCGAGCGGGGAGCCGAGCTGCCGTTCGCATTCGAGGAGCATCCGACCCGGGGAGGCCCCTCGCTGTACGAATACCGACCGCTCGTTCGCACGTTCATCACCGAGCAAGCGCCGACACTTCGTCGCCTTCCGGACACCCGAAACGCGATCGATGATCTTCGCCGCGAGCCTGCCGCTGCGATCTTCGCCCACGCCCATTCCGGCGTCGGGTCGACGGACGACGAGGCGCTTTTCCGGACCATCCTGCTTCCGACGCTCTCGGCGGTCGCGGAGCGGTCGGGCGGCTTCGACTGGAAGGACGAGGCGTTCGAGGCCGCCTACGCCGGCATCGAGCAGTCGCTCTTCGGCAGTGCGCGCTCCTACGCGGCAATTGCGCCGCTGGTCGGGCTCTCGGCGGGTTCGCCGGCCGAGCTCGGTGGTGACATCCGGGTACGCGCCGCGGTGCCGGGGGAGCTCTCCGGACTCTGGCCCGAGGCGCTCGGGCTGATGCCGCCGGAGTTCGGTCGCGATGTCGACCGGCTCTGCGTCCTCGAGCTCACGCGCGAGCTGGACGCGGCCGAGGGTGAGCCGCCGGACGCCGCCGCGGAGCTTGCGGATGCCGTCAGCGCGCTGCGACTCGCGACCGCAGGTGCGATCGCTGCGGGGCCGGTGGTGTTCGAGCGGCTCGACTTCCGTCCGCTCAGGATCTCGCCGTTGCTTCCGATCGCAGCTACGCGGCCGCTCGGCGATGCGATCAGGCTCGACGCCGTCCGTGCGCAGGTCGCAGCCGACCTTCGTGAGCGCCTTCCGGCCGCCGACGACGACCGCGAGCTCGGCGAGGCTCTCGATCGCTGGGAGCTCTCGCTCTTCGCCGACGAGCCCTTTCGCTCCGCACAGATCCGGGAGGCTCTCGCCGCGCTGCTCGGGATGGGTGACGGTCACTGGGCGGCGGCGATGCGGGCGGCGGTGCTGCTCGAGGACAAGTCGTCCGATCGCATCGGGCTCGCAATGGAGCTTCGAACCGACGACGCCGGCCCCGCAGTTCGCGACGCGCTCCGGCGAGCGCTCGTCGAGACGCTCCTGCACGGGAATCGCGCCGGTCTTGTCGAGACGCTCGACGAGACGCTGCTCGGACTCCGGCCGCGACCGGCGAGCGTGCTCGCCGCCTGACGCCGTTACAGAATCGGCTCAGACACGTCTCACGTTCGCCGCTACCGTCGGAGGCATGGACGAGGCCGTGGTCGAGGAAACCGGCAGCGCGGCCCTGACGGTGCTCGAGCGGCTCGAGCGGATCAGGGAGCTCGATCGGAGCCGGGCGCCGGCGGAGGCCGTGCTCGACGAGTTACGGCAACTCGTCGTCGAGGCCGAGCAGTGGGCCAGGGCGGAGGGCGACGCCCGGGCGTGTGCTGCGGCGGCCGAGCTCGGTGCGGAGGTCGTGCGGCTCGAGGAGGTGAGGCCCGGACGGGTCGAAGTTCATCAGCTGTGAAGGAACAGTGAGCAGCGGCACGAATGGGAAGCGGAGATGGCTGTCGCACGTCTGCTGCCGCGTCACGGCGGTCGCCACGAGAAGAAGGCGAAGGCTCCCGCCAGGACCCGGGTGATCGCGCTCGCCAACCAGAAGGGCGGCGTCGCGAAGACGACGACGACGCTCAACCTGGGTGTGGCGTTCGCCGAGCGCGGGCTGCGCGTGCTCTGCATCGACCTGGACCCACAGGGGAACCTGACCATGTCGCAGGGCATGAACCCGGACACGATCCAGCGATCGATGTTCGACGTCCTCGTGCATCGTGTTCCGATCGACGAGGTGATCGAGACGCGTGAGATCGACATCGCGGTGGCCTCGATCGATCTCGCCGGAGCCGACATGGCCCTGTCGAGCCAGATCGGACGCGAGCGGGCGCTGCAGAAGGCGCTCGATCCGGTCAAGGATCGCTACGACTACGTCCTGATCGACACACCGCCCTCGCTCGGGCTGCTTACGATCAACGCCTTCGTTGCGGCGGACGGCGTGATCGTGCCGGTGCAGACCGAGTACCTGTCGCTGCGCGGCCTCGTCCAGCTCGAGAACACGCTGCAGATGGTGCGCGACAACCTGAACCCGCACGTCCAGATCGTCGGGATCCTGCCGACGATGTATGACAAACGCGTGACGCACTCACGCGAGGCCGACGAGATCCTGAGGGAGAACTTCGGCAAACTGGTGTTCAACACGAGAATCCGGAAGACGATCCGCTACGCCGAGGCGCCCGTGAAGGGCACCTCGATCATCGCCTACGAGCCCGAGGGCGAAGCGGCAGCGCTCTACCGTGACCTGGCCAAGGAGGTGCTC
>Ga0335080_10000304_pt1 | contig 45053 bp, 40 predicted proteins | sample Lox_Sample_34_FD_206720 | JGI IMG/M metagenome (GOLD analysis project Ga0335080, IMG submission 206720) | Soil microbial communities from Loxahatchee National Wildlife Refuge, Florida, United States - Lox_Sample_3.4 | ecosystem: Environmental > Terrestrial > Soil > Wetlands | place: USA... | reverse complement strand
ATGTTTTTGAGGTTCTGCTCGCCTAGATCAGCGAACTCAACCCCGATCTTACCTCGGACATGATCGTAGGCAGAAGACGAGATGCAGATGCCGCCCGGCTCCGCGATGCCTTCAAGCCGGGCCGCGATATTTACGCCGTCACCAAAAATATCGTGCGGCTCGACAATCACGTCGCCGACATTGATGCCAACACGGAAAGCAATACGGGCGTCTGTTGCGTCGGCGGTTGTAAGTTCTTTGACGCGGGTCTGAAACTGTACGGCGGCTCGAACCGCTTCGACCGCGCTCGGAAACTCCGCCAAGAACCCATCGCCGGTGTTCTTCACGATACGGCCACCGTGTTCGGCAATCGCGGGCGTCACACCGTACGCTAGGAGTGCGGCTAGTTTGGCGTGCGTGGCCTCTTCATCGCAATGCATAAGCCGCGAGTAGCCAGCCACGTCAGCCGCGACTATTGCTGCTAACCTGCGTCCAATCCGAGTTGGCTGTTGTGGCTCCATGGCCGAGCTGCCCCAGCGGCGCCCCTACTGCCCGGATGCCGCTTGTCTCTAGTCTGAGCTTAGGGAGGGGCCGTCGTCAACAAATGGAACCCTTGGCTCCCGAAAAAGCGCATTGGCACCGCCTTTGCTCCTCGACGAGATGCGCGGCGAGCGCGTCCCAATACAGACCAGCGCAGAGGCTACAGATGGCGACCTTGTATCGACCTGACACACTCCGAGAAACCGCATCGGCACACAGGCTTCAAATCGCAACACTGATCAGCGACCTATCTCGCTTGGTGAACGTGCTTACCGCCGACGTTGAACACGAGGAGACGCGTGCGGGAGTTCGCAACCCGACAGACCCGGCTTACCCGGTTTTGGCGCGGACACTGTGCACGCGGAGGGAGAACATCCGGGCGACCATCGCTACACTGGAGACGGTGGCCAACGGGTCATCCAAGGCGGCGTAAGTAGGCAAAAGCCGAGGCAGGACTATCGTGAAAAGCAGCCTACGTATCAGATTATGGCAGTTTGGGGCCTTTAGGCGCGACGCTGGGCAGCGCTCGGGTCGGTCGCCTGTCATTTGGCTTTTTGACGGGGGCAGCGATCAATCCGTCACGAATAGCTTGTTTCCGAGCCAGCTTGCGAGCGCGACGAATGGCTTCGGACTTTTCGCGAACCGCTTTTTCCGAAGGTTTTTCGTAGAAGGCTGCCCGCTTCATTTCTCTGAACACGCCTTCGCGCTGCAGCTTTTTCTTTAGAACTCGAAGTGCCTGTTCGACATTATTGTCGCGGACCAAGACCTGCATTCGCTGGAACTCCATATTTGTTAGGACATGTACAACTCTCGCCGCGTCCTTGACGCAGCCCATTCCGTACCAACAATTTCGCCCGGAAATCGATCTTCAGCAGGACTAACTAGACCCGCAGGTTTTCTGCGCTGCTCTTACCACGCCTCGGATCAGCTTTGACTTCGTAAGAAACCTTTTGACCTTCTGCCAAACTCGAAAGTCCCGCGCGTTCAACGGCGCTGATGTGAACAAACACATCGTTTCCGCCATCATCGGGCTGGATAAAGCCGAAACCCTTTTGGCCGTTGAACCACTTGACAATGCCCGTCGCCATTTCCTTCTCCAAAGCAATCCTCGCGTGACCACCACGCGTTTTTCCATTCAACTGTCGATGTCTTTGGGAAGGAGCCCGCAGGCGCATTCAAAAAGGCACAAGAAGCTATTGGTTTTCCTAGCAAAATGCAAGTATCCAATAATGTCCATCTCACCTGCTGAAGCAGTACGCACCTACATCTTAGCCAAAGATGGCAACCGACCGTGCTTGATGAGGCAGGCGTTCTCTGAAGACATCGCACTGGAGATGGTAGTCAAGACCAACGCCATTTCATTTCCCAACACGGCTTTCGGCTTGGCCGCTGTGGAAGACATTTTGGTGCGCCGCTTCGCTGTCGACTATGAGAACATCTATACATTCTGTTTATCCCAGCCCTCCGAGACCGACCGGGCGCGTTTTCAATGCCATTGGCTGGTCGGAATGTCAGCTCGGGCCACCGGGAAGGCTTTGCGAGTGGGATGCGGACTTTACGACTGGCACTTCAATGAGGACGGAAAAGTGCTGAGGCTTGTCATTATCATAGAGGTAATGAAAATCTTCGACAGTGAGGTCGCATTGCATTAGATTCAGCGTAGGGGCGTCTCTAGCGTCACACCCGACAGCCTCTCCGAGCGCTTCGACCGCCCGGGTCGCTCAGGTACTCGCCAAGCATGAAGTGCCGATTGATATGGCCAAGAACAACAGGAACAGAGTTACGATGAAGCGGGTAGCCGTGCGGTTCTTGAGCATGCACACCGCGAAAGGGCTCGAGTTTCCGTGCGTCGCTATTGCAGGGTTGGGCTTCCTCGGCCGCCACGGCGAGGCGATCGAGGAATGTGTTCGACTGACGTATGTTGGGGTTACTCGAGCAACTCACGAGGCGCTTTTGACGTACTCAAGTGAGTCGGCGCTGTGATCGCGTAGAGGCCGACCTGAAGTCCAACAACATCGTAATCAGCGGGCACACTGATCGAAAAGGGACGGCGGACTATAACCAGAACCTTTCGGAGCGCCGCGCTGACGCGCGGTGGTCGACTACTTGGCTAAGAAGTTTTCTCTTCACCGCTCTAATTTGACTGCAGTCGGATATGGGTTCGATAAGTTGAAGAATGCTGCGGACCCGTTCGCAGCCGAAAACCGCCGGGTCGTGATCGTAAATGGCGGAAAACCGTGAACTCATCGCCCCTCGCTGAAATCCACGACGGTCGGAATATGAGCTTATTTTTGACGCTGCGACTGTCGGCCGGTCTCCACGACTGCTTTTGGTTTTGAAAGGACAATGAATCTGACGTCATGCCAAGGCTGGGTTTGTTTATTCGACGACGGCGGATTTGGTTCACCGCGCTGATTGTATCATGTCCCCGCTAGAATGTTGCGAAAGATCACGATCGCGGGTGTAGCTGTCTGCTGCTCCCGCGGAGCATTCGGTGTCGACAACCGACGACCGCGCAACATGTTTACGCCAATCCTGGAATCAAATAATCAAACTCCTTGTCGCGATCTGAAGACGCGCTCAAGAAGCCCCTGTGTGCGACGGACTGGAATGCTGGCACGCCGGCGGCCGCCCGCTGTCCCTCCTTCGTCAGCGCCGGACTCTAACTCCTCGTGGAGGAACTGAAGACAGGCTCTAGTCAATCTTTGCAAGTAACTTGCGTGACTGTCGCATCAGCTCGCTAAGTTGTCGGCGCTGAGCAATCGCCTCACGCGTGTAAAGACCATGTTTCACTGCGTTCTTGTTACCGGGCGGTGCTCCGGATCCTGGCGCTCCGCCGTGCATGCGGCAGCGCTTCTTGCCCTGAACGGCGGGCGAGCAGCATGGCCTGCCGGAGCGCGTCCTGGCGCCGCAGCGCGGGCTGGAAAGCATGGGTCCGGTATTGCGCAGATGATCGCCCTTCATTTTTTCTTCGACGTCGGCGGCGCTGTGACCGAGGTCTTTCCCTCGGCCTCTACCATAGGCATCCGCGGAGTCTTTGCATCGGTCAGAGCCAAGGGCGAAGCGGAAGCCTGGGCGGGGGGACCCTCACGTCGAGCCTGCGTCACATTGCCGACAATGGCCTGGCCGCCCTCGGCGACCGTTACATGCTGCACAGTCACCTTCTGTTCGCCGCCAGTCCGATAGCGTTTGAGTGCCTCCATCTGGGTTGCAAACGTTCGCGTCAATTTATTGAAGGCTCGCTCCGCACTGTCTTGCTGCGCGATGTTTTCAACGTGCGCGAGTCGACGCGCGAACGTCATCGTAGCGATGTGAACGGCAGCCATTTGCGCCGCAAGCATGGCCTCAACCTGATCACGGGGTTCGACCCCCTTGATAATCGAGAGCATAAAATTGACGGTCTCCTCGTCAACGTCGCGTCCTTTTGTGCCTACATTGACGAGCTGCGAAAGGAACTTCATCAGAAAGTCCGGGTCTGTTGTCCCCAACGCCTCCATGAGTAGCATTGAAGCAGTCGTCACATCGGGATGGTCCAACGTCAAAGTCCGACGATCGCCCTCTTTCATGAACCGGATGCGCGGTGCCTCTACCGTTTTGCGGGTCCGAAGTTTGCTGATGGCCGCAGTCTCTCGCGGCGTGGGCTCGTATTTAGGTTTCACTGCGGCCTTCGCCTTTTGATCTCGGCCAGTCATAAAGTTCGCTCTCCTGTTGAATGCCGGCGCATGTAGTGCGCTGATTGGCCCTAAGACCAGCAATGTACCTCAGCTACGGAAAATTAGTATACTTTGCATGGGGTTGTTTTTCAAAAAAACTTGGTACCCCACCCCCAATCGGAGAGAGCAAACTGCGGGGGGCTGCACATGCGGTCGAGGGCGGACGGTCCCGCAAATTGTGGCCAATTCGGAAAAAGGTAGCTAGCATGCAACGAAATTTTCAAAACGAACCCATTCATTGAGACCGTCGCATCGCGGCGCTATTGTCGTGCAGTGAATTGCACACAGCTACAAGAGGCAGATACCCAAACAGCATGAAGCGGCTTCGGATCTTGCGACGGTGGTTCGCGCAAAAATTCGGTTATGCGCGGCTGGTCTGCCTTGCGCTCCTGATCGGTTTTGCGGTGCTGCGTCATTTCGATCCCGCGCCGGTGCAGGAGCTGCGCGTCCGCGTCTTCGACATGTTCCAGGTGATCGACCCTCGCGTGAAGAAGGTCAGGCCTGTCACCATCGTGGACATCGACGAGAAGAGCCTTGCCGATCAGAGGCTCGGGCAATGGCCGTGGCCGCGCACGCGAATCGCCGACATGGTCAACAACCTGACCCGCCTCGGGGCCGCCGCGATCGCCTTCGACGCGGTGTTTGCCGAGGCCGACCGACTCAATCCCGATATCGCAGCCGACACGTTTCGCGGGCTGGACGAGGCAACGCGGGAAAAGCTTCGCGCGCTGCCGAGCAACGACCGGATCCTGGCGGAAACCATCAGCAGATCGCGCGTGGTGCTTGGCGAATCCGGCGGGCCCGACGTGCATGCCGATCTCGATCTGAACTTGCCGGTGACCGGCTTTGCCATGCTCGGCGAAGAGCCGCTGCCGTTCATGTACAGGTTCGGGGGGCTGCTCCGCAACACGCGCGTGCTGGAAGAGGCTGCCGCCGGCCGCGGTCTCTTCACCATCGTGCCCGAGCGCGACGGCATCGTGCGCCGTGTGCCGATGATCATGCAGGCCCAGGGCGTCACCATGCCCTCGCTCTCTTTCGAGATGCTGCGGGTGGTGAGCGGCTCAGGCACCATCCTGATCAAGGCCGACAAGGCCGGCATCATCAGCGTCGGCGTCAAGGGCTTCCAGATTCCGACTGACGCGCACGGCCAGCTCTGGGTGCATTACGCGCACCGCGACCCCTCGCTCTATGTTTCCGCCGTCGATGTGCTCGATGGGCAGGTTGCGGCGGAGAAGGTCAATGGCAAGCTGATCCTGGTCGGCACCTCGTCCGTCGGGCTGAATGACATCAAGACCACGCCGGTCTCGCCGGCGATGCCGGGTGTGGAGATCCATGCCCAGGTGCTGGAAAGCGCGTTGACGGGAGCCGTGGTGTCGCAGCCGAACTACGGGATCGCACTGGAATTTCTGGCCGCCCTGGTCCTCGGTCTCCTGGTGATCGTATTCGCGCCCGGCTTCGGGCCGGTGCGGCTGGTTGCGACCGGCGCGATCTTCGCAACCATCCTGATCGGCACCTCCTGGTATTTCTATGCGCATTACCGTTTGCTGATCGACTTCACCTATCCCTTGATATCGACCACCGCGATCTACCTGACGCTGGTCTTCTCGAGCTTTGTGCGCGAGCAGGCGCAGCGGCGCCAGATCCGTTCCGCCTTCGGTCAGTATCTGTCGCCCGCGCTGGTCGAGCAGCTCGCGCAATCGCCGGAAAAGCTCAAGCTCGGCGGCGAGGAGCGCGAGATGACCATCATGTTCTCCGACGTGCGCGGCTTCACCACGATTTCCGAGACCTTCAAGAGCGATCCGCAGGGCCTCACGCGGCTGATGAACCGCTTTCTCACGCCGCTCACCAACGCGATTCTGGCGCGCAAGGGCACGATCGACAAATATATGGGCGACGCCATCATGGCCTTCTGGAACGCGCCGCTCGACGACAAGGAGCATCAGCTCAACGCCTGCAACGCCGCCGTCGACATGCTCGAACGCATCGATGAGCTCAACAAGGTACGCGAGCAGGAGGCGCAGGAGGGCGGTCCCGTTTACATCCCGCTCAATGTCGGCGTCGGCCTGAACACCGGCACCTGTGTGGTCGGCAACATGGGCTCCGACCTGCGCTTCGACTATTCGGTGCTCGGCGACAGCGTCAATCTCGCCTCGCGTCTGGAAGGGCAGAGCAAGGAATACGGCTTTCCCATCATCGTCGGCTCCAGAACGGCCATGGCGGTCAAGGACAAGTTCGCGATTCTCGAGCTCGACTTCATCATGGTGAAGGGCAAGAAGGAGCCCGAGGTGATCTATGCCATCGCCGGCCGCGAGGACGTCGCGCAATCCGAACGCTTCCAGCGTCTGCGCAATCTCACCATCGATATGCTGGCCTGTTACCGCAGCCGCGATTGGGACGGTGCGCTCGCGGCGATCGCGCGCGGCCGCAAGACCGACGAGGCGCATGCGCTCGCACGCCTTTACGATCTCTACGAGACCCGACTTCTTGGCTACAAGAAAAACCCGCCGCCTGACGACTGGAACGGCGCGTTTCAACTGCTGACGAAGTAGCCGAAAAACTTGGTGTCGTCCCGGACAAGCGAGCGCAGATCCGGGACGCATAACCCCAGGATTTCCTTGTGGCGACGGCCGTCGCCCGCCAGGACGGCAGCAGAGTTCTACTCCACTCCGATCGTGGTCAGGTCCTGGAACCAGTGCTGGGCCTGCACGAATGTCTTGATCTTCGGCGACAGCGCGTGCGGGTTGGAGTCATGCACCACCCAGACCAGCACGGCATCGTCAACCACAAGCGCATGCGCCTGCGCAATCAGCGCGTCCTGCTTGGCGGTATCGAAGGTCTGCTTGGCCTCGTTGATCAGCGCGTCGACCTTGGGGTTCTTGTAGCCGCCCCAGTTGACGCCGACCGGCGCAATCTGGTCGGAAGCGAAGAAGCGGATGACGCCGTAAAGCGGATCCGAGGTGACGTAGGCGATGTTGTTGGAGGTGATGCCGGCGTTCATCTCGTCGGCCGCGCCCTTGCGCCAATGGGTGTACAGCGTCTCAAGCTCGACCACCTTGAAGTCGATGTCGACGCCGATCTCCTTGAAACTCTGCTGGAGGAATTCGTTCATCGGCAGCGACAGCATCTGCCCGGTGCCGCCCTGCGCAATGATGAAGGTGGTCTTCAGCGGCTTGTCCTTGGAGTAGCCCGCTTCCTCGACCAGCTTCTTGGCCGCGGCGAGGTCGTATTTGATGTCGAAGGAAGGTTTCCCGAACCACGGGCTCGACGGGTCGAACATGCCTTTCGCCGGCTTTGCCAGCCCGTTCATCAACCCGACGACCGCACTGCGATCGATCGCGAGATTGAGCGCCTTGCGCAGGCGGATATCGGTCCAGGGCGAGCCCGGCAGCACGCTCAGATGATAGTTCCAGACATGCGGGGTGATGTTGTCGACGATCTTCATGCCGGCAGCTTTCAGCTGCGGCACCGCGTCGGGCGCCGGCGTCTCGATCAGGTCGACCTGGCCTGCGAGCAGCGCATTGGTTCGGGTCAGCGCTTCCGGCATCGGAATCAGGACGATCTTGTCGACCTTCGGAATCCGGTTCTTGTTCCAGTAATCCGGATTTTTTGTCAGCTCGGCGAGCTCACGCGGCACGAGCTTTGTCAGCTTGAAAGGTCCGGTGCCGGAGGGCTGGCTTGCAAACTTGTCCCAGTCCTTGCCGAGCTTTTCATATTGCGCGGGGCTCGAAACCAGAAACCACAGCATCTGGTACGGAAAGAAGGAATCGACCGTCTTGGTCGTGATCTCCACCGTGAAATCGTCGATCTTGGCGTAGCTCGCAACCGAGGGCAGGCGAGTCTTCACCTGCGCGCTCTGCCGCTTGTCGAATTGCGGTGCCTTGTCATTCAGGACCTTGTCGAGATTCCAGATCACCGCGTCGGCGTTGAAATCGCTGCCGTCGTGGAATTTGACGCCCTTGCGCAAGGTGAAGCGCCATTTGGTCTTGTCGTTGTCGTCCACCTTCCACTCGGTGGCGAGCCCCGGCACCAGCTTGCCGGGCCGGTCGGAGACGTCCATTTCCCAGGCAACCAGGGGATCGTAGATCGTATAGGCGCTGAATTGATAGGCGCCGGCGCCGCGATCCGGCTGACCCGTCGTCAGAGGAATGTCCGCCATCGATATGCCGTAACGCACAACGGTTTCGGCGTGCGCCGTCATGGCGGAGAAGGTAATCGCCAGCGTTGCAACAAGCGTCCAAATTCGCGCGCGCATGGTCCAAAACTCCGTTGTATGATCGGTACCAGGCCTGCAAAGTTGATGCCAAATTGTGCAGGTCTGTCGTTTCGTCGTGCGGTGCGGGAAGATTGTGTAGGCCAGCGGTTATTTCGCAAAGAACCATCTTCCTTGGCATAGCCGTTGCATGCTTTTGCATAAGAATTAGTCACGCGAAGTTGAATAAGGGATGCTGCCATGCGTATCGATAAAATCGGAATGACAACCGCGGCGGCGCTGGTGGCGTCGCTTGCGATGGCGCAGGGAGCTGTGGCCGAAACCGTGCTGCGCATCGGCATGACAGCAGCCGATATTCCGCGCACGCTTGGCCAGCCCGATCAGGGTTTTGAGGGCAACCGCTTTTCCGGCCTGACGATGTATGACGCGCTCACGATGTGGGACCTGTCATCGGCCGACAAGGCCAGCGTGTTGATCCCGGGGCTTGCGACCGAGTGGAAGGTCGACGACGTCGACAAGAAGAAATGGACTTTCAAGCTGCGTCCCGGCGTCACCTTCCACGATGGCTCGCCGTTCAATGCGGACGCCGTGGTGTGGAATGTCGACAAGGTCTTGAACAAGGAGGCGCCGCAATTCGACGCGAGCCAGGTCGGGATCACCACCTCGCGCATGCCGACGCTGGTTTCCGCCAAAAAGATCGACGACATGACGGTGGAAATGACCACCAGGGAGCCGGACAGTTTCCTGCCCATCAATCTCACCAATCTCTTCATGGCGAGTCCGGCGAAGTGGCAGAAGTTTTTTGACGCGGCCGCAGGCGCCGACGCAAAGGCCAAGGCGCTGGCCGCGTGGGATGCTTTCGCAAAGGATGCATCCGGCACCGGCCCCTGGAAAATGTCGGGCTTCACGCCGCGCGAGCGGCTCGAGCTCGCAAAGAACGACAAATACTGGGACAAGGCGCGCATTCCCCATGTCGACAAGATGGTGCTGTTGCCGATGCCCGAAGCGAACGCGCGGACGGCAGCGCTGCTCTCCGGGCAGGTCGATTGGGTCGAAGCGCCTGCGCCGGACGCCGTTCCCGAGATCAAGCAGCGCGGCTTTGTGATTTACGCAAACGAGGAGCCGCATGTCTGGCCCTGGCAGTTCTCACGCATCGAGGGCTCACCCTGGAACGACATTCGCGTGCGCAAGGCGGCCAATCTATGTGTCGATCGCGAGGGATTGAAAGACGGTTTGCTTGGAGGCCTGATGGTGCCCGCGACCGGCACCTTCGAGCCTGGCCATCCCTGGCGCGGCAACGTCACCTTCCAGATCAAATATGACAAGGCCGCCGCGCAGAAACTGATGCAGGAGGCGGGCTTCGGTCCGAACAAGCATCTCGCGGTCAAGGTGCAGACCTCGGCCTCGGGATCGGGCCAGATGATGCCGCTGCCGATGAACGAATACCTGCAGCAGGCGCTTGCCGAATGCTATTTCGACGTACAGTTCGATGTGATCGAATGGAACACGTTGATCACCAATTGGCGCCGCGGCGCCAAGGATCCGTCCGCCAATGGCTCCAATGCGGTCAATGTGACCTATGCTGCGATGGACCCGTTCTTCGCACTCGTGCGCTTCCTGCAGTCGTCGATGGCGCCGCCGGTGTCGAACAATTGGGGCTTCATCAACGAAACCAAATATGACGAGCTGGTCACCAAGGCGCGCCAGACCTTTGATCCCGCAGCGCGCGATGCGATGCTGGCCGAATTGCACGCGGCTTCCGTCAACGATGCGGCATTCCTCTATGTCGCGCACGACGTTGCGCCGCGCGCCATGAGCCCGAAGGTCAAGGGCTTTGTGCAGCCGAAGAGCTGGTTCGTCTACTTCTCGCAAATCTCGTTGGCGCCTTAGCTCGAGCCACGTACTCGAAACACCCTCTCCCCTTGTGGGTGTGGGTGGCTTCGCTAAAGCGAAGCCGGGTGTGGGGTCTCTCTCCGCGGATGCGGACCTTTCATCTGACCGCAATCTCATCCGCGGAAACAACCCCTCATCCGGCGCGGACTTTGTCCGCGCCACCTTCTCCCACTAGGGGAGAAGGGAAGAAGAAGAAAGTGATCCGTGCTCCTCTATATCGCCCGACGCATCGTTTATGTGATCCCGATCGTGGTCAGCGTCGCGCTGGTGTGCTTCCTGCTCGTGCACATCACGCCCGGCGATCCGCTGGTCGCGGTGCTGCCGGCCGATGCCTCGCAGGAACTCGCGGCTCAGTTGCGCGCGGTCTATGGTTTTGACCGGCCATTGCCGGTGCAGTTCGGTCTCTGGCTGTGGCGCGCGGTCAATGGCGATCTCGGCCATTCGATTGCGACCGGCCGGCCCGTGCTGACCGAAGTGATGCGCGCGGTCGGCAACACGGTGACGCTTGCGATCGCCGCCGCGATGATCGGCTTTACCCTCGGCCTGTTGTTCGGCCTCGTTGCCGGCTATTTCCGCGACAGCTGGATCGACAAGATCGCGACCTCCTTTGCCATCGCGGGCGTCTCGGTGCCGCATTATTGGCTCGGCATGGTGCTCGTGATTATCTTCTCGGTGGAACTGAACTGGCTGCCCGCGGTGGGTGCCGGTCCCGGCGGCTCCGGCGCCTGGGGATGGGACTGGGAGCACCTTCGCTACCTGATCCTGCCGGCGATCACCACCTCGGTGATCCCGATGGGCATCGTCACCCGCACGGTGCGCGCGCTCACCGGCGATATACTGAGCCAGGATTTTGTCGAGGCGCTGCGTGCCAAGGGTCTTCGCGAAACCGACGTGTTCCGTCATGTCGTCAAGAACGCGGCTCCCACCGCGCTTGCGGTCATGGGCCTGCAGCTCGGCTATATGCTCGGCGGCTCGATCCTGATCGAGACCGTGTTTTCCTGGCCAGGCTCGGGACTTCTGCTCAATTCCGCGATCTTTCAGCGCGACCTGCCGCTGTTGCAGGGCACGATCCTGGTGCTGGCGCTGTTCTTCGTGATCCTCAATCTCCTGGTCGACATCGCGCAGGCGGCGATCGATCCGCGCATCAAGCGGGGTTGATGTTATGACCGACACACCGATCGATGCGATGTCGGATGCGGCGCTGCAGGCAGCACCGGCGGCGAAGGCGCGCGGCTATTGGGCAACCGTCGGCCGCCGTCTGCTGCGCGACAAGGTCAGCATGACCTGCGCGTTCGTTCTGATCCTGATCTTCGTGTCGGCGCTGATCGCGCCGTGGCTTGGCCTCGCCGACCCCTATCAGGGTTCGATGATCCGCCGTCTGCGCCACCTCGCAACCCCCGGCTACCCGCTCGGCACCGACGAACTCGGCCGCGACATGCTCGCGCGGCTGATCTATGGCGGGCGGCTGTCGCTGATTATCGGCATCTCGCCGGTCATCTTCGCCTTTTGCATCGGCACCTCGCTCGGCATCGTCGCCGGCTATGTCGGCGGCAAGGTCAATACCGCGATCATGCGCACGGTCGACGTGTTTTACGCTTTTCCTTCGGTGCTGCTTGCGATCGCGATCTCCGGCGCGCTCGGCGCCGGCATCGTCAATTCCATCGTGTCGCTGACCATTGTGTTCGTGCCGCAGATCACTCGCGTCGCCGAAAGCGTGACCACGGGCGTACGCAATCGGGACTTTGTCGAGGCCGCGCGCGCCTCCGGCGCCAACGCCTTCACCATCATGCGCGTGCACATCCTCGGCAATGTGCTGGGACCGATCTTCGTTTACGCCACCGGCCTGATCTCGGTCTCGATGATTTTGGCGGCCGGCCTGTCGTTCCTCGGCCTCGGCACCAAGCCGCCGGAGCCGGAATGGGGGCTGATGCTCAACACCCTGCGCACCGCGATCTACATCAATCCCTCGGTTGCGGCGCTCCCCGGCGCCATGATCTTTGCGGTGTCGATCTGCTTCAATCTTCTCAGCGACGGCCTGCGCAGCGCCATGGACATCCGGAATTAGCGGTGGAGAACTTGGCACGAGCAGGAGCAGCATCGACAGGTCACTCTCCCCGCAAGGGAGAGGTGTTCTTCGCGACCACGGTATCGAGCGAGGGCGCGGGACCATGAGCGGAACCGTATTGCCCGTCGAGATGCTGAAACCCGTCGAAGACCGCGGTGGGGCGGCGCAGCCGCTCCTCGAGGTGAAGGGGCTGACCAAGCATTTTCCGGTGCGCGGCGATCTTTTCAGCGCACGCAAGACCGTGCGTGCGGTCGACGACGTGTCCTTTGCGGTGCTCAAGGGCGAGACGGTCGGCATTGTCGGCGAATCCGGCTGCGGAAAATCGACGACTGCGCGACTGTTGATGCATCTGATGCCGCTCGATTCAGGCGAGATCGTCTATGACGGGATGAAGGTCGGGCAGACTTTGTCGCTGCGCGAATTGCGCCGAGCCATGCAGATGGTGTTCCAGGACTCCTATGCGTCGCTGAACCCGCGCCTGACGATCGAGGAATCCATCGCCTTCGGGCCGAAAGTACATGGCATGGCGGACCGGGCCGCCCGCTCCCTTGCGCGCGAGTTGCTCGGCAAGGTCGGGTTGCGGCCGGAAACTTTCGCCAATCGCTACCCGCACGAGATTTCCGGCGGCCAGCGCCAGCGCGTCAACATTGCGCGTGCGCTCGCGCTGTCGCCGCGGCTCGTGATCCTCGACGAAGCGGTCTCGGCGCTTGACAAGTCCATCGAGGCGCAGGTGCTCAATCTGCTCGTGGATCTGAAGCGCGAATTCGGCCTGACCTATCTCTTCATCAGCCACGATCTCAACGTCGTGCGTTATATCTCCGACCGTGTGCTGGTGATGTATCTCGGCGAGGTCGTCGAGCTCGGTCCGGTGGACGAGGTCTGGGACAAGGCAGCCCATCCCTACACGCGCGCGCTGCTCGCCGCGATGCCCTCGTCCGATCCCGACAATCGGACCGAGAATCCCCCGATCTCGGGCGATCCGCCCAACCCGATTGATCCGCCCTCCGGATGCCGGTTTCACACCCGCTGTCCGTTCGCGGAGCCGCTCTGCGCAAAAGCCACGCCAAAACTCTTTGCATTGAATAATATGGGCCATCAGGTTGCATGCTACATGGCCAGTTCCGGCTCGGGCCATAGCCGCGCGCCAAAAGGGAGCAACGCATGACTTCACCCAGCCCGAAGGAGATCAAGGCAATCGCCGACGCCGCGGGCGTTCCCGTCGACAACGAAGTTGCGACGCGGATTGCCACCTCCATCGGTCCCGCCTTCGAGGGTTTTGCCACCGTCGCCGGCACAGTGCCATTCGATCTCGAGCCCGCGAGCTTCCTGCTGGTGCAGGGAAGGAAGGTGGTGCGATGAGCAGCGAACCCGCTTTGATGTCGCTTGTTGCCGTCGCCAGGGCGATCGCCGAAAAGCGCGTGTCGTCGCATGAGGTGACGCGCTCCTGCCTGCACCGGATCGCCGAATGGCAGCCAAAGCTCAACGCCTTCACGGCTGTCGAGGCCGAGGCCGCGCTGAAGGCTGCCGACGCCGCCGATGCGGCGCTCGCCAGAGGACAGATCGGCGGGGCTCTGCACGGCGTGCCGTTGGCGCACAAGGACATGTATTACGATGCCGGCAAGGTCGTGACCTGCGGCTCGCAGATCCGCCGCGATTTCGTGCCGAGCACGACGTCGACCGCGCTGCAGCGTTTGAAGGACGCGGGCCAGATCCGGCTTGGCTCGCTGCAGATGGTGGAGTTCGCCTATGGCCCGACCGGCCATAACGTGCACTACGGCGCGGTCAAGAATCCCTTCGCAACCGACCATATCACCGGTGGTTCGTCGTCGGGCTCGGGCTCCGCGGTCGCGGCGCGGCTGACGTTTGCGGCTCTCGGTTCCGACACCGGTGGTTCGATCCGCATGCCCGCGCATTTCTGCGGCGTCACGGGGCTCAAGACCACCTATGGCCGCATCAGCCGCGCCGGCGCGATGCCGCTGTCGCAATCGCTCGATACCGTAGGTCCGCTCGCGCGCACGGCCGAAGACTGCGCGCTGCTGTTGGGCCTAATGGCCGGCGCCGATCCCGAGGATCCCACATGCAGCACGGCGGAGGTGCCGAACTACATGGCGGCGACGACGGGACCGGTCAAAGGCCTCAAGATCGGCGTGCCGACGTCGTTCTATGTCGACGACCTCGACGCCGAAGTGGCCAAAGTGCTCGACGACACCATCGCGACGCTCAAGCGCGAGGGCGCGGACATCGTCAGGGTCGAATTGCCCGACCAGCGCCAGCTCACGGCGGCCTGCCAGCTTGTGCTGGCGACCGAAGCCGCGGCCTATCACAAGCGCTGGCTGATCGAGCGGCCGCAGGATTACGGTCCGCAGGTGTTGATGCGGCTGCAAAACGGGCTCGCGATTCCCGGCGTGTCCTATCTGGAGGCGCTCCGCTGGCGCGGGCCTGCGCTTGCCGCGCATGTCTCCGCAACCGCGCGCGTCGATGCCGTGCTGGCGCCGGTCGCGCCGGTGCCCGCGCCGACGCTTGCCGAAAGCGATGTCGGCAACAGTCCAGGCGCGGAAGCGGTGATCCAGCGGCTGACGCGCTTCACGCGCCCGATCAACTATCTCGGCCTGCCGTCGCTTGCGGTGCCGGCGGGCTTCACGCCGAAAGGCCTTCCGGTCGGCATGCAGCTGATCGGCCGTTCCTTCGACGAAGCGACACTCGTTCAGATCGGCGCCGCATTCCAGCGCGCCACCGATTTCCATACAAGGATGCCGCGGGGCGCATGACGGATCTGGTCGACATTTCCGGGCTCAATATCCGCTTCACCGGCGAGCGCACGGTCTATGCCGTCAACGATCTCTCGCTGACGCTCGGAAAAAGCGAGGTGCTCGGGCTGCTGGGCGAGTCCGGCTCGGGCAAGAGCGTCACGCTGCGCGCCTTGATGCGACTGTTGCCGAGAAAGCGGACCGAGATCACGGGCTCGGTGCGCGTGCTCGGGCGCGACGTGCTCGCGCTCACCGACGAAGAGTTGGCGGGCTTCCGCGGCCAGACCGTGTCAATGATCTTTCAGGAGCCTGCGCTTGCGCTCGATCCGGTCTACACGATCGGCCGGCAGATCGCCGAAACCGTCATGCGGCATGAGGGAAAGAGCCACGGGCAGGCCCGCGCGCGCGCGCTGGAGATGCTCGAAGTCGTGCGCATTCCCTCCGCCAGGCGGCGCCTCGATTCCTATCCGCATGAGATGTCGGGCGGCATGCGCCAGCGCGCAATGATCGCGCTCGCGCTCGCCTGCAAGCCAAAGATACTGCTCGCCGACGAGCCGACCACGGCGCTGGACGCCACCGTGCAGATTCAGATCCTGCTCCTGCTCCGCGAGCTGCAGCGCGAGTTCGGCATGTCCGTCATCTTCGTCACCCACGACATCGGGGTCGCGATCGAAATCTGCGACCGCGTCGCGGTGATGTATGCCGGCCAGATCGTCGAGCAGGGCCGGCTGCGCGACGTCGTGCGCAATCCGATCCATCCCTACGCGCGCGGGCTGCTCGCTTCCACCATTCATGGCGCAAGGCGCGGCGCGCGGCTGGAAACCATTCCGGGGACACCGCCCTCGCTCGATCGGGCGCCGCACAACTGCTCTTTCGCGCCGCGATGCGCCTTCGCCGAGTCGCGCTGCAGCGAAGCGCTGCCGCCCACGGTGAGGATCGGCCAGGACCGGATGGCGAGATGCATCCTAGCGGAACGCGCCACTGTGGCCGCGACGTAACGGTCGAAGCTCGAATCCTTCCGCAGCGGCGCTTTCCTGTCGTCACGTCCGATGATTGCGGCTAGCCTTGATGCGGCGCGCAGAACTTGCGCGTGTCACCGAGGGGGACGCTTCATGGTTCTGTCCAACGAAGGCATTCTGGTCATCCTTTTTGTCGGCCTGATCGCCGGCTGGCTCGCCGGCAAGATCGTCCGCGGTACCGGCTTCGGCATCATCGGCGACATCCTGGTCGGCATCGCCGGCGCGCTAGTGGCGAGCCTGTTGTTTCCGAAAATCGGCATTCGTCTCGGAACCGGCCTGCTGTCGGAGATCATCTATTCCGCGATCGGCGCGGTCATCCTGCTCGTGATCGTCCGACTGGTGCGCCGCGGCGGACGGTTCTGATCGGCCCGAAAGCGCGGTTTTTCCGTTTGGGGGCGGCTTAAGCTGCTGCGGCATTTAGGTTAATCAGACTTCATTGGACGCAGGCGACAAAATCGCTATCATCCGGCATTGCATGTCCTTGAAATCGCGTATTATTCGCGCCTTGGCGGGCTTTTTTTCGAAAGATCGGGATTGATGGCTGCTGCTGCCCCGGGCCTCCGGCGTTCCGAACTCGGCGAGGCGTTGCGCGCCTGTCGCGGGGCGTTCATCGGCGTCGGCATGATGAGCTGCATCATCAATCTGCTCTATCTCACCGGCTCGATCTTCATGCTCGAGATCTACGACCGCGTGCTGCCGAGCCGCAGCGTACCGACCCTGATCGGGCTCGTTATCCTCGCGGCAGGTCTCTACATGGCGCAGGGCGTGCTGGACCTGATCCGCGGGCGCATCCTCGGCCGGATCGGCACTGCGCTCGACGAAGCGCTGAATGCGCGGGTGTTCCAGACCGTGGTGCGGTTGCCGCTGATGACCGGCGGCCGCAACGAGGGCTTGCAGCCGCTGCGCGATCTCGACAATGTCCGCGCCTTCCTCGGCAGCCAGGGACCGAGCGCGTTTTTCGACCTGCCATGGCTGCCGTTCTATCTCGCGATCTGCTTTGCCTTCCATGTGCTGATCGGCGTCACGGCGCTGGTCGGCGCCATCATTCTGGTGACGCTGACAGTCGTCACCGAATACCTGTCGCGTCAGCCGGCACGTGAAGCGACGACGCTGGCGGCGCGCCGCAGCGACCTCGCCTCCGCAAGCCGCCGCAACGCCGAGGTGCTGGTCGCGATGGGGATGTCTGAACGCCTGACCAGGCGCTGGAGCGAGGCCAACGAGAAGTATCTCTCGAGCAACCAGAACGCCAGCGACGTCGCCGGCGGCCTGGGCGCCATCGCCAAGGTGATGCGGATGATGCTGCAATCCGCGGTGCTCGGCGTCGGCGCCTATCTCGTGATTCATCAGGAAGCGACCGCCGGCATCATCATCGCGGGATCCATCCTGAGCGCGCGGGCGCTGGCGCCGGTCGATCTTGCGATCGCGCATTGGAAGAGCTTTGTCGCCGCGCGGCAAAGCTGGTGGCGCTTGAGCCGCCTGCTCGAGCAGATGCCGGAGACGCCGCCGCCGACGCTGCTGCAGAGCCCGTCGACCCGGCTCTCGGTCGAGGGCATCGGCATCGCCGCGCCGGGCGACCAGAAGGTGATCGTGCAGGAGGCGGCATTTTCGCTGACCGCAGGCCAGGGGCTCGGCATCATTGGGCCGAGCGGCTCGGGCAAATCCTCGCTGGTCCGCGCCATCGTCGGTGTCTGGCAGCCGTTCCGCGGCAAGGTCCGGCTCGACGGCGCCGCCCTCGATCAATGGTCGTCCGACGTGCTCGGCCAGCACATCGGCTATCTGCCGCAGGATGTCGAACTGTTCGCCGGCACCGTAGCCGAAAACATCTGCCGGTTCGATCCGGAGGCGAAATCGGAGACCATCATCAAAGCCGCCAAGGAAGCCGGCGTTCACGACATGATCATCAAGATGCGCGACGGCTACAACACCCAGGTCGGCGAGCAGGGGGCGGCGCTCTCGGCCGGGCAGGCGCAGCGCGTGGCACTGGCGCGCGCGCTCTACGGCGATCCGTTCCTGATCGTGCTCGACGAGCCCAATTCCAACCTCGACACCGAGGGCGACGAGGCGCTGACGCGGGCGATCCGCAGCGCACGCGAGCGCGGTGCGGTCGTCGTGGTGGTGGCGCACCGGCCGGTCGGCATCGAAGGCGTGGACCAGATCCTGGTGCTCCGCGACGGCCGCGTGCAGGCCTTCGGTCCGAAGGAACAGGTGCTGGCGCAGGTGCTGCAGCCGAGGATCGCAGGGCCCACGCCGATCAAGATCGTCCCCGAGGCGGGAGCGGCCAAGTCATGATCGCCAGCCACCAGGTCGTCAAGGGCGGTGCCATCGGCGGCCTCAAGGGCGCGCGCCGTTCGATCCGCCTGCATCTGGTTACGGGGCTTGCTGTGGTCGCAGTGCTTGCCGGCGGCCTCGGCGGCTGGGCCTCGACGCAGCAGATTTCCGGCGCGCTGATCGCGCCGGGCCAGATCGTCGTCGAAAGCAACGTCAAGAAGGTGCAGCACCCGACCGGCGGTGTGGTCGGCGAATTGCTCGCGCGCGACGGCGATGTGGTGAAATCCGGGCAGGTCGTGGTGCGGCTCGATGACACCGTCACCAAGGCCAATCTTGCGATCGTCACCAAGAATCTCGACGCGGCGATGGCGCGCGCCGCGCGGCTCGAGGCCGAGCAGCGCGGGCTCGACAAGATCAATTTCCCGAAGCAGCTCACCGATCGCGCCGGCGAACCGGACGTCGCCGCCGTGATCGCCAGCGAAACGAAGCTGTTCGAGGTGCGCGTCTCCGGCCGCGCCGGGCAGAAGTCGCAATTGCACGAACGCATCACGCAGCTCAATCAGGAAGTCGAGGGCCTCGCCGCCCAGGCGCGGGCCAAGGAGCAGGAAATCGCGCTGGTGCAGCAGGAATTGACTGGTGTCCGCGACCTCTACGAAAAGCACCTGGTGCAGATCTCGCGCCTGACCACGCTGGAGCGCGACGCCGCGCGGTTGAACGGCGAGCGCGCGCAATATCTCGCCGCGCGCGCCCAGACCAGGGGCAAGATCACCGAGACCGAGCTGCAGATCATCCAGATCGACAGGGACGTGGTGAGTGAGGTCTCCAAGGACCTGCGCGAGACCAACGACAAGATCGGCGAATTGATCGAGCGCAAGGTGACGGCCGAGGATCAGTTGCGCCGCGTCGACATCCGAGCGCCGCAGGACGGCATCGTCGAACAGTTGAGCGCGCACACCGTTGGCGGCGTGATCACCGCCGGAGATGCGATCATGCTGATCGTGCCGCAGGCCGACGATCTGCAGGTCGAAGCCAAGGTCAATCCGCAGGACATCGACAAGCTGCAAGTCGGCCAGAAGACCCTGCTGCGGCTGTCCGCCTTCAACCAGCGCACCACGCCGGAACTGAACGGCGTCGTCAGCCGCGTCTCGCCCGATGTCACCATCGAGCAGCGCTCGGGACAAAGCTACTACACAATCCGCGTTTCGATGCCCCCGGAAGAGGTCGCTCGTCTCGGCGACGTCAAGCTGATTCCGGGCATGCCGGTGGAAGCCTTCGTGCAGACCGGCGAGCGCACGCTGATCTCCTACCTGATGAAGCCGCTCAGCGATCAGCTGATGCGTGCGTTTAGGGAGAGGTGACGGCGTCGATTTGCTCCGGGAAAGTACTCCGCTGCAACATCAAACTCGGTGTCGTCCCCGCGCTGCGGACGCCAATAATCACAGGCTGTTGTAGTCAGAGCAAGATGTCCTCCCAGCGCGCGCGCAACATCTGCCTGTGGTTTATGGGTCCCAGATCAGCACTCGCGTTGCGCGCTTGTCCGGGACGACACCGAAGTATTTCTTGCTATCGCTCCAACTCCTTCAGCAGCAGCGTCAGTGCCGTCTTTGCAAACGCCTGCATATTGGCCTGCCGGTCATTGCTCCCCGTCTCCAGCGTGATGACCTTGGTCTCCACTCCCGCGACCGCCATGCAGCTGTGGCCGGCGGCATCGCCGTAGCGATTGCCGGTGGGGCCGGTGGCGCCCGTCTCCGACAGGCCCCAGTCGGTGGCAAAGCGCTTGCGGACCTGGTCTGCGAGCAGCTTTGCGTAGGGCTCCGACGCCGAACGGATGCCCCTCATCGCGTCATCGGAGATGTCCATCAAAATCCGCCGCGCGTCGCGCGTATAGACAACGGCGCCACCGAGGAAATAGGCGGACGCGCCGGGGACGGCGAGCAGAGATGCGGAGATCAGGCCGCCCGTTGAGGATTCCGCAACCGCAACGGTCTGCTTGCGCGCAACGAGCTTTGCCGCGATCTGCTCGGCAATGGGAAAAATGTCCTGCATGGTCTCTGCTCCGGCGTGTTTTGCCAATATGCCTAGCACAGGATTGCATAGACTGCCGAGTTGCGGGAGTAACGTCAGCCTGCTTCAATGCCGGCAGAATAAGACGCAAGGAGGAAACCAGCCTGATGACGGCCATCATTGCCGGCGGCGTGGATTGCGACCTGCACCCGGCCGTTCCGCACCTGACCAGCCTCGTGCCCTATATGAACGACTACTGGCGCGACCAGGTGATCACGCGTGGCATGGTCGATCTGGTCTCGCAGTCCTATCCGACCAATTCGCCGATCTCATCGCGGCCCGATTGGCGGCCGGCGAAGGGCAAGCCGGGCGTAAACCTCGCCGACATGCAGGCGCAGGCGCTCGACCCGTTCAAGGTTGCCTATGGCATCTGCAACCCGCTTTACGGCGTGCAGATGGTGTTCTCCGAGGACATGCAGGACGCGTTCTGCCGCGCGCTCAACGACTGGCTTGCGAAAGAGTGGCTGGACAGGGATGCGCGGCTGCGCGGCTCGATCGTGATCCCGACCCAGAGCGTGGAAAAATCCGTGGCCGAGATCGAACGCTGTGCCAAGGACACCCGCTTCGTCCAGGTCCTGATGCTGGTCATGGGCGACGTGCCCTTGGGCAAACGTGCGCTGTGGCCGATCTACGCGACCGCCGAGCGGCTGGGCTTGCCGATCGGCATCCATGCCGGTTCGGCCTATCACAACCCGCCGACGTCGGTCGGCTGGGGCTCCTATCACATCGAGGATTATGTCGCGCAGGCGCAGGCGTTCCAGACCCAACTGACCAGCGTGATCATCGAAGGCGTGTTCGCCCGCTATCCGAAGCTGAAAATGGTGATGCTGGAGAGCGGCTTCACGTGGCTTGCGCCATTCCTCTGGCGCCTGCATAAATTCTGGCGCGGTATCCGCATGGAGACGCCCTGGGTCGACCGGGCACCGCTGGAGATTGTGCGCAGCAATATCCGCTTTTCCTTGCAGCCGATCGATGCGCCGCCGGAACCGGACGTGCTGAACCGGTTGTTTGACCATATGCAGTCGGACGAATTGCTCTTATTCTCCACCGACTATCCGCATTGGCAGTTCGAGGGCGACCAGGTGCTGCCGCAGGGTTTGTCCGATGATCTCGTGCGCAAGATTATGATCGACAATCCGCTCGCGACCTACGGCCGGCTAACGCAAAGGGCTAAGGAGACGATGCCATGAACATCCAGGTCCGCGAACGGCCCGAGGCCGCGTCTTCCGTCACGGCGAAAACGGCGATCGCCGATTGCGACATCCATCCGGCGCGCGCGACCAGGACCGAGCTTTATCCGTTTCTCGCCAAACGCTGGCACGAGCATCTCGAGACCTACGAGAAGCATCCCTATCAGGGCATGATGGAAGGCCCGCCCTATCCGAAGGCGCAGCCCAATGCCTCCCGCCGCGACGCCTATCCGCCTGAGGGCGGCCCGCAGGGCTCGTCGCTGTCCTTCATGCAGAAGCAGCATCTCGATCCCAACAATGTCGTGCTCGGCGTGCTCAATCCGCTCAACACCGGGCAGGGCATTCGCAACCACGATCTCGCGGCCGCGATCTGCTCGGCGATCAACGACTGGCAGATCGACAAATGGACCAGCAAGGATTCCCGGCTCAAGGGCTCAATCGTGGTCGCCAACGAAGATGGTCCGATCGCCGCGAAAGAGATCAGGAAGCGCGCGGGTGACAGGAATTTCGTCCAGGTGCTGCTGTTGAGCCGCAATGTCGAGCCGCTCGGTCAGCGCCGCTATTGGCCGATCTATGAGGCCGCCGAGGAGGCGGGGCTTCCGGTCGGCGTGCATGCTTTCGGTTTCGGCGGCAATCCCATCACCGCTTCGGGCTGGCCGAGCTTTTATATCGAGGAGATGGTCGGCCATTCGCAATGCCAGCAGACCGCGCTTGCGAGCCTCGTGCTGGAAGGCGTGCTCGAACGGTTTCCGAAGCTCAACATGATCATGATCGAGGCAGGCTTCGGCTGGGCGCCGTCGCTCGGCTGGCGGCTCGACAAGGTGTGGCAGCGCCTCAAGAGCGAAGTGCCGCATGTCAAGCGGCCGCCGTCGGAGTACATCCGCGACCGCATCTACTGGACCACGCAGCCGATGGAGGATCCGGAGCGGCGCCAGGATCTGTTCGACGTGATCGACTGGATCGGCTGGGACAAATTGCTGTTTGCGACCGACTACCCGCATTGGGATTTCGACGATCCCTCGCGGGTATTGCCGCCGGGCGTGAGCGAGGCCAATCGCGACGCTTTCTATCTTGGCAATGCGAAGAAGGTTTACGGGATTGGCGCATGACCCGAAAAAGCATGCCCTCGGGATACGACCCGATGGGTGGGAACCGGTTTTTCGATAAAGATCATGCGCGGTAAATGACCATGGCGCGACACGTCATTGCGCCCGTGGATGAGCTGCCGCCGGGCACGCGCAAATTCGTCGAGCTCGACGGCCGGCCGATCGCGATCTTCAATATCAACGGCGAATTCTTCGGGCTGTTGAATCGTTGCCCGCATCAGGGCGCCTCGCTCTGCGAAGGTCCGCTGATCGGGCTCGCGCAATCCAACAATCCCGGCGAGATCGAATACACCAGGCGCGGCGAGATCATCCGCTGCCCCTGGCATGGCTGGGAATTCGACGTCCGCACCGGCCAGAGCTACTGCGATCCCCGCCGTTTTCGGGTGAAGGCGTATCCGGTCAATGTCGAGCCGGGCGCCGCCGTCGTGAAGGGGCCTTATGTCGCAGAGACGATTCCGGTGAGAGTCGAGAGCGACTACGTGGTGGTGGAGCTGTAGTCGTCCCCGGCTTGGATTTCGGAGTTGCGGGTCATTGCGAGGAGCGAAGCGACCGAAGCAATCCAGAATGCCAATGGGGAACGTTCCTGGATTGCTTCGCGGAGCCTGTCATCGGGCCGCGCTTGGCGCGGACCCCGTTGGCTCGCAATGACGAGGAACTACTCGCTCGTCGTCCCCTTGGCCATCCCCTGCCGCTCGCGCGCGTAGCGCACCAGTGCCGCGAAGCGATAGAGGCCGTGCACGAACTTGCCATAGGGCAGCGTGACGAACAGCGCGAATACGATGCCGAGATGCAGCGCGAGCAGCGGGCCCATCGTCGCCGTGTCGCGGCCGACCAACAGCGCAAGTCCAGTCAGGCTGGTCAAAAACAGCATGACAAGGAATGCGGTATCCATGCCGGCGCTGGCCTGGTCGATCAACACCTGGTCGCGCCGCGCATGCAGCATCAATAGCCCCGCAGGGCCGATCAAAAGCCCGATGCCGCCGAGCGTCCCCAGCACCACCGGCAGATCCCACCACGCATAGGGCGCCTCGCGCGCCAATAGATAATGGTACAGCGTTGCCACGCAGGTCGCGGCAAAGCACAACAGAAAGCCGTAGAAGGTAAGATGGTGGAAGACCCTGCGGCGCGTGGTCGGCTGGTCCTCGCCGTCGAAGCAGCCGACGCCGCCGCCACCGAGATAGCGCAAGCGGCTCGCGTCCTTGGTCGCCCGCCACAGCGCTGCAAGATCGGTCCGCATCCCGACGGGCTCGCCGATATCGCGCCAGAACGCGCGCACGCTGATGGCGAGCGCCAGGACCACGAAGAGGAAAGCGGCGCCGAACAGCAGCGCCATCGCGCCATGAGGCATCAGCGCATAGAACGCGCCGGGACCCGTGTGGATGCCATAGAGCGAAGAGCGATCGTTCCACGCGGCAAAGCCATAGGCGAACGCCGCAACGGAGAGCGCCGTGGCCAAGCAGGCGACGAGCCCGTTGCTTGCAAAAAGGGAAGCGAGCGCGCGTGGCCAGGCATAGGCGGCATAGGACTCGGCACGTGCGATCGCCAGCGTCTTCGGCACATTGACGTTGAACTCGTGCGGCGGCGAGAATTGGCAATCGACATAGCAGGCGCCGCAGGCGTGGCAGAGATTGGCGAGATAATTGAGGTCGCCGTCGGAAAATGCGCGCCGCATCTCCATCGCCGGAAACACCGCGCACAGCCCCTCGCAATAGCGGCAGGAATTGCAGACCGTCATCAGACGGTCGGCCTCTTCGAGAATTTTTGTTCCGTGCATGTGTTGCCGTTCTACCCCCGCACTGTCCGCGCGCTCCGTGTGCTTCCTCTTCCGCCTGCGGGGAGAGGCGATCGGATCTTGCCTCGGATTACGCGCATGTCGAAAGCCTCATGGCTTCTTCACTAGCCCCTTGCCCTCCAGCCAGGTCTGGATCAGGCCGGCGACCACGAGGTTGTTCTTGTCCATCATCATCATGTGCGTATTGCCGGTAATGCCGGCCTTCGGCAGATCGACGACATCGACGCTGGCGCCGGCCGCCTTCATGGCATCCGCAAAGGCGATGCCATTGGCGCGCATCTTCGGCCAGCGCGAGTCGCGCTCGATGTAGTCGCCATAGACGAACAGGGTGGGAATGTTCTTCAACGCGCCGACCTTGGCGGGGTCGCCGGCGCCGGCCGGCTCCACCGCGATCAGCGCCTTCACCTTGTCTGGCCGCGCCTGCGCCACCTTGAAGCCGAAGGTGCCGGCCTGACTGTGGAACAGGATGATGCAGGGACAGACGCGATCGACTTCGGCAATGTAGGCCGCGATCGTGGCGTCGTCGGTGGTTGTCCAGCGCGGCACGCCCTGTTTGACGAAATTCTCGTAGCCCTCGTTGGGGAACTGGCTGCCCGGCATCAACTTGCGTTTTGCGGGATCGGGATCGTAGGGGCCGTCACCGATGCGAAAACGCTCCCAGGGATTGGCGGTAGTGAGAAAGACCGGCTCTCCCTTGAAGATGTCGGGGTATTGCGCCCAGCCGGAGCGGCCCCGCTCGACGGCATCGGAGTTGTAGACGCTAAAACCCTTGCGCAGAAAATAGTTCAGCCAGCCTTCGCGGCCGTCGGGCGTGGTCTCATAGGTGACGCCGGTGAGCCCGCCGCCGTGCCACATCAGGAGCGGATAGGCGCCCCGCTCGTTGGCAGGGAGAAAATACTGCACGTACATCTGCTCGACCTGGTAGGTGCCGTTCGGGTCGATCTTGGCGGGCACGCCGCCCGGCGTGAACGTCACCTCCTTCACCGGCTTGCCGGAGATTTCAACCAGCCGGCCGCCGACATGGAACGAGCCCATGTCACGCAACGTGATCGGCTCTTCGGCACGGGCCGGCGTGGCCGACAGAAGCGCTGCCGCGAGGGCAGCTGTTATCAGTCTCGACATGGTTTCTCCCGTTGTCTCCCTCTCCCCGCGGGCGGGAGGCGAATTCATCGCGGCGTTAGTTTTTCGCATTTTTCGCCGCTTCCCGTCCGGCGACGCGGCCGAACACGCTGCCGATGGTCATGCCGATGCCGGCGGCGTAACCCCTGCCGAGCACGTTGCCGGCCATGATTTCGCCGGCCGCGAACATATTGGCCGATGGCTTGCCGTCGCTCATCAGCATGCGCGCGCCCTTGTTCACGCGGGTGCCGAGATAGGTGAAGGTGATGCCGGGCCGCACCGGATAGGCAAGGTATGGCGGCGCATCGATCTTGCGGGCCCAATGCGTCTTCGGCGGCGTGATCCCTTCGGTGCGGCAGTCGTCGAGGATGGTGTGATCGAAGGTGCCGGGCCGCACGGCGGCGTTGAAATCGGCGACCGTTTTTTCCAGCGCTGCGGGATCGAGCTCGATCTTGCCTGCAAGCTCCGCGACGGTCGCGCCCGCGATCGGCGGAAACAGCGTCGGCATGAAGCTCGTGACCACGCTGGAATCAAAAATGATGTAGGCGATCTGGTCGGGCTGTGCCGCCACAAGCCGGCCCCAGATCGCGTAGCGTTTCGGCCAGATGTCCTCGCCCTCGTCATAGAAGCGCTGGGCATGCTTGTTGACGACAATGCCGAAGACCACGGAATCATGTCGCGTGATAATGCCGCCGTCGAATTTCGGGGCGCGGGCGTCGATCGCGACCGCATGGCACTGGGTCGGATCGCCGATCTCCTGCACGCCCCTGGCCAGCAGCATCTTCAGGATCGAGCCGCGGTTATAGGGCGTGCCGCGGATCAGGAAATTGTCGGCGGCCTCGCCCCAATATTCTTTGAGCCATTCGATGTTGGCCTCGAAGCCGCCGGCGGCAGCGACCAGCGTCGCCGCACGCGCCCTCAAATGCTGGCCATCGTGCTTGAGTTCGGCGGACAGGAACATGCCGTCGGCGATGTCGAGGTCACGCACCTCGGCGTCGTAGAGGATGTCGACGCCGAGGTCTTCCGCCGTGCGGTAGAGCGCGTTCAGCATCGCCCGTCCGCCGCCGAGAAAAAAGGAATTGGTGCGCCCGAGGCTCAGCGTGCCGCCGAGCGAGGGTTGCCAGCGCACGCCCTGCTCGACGATCCAGTTCAGGATGTCCTTTGACTCGCTGATCATGAAGCGCGCCAGCTCCTCGTCGGTCTCGCCGCCGGTGACGCGCTGCAAGTCTTCCCAGAACTCGTCTTCGGTATAGGGTCCGGTCAGGATGTCGGTCGCCGCGTCATGGGCGCATCGCATGTTGCGGGTGTGGCGGGTGTTGCCGCCGCGATAGAATTTCGGGGCACCTTCCAGCACCAGGACGGAGGCGCCGGCGCGTCGTGCGCTGATCGCCGCGCACAAGGCCGCGTTGCCGCCGCCGATCACCAGCACGTCGTATTTGCGGTTAAAATCGACCATCCGTGCTTGTTATCGTGTTGGCATGCAATTCGAAACCGGCCGGGCGAGGGCCTGGCCGGTCATCGCGGAAGCTCAGGCGGTGACGGCTTCGCGCGTCTCGATCGTTCGGCCGCCGCGATAGACGGTCAGCGCCGCGATAATGCCGAGCGTCGCTCCGAACATCAGCCAGTAGCAGGGCGATGCCTTGTCGCCGGTGTGATCGATCAACCAGGTCGCTGCGAACGGCGTAAAGGTGCCGAACAGCGCGGCGGCAAGCGCGAACGCCAGCGAGAAGCAGGTGGTGCGAACATGTTTCGGCACGATCTCGACGAGGCATCCAAGCATCGTGCCGCTATAGGTGCCGAAATAGAAGGAGAACATCATCTGCACGGCGAGCAGCTTGCCGAAGCTCGGATCGGATACCAGCCAATGCAAGGCCGGATAGGCCGTGAGAAGGGAGAGTGTCGCGATTGTCACAAGCACGGGCTTGCGGCCGACCCGATCGGAGACGGCACCGCCGACCGGGTTCCAGATGAAGTTGGTGACGGCGACCAGAAGGGTGACCAGCAAAGCGTCCTGCCCGGAAAGCTTGAGCACGGTCTTGCCGAAGGTCGGCGTGTAGACCGTGATGAAGTAGAAGGTCGTGGTGGTCAGGACCGCAATCATCATGCCCAGGATGACGATACGCCAGTTCGCGAGCGCGGAGGCAAAGACCTCGCTTGCGGTCGGGTGTTTCTTCATGGCCAGAAATTCCGGCGTCTCTTCCAGCGTCCGGCGCAGGAAGAAGATCAGCGGAATGATCAGGCAGCCGATGAAGAAGGGAATGCGCCAGCCCCAGGCAGTGATGGTGTCCGCGGGCATCGACTCGTTCAGCACATAGCCGATGATGGCGGCGACGAAGATCGCAACCTGCTGGCTCGACGACTGGAAAGAGGTGTAGAAGCCGCGGTTGCCGGGGGTTGCGATCTCCGAAAGATAGACCGAGACGCCGCCGAGCTCGACGCCGGCGGAAAAACCCTGCAAGAGCCGGCCGAGCAGCACGATGATCGGCGCCGCAATGCCGATGGTGGCGTAGCCCGGGCAGAACGCGATCACGACGGTACCGGCAGCCATGATGGCGAGCGTCACGATCAACCCCTGCCGCCGGCCGATCTTGTCGATGTAGGCGCCAAGCACGATCGCGCCGACCGGGCGCATCAGGGCGCCGAGCCAGAACACGCCGAACGTGTTCAGGAGCGAGGCGGTCTCGTTGGTGGACGGAAAGAACGCCTTGGCAATCGCGCTCGCATAAAAGCCGAACAGGAAGAAGTCGAACTGTTCGAGGAAATTGCCGCTCGTGGCGCGAAGCATGGCGCCGATGCGCGATTTGACGGTCGGTATTTGCGTAGCGGTTGCTTGAGACATCGCGATCGTCTCCCCCGGTTCCAGCTTTGTCATTTCGTTGGCGGGATGGAGCAAAACGCGCCAACCGACAATGATGTTGTCGCACCAATTTGCCACTTATGTCAGGCGCGACCAACCGTAAAACGCGGGACGCATCGCACGATTGCCCGCTTTTTTCAGGGTTTGTTCTTCGCGGACGCGAGCAGCCACTCCCGGAACGCTTTCAGCTTCGGCGGATCGACGGTGGCCTCCGGCGATACGAGGTAGAAGCCGGCATCGGCAGGCAGCGTGATGTTGAAAGGCACCACGAGGCGGCCCTTGGCGATGTCGTCCTGGACATAGGAGGTGCGGCCCATCGCGACCCCGATGCCGTCGACGGCGGCCTGCACCGTCATCAGGCTGAGGTCGAAGGTGATGCCGGGCTGTTTGGAGATGCCGGTGGGCAGGCCGGCGGCGGTCAGCCACAGCCGCCAGTCGTCGCTGTTGGACGCGCCGGTATGCAGCAGCACATGATCGCGCAGGTCTTCGGGCGTTCGCAGCGGCCGCTTGCCGTTCAAAAGCGCTGGGCTGCAGACCGGAAACAGCTCGTCCGCCATCAGCCACTCGGCGCGCAGACCCTGCCAGTGGCCACGGCCATAGCGGATCGCGGCGTCGACATCGCCGTTGTGGAAGTCGACCAGGTTGGTCGAGGTGGTGATGCGGACGTCGATCTTGGGATGGGCCTCCTGGAAGGTCGATAGCCGCGGCAGGAGCCATTTGACGGCGAGCGAGGCCAGGGTCGAGACGGTCAGTACATTGTCCCCGTCCTTGCGCATGAGCCTCTCGGTCGCAAGCCGCAGGTCGTTGAAGGCGGCGCGAACGCCCGGGAGGTAGTCCCGCGCCTTCGGCGTCAGCGCCAGCGCGCGGTTCTTGCGGATGAACAGGCGGATGCCGAGTTCCTCCTCCAGCCGCCGGATCTGATGGCTGATCGCAGTCTGGGTCACGTTCAGCTCGGAGGCCGCCTGGGTGAAGCTCAAATGGCGCGCAGCCGCCTCGAAGGCGCGCAAGCCGTTGAGCGAAGGCAGCCTGGCAGTCACGATCCGGTGACCTCATTCATGAGTTTAATTCATCCGAAACGGTACAAAGTGTCGTTTGCGGGAAGCGCGAATCCCACAGATATTCACACAACAGATTAGCTTTAGGAGCTGAAAATGTCCATCTACACGCATGAATCGATGACAAATCATCATGTTCCGGGGATTTTGGCCCAGCTGAGCGAAACGCTTCACATCTGGCGGCAGCGTTACGAGAGCCGCCGCGAGCTCACCCAGTGGACCGACCGGGACCTGCATGACGTTGGCCTGTCGTGGAGCGACATCGCCCACGAAGCCGAAAAGCCCTTCTGGCGGGCTTGAGAATCGAGCCGCCGCTGCCGGCGCCGCCTTGAACAAGGGGCGCCGGCCATTTCTTTTCCAGCGCGTGATTGAGCCGCAGGAGTTCCAAAATGAGCAGGCTTCGGTTCGACGATCTCAGGCAATATTCCGACGTGCTGCGCTCGCGCCGCGGCGACGCAGTGACGGTGCGCTTTGTCGAGCCGCGAGATGCGGAGGAGTTGCAGAACTATTTCCGCTCGCTGTCGTCACGCTCACGCTACAACCGATTTCTCGGCGCGATGAGCGAGCTGCCGCAGGGCGTGCTCGACCATTTCACCCATGTCAATGAGCGCGACGGCTTTACGGTGATCGCAACCGTCGACGTCGACGGCTTCGAGACCATCGTGGGCGAGGCGCGCTACATCGTTCATCTCGCAGACAACAGCTTCGAGTTCGGCTTGTCGATCGAGGATCGCTGGCAGGGTGTTGGCGTTGGCGCCGCGCTCATGAAGAACCTGGAGTGCCGCGCCGCGGCTCTCGGAGCCGAGCGCCTGTTCGGGGATACGCTGCGCTCCAACGCGGGCATGATCGCACTTGCCCGCAAGTCCGGTTTTGCCTTCGGTCAGCATCCGGACGACTGGAAGCTGGTGCGCTTCGAGAAGGAGATCGCGACGGAGCCGAAGGATATTCCTTGCGCGAGCTGGCGGATTGCCGCGCAGAACGCCGCGTTGACGACGGCTGTTGCGAACTGAGCGTTACTTTCCGGTGAACGCCGGCTTGCGCTTGTCGATGAAGGCCTGCACCGCCTCCCTGTGGTCCGCCGTCGCCTGCAGACGCACGAGCCGCGCGGCCTCATGGTCGCGCGCGGTGGCGTAATCGAACAGAAGGGCCTCGTCGAGATTGTCCTTCATGTAGCGCAGCGCCAGCGTCGGCCCCTCGGCCAGCGATTTCGCCAGCGCAAAGGCTTCCGCCTGCAGGCGGTCGTCCGCAACCACGCGGTTGACGAGGCCGATCTGCTCACACCTTGCCGCATCGACCCGTTCTGCCGTGAACATCAGCTCGCGGGCGCGCGCGGTGCCGACCAGTCGGGTCAGGAGCCACGCAATGCCGTAATCGCCGGAAAGGCCGACGCGCAGATAACCGGTCGAGACGAATGCCGACGCCGCGGCAATACGGATATCGCAGGCCATGGCCAGCGCAAGCCCCGCGCCCACCGCAGGTCCCGGCAGCGCTGCAATGGTCGGCTTGCGCACCGAGATCAGCGCTCCCGTGAGGAGCCGCTGCCGCTCCTGCAGGTCGGCAACCTTCTCCTCATAGGACATCGCAAGCCTTGCCTTGTCGCGATGCGCGCCCATGCCCTTGACATTGCCGCCGGCGCAGAAGGCGTTGCCGGCGCCGGTGATGAGGAGGACGCCGACATCCGCGCTCTCGCCGCAGGTCCGGATCATGTTGCGCAGCGCCGGCGTCAGATTGTCCGACATCGCATTGCGCGCCTCAGGCCGGTTCAGCGTGATGATCGCGACGCGGTCGCGGATCGCGCAAAGAAGCTCATTGGTGCCGGTATCGATTGTGATCGCGTTTGTCATCTATCGTTGTCCTGCTGTTTTCCGTGCCGGCGAATCTGCATTCTCCGCACGCTCGGCGCTTGCGCTTGTCTCGGTCTCCCAGTGCAGCGCAATCATGCTGCTCCCGCATGTGCGGCCAGGCCATCAGAACTTCTCCACCCAGGGCCGCAATTCCATTTCCCAGGTCCAGGCGCTGCGCGGCTGCTTCAACACGTTCCAGTAGCTCAACGCGATCGCATCGGGATCGAGCCAGGAGTCGGGACGATCCGCGGAGTCCTGCCGCGCGGCGCTGCGGATGCCGCCGTCGATCACGAAGTGCGCGACATGAATGCCCTGTGGCGACAATTCGCGCGCCAGAGATTGCGCAAGCCCGCGCAGGGCGAACTTGCCCATCGCAAAGGGCGACGATTGCGGATATCCCTTCACGCTGGCGGATGCGCCGGTGAAGACGATCGCTCCATGCCTGTTGGGCAGCATGCGCCGCGCCGCCTGCTGCGCCACCAGAAAGCCGCCGAAGGCCGAGATCAGGATTGCCTGCGCGACATCGGCCGGCGCGAGATCGACAAAGGCGCCACGGGCGCGCGCGCTGGCATTGTAGACGACGAGATCGGGCGCACCGATCTCGCGCTCGACGAGGCCGAACAGCCGCTCGACGTCGTCCGCAACCGAGGCGTCGCAGGCATAGGCATGTGCGCCGGTCTCGCGGCACAATTTGCCGAGCTTTTCGATTTTCCGCGCGGCGAGCGCAACGTTGAGCTTCTCGCGGGCGAACAGGTGCGCCAGCGACGCGCTCAAACCTTCTCCGACACCGACAATGAGGGCAGTCTTGTATTTAGGCGGTTCCATGCTCGCACTTCCTTTTCTCCCCGACAGAGAATCTAGGCGCGCAATCCCGCGAGACAACCTGCCTCCGCGAGAATTGGATCGAGTGCCGCCTTGTCGGACACCTCGGCATATTTCGCGCGCAACATCGCAAGCGACCGCGCGTGATATTTTTGCGGCTTCTGTGTCCAGACCTCATCGCCAAGCTGCACGGTGAATTCCTCCTTGCCCTCGGCAAGACATTTCTCATTGGCCAGCGTCCATGGCATGAATTTTCCGCCGACCTGGGTTTTGAGGATCGGCATCAATGTCGGTGCGAGCGTCGCCCAGCGTTCGAACGCGCCTTCCGCGTGCGGCCAGAGCATGCGATGGATCCAGTCGAGCACATGGAGCGCGCGGCCTTCGATCAGCGCTCCGGCGGTCGGATCCCGCCACATCTGATAGAACTGTCCCCAGAGCCCGAAATCGCCGTAGGCCGGTCGCGCGCCGAACAGATAGGGCCGCGTTGCGAGGTGGGTGTCGAGCAGCGCGAGCATGTCGGCAAAGCCGCCCTCGATCTGCGGCGCGGTCTTGGCGTTGGAGCCGACATACCAGAGCCTGTCCGCCATGCGGGCGCTGATTTTTCCGGCAAAGCCCGTGTGCTCCTGCTCGTTCATCTGCGGCGCCTGCATCCGCGCGATCCGTCCCGCGGACGCGGTCCGGTCGACCTCGCGGGTCCAGCGATAGTGGAACATCCATTTGTTGCCCCACTCGTCGGCGAACTCCTCGATCAGCGCGGAGATGAAACGCCCAGCGCCGTCATCGGGACGGATCGATGGTTCCGGAAACAGCCTTTCCATCTGGTCGATGATCGGTGTGGAATCCTGGATGCCACCCCCCTGCGGCGTCACCACCAGCGGAACAATCGGCAATTTGGCGTGGGCCTGGTAATCCGCCTGGCTCGCCGCGTTGCGCAAAATCCATTGATGCGGAATGGCTTTGTAGCGAAAATACGAGCGCACCTTGACCGAGTAGGGCGACATCTCGGCGCCGAAGATGCGATAGCGGGCCGGCGTATTGAGACCAGACATGGGATCATGCCTCCCTGAGTTCTACGCGGCTTCTTTGGCCGGATAGAGCATGATCTACATCATTCAAAGCCGGCAAGACAGGGCGGAACAACCAGGGATCGTCAAAAATGCACCAGCTCCTCAAGCACGACATCGCGGGCCCGGCGCATCAACCCGGCCTGCTTGCGCCTGATACCACGGGCATGAATTTCTACCGCGCCGATCCGGCGCTGACCGACCTCTTGCGCATCCATCTTCCGGACCCGCTGTTCCGCCATATCGAGCCGCATCTTGATCGGCTCGGCGCGCTGGCGGGCGGCCATCTCGACGAATGCGCGCGGCTTGCCGATCGCCACGCGCCGATCCTGCACCAGCGCGACCGATTTGGCCGCGACGTGCAATGGATCGAATATCACCCGGCCTATCGCGAGCTCGAGCGCGCGGCCTTCGGCGAGTTCGGCATTCACGCGATGTCGATCCGCAAGGGGATATTGAACTGGCCGGACAAATATCCGGTCGCGGCGAAGCACGCCTTCACCTTCCTGTTCAACCAGGCCGAGTTCGGCCTGGGCTGCCCGATCAATGTCACCGACGGGTGCGCAAAGCTGCTCGCAAATTTCGGCAGCGACGCCTTGAAGCAGAAATATCTCGACGGTCTGACCCAGACCGACATGGAGAAGCTGACCCAGGGCGGCCAGTTCATGACCGAGAAGGAAGGTGGCTCCGACGTCGGCACGCTGACGACCACGGCGGTGCCGGAGGGCGATCGCTGGCGATTGACCGGCGAAAAGTGGTTCTGTTCGAACGCGGATGCGAAGGTGGTGATGCTGTTGGCGCGCCCGGAGGGCGCACCTCCCGGCACGCGCGGCGTCGGCCTGTTCCTGATGCCGCGCTTCCTCGACGACGGTTCGCAAAATCACTACCGGATCGTGCGGCTCAAGGACAAGCTCGGCACCCGCTCGATGGCCTCGGGCGAGATCAAGCTCGAAGGCGCGATCGCCCATGCCGTCGGCCGGCTTGACCGCGGCTTTGTGCAGATGGCCGAGATGGTGAACTCGTCCCGGCTTTCCAACGGCGTGAAATCGACCGCGCTGATGCGCCGCGCCTATCACGACGCGATGACGGTTGCAAAAAACCGCGTGGTTTTCGGCAGCCGCATCGTCGATCTGCCGCTCGGCCGCCGGCAATTGATGAAGATCATGCTTGCGACCGAGCAGGCGCTGTCGATGAGTTTTTTGACCGCGGATGCGCTCGACCGCGCGGAGGCCGGCAGTCAGGATGCCGCGGCGCTGCTCCGCATCCTCACGCCCACCCTGAAATTCCGCGCGACGCGCGATGCGCGAAAGATTTGCGGCGACGCCATGGAGATGCGCGGCGGCATCGGCTACATCGAGGAGTTCGCAACCGCGCGGCTGTTGCGCGACGCGCATCTCGGCTCGATCTGGGAGGGCACCGGCAACATCGTGGCGCTGGATGCGCTCAAGCGCGCGGTCGGCCGTCATGGCGCGGAAAGCGCGCTCGCCGCCGACCTGCATGCTCGGCTTGACGACAGCGCCGAAGTCCCGGTTGCCTGGCGCGATCGCCTGCGCGGGCTCGCCGAGCGCGCAGTATCTTTTGCGCGCGCCGTGTCCGCGCGGGCCGAGCACGAAGCCGAAGCGCGGCGCGCCACCAGCCTGCTGTATCATGTCGCGAGCGCCGTCCAGCTCGCCTGGGAGGCAGGTCGCATCCATGATATGCGCGGCGATGCCCGGCGGCTGCTATTGTCGCGGCTCGTGATCGATCACCGGCTCGCCGCAAGCGATCCGTTCCGGCTCGCGGAAAATGCAGTGCAGGGCGCGATCGCCACTCTCTTGCTCGGCGAGCGTGATGCAGGCATGGCCGAGGTTGGCGAACTGGTTCTGGCGGCGTAGGCTCGCAGGGCTGCAACAACATTAACATCGCGATCAGGGAGAAACAAATGAAGGCCGCCGTCCTGCATGAAGTCAACAAGCCTCTGGTGATCGAGGACGTCAGCCTGCCCAATCCCGGCCCGCGCGAAGTCTTGATCCGCACCGCGGTTGCGGGCCTCTGTCACTCCGACCTGCATTTCATGGAGGGGCTTTACCCGCATCCGCTGCCGGCCGTGCTTGGTCACGAGTCCGCGGGCATCGTCGAAAAAGTCGGTTCCGACGTCAACTACGTGAAGCCGGGCGATCACGTCGTCACCTGCCTCTCGGTGTTTTGCGGCACCTGCGACAACTGCACCACCGGGCGCACGGTGCTCTGCACCGACACCACGGTGAAGATGATTCCGGGCGCATCCAACCGCATGCAATGGTCTCGCCCGGAAAAACTCCATCAATTCCTGAATCTCTCGTCCTTTGCCGAGCAGATGCTGGTGCACGAGAATGCCATCGTCAAAATCCGCAACGACATGCCGCTCGATCTCGCGGCCCTGATCGGCTGCGGCGTCATCACCGGCTACGGCGCGGTCGTGAATACGGCCAGGGTGCAGGCCGGCGAAAGCGTGGTGGTGATCGGCTGCGGCGGTGTCGGAATGGCCGCGATCAACGGCGCCGAGATTGCCGGCGCGGCCCGCATCATCGCGGTCGACACCAATCCCGCAAAGCTGCAGCTTGCGACCAAGCTGGGTGCGACCGACGTCGTCGACCCCCGCAATGGCGACGTGGTGCAGCAGGTACGTGAATTGACAAAGGGCGGCGTGCATCATGCCTTCGAGGTGCTGGGCCGTAAGGAAACCGCCGAGCAGGCCTTTGCGATGCTGGCGCCCGGCGGCACCGCGACCATCGTCGGCATGATCCCGTTCGGGCAGAAGATCGAACTGCACGGTTTCGATTTCCTGCGCGAGCGCAAGATTCAGGGCTCGTCGATGGGCTCGAACCATTTCCGCGTCGACATGCCGCGACTGGTCGAGTTCTACATGCGCGGCAAGCTGCATCTGGAGGACTGGATTTCGGCAAAGCTGAAGCTTTCGGAGATCAACGAGGGCTTTGCCGCCATGAAGGCCGGCAAGACCGTGCGCAGCGTGATCATGTTTGATGCGTGATCCGTCGTCCCGGACAAGCGAGCGTCAGCGAGCGCGATCCGGGACCCATAACCACAGGCGGTCGTTGTTGCGAAGGACGTCTGTCGCCACAACTCTGCCGGGAGATTCCGCGGTATGGGTCCCGGCTTTCGCCGGGACGACATTTGCTACATGACCGATGGTCAGTCATCAAACATCGGCGGCGGCACAAAGCCGCCGAACTCGCGCTCGATCAGTTCCGCAAGCTTCAGCGGCGTACGGTCTTCAAGCCAGGGGCCGACGATCTGCACGCCGGTCGGAAGGCCACCGGCCGAAAGGCCGGTCGGGATCGCGGTCGAAGGCAGGCCGGGCAGCGTCGCAACGCCGGGCCAGACGAGTTGATCGGGATAGGGATAGGCCTTGCCATCGATGACGATGCGCCGCGTCTCCTGCTCCGGCGCGTGGTCCTGCACATAGGCGGGCGTCGGCATGATCGGACAGATCACGGCGTCAAAGCTTTGGAACAGCTCTCGCCACTGCGCGCGAAGCCGTGTACGGCCGCCATCGGCCATCACCCAGTCGCGATGGCTGAGCGTGATGCCGCGCAGCCGCTCCGCGGGCAGGCTGTTGTCGTCGGGTGAGAGTTTAGCGGCGGCTGCCTGCGCACCGGCAAGGACATCCGGTTGAAAGGTCGCGCCCATGAACGACAACAGCAACCGCATGTAGAGCCTGCTGGAGGCGGCAAAATCCGGCCATAGCGGGCTTTTGCGGGTGACCGACACGCCGGCCTTGGATAGATGGCCGGCCAGTCGCTCGATGCCGGCACGCACATCCCTGTCGGGCGGCAACACCGGATCGCTGTCGATCAGGAGCACGCGGAAATCCCGCAGCCGCGCGTGGCGCGGCGCCGGCAGTTCGAGGCGATAGGCCTTGCCGTCCTCGATCGGATCGGGACCTGCCATCACGTCGAGCAGAAGCGAAAGGTCCGCGGCCGATCGCGCCATCGGCCCGAGCACGGAGAGGTCGCGGTTGAAGGGTAACGGCGGCAAAGGCGGCGGCGTATGGCCGCGCGAAGCGACCAATCCGAAGGTCGGCTTGTGCGCATAGACGCCGCAGTGAAAGGCCGGCACGCGCAGCGAGCCGCCGATATCGGAGCCGAGTGACAGCGGGCCATAACCCGCGGCAAGCGCCGCCGACGATCCGCCCGACGAGCCGCCCGGTGTGCGCGCGAGATCATAGGGATTGTTGGTGACGCCGTAGATGTCGTTGTAACTCTGCCAGTCGCTGAGTCCCATCGGCACGTTGGTCTTGCCGATGATCACGCAGCCTGCGTCCTTCACCCGCGCGATCGGCAGCGCGTCCTCCTTTGGCACGTAGTCCTTCTGCGCGGGAAATCCCCAGGTCGTGGGAAGGACCGCGACATTGTAGGATTCCTTTACCGTCAGGGGGATGCCGAGCAGGGGTCTGGCCTCGCCGCGCGCAAGCGCCGCGTCGGCTGCACGCGCAGCCTCTCGCGCCCGGGAAAAATCGCGCACACAGATCGCGTTGATTTTGCCGTCGTGCCGCTCGATCCGGCCGATCGCATCTTCGGCGAGTTCGACCGCGCTGACTTTCTTCGCCTTCAGCGCCGCCGACAATTCGACGGCGGTGGCGAAACTCCATTGTGATTTGGGCAAAGCGCGTACTCCTGCTTCCGTTCTTCGATGCCATGATTATTGTTAGTGTTGGCGGACAAGATACGACTTGATTGCGGTTGCGACGTGAAGAAATTGATTGCGGCCGCGCCGCTACCATGTCCGCTGGGTTGCGCGCGACATCGGATTGACGGGGCCGGTCGTGGCGCGATCGCCGCCGCTTGCGCCCGAACCCGGCACCGGAAAGGCGTAGCCAAGGATGGTCTTGACCACCCAACGATCGGACGCCGGCGTCAGTCCGTAACCTATGCCGAAATTCACGTCGATCACGCCGAGCTTGAAGTCGGTCACTGCGAACAGCGTGTGCTCCTGATTTGCAAAGGTCGGAAAACTCCCGATCTGGCCCAAATCCGAATAATATTCGAAGCCAAAATAGAGGTCCTGGTCGAATTTTCGCGCGAGGCGCGCTGCCGGCGCGAAATGCTGCTCGCCATATTTTCCGAAACCGATATCGACGATCGGGTTGACGATAAACTCATATTCGGAGTTGCGGCCGCCGATGATCGGGCGAATCTCCATGGCGTAGCGGGTCTGCGCGAAAGGCGGCGTCTCGCGCGAGAACTCGAAATTGACGCCGTAGAAGAAATCGCGCTGTTCGGCGTGCGGGGAAACGAACAGCGTCCTCAGCTTGAAAGCGTTCGAATAGAAGACCTGGTCCCTGATCGCGAACGGCAGATAGAGCCCGACCTCCCACCAGTCGGTGAGGCCATAGGCGAATTCCGGCGTGCCGTTGATGCTGTCGTGCGAGACCAGCCCGCCGGGGAACGGCGGGTCTTTCACACCAAGCGGCACGTCGTTGAGATGCTGCTGGATGGTGAATTGCCCCACCGCGGCGATGTCGGCATTGTACACCTGGATTTCGTCGATCGCCTTGGCCGGATCAACCGCAGCGAGCCAGAGCGCGGTGCCGCCCCACAACAACAAGCCTGCGGAACGAGGTTTCATCGGCACCGTCCGCTACGCTCCGCCGATCAAAATGCCGACGCCGAGCACGATGACGCCGCCGAGCACGACCTGAAACGCGGCCTGCAGGAACGGCGTATCCATGTAGCGGGCACGGATGAAGGCGATCGCCCACAATTCGAAGAACACCACGACGCTCGCGATTCCTGTCGCGATCCAAAAGGCGTTGGGCCAGGAGTCCGGTACGAGGAAGGGCAGGGTATGACCGAGGCCGCCGAGCGCGGTCATCACGCCGCTCGCGGCACCGCGCAGCCAGGGCGACCCGCGTCCGGTGAGCGAGCCGTCATCCGACAAGGCTTCGGCGAAGCCCATGCTGATGCCGGCACCGATCGAGGCGGCGAGGCCAACCAGAAAGGTCTGCCAGTTCTGGTGGGTCGCAAACGCGGCCGCAAACAGCGGCGCGAGCGTCGACACCGATCCATCCATCAGGCCGGCCAGGCCCGGCTGCACGTATTGCAGCACGAACATGCGCCGTCGCGTGCGGTCTTCGGCCTCGCGCACGTCGGGTTTGAGGATCTGACCGGTAAGCTTCGCCGCCCGATCCTCGTGGCCCTTTTCGGCTTCCGCGAGATCGCCCAGCAAACGGCGGACGCCGACGTCCTCGGCCTTTTCCGCCGCCCGCGCATAGAACCGCTCGGCCTGCAACTCCATGGTCTCGACTTCCTTGCGGATGGTGTCGAGCGAGAGGTTCTTGGTCAACCAGATCGGCCGCCGGCGCAGGAATCCCCTGACATCCTCGCGGCGGATCGGCGGCAGATGCTGGCCGAAACGCTTCTCATAGAGCTCGAGCAGCATGTGACGATGGCCGCGCTCCTCTTCGGCCATCTCCTCGAAGAGTTTCGCCGAATCAGGATAGCGTTCCTTCAGATCCTCCGCGAAGGCCATATAGATGCGGCTGTCCTCCTCCTCAGAGGAGATCGCGACCGCCAGCACCTCGCGCTCGGTGAGGTCAGCAAAATTCTTCATCGCGCGGCGCCTTCACCGATTTAGAACGCTTCTAAATTGTTATATGAGGCCAAGATCGCGAGGTCAATTCGCTCCGCCGGGCGATTTCACCTTATCGAGGAAGGCAAGCAACAGCCGGCTGACGTCATCGGGCTGCTCCTGCTGCACCCAATGGCCGGCGCCATCGACCAGATGACAGCCGATCATCCTGGCGCAGACGCGCGCCTGCATCGCGTCATAGACGCCGGGCCGCTGATACGTTCCCCAGTCCTGCTTGCCCGAGATAAAGCATGAGGGCACGTCGATGGTGCGGCCCGACCACGTCTGCAATTCGGCATTGAAGGCGCCCGAAGTGCCGCAGCGATACCACTGCAGACCGCCCTGGAACCCCGTGCGCTGATATTCGCTTGCATAGAACGCAAGCTCGCTGTCGGGCAGCCATGTGTTGGCGGCGATCTCGCTGCGCGACGGCATCTCTTCGGCGACTTGCGCGGGCATGCTCTTGGCGAGATCCATCACATAATAGGTCGGTAGCTTTGCAAGCTCCTCGGCCGACCAGGACTTGAGCGGATAGGGCTGGTTGGCTTTCCAGTCTGCGCTCTTGTGGTGATAGTAGGCGCGCAGGAAATCGTGCAGTCCCTGCGGCGCGTGCTGCATGTCGCCATTGGCCTCGCGCGTCGAGTAGTACCATTGATAGTGCTTGCGCGGCCGCGGCAGGCTCGCAAGCTCGCGATGGACAGGATCTTCCGGCGCGGGCCTTGCCGGAACATCCGCATGATCGAACGGAAGCTGCGGCGGCGCTGCGAACGGCGCGCTCATCAGCGCAACCGCGCGGAAGACGTCGGGCCGCACCAGCGCGCACCAGCCCGCGACAGGGCTGCCGAAATCATGACCGACCACGGCATCGACGCTTCGATAGCCGAACGCGAAAACGAGGCCAAGCGCATCGCGCACCAGATTGAGCAGGCGGAACGAACCGAGGTCGCCGTCGTAATCGGCGTTCCAGCCGGTGGTGCGGCCATAGCCGCGCTGATCCGGCGCGATGACGTGATAACCGGCCGCGGCAAGCTGCGGCATCACCTTGCGCCAGGAGAAGGCGAGCTCCGGAAAGCCGTGCAGCAGCAGCAGGCACGGCCGGCCGCGCGTCTCGAAGCCCGCTTCCAGCACATGCATGGTAAGGCCGTTGATGCCTTCGACATACCGCGAGCGGATGGAGGCAGGGAGGGGAATTGGGGGGAGAGAAGCCATGGCGTTTTCCGATGCGAATGGCGAATAGGGAGTAGCAAATAGGGAGTAGCGAATGGGTATCGCCCCAATTCGCTTTCCCTACTCGCTATTCCCTACTCGCTATTCGCTACTCCCTATTTGCTACTCCCTATTCGCTAAAGTCTCTCCACAATCGTCACATTGGCCATGCCGCCGCCCTCGCACATGGTCTGCAGGCCGTAGCGCTTGCCGCGCTGCTTGAGCGCGTTCACCAGCGTCGTCATCAGCTTGGTGCCGGACGAGCCAAGGGGATGGCCGAGCGCGATCGCGCCGCCGTTGACGTTCAGTCGTTCCGGGTCGGCGCCGGTTGTCTTCAGCCAGGCGGTCGGCACCGAGGCAAAGGCTTCGTTGACCTCGAACAGATCGATATCGTCGATGGTCATGCCGGCCTTCTTCAGGGCCCGCTCGGTCGCATGCAGCGGCGCGTCCAGCATGATCACGGGATCGCCACCCATCATGGTCATGTGATGGATGCGCGCGAGCGGCTTTGCGCCGAGCGACTTCAGTCCGCGCTCGTTGACGACAACGACGCCGGAGGCGCCGTCGCAGATCTGGCTTGCGGAGGCCGCGGTCAGCTTGCCGTTCTCGGCGATCAGCTTGACGCCCTTGATGCCGTCGAGGCTGACGTCGAAACGGATGCCTTCGTCGACCGTGTGGGTGTCGGTGGTCCCGTCAGCACGGGCGATCGTGAGCGGCACGATCTCGTCCCTGAAACGGCCCGCTTGCGTTGCCGCGATCGCGCGCTGGTGGCTCTGATAGGAGTATTCGTCGAGCGCATCCCTGGAGAGGCCGTATTTCTCGGCCATCATCTCCGCGCCGCTGAACTGGCTGAACACGATGTTCGGATAGCGCTTCTCGATGTTCGGGCTCTTGTAGTGCCCAAAGCCGTTCTTCGCCGGCAATTGCGAAGCAAGGCCCATCGGCACGCGCGTCATGGATTCGACGCCGGCCGCGATCACCACATCCATCGCGCCCGACATCACCGCCTGCGCCGCGAAATGCAGCGCCTGCTGCGAGGAGCCGCATTGCCGGTCGATCGAGGTGCCCGGCACGCTCTCCGGCAGTTTCGAGGCCATGATCGCATTGCGCGCGACATTGTTGGACTGCTCGCCCGCCTGCATCACGCAGCCCATGATCACGTCCTCGATCTGGTCCGGCGCGGCACCCGACCGATCCACCAACTGGTCCAGAACGACCGCGGCGAGATCGGCCGGATGCCAGCCGGCAAGACGTCCTCCCTTGCGACCGCCCGCGGTGCGGGCAGCGGCGACGATATAAGCCTCGGCCATTTCCTCGATCTCCCAGATTGTTTTTGAAGCGGCTTTGCGAAAAGTCGGCGCGGATTTAAGGGGCGCCCGAAGATTTAGTCAATCGATCAATTAACTCTTGAGTGCGGACCCGGCATGCGCTTATGTGCGCTCCGAAAAATCCGGGATGGAAGCGCCTTTGAATACCAACGTACCGGCACGGCTTCAGGCGGCCAAAAACACCACAGCCGAAAAGCTGCTGGTGGCCGCGAGCGAGCTGATGATTGAGCGCTCCTCAATCGATGTCTCGCTCTCCGACATTGCGCAGAAGTCCGGCGTCAACGCAGCGCTGGTCAAATATCATTTCGGCAACAAGGACGGCTTGCTGCTCGCGCTGCTGGCGCGCGATGCCGCACATGAAGTCGCAAATCTCGAATATTTGCTGGCGCAGCCGATCACGCCGACCGAGAAACTGAAGCTGCATATCGGCGGCATCATCCGCGCCTATCATCGCTTCCCCTATATGAACCGGCTGATCCACTATCTCCTGCATGAGACGAGCGCGGAGGCGGCAGCCGAAGTCTCGCAGTTCTTCGTGGCGCCGCTGCTCGGTTTCCATCGGCGGCTGCTTGCCGAGGGGATCAAGGCCGGCGAGTTCCGCAAGATCGATCCGGTCTTGTTCTACACCAGCCTGATCGGCGCCTGCGATCACCTGTTCTTCGGCCGGCAGACGATGTCGCGGGCGAGCGGCGTCGGTCCCGTCACCGACGCAGTCTGCCGCGACTACATCAAGCACATGGAAGCGCTGCTCTGCGGCGGCATGCTCAGGGCGAATGCGGGTGCCGCTGCCGGATAGAAATCGAATTCAACAACGACAAGTCCAGAGAAGAAACGCCCAAGGAGAGTTTGTCATGCAGCTGAAAAACGTAGCCGTTCTCATCACCGGCGGCGGTTCGGGCCTGGGTGCCGCGACCGCCCGCGCCATGGCCGAAAAGGGCGCGAAGATCGCCGTCCTCGACCAGAACAAGGAAAACGCCGAGAAGGTCGCGGCTGAAGTGAAAGGTGTCGCGCTCCACGCTGACGTCACCGACGAGGAGCAGGTCAAGGCCGGCATCGCCAAGGCCGAAGCGGCCCACGGCATTGCGCGCATCCTGATGAATTGCGCCGGGATCGGCGGCTCGCGGCGCATCGTCGGCCGCGACGGTGTCTATCCACTGGCGCAATTCGCGCGCATCATCAATGTCAACCTGATCGGCACCTTCAACTGCCTGCGCCTGTTCGCCGAGCGCCTGGTCACCGCCGAGCCGATCGGCGAAGAGCGCGGCGTCATCATCAACACCGCAAGTGTTGCGGCCTATGAGGGCCAGATCGGCCAGATCGCCTATTCCGCCTCGAAGGGCGGCATTGTCGGTCTCACGCTGCCGGCGGCGCGCGATCTCGCGAGCCAGAAGATCCGCGTCAACACGATCGCGCCCGGCATCTTCTTCACGCCGCTGTTGATGGGATTGAACGAGGAGGCGCGCAAGAGCCTCGGCGCGCAGGTGCCGCATCCCGCCCGGCTCGGCGAGCCCGCCGAATATGCGGCGCTTGCGGTCCACATTGTCGAGAACGCGATGCTCAACGGCGAGACCATCCGTCTCGACGGCGCGATCCGCATGGCGCCGAGGTAAACACTGTCGTCCCGGCGAAAGCCGGGACCCATACCGCGGAGTCCATCGGACGAGCACGCTGGTAGACCATTCACAAGACCAAGGCCTGTGGTTATGGGTCCCGGCTCGCGCTTCGCTTGGCCGGGACGACAAGCAAAGGGTGAGGTGACTGCCATGAATTTCGATTTCTCCGACGAACAAAAGCAGCTGCGCGACGAGGCGCGGAAATTCCTGAGCGAACAATGCCCGCCGAAGGCGGTCCGCGCCGTGCTCGACGGCAAGGCGCCGTACGACAAGCAGTTATGGAAGGGGCTTGCCGAAATGGGCTTTCTCGGCGTCGCGATCCCCGAAACCTATGGCGGCAGCGGCGCCGGCCATCTCGAACTCTGCGTGATCGCCGAGGAAATGGGCCGCGCGCTCGCGCCAGTGCCGTTCTCGTCCACGGTCTATCTCGCCGCCGAAGCGCTGCTGCTCGCAGGCAGCGAGGCGCAGAAGCAGAAATGGCTGCCGCTGATTGCCAAGGGTGAGGCGATCGGGACGCTGGCGTTGTTCGAGGGCAAAGGCAACCCGTCGCCTGAAGCAATCAAGCTCAGCGCCGATGGCAGCCTGCTCAACGGCACCAAGAAGCCCGTTCCCGATGGTGCGATCGCCGATTTCGCTGTTGTCGCTGCGCGCACCGGATCGGGCGGACGCGAGAGCGATATTTCCCTGTTTCTCGTCAATCTCAAGAGCGAGGGCGTCGAGGTCAGGGATCTGACCAATCTCGACCCGACCCGCGGCCAGGCTGAAATGATCTTCAGAAATTGCAAGGCCGAGCCGCTCGGTCGCGCGGGCGAGGGCTGGAGCATCATCGCGCAGGTGCTCGATCGCGCCGCCGTGTTGATCGCATTCGAGCAGGTCGGCGGCGCCGACCGTGCGCTGGAGATGGGCCGCGACTATGCGCTCGATCGCATCGCCTTCGGCCGGCCGATCGG
>Ga0335080_10000303_pt1 | contig 45108 bp, 35 predicted proteins | sample Lox_Sample_34_FD_206720 | JGI IMG/M metagenome (GOLD analysis project Ga0335080, IMG submission 206720) | Soil microbial communities from Loxahatchee National Wildlife Refuge, Florida, United States - Lox_Sample_3.4 | ecosystem: Environmental > Terrestrial > Soil > Wetlands | place: USA... | reverse complement strand
CCGGAGATACGGGCGACATCGGTCATGATCCCGTAGCCGTGCTGCGCCCCGGCCGCCAGGGCGGTGAGGATGAGGAACGTCGGTTCCTGCATGGCCTGGTTTGTCATGCCGATGTTATATATCGATGAACGGTCTATTGGCAAGACCGTCAGCATCTGCGCCGGATCTTCCCGATCGCTGGCGGGCCACCGATGAGTTAGCCGGCTGGGCGGGGTCTATGTCTGCAGCCATGCAGCCTGCAGGCTGTGAGCATGATCTGTGAGGAGGCGCCATGACCGCCACCGCGCTACCGCCCGTCGTCGACGCCAGCACCTGGCAGCGCCAGCTCGACGCGCTGCGGGCCCGGGAGAAGGCCGCGACCCGGGAACTGGACGCGATCGCCGCGCAGCGCCGGCGGCTGCCGATGGTCAAGCTGCCCGGCTACACCCTGGAGGGTGAGCAGGGGCCGGTCCGGCTGGCCGACGTGTTCGGCGGCAAGTCACAGCTGATCGTCTACCACCACATGTGGTTCCCCGGCGAGCAGTGGCAGTGCCCGGGCTGTACCGGGTTCACCTCCCAGTTCACCCGGCTGGAGTTCCTGGGCAGCTACGACGCCCGGTTCGTCATCGTCACCCAGGGCCCGATCGACGAGGCGCTCGCCTACAAGCGGCGCGTGGGGAACACCATGGCCTGGTATTCCACGGCGAACAGTTCGTTCGGCAGCGACGTCGGCGCACCACCGGGCGGCGGGTTCGCCGTCAATGTGTTCTTGCGCGATGGCGACACCGTGTACCGCACCTGGCACACCGGCGGCCGTGGCACCGAGCAGCTCAGCTACGCCTTCGCGCTGATTGATCTGCTGCCCTACGGGCGGCAGGAGGAGTGGCAGGACTCGCCCGAGGGCTGGCCGCAGTCGCCTACCTACAGCGGCTGGTCCGGCTCCGAAGACATTGCCGCGCTCTACGGGCCAGATGCCTAGGACGCCACCTGCATGCGGACAGACGTGACATGAGGACCGCTGCAGCTGGGATCGATGACGACTCGGGTGAGAAGCGGTGCTCATCTACATGAGGCAGCGCGTGGCCGCCAGCGCTTCCTGGGGCACGGCGAGCTGAGCCCAGTGGCGAGCCGGGAAAATCGTATTGCCAGAACATGGGTCTAACTGGGTGGACGGACCAGAAGGAAGGAACCGATAGATGCGTAAGGCCCATGCCAGCACCGGGACAGCCGAGGTTCGCGAGGTCAGTAAGCCGAGTGAGCAGTGGCGCCAGGAGCTGACCCCGCTGCAGTACAGCGTGCTGCGCGAGGCTCACACCGAGCGGCCGTTCACCGGTGAGTACGTCCACAACCACCAGGACGGCTTCTACCGGTGCGCTGGCTGCGGCAGCAAGCTGTTCAGCTCGGACGCCAAGTTCGACTCGGGCACGGGATGGCCCAGCTTCGACGAGCCCACGGTCGCCGAGGCGCTCGAACTGCGGCCGGACAACAGCCTGTTCATGCACCGCACCGAGGTTGTGTGCCGCCGCTGTGGCGGCCACCTGGGTCATGTTTTCAACGACGGGCCCACCAAGACCGGCCAGCGGTATTGCATCAACTCCTGCTCGCTGGCTTTCGAGCCCGCCGTGGCAGGCGAGGGGCAGGGCGACGGCGAGGCCGCGCGGCCCGGCCCGGCCCGCGGCTGACCCATTGCGGCCGGCCGGCCCAGGGATGGTCCACTACCGTGGCTACGGCGGTGCCAGCCCTGGGCCGCGAGGGGAGATGTGATAGGCATGCCCGGCCGCAGTGACGACCATCAGTGGTCGCAGCAGCATCTGTCGCACTACGTGGAGGGAGAGCTGCGGCCGCGCGCCCGCCGCCGCCTTGACCGGCACGCGCGGGACTGTGTGGACTGCGGCCTTGGCATCCGGGCGATGCACGCCCTGGTGTATGCGGTCCATGGTCTCGGCGGCCCGGCGGGCGCCCGCGCACCCGCGACGATCTTCGACCGGGTCCGGCTGGCCGGGCCCGGCGGCTCACCCTCCTCACAGAACGCGTGATGCCACCGCTGGCCGGCCAGCGCGACGCCGATGCCGCAGCCACCGAGGCCAGCCTGATCGCCCGTGCTCAGGCGGGGGATGTCAGCGCGTTTGAGCGGCTCTCCAGCGCCCATGCCGACCGGCTGTTCATGCTGCTGCTGCGGCTGCTGGGCGACCGCACCGAGGCCGAGGACGTGGCCCAGGAGGTCATGCTGCGCGCCTGGCGGGGCATATCCCGGTTCCGGGGTAATTCCAGCTATTTCACCTGGCTTTACCGGATCGCGGTCAACGAGGCCAACCGCGCGCTGGAGAAGAGGGGCCGCCGGCCGCCGGGCAGACCGATCGGGGCAGACGAGCTGCAGCTGCCCGGTTCGGCGGCCGATGACCCATCCCGGCAAGCCGAAACCAGCGAACTGCGCCGGGCCCTGGCCCAGGCGCTGGCCGAACTGCCGCCTCCGCTCCGGACCGCCATCGTGCTGCGCGACGTCGAAGGGCTCTCAACCCAGGAGGCCGCCGAGATCGCCGGTATCGGCCAGGCGGCCTTTAAGAGCCGGCTCCACCAGGCTCGGCTGCGGGTGCGGGCCGCCATCGGCGACGAAGCCCTGGTCACCTCCGGCGGATGACAGCACCGGTCCGCAGCAGCACCCGCCGGGGCATGACCCATCCGGGCGCTGGGCGCCGCGTCCGGGCAGATGCCGGGGACGCCTGCTTTACTCCCATGACGGCTGCATGTCCGATGCCAGGAGGCGGGCCCGATGAGCACCAGGTGGACGGTGACGGTCGACTGCGCGCACCCGGCGGCGCTGGCTGGTTTCTGGTGCCTGGCGCTGGGTTATGTCGAGGCCTCGCCACCGGAGGGTTTCGCAAGCTGGGGCGAGTGGCTCGCCCATGCCGGGGTGCCGCCGGAGGAATGGGACGACGGTGCTTATATCGAAGATCCCGCCGGGGTGGGCCCGGCCATCTCGTTCCTGAAGGTCCCCGAGCCCAAGGTCGCCAAGAACCGGGTGCACCTGGACGTGCAGGCGGGCGGTGGCCGCGGTGTGCCCTGGCAGATCCGCTGGCCGCGGGTGATGGAGGCGGTCGCACGCCTGGCCGCCGCTGGCGCGGCCGTTGTCCGCGAGGACGTCCAAAATGGCATCCCGGATCACGTGGTGATGGCCGACCCGGAGGGGAACGAGTTCTGCGTGCTGTGACTATGGCGGACTTCTTCAGGCGCTCGCGTGGCGAGCAACAGAGGGGAACTGATCTTTAGCTCTGTATCTCCCCGGCTCGCCTTGCCTCTGTAGCGGCAGTGGCGCTCTTGCCACCTGTCACTCATCGGGGGTCATCATGCCTGAGGTTCCATCTGCCACGACGCGCGCTGCGCATGAGGGGTTTGCGCATCGCGACAATTTCCATCTGCTGCTTGCGGAGAACCCGAACTACTTCGGAAACCTGCCTGGCAGCCCGGTCGAGCCGGTCGCGCCGCTGTCGAACGACACCTCGTACGAGCAGCTGACCTGCGTGGGGTACAACCCCCAGCGCCGGGCGCTTGAGGCGACCGTCAGCGTGAAGCTGCCATACGGATTCGGTGGTGATCTGTGTACTGCCGGGTCCTGGGAATATGTGCGGTTCTGGCTCGACTACGGCCGCGGCTGGCAGGACGCAGGCGTGGTCGGCATCAACGTGCACGACCTGCCTGGCGGCACCGACTGCGCTGGCCAGCAGCAGCTGCCGGCGTCCTATATCGCGACCCTGGCGATCGAGCCGGAGACGTCGTTTTGCGGCTACCCCATCCTGCCGGAGGTGCGCGCGATCCTCTCCTGGGACGTTGTGCCGCCGGCCACGCCCAGCGCCGCCGTCCCTCAGCCCGCCGACTGGCAGCCGGTGTTCGGCAACATCCTCGACTCGCATATTCAGATCGCGCCACGGCTTCTCGTGCTCGCCGACGTGCTGTCCCAGCTCGAAGTGAGCACCGCCAAGCTGCCGGCCAACATGCAGGCGGCGCTGGAGGTGCCGATTTCCGCGCCCGAGCCGGGGCCACTCGACGTCCCCGCTCTCGCGGCCCTCTACGCGCGCAAGGGGGGCAAGGGCGAAGCCGCCGTGCCAGGGCACCGTTTTGGGATCACCGACCTGACGGCGGCCGCGCAGCAGGGCGCCGACCCCATCGGCACCCTGAGCACCATCGAATCGTGGACATCGCTCGGCCTCGATTGGGCCGCCGCCGTCAGCGCGCTGGCGGAGCTCGACAGCAACGTCAGCTACGAGCAGCTGTACTGCGTGGGCCTTGACGTCGCGCAGAGCCGGCTGGTGGGCACCGTCAAGATCAAGCGCCCGAACGGATACTCAGGCGGCCTGTGCACCGCCGGCAGCACCGAGTACGTCTCCTTCTGGGGCGACTTCGGCAACCCGGGCTGCTCGCTGACCTACCTCGGCACGGCGTCCGTGCCGGTGCATGACATCGCGTCGATCCCGCCGGACGGGCTCACTTACGCGGTCGTCTTGCCCGTTGACCTGTCGGCTTTCGAAGCGCCCTGCGACACGCCGGTCATCGGCCGGGTGCGCGCGGTGCTGTCGTGGAACGTCCCACCGTCGACCACCGACCCGAACGCGGTCCCGTACTGGGGCAACCGCCTCGATGTGCACGTGCAGGCACCCGTCGCCTCGCCTGGGGCGGGCACCGGCCCGAACGTTTTCGCGGTCGGCGGCATCGGCGTGGCCAGCATCGACAGCTCCTACGACCCGAACACGCAGACAACCAGTGGTGGCGGCATGACCGTCCCAGGAGCGCATTTCGCGTTCACCGGCGGACCCACCGACTTCCGGGCCTGTCCCTTCGGCGGTGAGGTCGTCATCAACGGGGAACCGGTGCCGGGCGGCTCGTACCGCGTCCAGGTGCGCAACCTCAGCCAGGGCACCGGCTGGACATCGCTGGTCAACTCCGTCGCGGTGGTCAACTCCAGCGGCGTCCTGGGCAGCAACATGCCCGCCGGCGAGTACTACCCCTATCTCGACCACCTCAGCAACGAGTTCGGGGCGCTCGCGGACTGGCTCACGACCGGCGACGATCTGTGGGAGATCAAGCTCGACGCACGCGACCACGCCGGCAATCCGCTGGGAGAGGTCCGCTACCGCATCCAGCTCGACAACACCCCTCCCGGGGTGGACATCCACATCGACAGCGGCGGCGACTGCAAGAAGTTCGCCGTCGGCGCGACCATCACCGGCCACTTCGTGGCGATCGACCCGAACAACCACTTCGGCTCCTACGCGCTGTGGATCCTGCCTGCCAACCTCCCCGGCGGCACCGGCGTGCTGACACCGGCGGCAGGTACGGCGCAGACGGCGCCGGCCCCCGGCGACGGGTGGGCACTCGACACGCAGGGCATGTCGGCCTGCGCGTACGTGGCTACGGTTCAGGCACGAGACCGCACCATCGTGTCGAGCAGCACCGTCGGCTGGTACTCCGGGCAGGTGGCTGTCGGATTCTCCCTAGACTGACCGCCCGCCTCCGGTGGGTCTTCGGCTGGCGTCACGGCAGCCGAAGACCCACCGGCGCAAATATCTGAGCCGGTGCGGAGTTCCCGCAAAGAACCCAGGCGCGAATCAATCGCCAAACGAGCCCGCAAGCGAACATCTGGGACAGCCGGAACCGGCGCGAAGATCCAGGTATCGTGCGGAACGTCGCTGCGCTCGTTACCTCTACCTCCGTGCGGACGCTGATTCTGGGGATGGATCCGGCCGGACGGATAGTTTGGTATGACCGAAATGCGCAGGAGATGCTTGATCCCCCGGGCGGGGCTCTGCTGGGGATCTCTCTGGGCGACCTGGTGGTGGGCGGCGCGGCGGGAACGCCGCTGTCTGACCTGCTCGATGCCGGGCGGTCGGGGCGGGAGGCCACGGCCGTACTGACGCTCAGGACCCAGCACAGCGATCCGATCGACGCGGTGGTCACGGTCCAGGCCATCGATGGCTACGACGGCCCTTCGGCGCTGGCGATCGTGCGCATACCGCCCGCCAGCACAGAGCGGTTCCTCGACCCAGCGCTGATGCGGCACGGGCTGCTCGACGACACCTTCCGCCAGATCGGCGCCACCCTGGATCTCGACCAGATGGCCCGCGGCCTGATCGATATAGTCGTCGCGCATTTCAGCAACGTCGCCAGCCTGCATGTGCAGGAGAGCCTCGTGGCCGACGAGGCACCGGCGCAGCAACAGGACGGGCCGCGCATGCTGCGCCTTGCGGTCGCCTCCGACGACCATGACCCCGGCTGGGAGGTCACCTTCCCCATAGGTGAGGTGGTGCGGCACCAGCCAGGAACGATCTATGACCAGTGCATAGACACCGGCAAGCCGGTCCCTAAGGCATCCGACGGGCAGGCCGACCACGTCGCTGAGTCCTGGATGCGCCCGCCGGCCGCCGGGCTGCTGTCGGGGGCGTGCAAGCTGCTGCTCCCGCTCAATGCCCGGGGAGCCACGCTGGGTTATATCGTGTGCACCCGCAAGCGTGGCTCCCGTCCATTCGACGCGTACGACACCGAGATCGGCATGGAGTTCGCTTCCCGGGCGGCGATCCTGCTGGACAACGCCCGCCTGTACAACCGGGAACGGGCGACGGCGCTCACCCTGCAGCGGAGCCTGCTGCCAACCGGCCTGTCCGCACCATCCTCGGTCGAGGTCAGGCACCGCTACCTGCCCGGCAACCAGCTCATCGAGGTTGGCGGCGACTGGTACGAGTCGATCGCCCTGCCCGGGGCGCGGGTGGCGCTGGTCGTCGGCGACGTCGCCGGGCACGGCGTGCGGGCGGCGGTCACCATGGGCCGCCTGCGCGCGGCCATCCAGACACTGGCGATGCTGGAGCTCCCGCCAGCGGAGTCGCTTCAGCAGCTCAACGAGCTCATGCAGAAGATAGGCGAGCGCGAGCCCCACTTCGCGACCTGTGCATTTGCGATTTATGACGCGGTCACCGGATCCCTGGAAGTGGCGTCGGCCGGGCATCTGCCTCCGCTGCTTGTCGCCCCCAAAGGCCGCAGCGAGTTCCTCGACGTCTCGCCCGCGCCGCCGCTCGGGATCGGTGAGGGGCCGATCTCCAGCCGGACGTTCGAGATCAGCGACGGCAGCCTGTTCGTGCTCTACACCGACGGCCTGGTGGAAAGCCGCGGCCGCGACATCGATGACGGGTTGCAGCGGCTGCAGTCGGTCTTCGGGCCCGGCTCGGCGAGGGAACCGATCGAGGCTCTCGAGAAGGCAGCACTGGCCGACGTCTCCTCCGACCGGCACCGGGACGACGTTGCGCTGCTCATCGCCCGGCTTGCCCGTGTCCACCGCAGCCGGCAAGCATGCTGGACCCTGCCCGGGGACCTGACCTCCGCGCGCAAGGCGCGCCAGCTGGTCATCAAGCCGCTGAAGAAATGGAAGCTTGGCGCCTTCGTGCCCATGACCCAGCTGCTCGCCTCAGAGCTCGTGACCAACGCGATCCGGTATGCCGAAGGCCCGGTTACCTTGCGTTTGATCTGCGACGACACCCTGATCTGCGAGGTTGCGGATTCGTCACCGGCGCTGCCTCGGCTATGGGACGCGGCCGGCGACGACGAGCGCGGCCGTGGCCTTCAGATCGTCAGCCGCTTGTCCCACCGATGGGGCTCGCGTCGCACGCCAACCGGAAAGGTCGTCTGGTGCGAGCAGCAAATCCCGCACCCCGAACCCGAGGGGACGTTGCCCCGGGTTCGGTGGAATGTCAGTAGCGGCTCTGGTAACGATCACGCCATCTTCTGATCTTCCTGCTGGCGGGCGGCACTGACATCCGTGGTGAGGTGCGCTCCGAGAGCGGCGCGCCCATCCCCCGCCCGCGGACGTGCCACAGCGGCGTTCCCTCCGGCGCGTTCCCAAGCACCCGCCGCGGGCGATTCTCAACGCGATCATGGCTGGCCTCGCTGGGCGGCGCGGTGCTGTCCTGGCAGGACGTGCTGCACGAGGGACCGGTGCCGGCTGGGGCACGGCACGTGCTGCTGCGGACCCGGGCGGCCTTCCTGTCCGGTTGCGGCCGGGGCGGGTGAGCGGGTCCTTCAGGGCAAGGCCGACCGCGTCCAGCTCCTCGGCGTGGACCGCTGGATAGGCGGCAGCCACATCACCCCTGGCACGGTATGGCGATGGGACCCTGCCACTCAGCATCTCCTCAAGCCTGCCTGATGCCGGGCCATGGCGGCTTCCTGCCCGTCCGCCTGCGGGTGGCTCCGCCCGGCCAGCCGGGCTGAGACCGGCTCAGTCGTCCCAGCGGACGGCGATCCGCCTCCCCTCGATACCGGGCAGCGGCAAGGACTCCGCTTCCGCCGCGACCGCATCGCGTTCGGCGCGCGACAACCGCCGCCAGGGCTGCACCGTCATCACCGTGTCCGCGCGCCGCCATGTCCCGGCGATCTCTCCCCCGACCAGGAGACCACCGGGCCAGACGCGTGGCGTCCAGAGCGCGCGGCGGTGGCCGGCATCGGGGACCAGCAGGTCGCGATCGGCTGCGTAGAGAAGGAAATAGGAATCGCCGCTCGGGAGCAGCCGCGCGGGTGCCGCGGGCTCCGCGGCGGCGCGGAAGGCCGCCTCGTCCCCGGTGAGGATCCACGCCTCGCCGACCGGCGTCTCCACCGGCGTCAGCGATCGGGCGAGCGCCTCGAACGCCGCCGCGGAGTGCCGCGCGCCGATCCCCGCCCACCGGCCAAAGGCCTCGGGCGTGGCGGGTCCGTAGATATGCAGGTACCGGCGCGCGAGCTCGAGACGGGCGTCGCGGGGGCTGGCCGCAGGCGGCGGAACGGTCCAGACGGCCGGCTGCCGCGCGCCTTCCCAGCGGATCAGCACCGTGCCGGTCGCTGCCGCGTACCTGAGCCTGTTGTGGTGGACGCCGAGTGCGCGGCCCGCCTGCCCGTAGGGCATCCGCGCGCCACCGAGAACGGCGTGCAGGCGGGCGGCCAGATCCTCTGCCCTGCGCCGGCCTTTGGCATCGTCGGGCAGCGTCCCGAGCGAGAAGACGGCCAGGTCACGCGCGGCGACGACGAAGACGCTGAAGCGCGGCCCCCACAGCTGGACCAGCGACGGGTCCTCCCACGTGGATGGCCCGGTCCCCTCGACGCGGGCGTGGATCGACAGCAGGGCGGCCCGGGGCATGCTGTCCTGCAGCCCTGCCCAAGCCGCACGCCGGAGCGAGCGCGGCCCGGGTGGAAGCCGCTCCTCGAGCGCGCCGGCCCGCCGCCGGAACGCCAGGATCTGCTGCCGCGTCAGATCGAGCCGAGTCCTAGTCACCTCACATCACCACGCCCAACGTGTTTCCCCGCCGGATCTGCCAGGAACAGTCCCGGGCCGCCTGCCCGGCTGGGAGCCGTTCCTGCGGCAGGCGCCGTCCCGGCCTCCGGCGGCCCGGCTTCCCCGGCTGCCAGCGCCGCCTGAAGACGTCTTCATCAGGGACCGTCAAGCATACGGACGGCAGTCGCGTGGGTGGCCGACGGCCGCCGTACGCTGTCGGGAGGCTGGGTTGCGCTGGATGGAGGTTGCGCGTGGATCGTCCAGGGGGGATCTCGGCCATCGGCGGCACGCCCGTGGTCCGGCTGGCGCGTATGGCCGATGAGGGCTGCGCCGAGGTCGAGCTGATACCGAGCCCTGACGGCATCACGCCCGATCTGATCCCCGCGATGATGCGCAGGGCAGCCGAGATCACGGCACAGACAGGCGCGTTCGCCACCGACCAGTTCAACAACACCGACATGGTGGACGGCTACCGCCGCCTCGGTGAGGAATTGATCGATCAGCTCCCGGGGCCGCCGCCGGTCAGTGCCTTCTGCAGCTACGTCGGCACCGCTGGCTGCTTCCTGGGTGTCAGCCGCACGCTGGCCGCTGCGCTGCCAGAGGTGCACCGGGTCGTTGTCGAGCCCGCCGAATCGGCGGTGCTGTCGGGCGGCCCACCGGGGATCCATCGCATCGAGGGCGGCGGCATCGGCCACCGCCCGCCCCAGCTCCATCCCGCCGACTACGACGAAATCGTGGCCATTCCCGATGCCCAGGCGTTCGAGACCGCCCGCCGGGCCGCCCGCACCGAGGGCATATTCTCCGGGCCCTCGACCGGCGCCAACCTCGCCGCCGCCGTCGGCATCGCCCGCCGGCTCGGCCCTGGCCACCGCGTGGTCACCGTCCAGGTCGACAGCGGCCTGAAATACCTCGCCGGCCGGCTCTACTCCTGACCCGCCCGTTCTCTGCGGGGCTCGTTCAAAGGCGCGCAGCCCGGGCCGGGCCACCCAGCTCAGCGGCCGGGCCACGGCTCACCGGGGCGATCTGGGTCACTCGCAGATCGCGATGACGGCCAGCACCGCAACAGCTCAGGCGCGGGCCTGCCGGGAGCGCAGGAAGCCAGCGATCCCGGCATCGTCCTGGTCCGCGATGAACGCCCCGGGCACCGCCACCAGGATCTCGTCGGCGTGACTGAGGCACGCCCACACCGTGTTCCCCGCTGAATCGGCGAGCTTCACCTCCGCCCTGCTCTGGCAGGGCATGCCGCGCATATCGGTCACCTGGCAGGTGGTAGTCGTCCCGCCCCGGGCCTGGACGAGAGCCGCGGCCTCCTTCAGCAGGGAGAACCGGGGAGAGCCATCGTCATCGGCGGGCGGCGGCTGGGAGACCGACGGCTCCTCCTGGCCGAGCAGCACGGTGTTGCCGTCGGGATCCAGGACCTTTGCCTCGCCACCGCGTGCGTGAGCGGGATGGCCCATACGGGTAACCTCCAGGCCGGCCGCGCTGAGGGCACCGATAACGGCATCAAGATCGTCGAAGAAGAAGTAGAACAACAGCGGCAGCGGTGGGGTGCCGAGCGGTGGCCGCGTCGAGGCCAGCAGGAGACGGTGCCGGCCCATACGCAGCGACGACCACGCTGAGGTAGGAGCCTTCCCGGCCAAGTGCTCGTGAAAGCCGAGCAGCTCATAGAAGGGGCGAGACGCATCGATGTCCGTGACATACGCCGCGGACACCATAGACCGCAAGGCTGGCGTCATCCGCACAACATACGCCTCTGCTGCCTGCTGCTGCTCCCTACTGCCATTGACGCCCTGCGGAACCATCGCGGAGGGCGGCCAGCGTCGCCGGTAGGATCCGCGGCGTGGCCCGGACCTCTATCGACGAATTGCTGGCGGCCGCGCGGCGCCGCCTGAACCGGCTCGATCCGGCCGCGGCCCTGCACGCGATGCGGGCCGGGGCGACGCTGATCGACATCCGCTCCGACTCCCAGATCGCCGCCGACGGCACCATCGCGGGAGCGCTGGTGATTCCCCGCAACGTGCTGGAATGGCGGCTGGACCCGGCGAGCCAGCACCGCCACCCCGCTGCGCCCGGACTCGGCGATCACGTCATCCTGCTGTGCGACGAGGGCTACCAGTCCAGCCTGGCAGCTGCCACGCTGCAGCAGCTGGGGTTCGCCTGCGCTACCGATGTCCGGGGAGGTTTCCAGGCCTGGCGGGCCGCGGCGCTGCCGGTAGAGCAGCCGGGGAACCGATGATTTTCCGCCGCGGCGGCCGTCTTACCTCCCGGCGTTTACTTCCGGGCGCACTCCAGTGATGAGGGACAGATGAGCGACTTGCGCGGCATCCTGCAGACCCCCACGGCTCTGATGCGGGACTTCTGGCGGCACGCGGCGAACGCCTGAGAATACGGCGAGCTCCTCACGTGCCAGCGAGGGCTGGGGCAGGCCGCAGCGCGGCGGCACCGCCGGTCAGGACGCCCGGCGGGCAATGAAGACGAGCTCGCGTCCGGGCCGGTCGGGAGCGTCGCGGACCTCCTCGACGGCCAGGCCGGCCGCGGCCAGCGAGCCGGCGAGCTCGGCGCGGCTCCGGAACCGCAAGGTGGAGCCCGAGGTGAGCACCGCGCCATCGCGCTCGAACACGAAGGTCATCTGGAAGCTGACCAGGTCCTGCCCGGCCCCGGTGAGCTCCGTCCAGGTCTGGACGGGTCCGGCATCCGGGATGACGACCCGGCGGTAGGTCTGCTCCCTGGTCCACTCCAGCCATGCCTTCCTGGCCGGATCCCGGCTCTCGAACACCAGCCGGCCCGCTGGCCGCAGTGCCTGGCGGACCGCCCGCAGCGCCGCCGCCCATTCCCCATCGGTCACGAAAACCTGGGCCACGTTCCCGGTCATGACCGCGAGGTCGGCCTGCAGCGGGGGCAGGCCCGCGGCGGCGGTGTGCAGCCACCGGACGCGATCAGCGCCGGGTTTCCGCCGGCCGACATCCAGGGAGGCGGCGGCCGGGTCGATCGCGGTGACCTCCAGGCCACGCCCCGCGAGCAGGCAGGCCAGCGTCCCGGTGCCGCAGCCGACATCCAGCACGCTGCGGGCGCCGAACTCCCCGGCCATGGCCAGGTAGGCGTCCAGGTCCGAGCGGTCAGGGTCGAGCGGATCGTAGAGCTCCGCCAGCCGGGGTTCGGCGAAAATGGCGTCAGGCACGCAACGAACCTACGGCCGGACCCGCCAGCCCGGCGCAGAGCTGGCTTTGCGCCGCCCCACTGGGTGCCATGTCATGGCGGGCCGGCCCGTCACACCGCGTGCACGGGGGTGTACACGGGCTGCCACATGGCGGCCTGCACGGCGTCGGCGGTGATGCCGGTGTGCCCGGCGACGCCGTCGCTGGCGGCGGCCTGTGCCACGGCGAGGGCGACAGCCGCCGACGTGGTGCGGAGGTCGTCGATGGGCGGGAGGAGGGGAGCGCCGGGCGTGGTGGTCTCGGTGAGCCCGGCGACGGCCTCGGCGGCGGCGGTGATCATGTGGTCGGTGATGCGCCGGGCCCGGGACAGCAGCGCGCCCAGGCCGAGGCCGGGGAAGATCAGGGCGTTGTTGGCCTGCCCGATCTGGTAGGTCACGCCCTGGTGGGTGACGGGGGCGAACGGGCTGCCGGTGGCGATGAGGGCGCGGCCGCCGGTCCAGGCGAGCAGGTCGGCGGGGGTCGCCTCGGACAGGGTGGTCGGGTTGGACATGGGAAGGATGGCGGGGCGGTCCACATGCGCGGCCATCTCCCGCACGATCTTTTCGGTGAAGGCGCCGTGCTGGGTGGAGGTGCCGATGAGGATGGTCGGGTGGACGCGGCCCACGACCTCGGCGAGGCCGATGCCGCTGGCGGTCCCGTGTCCCGGCCAGTCACGGACCTCGGCGGCGGGGCGCGCGTAGCGGACCTGGAAGTCACGCATGCCGGTCATGTCGTCGGTGAGCAGGCCGTAGCGGTCCAGGCACCAGAACCGTGCCCGCGCCGCGGCGCTGTCCAGCCCCTGGCTGGCCATGGCGTCGTGCAGCTGGTCGGCGATGCCGATGCCCGCGGTGCCGGAGCCGAAGATGACCACCCGGTGCCCGGTGAGCGGGGTCTGGCTGGCGCGGGCGCCGGCCAGCACGGCGGCGAGGTTGACCGCGCCGGTGCCCTGGATGTCGTCGTTGAAGGTGAGCACGTGGTCGCGGTAGCGGTCCAGGATGCGGCGGGCGTTGCCGGGCCCGAAGTCCTCCCAGTGCAGCAGCGCGTTGGGGAAGATCGTCAGTGCGGCGGTGACGTAGGCGTCGATGAAGTCGTCGTAGGCCTCCTGTGCGGGCCGCTGGTGCCGCACGCCCAGATAGAGCGGGTCCTCCAGCAGCTCCCGCCGGTCGGTGCCGACGTCCAGCACCACCGGCAGGGTGCGGGCCGGGTCGATGCCGCCCGCCGCGGTGTAGACGGCGAGCTTGCCGGCCGCGATGTCGATGCCGCCGACGCCCCAGTCACCGATGCCGAGGATGGCCTGGGCGTCGGTGGCGACGATGAGGTCGACCTCGTCGGCGGACAGCTCGGGGGCGTGCAGGGCGGTCTCGATCTGGTCCGGGGCATCGATGCTGAGGTAGATGCCGCGCGGGCGGCGGTACTGGTGGCTGTAGCGCTGGATGGCCTCACCGATCGTCGGGGTGTAGACGATGGGCAGCAGCTCGCTGAGGTGGTCGGTGAGCACCCGGTAGAACAGGACCTCGTTGCGGTCGTGCAGGGCGGTCAGGTAGACGTTCTTGTCCAGCGCGCTGGCCTGCCCTGAGCACTGCTGGTAGGCGCGCTCGGCCTGCTGGTCCAGGGTGAGGACCCGCGACGGCAGCAGGCCGGTCAGGCCCAGGGCGGCGCGCTCGGGCTCGGTGAACGCGGTGCCCTTGTTCAGCCAGGGATCGCTGAGCACGCTGTAGCCCCGGCAGGTGGTCTCCCATGCCTGCTCGGCCTGGTTCCACCGGATCACGGGTCGGATATACGGGGACATGGCGGTCTCCTCCGTCCTGTGGCGGTGGCCGGCCGGGCTGCCCACCGCCACCGCTCCCGGGGCCAGCCGCAGCTGCAGCAGCGGATGCTGTTAAGGATCCCCCGGCGCAGCCGCGGGCAACAGGCCGCCGTGCCGCCGGTTCAGGGCGTGAGGCCGAAGGGAAGCTGATCGACGTCGCAGGCGGCGCCCTTGGGCGGCAGCCGCAGCGACACCAGGTAGGCCAGTTCCGCGTCGTCCCGGCAGGTGCTGGGCTCGACGTACATGCTGGTGTGGCCGTCGCCGTTGACCTTGAGCAGCCGCGCGTTGCCGAGTTCCCGCACGGCGGCCTCGGACGTCCACGGGGACGCGGCCGCCTCGCCGGGGTGGTGCCCGGTCGCGTTGCCGGTGAAGTCGAGCGTGCCGTCCAGGACCATCGCCTGGACCTTGTCCGGGAACAGGCTGGCGTAAGTCGCGCCGATCACGGTCCCGTACGACAAGCCCAGGTAGGTGAGCCTGGGATCGCCGACGTCCTGGCGGAGCACGTTCAGGTCACGGGCGGTGTCGGCGCTTGACACGTGCCGCAGCAGGGCGCCGGACCGCCAGCGGGCCAGGGTCCCTCAGATCCTCTGGATGATGACGAGACGTGCACCGTAGTCAAGGAACTGCGTGGCGTCAACGGCGCGCCCCGGCGGTGCGGGTGCGCGGCCGGAACACCGGCAGTCCGGAGCCGGTAGCGTGTCGTATGCGGATGACGTCCGGTGCGCGCGACGACACATGATCCTCAGCAGGCGGGGGCGCAGGCGGTGGGGCACAGCCGGTGGGGGCGCAGACGCTCTCCTACCGGTGGGCCCGCAGGGACATGTGAAGGGCGGGACTTGTGAGTGCGGAGCTGATCGAGGGCCAGACCTTCGGTGGGTACCACATCGTGGAGCTGGTGGGCTCGGGCGGGATGGGCCTTGTCTACCGGGCCGAGCAGCGGATCCTCGGGCGCACCGTGGCTCTCAAGGTCATCCGCCCGGAGATCGCCGGCTCAGGTGACTACCGTTCGCGGTTCCTGCGGGAGGCGCGGTTCGCCGCCGCCGTCGACCATCCCCACGTGGTTTCGGTCTACGACGCCGGTGAGCAGGACGGCCGGCTCTACCTGACCATGCAGTGGGTAGACGGCCTCGAACTGGCGGAGCTCATCGACCGCGAGCAGCGGCTGGCACCCGAGCGGGTGGTGCTGATCGGGGTGCAGCTGGCAGGGGCGCTGCAGGCGGTCCATGACGCGGGCCTGGTGCACCGGGACGTCAAGCCCTCCAACGTGCTCGTGCGCGATATCGGCGGCCGCGACCACGCCTACCTCACCGACTTCGGCATCGCCAAGGCCCCCGCCGCGCAGGACAGCCTCACCCGCACGGGCTGGGTGATCGGCACCCCCGGGTACCTGTCGCCAGAACAGATCAGGGGCGAGCAGCCCGGCGCGCGCAGCGATCTCTACGCGCTGGGCTGCGTGGTTTTCGAGGCACTCACCGGCCAGAGCCCGTTCCCCGGCGACAACGAGCTGGCGGCCCGCTGGGCCCAGGCGAGCAGCCCACCCCCGCTGGCGTCGGCCGTATGCCCGGATCTCGGCACCCGCTACGACGCGTTCCTCGCGCGGGCGCTCGCGGTCGATCCCCGGGACCGGTTCGCGTCCGGCCCGGCGTTCGCGGAAGCCCTCCAGGCCGCCCACGCCGGGCAGGCCGCCGGCCTGGCGCAGGCTCCTGCCACCCGCGATGCCGCTCAGCCGGGGTTCCGCCCCCCTCCCCCGCCGCCAGCCGCGCCCCGGGCCGGGCCGGCGGCCGTGGCAGCCTCATCCGGTGAGCCGGGCCGGGCAGCGCCGCGGCCAGCGGGGCCGCGGCCGGCCGCGCCGACCGCCGCCGACGTCCCGGCGGCCCAGACCGCGGCCGACATCCCCGCGGCCCCGGTCACACCGGCCGCAGCCGGCATCCCCGCAGCCGCGGCTGACACCCCGGTGGCCAGGACGGCACCGATGGCCGGGGCCGGCCGCGCCTCCCGCCCGTCCCCCGCCGGGGGCGGCGCACGCGTAACCCGGGCCCTTGGCGCCGGCCAGCTGATCGTGCTGACCGGCGCTCTCGTGTTCCTCGCATCCGTGGCGCTGCTGACCAGCTACACCAACAACGGCACCGGCTGGAAGAGCCTGTGGCAGGCGACCCATGGTGACGTCGCGTCGCCGCTGTACCAGGACGACTTCTGGATCCCGGTGGCCCTCGCCGCTCTCGCTCTCCTGTTCACGGCCATCAGCGCGGGCACGCGCAGGCGGCTGCCGATGATCGGCACAGCGGCGGCCGCACTCGGGCTCGTGGGTTACACGCTGCACATACCCACCGAGGGGTCGTCCCCCGGCTTCGATCCCTACGGCTCGGCCTACTGGCTTTCCCTGGCCGCCGCCCTCGCCATGGTGATCGGGGCCGGGGTAGCCCTCGCAGCCCGGTCCAGGAGACCCGGTCCGCGCAGCAGCCCTCGCGGTGCTCAGCAGCCGGAGCGGCGGGCGAGGTAAGAGACGGGTTTCATGATTCACCCGGACCCGCGGGGCCTGCCGGTGCCTGGTGAGACGGAACCGGCGGGCAGGCAGGGCGCGGACGGCCTCGGCGGTGGCCGGGACCCATTCGATACCGGCGTGGCGCACAGCGCCCGGGTGCACGGCTACTGGCTGGGCGGCAGGAACAACTAGGCCGCCGACCGCGCGGCCGGCGACGCGGTGATCGCGGCCTGTCCCGGGATCGCCATGCCGGTGCGCGCGAACCGCGCGTTGCCGGTCAGCTGGCCACCGGGGCAGTGACCGCGCCGGCCAGCGCGGCGAGCGAGTTCGGCACCTCGCGCGCCAGCTGGCGCTTTCGGAGCGGGCCCGCGAAGAACCTGCGGTCGGCCGTCTTCAGGTAGACGTCCCACGTCACCGTGACCTGGGCACCGCCGCCGGCGACGGTGACCACCCAGGCCCATGTGGTGTAGGAGGGGTTGCCGTCGCCGTTGCGCGTCTCATAGGCGAAACGGAGCTCGCGGCGGTCGAGCTCCTCGACCCGGGAGATGCTCGTCCAGCTCGGTGTGCGGGGCGGGTGCATCTTGACCGTCCACTCGGCGCCTTCGGCCAGCCCGGCGGGGCGCTCCAGCACCGTCTCGATCGCGGTGTTCCATTCGGGCAGCCGGTCGACGTCGGTGATCAGGCCGAAGACCGCCTGCGGCGTGGCGTCGACCCGCAGCGAGGCGCGCCCGTGAATCTCGTCCATGGTGGTTCCTTCCGGGTGAGAGACGAGTGTGGTCAGGCCTTACGGCCGGTCACGAAGCCGAACGGGATCGGCCACGTCCTGGTCAGCGGGTGCACGTCCAGGCAGCCCGCGCCCCGCAGCAGCTCGGCCGCGCCACCGGAGTCGAGCACGGACCCGCCGTCGCGGATGGTGCGCAGGCGCATCGTGGTCCGCGGCAGGGGGTCGGGCGGCGGCTCGTAGTGCGCCGCGACGACATGGCCGCCGGGCCGCGTGGCGGCGATGATCTTCGGGAGCGCCGCGGCGAGGACCTCGGGGCCGAAGAAGAAGCTGGGCAGCCACACGCAGTCGTAGCGGCCGGCGTCGTCGAGGTCCAGGATGTCCTGCCGGCGGATCTCGATGCGGTGCTCCAGGCCCTCGGCGGCCACGTTGCGCCGGGCCAGCTCGAGCGACGGTTCCCACACGTCGATCCCGGTCACCGTGCACTCCGGCCAGACGCGGGTGGCCGAGATGGCCAGCAGGCCGACCCCGGTCCCGATGTCCAGGAGCGACGAGACGCCGGTGAGCTCGCCGGAGCCGCGGAGCAGCCCCGGCATCATCATCGAGGCGCGGCCCACGCCCTCGAGCAGCACCGGATCGGTGTAGAACCAGCCAGCGCCGCGGGTCGGACAGCCGATCAGATCGGCCGACTGCGCGAACATGGTCCGGATCAGGCCCGCCATCATGGCGCGCTGCTGCGGCTCGAGGCCGTCAAGGCCGGTGACGCCCGCGGCCGCCAGCACCTCGTCGAGGGCGGCGAGTATCTCGGGCGGCACGGTGTCGCCCTCGCCGATGGCCAGCCGCGCGCCCAGCGCGGCCAGCGCGTCGGTGGTGGCCTGGAACCGGGTGATGACGGCGGTCATCTCTTGCATCGACATGGGTCCCCTCATGGCTGCCTCGATCCGTCGCCCGTGCGATCTTTGAACGGACGGTAACGAGGCGGCGCGGCGGGCCGCATGAGGCAGTTGCCCCATCTTCGCGAACGTCAGGCGCTGGGAGTGTGCTCGGCGGGGAGCAGGCCGTGCCGCATGGCGAACAGGCTGGCGGTCGCGCGGCTGGAGGCACCGATCTTCGCGTAGATGTGCTCGATGTGGTTGCGGGCGGTCTTGGGTGAGATCACCAGCCGGGTGGCGATCTGCCTGCTCGACAGGCCCTGGGCCAGCAGCCGGAGCACGTCGACCTCGCGGGCGGTGAGCCCGGCCGGGCCCTCCCGGCGGCTCGTGACCCGGTGTCCCGCGGCGGCGAGCACCGCCTCGACCGCGTCGGTGTCCAGCCGCCCGGCCCGCACGTCGGCGCGCAGCTCGGCCGCGGCGTCCCGGGCCGCCCGTGCCGGCCGGTGCGGCCGCAGCTCGGTCATCGACTGGTACGCGTCGGCGGCACCCAGGATGCGCGCGGGCATGGTGATCGCCGGGCCGGACAGGCCGCGGGGATAGCCGGAGCCGTCGAGGCGTTCCCGGCACTGCACGGCGATCACGCCCAGCGGCGCCAGCGACGGCGACTGGTGCAGCATCCGCTCGGTCAGGTAGGGCTGCATGCGGACGCGCTCCCACTCACCCGCACCGAGCGGGCCCGGCTTGTCCCAGATCGAGTTCGACACGCCCAGCCGCCCCAGCCCGTGCACCAGCCCCGCCCGCCGCAGCGCCGTCAGATCCGCCGTGGCGAGCTGGAGGCGCGTCCCGGCGGCGGCGGCCAGGCCGGAGACGGCACGGGCGTGGCCGAGCGTGTAGGGCGACTTGAGGTCGACGAAGTCGGCGACCGCGGCCAGCGCGGAGTCGAACTGCTCCCCTGACAGCCGGACGCCGAGCGCGGGCTCGGCCGCGATCACCGCGTCCCAGGTGCGCGCCGATTCCAGGCCGCCCAGGATGGCGTCCGGGTCCGCGCACAGCAGTTCCGAGAGCGTGGGATCGAACTGCGCGCCGGCGCGCTTGCGGGCCAGCGCCGCCGCCGCCTCGGCCCCGCCGATGCGGTGGGCCACCTCGGTGTACTCGGCCAGCAGCGCCAGCCGGGCGGCGATCGGCACCGCGTCACCTTTGAGCTCCCCCGGCCACCCGTGGCCGTCCCACTGCTCGTACGACGTGCCGACCGCCTGCTGCACGGCGTCCGGCAGCCCGAGCTGCTCGGCCAGCAACCGGGCGATCGCCGCGTGCCGGGCGATCATCCCGGCGAGGTCGCGGTGCCCGGCGAGCGCGAACTCCAGGCCCACCCGGAAGCGGTGCAGCGGCGGGTTGCCCGAGCCGATCATGCGGACGGTCGTGGCCGCGTAGGCGAGGCTGTGCAGGTCATGCTCGTATTTGGCACCTTTGAGCGCGATGTCGTCGCCGAACCATTTGGCCTGCTCGTGGGCGTCGGAATGGCAGCCGACGTTCACGAGCAGCGCCGTGTAGTAGACCACGACGCGGTTACCCTCATCGAGGCCGACGCGCTCGGCCATCCGCAGCGCGATCAGGCACTGGCGCAGGACATGCTCCATCGGCTGCCCGAAGCCGAGGTCGACGCCCAGGGAAAGGGCGGCGACCAGCTCGGCCAGGCGCACCTGCGTGCCGCCACCCGATGGCCCCCCACCGATCATCGCGCCATGATACGCGTGCCGCCCGAGGCGAGGGATCATGGACATCGTTGCGGTCATTGGTCCAGGGGCCGCCGCGCTGCCTGCCGGAAAGGAGCAGACCCATGTCTTCCCTGCCCGCCGCCGTCCAGGCGGACGAGATCGCGACTTCCCGGCTGCGCACCCATGTCCTCCGGTCCGGCCCGCGGGACGCGCCGGTGCTGGTCCTGGTGCACGGCAACGTGTCCTCGGCCCGGTTCTTCGCCGAGACCATGGCGGTGCTGGGCGACCGCTGGCACTGCATCGCGCCGGACCTGCGCGGCTTCGGCCGGTCGCAGCGGGCGCCCGCCGACGCCCGGCGCGGCCTGCGGGACTTCGCCGACGACCTGCACGCGCTGCTGGCCGGGACGGGGCTGGTGCCGGGCGGGCAGCGGGTGCACCTGCTCGGCTGGTCGCTCGGCGGCGGTGTGGTGATGCAGTACGCGATCGATCACCCGGATACCGTCGCGTCCATCGTGCTGGAGAGCCCCATGTCACCGTTCGGCTTCGGCGGCACCCGCGACCCTGCCGGCAGCCCCTGCTGGCCGGACTTCGCCGGCTCCGGCGGCGGCACCGCCAATCCCGAGATGGTGCGCCGGATAGCGGCGGGCGACCGCGGCAGCGACGACGCCGCGTCACCGCGCCGCGTGCTCACCACCCTGTACGGCGCGCAGCTCAGCCTCCCGCCCGGCGTCGAAGACGCCCTGGTCGAGGGGATGCTGGAGATGGCCACCGGGGACGACTACTACCCGGGCGACCATGCCGCCTCGCCCAGCTGGCCGGGCACCGCCCCCGGTTCCCGCGGCGTGAACAACGCGATCTCGCCGAAGTACTGCGACCTGTCCGGCTTCGCCAGCATCGGCGGCCGGCCCGATGTGCTGTGGATCCGCGGCGACGCCGACGCGATCGTCTCCGACACCTCGCTGGTCGACCTCGGGCACCTCGGCGCGCTGGGTGCCGTGCCCGGCTGGCCGGGGCCGGACATCTACCCGGCCCAGCCGATGGTGGGCCAGATGCGCGCCGTGCTCGACCGCTACCAGGCGGCCGGTGGCCGGTACACCGAGCGCGTTCTCGCCGGGTGCGGGCACTCGCCCCACCTGGAACGGCCCGAGGAGTTCACCGGGACCGTCACGCAGTTCCTGGCCGGCGCCGGCTGACCGGCAGCCAGCCCAGGGACGTCGACGGAGGGCCCATGCCCGGAGGATGGGCCGGCCCTTCAGGGCCACGGCTTTGCCGTGTACCTCTCCGGCTCACCCGCCGCCGGGGCTGTCACACCGATGCGCCCGGCGTCGGCGAGATGCCGCAGGTGGGCACCGGCCTCCGCGATGGCGGCCCGGCGCATGAACCCGGTGACCGCCGCCCAGCCACGGGACCAGGTCATTTCCTGCGTGACCTGCCAGACGGTGGCCGGGCCGGTCCGGTCCAGGATCGCGGCCACCTCCTCGCACCGCCGCTCGTGGTGGGCCAGCAGCATCCGGACCCGGCCGGCCAGGCCGCGGAACCGGTACTCGTGGGCCGGCAGCGCCTCCGCGCTGTCGTAGCCCGCCACCAGCTCCAGCGACCGCAGGTACGCGGCGAGCGGCGGCTCGGCCGCGTGCGGCTGCAGCCCGATGTTCGGGCTGATCCGCGGCAGCACGTGGTCGCCGGTGAGCAGCAGGTCGGCCGGCTCCTCGTGCAGGCACAGGTGCCCCGGTGTGTGGCCGGGGGTCCACACCGCCCGCAGCCGCCTGCCGGGCAGCGGCACCAGGTCACCGTGGCCGAGCAGGACGTCCGGCCTGGCCATGGCCAGCACCGAGGCCATGACCTCACCGCTCACCGCGAGGCCGTCCGCGACGTCGTCCGGCACCCCGCAGCCCCTCAGCCAGGCCAGGTCGTCCCGCCGGAAGTCGCCGCGGCGCCGGTGGAAGGCCGTCAGCGAGTCCCGCTCCGCCGGGTGCATCGCGACCCACGCCCCGCTGGCATCGCGCAGGCGGGCGGAAAGGCCGTGGTGGTCGGGATGGACATGGGTCACCACGATCCCGGTGACGTCGGAGGGTGCGGCACCCGCCAGCCGGAGGCCGCCGGCCAGGGCCTGCCAGCCCGCCTCGGTGTCCCACCCCGGGTCCACCACGACGAGCCCGCTGCCAGCGGCGACGAGATAGGTGAGGGTGTAGCGGAGCGGGCTGTCCGGTATCGGCACCGGCACCGACCACAGGTCCGGGCGGACCTGCTCGGCCGGCGGGAAGGCGTGTGCCAGCCAGGCGTCCCGCTGCGCCGTGCCGGTTACCCGCATGAGCCCGCTCGCCGCCCTACCCGCATGAGCCCGCTCGCCGCCTTACCCGCATGAGCCGCTCGCCGCTGGCTCTGGCGGGAAGAGCTCGTCCATCCGGGCGCCGGTGGTGGCGACCCGGTTGCCGGAGCCGAAGGAGCGGGCATAGACCCTGGCCCCGATCGGCTCGCCCGCGGCCAGCAGGCCGATGGTGACGCCGTCGCGGTCGCCGGTGCGGGCGGCGAAGCGGCGCCCGTCCGCGTCCAGGCGGCCGATGACGATGCCGGTGCGGGCGCCGCCGCGGCCGTAGGCGACGGTGCAGGTCTCGATCGTGGCCCACCCGTCGGCGCGGGTTGCCTGCGCGGGCGCGGCCCAGCCGTCGATCTGCGCCTGCAGCGTGCCGCTGGCGTCCGGGCGCCAGGCGGCAGGGGTGGTGGAGTAGACGCCGGCCGAGTACTTGCTCATGATGCCGCCGTTGGCACCGACGAACCCGTAGCTGCCGGGGCGCGCCCGGGCCCGTGCGACGGTCTCGGCGATGGCGTGCATGGAGTAGTTGTTGCCGGCCCCGCCGAAGAACGGCAGCCCGCCAGTGACCGTGAGCCCGCGCGGGTCGTCCGGCGCCAGGCCCAGGCCGTCGCAGATGTTGAACACCGGGGCGGGGAAGCAGCTGTACAGGTCGATCGTGGCGAGGTCGTCGGCGCCGATCCCGGCCACCTCCAGGGCGTGCCGGGCGGCCATCACCGCGGCCGGGCTGGCGGACAGGTCGGCCCGGTCGAGCAGGTCCCGCTCCCGCAGGCCGGCGTGCCCGTGCAGGTACACCCACCGGTCCCGGGGCACCCCCAGCCGCGCCGCGGCGGCGGCGGGCATCAGCAGAACGGCGGCGCCCTGGTTGACCTTTTCCCTGGCGCAGAGGTAGCGGGTGTAGGGGTCGGCGATCAGCCGGTTCGAGCCGGTCGGGGTGATCAGCTCGGCGGCGCTGCGGACGGCCGGCGCGGCGGCATGCGGGTTGCCGGCCGCGACCTTGGTGAACGGCGCGAACAGGGCCCCCATGGCCGCGGCGTACTCGTCGCGGGTCTGCCCGAGCCGGGCCCGGCGCGCGTTCTCGATCAGGGCGTACTGGCTCGGGATGCCAGCGCCGCAGTTGGCCAGCTGCGCCGGGACGATGCCGCGCAGGCCGTAGCCGCGGTCTTCCAGGCTGCCGCCGGGGTGCTCGCTGAAGTCCGGCCGGTCCCCGGCCCTGGCGTAGTGCTCGATGGTGGAGATGGCCTCGGAGCCGACGAGGAGCACCACGCCGCCGCGGCCGGCGGCGATCGCGGCCGCGAACTCGTTGACCAGGTGCTGGGGGGCCTGCCCGCCGACGACCTCCAGCACCGCCCGGGCGGGCGTGGCCCCGATGCGGGCGGCGACCGACCGCGGGTAGTTGCCGGAGCGGCCCAGCGGCGCCCGCGCCGCCGCGCTGGAGGTCTCGAACTGGCGCACGCCGGCCACGACGGCGATCGCGGCCGCGACCGCCGCCGGGTCGGCGCCGGTGTCCGCGAGCGCGGCCCGGGCGGCGTCCGCGGCCAGGTCCACCGGCGAACGGCGCCGGTAGCCGGGCTGGCCGATCCGTTCGGAGGCCTGACCGACGCCGGCCAGCACGGGTACGTCCACCGTCACGCCGCACCTCCGCCCGCCGGGTGATCGCGCTGGACCGCCGTGCCCCGGCCAGCCAAAACATCATAATGAGTGCACTGAGGTGGTCTCCGGCGGCCGCTGGCGCCAGCCGGCGCCGGAGGAGGTCGCCACCGGAGCGCTGCGGCGCATAGCGCCTCAGCGCTTCACGCCTGCTCGACCGGGGTGTCAGCCATCCGGCCCCACTCGGCCCACGACCCGTCGTAGACGCGGACGTGCTCGCGCCCGAGCAGGTAGGTCAGGACGAACCAGGTGGTGCAGGCCCGGCCGCCGATCGTGCAGTACGGGATCAGCTCGCCATCGCCATCGAGGTCGACGGCGGAGAAGATCCCGCGCAGGTCCGCGGCGGCGCGGAACGACCCGCGGCCGTCGTACAGGCCGTCGATCGGCTGGTGGACCGCTGACGGGACGTGCCCGGCGCGGCCACCCGGCTCCATGCCGCCCGACGGCCAGAACCGCTCCCCCCGGTACTCGGCCTCCGAGCGCACATCGACCAGGGTGGTGCCCCCGTCGCCGATCGCGCTCGCGACCGCCTGCTGGCTGGCGCGGATGTTCTCGTTCTGCCCGTGAAGGGGGTAGCCGGTGGGCGCCGGGCCGGCCGCCGCAGCGGTCCAGGGACGGCCCTCGTCCCGCCACGCGTCGCGGGAGCAGTTGAGGACCCGCGCGTCGGCGTGACCGTAGAGCTTCATGAGCCACACGCCCATGGCGGGCGCGTACCCGTAGAACACGACCGTCGAGTCCGGGCTGATCCCGCTGCGGGCGAAGAGCTGTTCCACCGCCGCCGGGCCGGCCAGCCGGTAGTCGCCGTCCTTGAGCTCGGCGTAGACGTTCCACAGCACGGCCCCGTCGATGTGCCCTTCGTCGTGGGCGAGCCTGCTCACGTCGACCTCGACCACCCGCACCTTGGGGTCGTGCAGGTGCGCTTCCAGCCACTCCGGCTCGGCCAGTGCGCCGCCGCCGGCGGCTCGCTCACGGGTGGCCGCGTTCTTCTCCGGTGCCGTTGTCATCTCATCCTCCTGGTGATTCGCTGATCGTTGGCTGCTCGGTGCCGCCGTTGCCCGCGGCGAAGGCGCCGCCCGGTGTCTCGACGACCGCCGGGCGGGGCGAGGTATCGACGTGCAGCCGGAAGACGTCCGGCCGGTTGTAGTGGCCAACGGGATCGAGGTGGCGGCGCGCCGTGGCGACGGCCCGCAGGTCGAGGTCGGCCACCAGCGTCTCCTCGCGCTCGCGCACCGGGCCAGCGACCACGCTGCCGTCGGGCGCGACCACGACGGTGTTGCCCTCTTCCAGCCAGGGGCCGGTGCGCTCCAGGTAGCCGGGCGCGAACAGGCGGTCACGGCCCGGGAAGCCGGCCGGGATCTGGTCGGCGTGCAGCACCGGGTTGACCCCGATGACGAACATCCGGTTCTCCCGGGCGAGATGCCGCATCGTCGCCACCCAGCCGTCGCCGATGGCGAGCGTGGGGGCGATCCACACCTCGACACCCTGGGCGTACAGGTGGAACCGGGCGAGCGGCATGTAGTTCTCCCAGCAGATGAGCCCGCCGATCCTGGCCAGGCCGGTGTCCACGGCGCGCAGCGTCGACCCGTCACCCATGCCCCAGATGGTCCGCTCGGACCCGGTCGGCATGAGCTTGCGGTGCCGCCCGGCGAGCACCCCCTGGGGCGAGAAGTACAGCACCGTGTTGTAGATGGTGGCGCCGTGCTCCTCCCGCTCGCTGACGCCGATGACCAGCCACACCTGGTGCTGCGCGGCGATGGCGGCCAGGCGCTCGGCCGCCGGGCCGCCTACCACGACGGCGCCCTCGGCGAGCAGCGCGAACCAGTCCTCGTCGCCTTCCCAGATCAGCTGGGTGTCGATCCAGATCGGCGTGCCGGGCACGAACACCTCGGGGAACACCACCAGCTGCGCGCCCTCGCGGGCGGCCGCGGCGGTCAGCCCGGCGACCCGGTCGATGGTCGCGTCGCGGTCCATCAGCACGTAGCTCGCCTGCACGGCCGCTATCCGCAGCGATGACATCTGCTCACCTCACTCGGCTGGCGGCGGGGTCAGTTCCGCCGTTTCGTCCCGGCTGCCGAACGAGACAGCCGGGCGCGGGGTGGTGTCGACGACGAGGCGGAGGACGTCGCCGCGGCTGTAGTGGCCGACCGGGTCGAACTGCTGGCGGCCCGTCCGCGCACGCCGGACGTCGAGCTCGGCGTAGACCACGCCTTCCTCGCCGGTGAGCGGGCCCGCGAGCACCTCCCCCTCGGGGCCGATGATCACGGTGTTGCCGCGCGACAGCCAGTCGCCGTCGTCGCCGTACAGGGCCGCCCGGCCGGGCAGCTCCGCTGGCAGGTCGGCAGCCCGGATGCAGGCGGTCACGCCGATCACGTAGGTCCGGCCCTCCTTGGCGATGTGGCGCAGGGTCGGCACCCAGACATCCGAGTTGTCCCAGGTGGGCGCCAGATAGACGTCCACGCCCTGGGCGTAGAGGGCGGTCCGGGCGAGCGGCATGTAGTTCTCCCAGCAGATGAGCCCGCCGAGCCGGCCGAAACCGGTGTCGATGACCTTGAGGGTCGACCCGTCGCCCATCCCCCACACGAGCCGCTCGCCGCCGGTGGGCATGAGCTTGCGGTGCCGCCCCGCGAGTGATCCGTCGGGGGCGAAGTGCAGCAGCGTGTTGTAGAGGGTGGAGCCGGCGTCGTCACGCTCGCTGACGCCGACCGACAGCCAGATCCGCAGCCGGCGGGCGGTCTCGGCGAGCAGGCCGGCGGCCGGCGACCCGATGACCACCGCCTGGTCGAACAGCCGCTCGTACAGCACGAGGGCGCTGGCGTCCCACGGCCTGGTCCGCCACACCCAGTCGGGATAACCGGGCACGAACGCCTCGGGGAACGCCACCAGGCGGGCGCCCTCGGCGGCCGCCTTCGCGGCCAGCGTCACGACCTTGCCGATCGTCTCGTCGCGGTCCAGCAGGACGGGGGCGGCCTGCACGGCCGCTACCTTCACCGGTTCCATCGCAGGTCCCCCTGCCCGGCCGGCCCGGCCGCCGCGGGCGCTCCGAGCCCGGCCAGGAACCGGGTCAGCAGCTCGCCGACGGCCGCTGGCTGCTCCATGTTGACCATGTGGCCGGCGCCCGCGACGATCCGGTACTCGGCGCCGGGAATGCGGCCGGCCAGCACGGCGGACATCTCCCGGAAACCCGGCACGTCCTGGTCACCGGCCACCACCAGCGTCGGCGTGGCCACCTCCTCCAGCGCGTCGAAGGGCCGCGGCCGGACCTGCCGGTGCGGGTCCTGGCCGAGCCAGTGCTGGCCGGGGTACCCGGCGACCATGGCCGCCAGCTCGCTGGCCAGGTCCGGCCGCTGGCGCGCGGCGGCGAACAGCGGATGAGCAAGCCAGGCCGCACGGCCGGCCGCGACCCCGTCCGCCTGGACCTGCCGGGCGAGCTCGTCGAGAGCGTCCGCTGATCCGGGGTCCCAGGGAACGCCGTCGAGCACCGCGTCCAGCAGCGCCAGGCCCCGGACCCGGTCCGGGGCGGCCAGCGCCGTCTGCAGCGCCACCCGCCCGCCGAACGACAGGCCCACCAGGGCCGCCGCACCGATGCCGAGGTGATCAAGCAGCGCGATGAGGTCACCGGTGTGGGTGTAGGGGACGGCGGGATCGAACGGCCCGGAGGCGCCGAACCCGCGGCAGTCGTAGCGGACCACGCGGAAGCGCGCCGCCAGCTGCCCGGCCTGCGGATCCCACATCCGCATGTCCAGCCCGAATCCGTGGATGAGCACCACGGCCGGGCCATCCCCGGCCACCTCGTACGCCAGGCGGGCACCTGGCAGTGGCAGCACGGCGGTGGTCCCGCCCGCTGAATGCGCCTGGCCGACCGTCATGACCGCGCCTCCGGGTCCGGGCGGGGGCCTGGTGTCCCCGCATGCCCGAATCGTGGCGCGTGGCAGCGGGCCACGGCATCGGTGCGATCACCCAATCCGGCCGGCCGCGGCTACCCATCCAGCGTGGCCGAATACCCACCCAACTGGGCCCGGCGCAGGCCGGTCTTGGCGAGCAGGCTCGCCACGTGCTTTTCGACGGTGCGCGGCGACAGGAACATCCGCTCCGCGATCTCCCGGTTGCTCAGGCCCTGTGCGGCCAGGCGGAGCACGTCGGCTTCCCGCTCGGTCACGCCCAGCGCGCGCAGCTGGCCCGGCAGCTCCCCCTCGCCGGGCCGCCGCCGCGGGACCGGCTCCCCGGCCCGGCGCAGCAGCCCGCGGCAGGCCGCCGCCACCCGGTCGTCGCCGCGGGCGGCGAAATAGGCCGCGGCCTCCCGCAGCCACGGGGCCGGCTCACCCCAGCCGTCGGCCAGTGCCGCCTCGGCCACGACCCGCCGGGCGTAATGGTGGTACCAGGCCATCAGCGGCCCCATCTGCTCGTCCGCGGCGGCGAACGCCGCTTCGGCCTCCGCGCTCTCGCCCCGGCGGCCCGCCAGGATGGCATCGGCGTAACCGAGCAGCGCCGCGACCACCAGGTGCCGGGTGCTGCGCGCGGCCCGGACCCGGGCCGCGGCGCCGGGCGCGTCCCGGTCCAGCAGGGCGCCCAGCAGCGGCCACAGCCCGAGGAACGGCGGGGCGATCGCCGCCGGGGAACTCAGCATCAGCGTGGCGCCGGTCGTCATCTGGGCGTGCGCCCCGGCGAGATCCCCGGCCAGCAGCGAGAAGGTCGCCCGGCAGTGCCCCCACGCGCAGCCCAGCACGTCCTCGTCGGCGGGCGCGAGCGCGACCGCGTCGGCGATCGCAGCCTCCATAGCCTCCTGCTCGCCACGGATCGCGTGCGCGGTGGCCTGGAAGATCAGCGCCATCGGCAGCACGGCCAGGTGGAAGCGGCGCGACGCGTCCGCCGACCGCAGCGCCGCCGCCAGCGCCTCATCCGCGCGGAACTGCTTGTTCAGCCCGGCGGCGATCTGCAGGTCCAGCACGGCCGTCAGCGCCAGCGCGCCCTGCGCCACCGCCAGCTCACGCGCCTGCTGGAGCCGGTCCACGCTCTCGGTGCGGAGCTGGTCGATCGTGCCCAGCTCATGCAGTGCCCGCGCGTGCCACAGCTGCAGCCCGTACGCGCTGGCCACGGCGGCCGCCCGGGCGAACGCGCGCTCCGCCTCCGCCAGGTCACGCTGGCGGGCGACCCGCCCGATCACCTCCAGGGCCTCGCACTGCACCTCCGGCAGGCCGCCGCTCTCGGCCGCCCGCAGCGCGGCCCGGGCCAGCTGGTCCGCCTCGGCCAGGCGCCCCTGGCCGATCGCGACCTGCGCCGCGCAGGCGTCGGCCTGGGCGGCACCCACGCCCGGCGAGCCGCGGGCGACCTCGATGCTCGCGGCCGCCTCCGCCCACTGCGCGCCGGCGATCGCCGCCCGCGCGATGCCCAGGTGCAGGCCTGCGGCGCGGGCGGACGGGGCACCGGGGCCGAGCCGGGCGAGCAGCGTCGTGCCCATCTCGATCGCCCGGTCGACCTGCCCGGACATCGCGAACACCTCGGTCAGCGCCTCATCGATGGGGGTGCTCAGTTCGGCGTCCCCGGCACCGGCCAGGGCCCGTGCCCGGGTCAGCGTGTGCTCCGCGCTGGCGAGGGCGCCCACGGCCAGGTCACGCCGTCCGGCCTCGAGCAGCAGCGCAGCGGCCCGGGCCGTGCTGCTCGCCCGCTCGGCCAGGTCGGCGGCCAGCGTGCACCACGCGCCGGGCAGGCCGGGATGCGCCGCCTCCACCGCGGACAGGGCCTGGCCGGCCAGCAGCACCCGCTCCGGCGGGAGCAGCCCGGCCAGCACCGCTTCGTGGGTCAGCGCGTGCCTGAACCGGAAGCTGTCCCGGTCGGCCGCGAGCAGCTGCAGGCCGACGCCGCGCCGCAGCGCCGCCACCACGGCGGCATCGGTCATGCCGGTGACCGGGCTCAGCAGGGCCCAGTCGAAACGGCGGCCGAGCACCGCGGCCGCGCCGATGACGTGGCGGGTGCCGGTGTCGACCGCGTCGAGCCGCCGCCGCACCGCGTCCGCGAAGGTGGCCGGGACCGCGGCGGCGGCCAGGCCGGCAGCGTGCCAGCTGCCGTCCCGCTCGGTCAGCGCCCCCTCCCCGATCAGGCCCGCCAGCACCTCCTCCACCAGGAACGGGATGCCCTCGGCCCGCTCCGCGACGAAGGACTGGACCGCGCCCGGCAGCTGCGCGGCGTCGACGCACGCCGCCGCCATCCGGGCCATCGCGGCCGGGTCCAGCCTGCTGAGCGGCAGCACGGCGGCGGACCCGCGCGCCTTCAGCGCGGCGGCCAGGCCTGCCGCCCCGTCGCCTTCCTCACCACGCAGGGTCCCGGCGCAGAGCACGCGCTCCCCGGCGAGGTTGTCGGCCAGGTACTCCAGCAGCGACAGCGTCTCCCGGTCGGCCCAGTGCAGGTCCTCCAGCACGAGCAGGCACCCGGCGTCGGGCGATGCGGCCCGCAGCAGCCGCAGCACCGCCTCCCCGAGGAAGACGAGCGACTCATCGCCGGCCGCCGGCGCGGGCTGCCGCCACTCGGGGACCAGCCGCCCCAGCGCGGGCCGGAACGGATCAAGCTCCGGGCTGGCCGGGAGGCCGCCAGCGCGGACGGCCGACACCAGCGCCTCGGCGAACGGCCGGAACGGCGTGGGCACGCCCCCGGCCACCGCGCGCCCGGTCAGGACCGTGAGCTGGCGTGCGGCGGCCGCGCGCGCGAGCTCACGGACCAGCCGCGACTTCCCGATCCCGGCTTCCCCGGTCAGGAACACCGTGCCGCCGCGCCCGGCCCCGGCCGCCGCCAGGGCGGCCTGCAGCTGGCTGGTCTCCTCATCCCGCCCCACCAGCACCGGGCACAGCACCTGCCGCACATGACCAGTATCAGCTCCCGCGGCCGGGCCGCGCACCAGGCGCGTCGGATGACGGCGGGCAGGGCCGGCGGCCGGGCGGCTGACCACGACATTTCATCGGGTAAACCCCGGTCGCCGAGAGCCAGCGCGAAGGCCTCCTCAGGCGTCAGGGCCCGTCCCGCGGCGTACCCGGCCTCGAAGGCCACGTCGCCCATTGCGGCGCGCAGGCGCTGACGGGCGAGATCACGCAGCCCGCCTTCCAGCGGCTCGACGGTCTCGCCCAGCACCGCCAGCGCCTGATCGGCCGCGCCGTGCAGCCGGGCGGCCCGGTCCACATCGGCCCCGCTACCCGCCATGGCCAGGCCGATCAGTGCGTAAGCGGTGCTCGCCTTCATCTGCACCCGCCTGGCCAGGCCGAGCGATTCCGCGAAATAGGCTTCGGCCGCGGCGGGCGAGCCCCTGAGGTATTCGGCCAGGCCCAGGTTGAAGGTCTCGTAGACGACGCCGTCGCGGTCGTTCAGCGCGCGGAAGATGCCGAGCGATTCGGTCAGGTGAGCGTGGGCGGACCCCAGCTCGCCCATGGACAGCTCGGCGTACCCGAGATTGCCGACCATCGTCCCCACCTCCCGCCGGTCACCAACCTGGCGGAACAGCCGCAGCGACTCTGCCGCGTCCCGGGCCGCGCCCACATGGTCGCCGTCGAGGTCCACCGCGAACGACCGGGCGGAAAGCAGACGGCCGGTGAGATGAGGCCCGTCAAGGCGGCGTGCCACGCTCAGGCCCGACTCGATGAGCGGCAGCGCCGCCGACTGCTGTCCCTGGCGCAGCAGCATGAAGGCGCGTATGTGCAGCAGGTCGGCGGCCAGGTAGTCGTCCCCGGCGGCCTGGGCGATCGCCAGAGCCTCATCGCAGTACTCCGCGGCGGCCGCGTAGCCGCCCGTCTGCTCGAGGAGGTAGGCCGCGCAGGACAGGGCCCGGCCGCGCAGCAGGGCCGCGTCCTGGGGGGCCGGGCGGGCGAGGAGCGCCTGGACAGCCTCGACCGCTTCGCTGGCGTGCCCGCGTGTCTTCCAGAACACCCGCAGCGAGGCCACCAGCCGCAGGCCAGGCGCGGAGTCGGCCTGCCCGAGGCTGAAGGCGATCGCGGCACGGAGATTGTCCAGCTCCAGGTCGAGACGGTCCAGCCATGCGGCCTGATCGCGCGCCACGAGCTGCGGCCCCGCCAGCTCCGCGAGCGCCAGGAAGTGGTCGCGATGGGCGGCCCGGGTGTCCTGCGCCGCCACCGGATCCTGCTCGTCGAGCTTGCGGGCCGCGTACTGCCGGACGGTTTCCAGCAGCCGGTAACGGGCCAGCCCGGCTCCGGTGTCGCCGAACTGCACGAGGCTCTTGTCGACCAGCGCGCCCAGGTGCCTGACGGCATCGCCGGGGGTCGCCTCCGCGCCGGCCGCGACGACCTCGGCGGCGGCAAGGTCGAACCCTCCCGCGAACACCGAGAGGCGGGCGAGCATCTGGCGCTCGGCGGCGTTCAGCAGCTCCCAGGACCAGTCGACCATGGCACGCAGCGTCTGCTGGCGCGGCAGGGCGGCGCGCGAGCCGCCGGTCAGGATGGAGAAGCGCTGGTCAAGACGGGCATCCAGCTCGGTCACCGGCATGACGCGCAGGCGGGCGGCGGCCAGCTCGATGGCCAGTGGCATGCCGTCGAGCAGCCGGCAGATGCGCCCGGCGACCGGGGCGGTCCGCTCGTCCCACGCGAGCGGCGCCCCGTGCTGGGCGGCGCGGTCGGTGAACAGCTGGAAGGCCTCGGTGTTGCGGATCGCGTCCAGGTCATCGTCATCGGCGGGCGTGCCCATCGACGGGACGCGGTAGACGCGCTCGCCGCTGATGCCGAGCGGCTCCCGGCTCGTCGCGAGCAGCGCAGCATTCGGGCAATTGCGCAGCAGCGCGTCCGCGAGCTTGGCACATGCGTCGAGGACGTGCTCGCAGTTGTCCAGCAGCAGGAGCAGGCTGCGCTGGCCGACCGCCTCCACCAGCGCGTCGATGACGGGCCGGCCGGGATCCTCGGGCATGCCCAGCACGTTGGCGACGGTGACCGCGGCGAGGTCCGGGTCCTGCAGCGGGGCGAGATCGGCGAACCAGACCCCGTCGCCCGACCCGTCCAGGAACCCGGCCGCCACCTGAAGCCCGAGGCGGGTCTTGCCCGCGCCGCCCGGGCCGGTGAGCGTGACCAGACGGGAGGCGGCGACCAGGCGGCGCACCTCGGTGAGCTCAGCGTCGCGGCCTATGAAGCTCGACACCTGCGCCGGAAGGTTGTTGAGCAGCTTCGGGTTGTCGAGCGAGCGGAGCGGCGGGAAAGCCACAGGCAGGCCGTCGGCCTCGAGCTGGAAAATCTGCTCGGGCCGGCCGAGGTCCTTCAGCCGGTGCAGTCCCAGGTCCCTCAGGGAGGCGCCCGCTGGCATCGAGTCGCGGAGCAGGGCAGCCGTCGTGGCCGAGAGCACGACCTGGCCCCCGTGGGCGGTTGCCGCGATGCGGGCGGCCCGGTGCACGTCGAGGCCGACCAGCCCGGCCGTTGTCTCGGATGCCTGGCCGGAATGGATGCCCATGCGGACGCGGACCGCCTCACCGCCGGGCCATGGGTACGAGCCGAGCGCCCGCTGCATCTCGATGACCGCGGCCACGCACGCACGCGGCGAGGAGAACACCGCGAAGAACGCGTCGCCCTGGGTGTCGATCTCCTTGCCGCCACCCGCGGCAAGCGCGCCGCGGATAAACCCGTGGTGCGCGGTGAGGACCTCCGCGTAGGTGTCACCCAGGCGCTGGAGCAGCGCCGTCGAGCCCTCGATATCGGTGAAGAGAAAAGTGAGCGTCAGCGTAGCCAACGGCCTGAGGCTTTCATCTGGGGCTGATACTGGTCGTGCCGGTCAGGAGGTCGCCGACCCCCGCAAACGCGCCGTACAGGTAGCGTACTTCGGCCGCGCGCACATGCCGGGCAGCCGCCGGGGGCCGCCCAGGCGGTCTCGGCGCCTCAGTGGCCGTCGCGCGGGTAACGGCGCTCCCAGCTGCGCTCGCGGATCAGCGTCCCGTCGCAGCGCAGTTCCCTGCGGTAGGAGTAGCGCAGCGACTGCTCGTCGCCGCCGAGATAGAGGACCGAGCTGACGATCAGCAGCCGGCCGCCCGCGTGGATCTCGGTGCGGGCCTCGCCGTGCGCGCAGGCGCTGGCGGGCCGGTCGTCGTGCACGCGGTAGCGCAGGTACTCCTCGTCCGTCACCCGGCCCCACGGGAACTCGGTGCCGGTGGCACCCCGCCACCAGATCGTGGTGGCGCCGGTGTCGTCACGCTGCAGGGTCCAGCGCACCGGCACCATCTCGCCCCAGGCCCGGACACCGGGCGCCTGCTCCTCGGGCGCGGGCTCGGCGAAGACCGGCGCAGGCGGGCCGGCCGGCGCCACCGGCACCACCGGCAGCACCAGCCTGGTCCCAGCCGGCCCGAGCCGCACCGTGGCCGTGGCCGGGTGCGGCGTCGGCCAGATCATCGGCCACATCGCGTTGGACAGCGCGAGCCGGATGCGGTGCCCGCGCGGGAAGACCCACGAGGTGACGTGCAGCTCCAGCGGCAGGGCGGCCTGGGCTCCCGGGACGGCCTGCGCTCCCGCGACGGCCTGCGCTCCCGCGACGGCCGCGGGGGGCGGAACAGCCCCGCCAGCCCCGCCGGGCATCGGGCCGCCGGGCAGCGAGCCGCCGTCGCGCAGCGGATCCGGGCGGCCCGCCCGGCCTCCCCCGGTCACCAGGGTGACCGTGCCGTCCGGCGCCACGTCGCACAGCCGGCCGAACCAGTGCAGCGGCTGCGCGTCGGCGCTGCCGTGCAGCTCCACCAGCGGGAAGCCGAGGATCTCCAGTTCCTCCGCCAGCGGCGGGCTGTCGAAGACCAGGCTGAACGCGTCCGCGCCCCGCTGGTCCACGGTCAGCTCACCCCACCAGTGGCCGGCCTCGGCCCCCGCCGACGGCACATAGCGCAGTGCCACCGAGCCATCGGGCGGCGGGCCGGCCGACAGATCCCGCTCCGGGCCGCAGTACCAGGCCCGGTAGATGGTCCGCTCGGGCGGGAACGCCGTCTCGGCCCGCCAGCGGCCGGGGATCTGCGTCAGGCCCGGGTCCGGCGGGTGCCAGTGCCTGACATAGACCGTGACCGGCGGCTCGGACATGATCCCGTTCTCGGCGCCCTTCAGCCAGTGGTCCCACCACCGGAGCGCGTCAGCCCGCCATTCGACGGCCGGCCCGGGCTCGGCGTTGTGCGGGAAGGCGTGGTTCCACGGGCCGATCATGATCTTGACCGGTGCTGGCGCCGCCGCGAGCATCCTGGGCACCGAGTCCCGGTACCCGTCGTACCAGCCGCCGACCAGGAACGCCGGGACCGTGAGCCGGCCGTAGTCCGGCCGCAGCGAGGCCCGCCGCCAGTAGGGGCCGTCCTGCTGACGGGCGAGCCAGGTCATCAGCCACGGCTCGCTGTCGAACCTGCGGGCCAGTGTCGCCTCGTCGAGCGGGTAGTCCGGCGCGGGCGGCAGCGCGTTCAGCTGGTCGATCATCAGCGCGTACTCGTCGAGGTGCAGCAGCCCGTCGATGTAGTGCACGTCGTCGTGGAACAGGTCGTCGGACGCGTCGACCGCGATGATCGCCTTGAGCGCCGGCGGGCGCCGCAGCGCCACCTGGATCGCGTTGAAGCCACTCCAGGAGATGCCCCACATCCCGACCGTGCCGGTACACCACGGCTGGGCCGCCAGCCAGGCGATCACGTCCTCGGCGTCGCGCTGCTCGGTCTCGGTGTACTCGCCCTCCGGCAGGTCGCCGCCGCTGCTGCCGGTGCCGCGGATGTCCACCCTGGCGCCCGCGTAGCCGTGGGCGGCCATGTACGCGTACAGCCCGTAGTCCCGGGCGAGCATCGCGTCGTCCTTGCGGTAGGGCAGGTACTCCAGCAGCGCGGGGACCGCCGCGGCGGGCTGGGCGGGGAGGTAGAGCGTGGCGGCGAGCTCGGTGCCGTCCCGCATCGGGATCCGGGCGCTGGTGACGGTCACCGGTGGCGGCGCGGTCATCCCGGCCGCCCCCCGCCGGGCGCGGCACCTGCCCCGATCGCGCTGCGCAGCAACTCCACGAACTGCCGGACCCGCGTGTCCCGCATCTGCGGGGACGTGGCGGCCGAGCCGAAAAGCCCGGGGTCCAGCTCCTCGGTCACGATCGCGTCCTGGCAGCGGTCCATCAGCCAGTCCACCAGCGACACGACCATCGTGGGGTCGATGTCGCGGCGGATCTCGCCGCGGTCGATGCCGAACCGCACGAACGCCTGCGTGCCGTACGGGTCCTCGCGCAGCAGGAACTGGGTGATCTCGCGGCGCAGCTGCAGGCTGGCGCAGTAGTTGCCGATCAGCGTCACCCGGTACGGGACCCAGTTCTCGTGGACCAGGTGCGGCGTGCGCAGCAGCCAGTAGGTGATGACCGCGAAGAAGCCCTGCTCGCGGACCTCCGGTGGCGCCTCCAGGTAGCTGCTGAACGAGCGGGCCGCGGCCCGGTAGGCGGCCAGGAACAGGCCGGCCTTGCTGGTGAAGTAGCCGAACACCGCCCCCTTGGCCACGCCGGCCTCCCGCGCGACCTCCTCGATCCGCACGCCCTCGTACCCGCGCTCGGCGAACTGCCGCATGGCCACGCCGACGATCCGCTCCTGCCTGGCCAGCTGGCGCCCGGGCGCCCGCACCGGCGCGCGGCCGGGCACAGCGGGGCCGGGCACAGGGGGGCCGGGCGGGCCGGCTGACCCGGGCCTTTCCCGCTCAACGGCTGCCGCGGGGCCGGCCCGGCCCGTGGAGCGGCCCATAGTTTGACTGAAAGTCATAGGTTGACTCGGCGCCATCTTAGATTGGAACATTGACATCTTCCAGCAGATCTAACCATACTTTGCAGCACCATTTGCGTTCATAGCTGACTGAAAGTCAGAGATGCCGACTCCCCCGCCGCCCGCCACCCGCTGGGACGCCGTCGTGGTCGGCGCCGGGCACAACGGGCTCACCGCCGGGGCATTACTCGCCCGGGCGGGCCTGTCCACGCTGGTGACCGAGCGGCGTGACGTCGTGGGCGGCTGCTGCGTCACCGAGGAGATCGCCCCCGGCTGCCGGGCATCCACCACCTCCTACATCGCGTCCATGCTGCGGCCGGAGGTGATCAGGGAGCTGGGCCTGGGCTCGCACGGGCTGCGGATGGTGCCGTGCGAGCCCGCGCTGCAGGTCGCCCTGGACGACGGCGCGGTGCTGGCCGCGTGGAACGACCCCGGCCGGACCGCGGCGGAGATCGGGCGGTTCTCGGCCGCCGATGCCCGCTCGTTCGCGGCCGCCGACGCGGAGCTGCGGGCGCTGGCCGCCCGGCTGCAGCCGCTGTTCACCGAGCTCCCCCCGGACACCCGGGCCACCGGCCTGCGCGGCTACCGCGAGCTGCTGCGCCTGGGCCGCCGGCTGCGTGGACTGCGCGGCCGCGAGCTTGAGGGCCTGACCACGCTGCTGACCGGCAGCCTCGGGCAGTTCATCGATGCCAGGTTCGAGTCCCGGCAGGCCAAGGCGCTGCTGCTGGCGAACAACCTGTACGGCAAGCACGGCGGCCCGTACCAGCCGGGCACCCTGGCCGGCCTCGCCTTCCACCTCCTTTCGGGTGGGGAACATGCCGAGCAGGGCTTCTTCGGCCACGTGATGGGCGGGATGGGGGCGATCAGCGACGCGATCGCCTCAGCCGGCCGGGCGGCCGGGATGCAGATCGCCACCGGCGCGCCGGTCGAGCGGATCCTGGTCCGGGGCGGCCGGGCGGCCGGGGTGGCGCTGGCGGACGGCACCGAGATCGCGGCCGGCACGGTGCTCTCCGGCGCCGACCCGAAGCGGACGTTCCTCGGCCTGCTCGGCAAGGCGGACCTGCCCGGCGACTTCCGGGCCGCGGTGGCGGGGATCAGGATGGACGGGCCGTGCGGCAAGGTCAACCTGGTGCTGGACGCCGAGCCGCGGGTGAACGGCATGCCCGCGGACGCGAGCCCGGGCCGCCGGGCGCTGTTCACCCTGCCGCCCGACCTCGCGGTCGCCGACCACTGCTACGACCGGGCCAAACGCGGCGAGCTGGCGGACGCCGACCAGCTGTTCATCGACTGCGTGGTCGCCTCGGCCGTGGACGGCTCGCTGGCCCCGCCGGGCCGCCACATCATGACCTGCTTCGTCCAGTACCTGCCCTACCGGGTGGCCGACGGGAGCTGGGACGGCCTGCGGGACGAGCTGGGCGACCGGGTCCTGGCCAGGATCGGCCAGTTCGCGCCGAACGTACCCGGGGCGGTGCTGGCCAGGCAGGTGCTGACCCCGCTCGACCTGGAGCGCGTGTACGGCCTCACCGAGGGCAACATCTTCCACGGCGACATCGCCGCGGACCAGATGTTCCACATGCGGCCGGTGCCCGGGTGGGCGCGGTACGCCACGCCGGTCCGGGGGCTGTACCTGTGCGGAGCCGGGGCCCACCCGGGCGGCGGGGTCACCGGCGCGCCCGGCTACAACGCGGCCCGGCGGGTGCTTGCCGACCTGCGCCGGGGACGGCTGACGGCCAGGAGGCACCGGTGAGCAGGCACACAGACGCAGCGCAGGGCGGCCAGGACGAGATCCCGCTGGAGCGCAGCCTGCCGGGGCCGAGCTTCACCGCGGAGGCCGAGTTCGCCCGGGAACGGGAGGCGGTCCTGTTCGCCGACTGGTTCTGCGTCGGGCGGGAGGAGTCGCTGGCCGGGACCGGGGACTACCTGACCGCCGACATCGCGGGCGAGAGCATCCTGGTGGTTCGCGGCGCGGGCACGCCGGGCGGGACAGGCGCGCCGGGCGGCGCGGACGGGCCGGGCGGGGCAGATACGGCGGGCGGCTCCCTGGCCGGCTTCTACAACCTGTGCCGGCACCGCGGCTCCCGGCTCGTCCCGGTGGCCGGCTCCCAGCCCGGCGGCGACCGGGCCCCCAGCGGCTGCGCGGGCACGGCGATCCGCTGCCCCTACCACGGCTGGACCTACGGCCTCGACGGCTCGCTGCGCTCCGCGCCGTTCCTGCCCGACCTGCGCCGCTACCGGGAGCGGCTGGCGCTGCACCCGGTCGCCGTCACCACCTGGGGCGGGTTCGTCTTCGCCCGGCTCGGCGCCGGCGGCGGCCCGCGCCCGCTGGCCGCCCAGCTGAACGGGGCCGGCGAGCGGCTCGCCGCCTACCCGCTGGCGGAGCTGCGGTCCGCCCACCGGCTGGTCTACCGGGTCGCCGCGAACTGGAAGGTGATCTGCGAGAACTACAACGAGTGCTACCACTGCGGCCCGGTCCACCCGGAGCTGTGCGACCTGATCCCGGCGTTCCGCCACGGCGGCGGCGCGGGCCTCGACTGGGACACCGGCATCCAGCACCGCGACGGCACCTACACCTTCACGCTGACCGGCACGACCAGCCGCGCGCCGTTTCCCGGCCTCACGCAGGCGGACATCACCCGGCACCGCGGCGAGCTCGTGCTGCCCAACCTCATGCTCAGCCTGTCGGCGGACCACGTCGCCGCGTTCACGCTGTGGCCGCACGACGCCGGGCACACCACCGTGCTGTGCGACTTCCTGTTCCACCCGGCCGAGATCGCGCGCGCCAGCTTCGATCCCTTTGACGCGGTGGAGTTCTGGGACCTGGTGAACCGCCAGGACTGGGCCATCTGCGAGCAGGTGCAGGATGGCATGGGCTCGCGGATGTTCACGGCCGGCTACCTGGCGCCGATGGAGCAGCCGAGCGCCGACGTCGGCCGCTACGTCACCGCCCGGCTCGGCGCCCGGCGCCCGCCGGGCCCGCGCTGACTCAAGGAGGGCAGGGCATGGGCTCGCGGCGGGATGTCGTGGTGGTGGGCGGGGGCCATAACGGGCTGGTGGCAGCGGCGTACCTGGCCAGGGACGGCCTGGACGTGCTGGTCTGCGAGCGGCGGGAGGTGGTGGGCGGCGCGGCGGTGAGTGAGCGCCCGTTCGGCCCGGACTACCTGGTGACCTCGCTGTCCTACGTGGTGTCGCTGCTGCCGGCCGATCTGGTCGCCGACCTCCAGCTCGCCAGGCACGGCTACCACGTGTTCGGCCAGGGCCCGTACTTCGCGCCCCGGGCCGACGGCAGCTACCTGCGGCTGCCTGACGAGCCGGCGGCCCGCCGGGCCGAGATCGCGAAGTTCTCCGCCGCCGACGCCGGCGCCTACCCGGACTACGAGGCGCACATGCGGGCGATCGGGCAGGTGCTGGGGCCGATGCTGGCCGAGATCCCGGCGCGGCTGGGCTCCCGGCGGCCGGCCGACCTGATCCGGCAGGGCAAGCTGCTGCGGCACCTGCGCAAGCTGGACACGCGCGGCGCGGTCGACGTCACCCGGCTGCTCACCGGGAGCATCGCCGACCTGCTCGACTGCTACTTCACCTCCGACGCGCTGCGCGGGCTGCTGTCGGTGTCCGGGGTGATCGGCGGCTGGGCCGGCCCGCGCTCGGCGGGCACGGCGTACGTGACCCTGCACCACCACATCGGCGACACCGGCGGCCAGGCCGGCGCGTGGGGCTTCCCGCGCGGCGGGATGGGCGGGGTGACCACGGCCCTGGCCAGCGCGGCACGCTCGTTTGGCGCGGAAATCCGTACCGGTGCCCAGGTGGCCAGGATCCGGGCCGCGCCGGGCGGCCAGGTGGCCGGGGTGACGCTGGCCTCCGGTGAGGAGGTGGACGCCGGCGTCGTGGTCACCACGGTGCACCCGAAGATCGCGTTCTGCGAGCTGGTCGAGCCGGCCGCGCTGCCCGAGCCGTTCCTCGCCGACATCCGGCGCTGGCAGAGCCGCAGCGGCACCGTCAAGATCAACCTGGCGCTGGACCGGCTGCCGGTGTTCGCCAGCCATCCCGGCTTCGACCCGCAGGTGCACGGCGGGACGATCGTGCTCGCCGAGAGCCTGGACGACCTCGAGGACGCCTTCCAGGAGGCGGCCAGCGGGCAGATGTCGGCGAAGCCGTTCGCCGACATCTGCATCCCGAGCGTTTTCGACGACTCGCTGGCCCCGCCGGGGCACCATGTGATGTCGCTGTTCACCCAGTGGGTTCCCTGCGGGTACGCGGCCGCGCCGCACGAGGCCGACCTGGCTGCCTACGCGGACCGGGTGATCGCGCGGGTGGAGGCGGTCGCCCCCGGGTTCACCGGCTCGGTCCTGCACCGCCAGGTGATCGGCCCGCACCGGATGGCGCAGGAGTACGGGCTGGTCGGCGGGAACATCTTCCACGGCGAGCTCAGCCTGGGCCAGATGTATCACGCCAGGCCGGCCGCTGGGTACGCCGACCTGCGCACCCCGGTGCGCGGGCTGTACCAGGCGGGCTCGGCCACCCATGGCGGCGGCGGCGTGACCGGGATCCCCGGCCGCAACGTCGTGCGGCAGATCCGGGCCGACCACCGGGCCGCCCGCTGGCGCCGCCGGGCCGGCCCGCGCACCGGCTGACCGCCTCGGGGCGGGGCGCCTGGCCACTGTTGACATTCCGCCGGAACCCGGGATAAAAACCCGCCAGAAAACGATCAAAGCGGCCACTGACCGCCGGATAATCCATTGACACGCTCATCTCAAACGGGGCTACGATCTGGCGGTAACAAAGCTGTGCGTGCCAGGTGACCGATCACCGGCCTGGCACCGGGCTGATCCCGGCTGAAGGCCTGAACGCTGAACAGCCTGAACGCTGAACAGCCTGAACGCTGCACAGCCGGAAACCGGGGGGATCGGCATGACTTCCGCTGCCAGCGCTGCGTCCCGGAGCACCGATAATGCCCCGGCGCGGTGGAACCCAGAATGGGAACTGAAGAAAGACGGCCCCATCGTCGCCCTGGCGGCGGCCGGGGCCGCGCTCCTGGTGCTGTGGGCAGCGCTGGGCATCTGGCCATTCGCTGGCATCCTCGCGGTGTGGGTGGTCGGCGTGGCCGGGACACTGCTTTTCCACATCAGCCTCGGCACCCTGCTGGCCGGTAGCTATATCGAGATCCGCCATCCCACCTGGAGCCGTTTCCGCCGGCCGGACCACCTGGTGCTGGGCGTGGTGGTGCCGCTGCTGATGATCATCGACGTGGTGTCGGTCTGGTGGCTCTTTCACCAGACCACCAGCTGGGTCCGGTGGGGTTACCTCGGGCTCGCCGCGGCCAGCGCCGTCGCGGGCGGCACGCTCTCCTGGCGGCGCCTGTGGCCCCATCGTGAACACACCGGGACCGGGCCGGGCACCGGATCCGGTGACGGCAGATGGCCTTTGTTCGGGCTCCTGTCGGCATTGCTGGGGGTGGCCGCCGGCATCATCCTGGCCGGGGGGACCGTGGTCGGGTCCGCTATCTACCGCAATGCCGAAACACCGGCCGTCGCGCCTCTTGCCGTTCCCGTCGTGCAGGGAATCAAGGGAACCTACGTCGCAATCGGCGACTCATACTCGGCCGGCCAGGGACGGACGCCCTTCGACCCCGCGACGGTGCCCACCGGCTGCGACCGTTCCCGAAATGACGCGTACCCGGAACTGATGCACTTCGCCCAGGCCCCGGTGCCGCTGCAGTTCACCGCCTGCTCGGGGGCCATCGTCTCCCAGCTGTTCCATCCGCGGGCCGGCGGCCGCCCGCTCCCGCCCCAGGTCGACGGCAAGGTCCACCCCGAGGCCGGGCTCGTCACCGTCACCATCGGCGGCAACAACGTCCTGTTCTCGAAGATCGTGATCGCCTGCTTCGAGGAGGCCAACTGCCTGACCTCGACCTTCCCCGCCGCTGGCGACGGCCGCGGGGTGGAACCGGTCCCGCCCGGCCCGATGGCCACCACCTGGGCGCCCGCCACCATCCTGGCCGTAGCGAAGGAGGACGCCGTGGCGTTCCGCGCCCTCCGGCGGGACTACCCGAACGCACGGATCATCGTCATCGGCTACCCGTACCTCTTCCCGGACAGCCGGGCGGGGTTCCGCCCCGACGACTGCGCGAGCATCCTGCGCCGGTTCAGCCTCACCGAGCGGCTGGGGATCCGGTCGCTGGAGGACGAGTTCAACAACATGACCTACGAGGAGGCGGTCGCCTCCCGCATCGAGTTCGTCTCCCCGTACGCCGCCTGGCGCGGGCACGAGCCGTGCGGTGACCTCGGCCAGTACACCAACTCCATCAAGCCCTACCTCAGCTTCAGCAACCCCGTCGACGGCGGCACGTTCCACCCCAACGCCGCCGGGCAGCAGACGCTGGCCGCCCTGGTGGGCTGCTATCTCAACGACTACCCGGCTCCGCCGGACCCGTTCCAGCCCGGCAGCTCCGGCCCGCTGGACATCCCGGCCAGCCGGCTGGTCCCCCCCTCGCAGCTCGGCCTGGTCAGCCCGCCTGGATCTGTGTCCGGCCTGCCCGGCTGCCACTGATGACAGCCGCCCGCGGCGGGCAGGACCACGCCCGCGGGACCGGGCATCCCAGCCGCTCCGGCGCGCCCGCCCGGCGCCCGGGCCGGTACGTTCTGGGGATGGCAGCGGACAGGCCGGGCGGGCCGGGAGCGGCGCAGCGGCGGGGGGCCGTCATCACCGCTGGCGTCATCGGCGGCGTGGCCGGGGCTGCCCTGACCGGGCACCGGGGCGCGCGGGCCGCCGGCCTGGGCGCGCTCGCCGGGGCCGCCGGGCTGGCGGCATCCGAGGCGGTGGCCCGGGCACGCCAGCGTCCGGGCGAGATACCGCCGCTGTGGCAGCGGATCGTGGTCAGCGCCGCGCTCGTCGCCCCGCTCGGGTGGGCGGCCGGGCGGGTGACCGGCGCCGGGCCGGTGGCGGTGGGAGCGGCGACCGGGGCGCTCGGCGGCCTGCTCGGGATCCGGCCGCAGAAGGTGCTGCTCGGCCCGGTGTTCGGGGCCGCGGTGGGCGGGGTGCTCGCAGCGCGCCAGCCCCCGGTTCCGGCGCCGGTGACCGCCAGCACCACGATGGCGGCCTACCGGGTGGCGTCGGCGCTGGTTTTCCGGGACGCGCAGGTGACCCTGCTCGCCGAGCGGGTCCGGGCGGAGGACCTGCCGTTCGTCGTGCCGCGGGAGGCCAGGTCCGCCCACGTCGGCACCGGCTATGTCCGCGAGCTCGCCGGGGTGCTCGGCGGCCGCTACACCGCCGACGCGCCCGACACCGGCATCGTCGCCTCAGTGGACGAGCTGGCCGGCCCAGGGTTCGACCCGGCGGGCCTGGACCCGCTGGTCCGCGAGTTCTACGAGCACACCACCCGGTTCACCCTCGACATCGATCCGCAGTGGCGGCTGTGGGTGCGCCCCGGCTACCTGCTGTACCGGACCCTGGTCGCGCGCCCGCTGGGGCAGGCGAACGTGCCGATGAACCAGCGCGAGACGCAGCGGGGCATCCGCAGCCGGATCGACACCATCACCCCGGCCGGCTCCGGCACCGTGGCGGTCCGCGGCTGGATCCGGTCGTTCGCCGACACCGACGAGCCGATCTACGTCGGCATCTACACCACCTACCGGCACCGGGGCCGCGGGTACGTGAGCGTCGGCTTCCCGCTGCCACAGGCCAGCTTCACCGCGACCCTGCTGCCGCGGGCCCGGCCGGGCGGCGGCCTGGTCCTGACCAGCCGCAGCGAGGACGACCAGCCCGGCCACTACCTTGCCTACATCGACCCGGCCACCAGGGACCTGACCGTGCTGGCGGTCCACGGCTTCGCCGAGCAGCTCGACGTCTACCTGGCCGGCGGCGAACTGCAGGCCGAGCACGCCTTCTCCGTCTTCGGGCTGCCCTTCCTCGTCCTGCACTACCGGATGCACCGCAAGCCGGCCAGCCCCGCGCCGTGACGGCTCACGCCCGGCCCCGCAGGCTGATGTCATACACGCTCGCCTGGAAGGTGCCGTCCGGATCCGGGGGCAGCCTGGTGAACCACAGCAGCACATAACGGCCGTGGGCGGGGCTGGCCAGCTGCAGGCGCACCACGCCGCCCGCGCCGTCCGCCCGCGCCACCGGCGGCATGTCCGCCAGCGCGGGTGTGCCGCCGACGCGCAGCTGCAGGTCAGCGCCGTGGGCACGGCCGAGGGTGATCCGGGCGGCGGTGACCGTGACCGGGTGGCCCATGTCCAGCAGCAGGCCCGTGCCCGGGTACAGGTTCCCGAGCAGCGCGGTGGTGTACCAGTCGGTCCGCCAGGCGGTGGCGCGGCTGCCGTCGATCGCGGCAGCCGCGGTCTGGGGGTTGTCACCCTGGCCCGGGCCGGACAGTCCGAACGCCGTGGCGCTGGCCGGTGCCAGCGC